>Ga0163215_100173_pt1 | contig 170157 bp, 128 predicted proteins | sample SynspAceP_FD_185934 | JGI IMG/M metagenome (GOLD analysis project Ga0163215, IMG submission 185934) | Saline lake microbial communities from Ace Lake in Antarctica - Synechococcus sp. Ace-P (Hybrid Assembly) | ecosystem: Environmental > Aquatic > Non-marine Saline and Alkaline > Saline | place... | reverse complement strand
GAGAATGGGTTGCTGCCCGCAATCAGTTCGCTATCCTATACCCAGAACGGTTCAACAAATGAGCCGCCAAACTCGCATGGGCTAAGCCTCATACACAGAGTTTCGGATACTCCCATAAAAAAAGGCGCTTTTCTGAAAATCACATCGAGATCAGGCAACCTTTGGCCCTGCGTTCTGGATTGGCAAAACCCCAACGCCTTCGTTTGGTACCCGCCAGTGCACATGCTTAAAAAGCTGTGCTCCCTCGGGATGACAGGGCCATCATCAGACATTCTAACGAACGGGTGCGGCCATCAGGCCGCTGAGGTCTGTTCATCTGGCTCTCATTAGTACCCGATGGAGCGAAGGCGATTTTGGCCAGCAAGGGTGCCTGGTGCCCTGCATCAGCGGCCAGCTAAGCCCCTCTGACCAAGAGGGGGAAACCTCTATAAGTATACTAATAGAAGAAACCCCCCTTTGCCTCGGACGCGCGCGTTCTGGATTGAGGGGCTTTCACGAGTGGGCGGCAGGTGGCTGAAGGTCCACACAGGAACGCGGCCCCTGATTGCTTTTGGCACGCCCCTTCCGGCAGTCCCTGAAACCTAAGCGACGGAAAATCTGCCCGCTTTGCGCACGAAGGCTCAGAGTCTCGCTGCCAAACAGCTCGATCTATGGTGACAGCTCACCAAGCAGCGCACCCAAAAATTCCAAAAAAATGAAGACTCTATTCGCGGCATCGCCGCGTCACCCCTGCCCTGCTGGCGAGGCAGGGGATGACGAGCCGGTTGCCACTCAAAACCAGTACAAACCCCAACCTCAAAAACCCTCTTCGCCAATGAAACTGGCGTACATCCAAAAGGAACTCCAAATGAACATTGATCGCTTCACTCAGATCGAAATCGCTAAAGGCGAAATCCGACTAACTGCAATACTTGACGTACTTAAGAGAAACGGCCTAACCGGCCAGCCGCCCTTCGGTGCGCGGCTAGACATGATAGCGCATCACTTAGCCCCGCAGAACTTTCGAGCCTTCATCGTTACTCGACGCGATGGCGGATGGGTTGCTGATCTTCTACTGCACTCACCGCTGCCACAATCTTTGGTCCGCTTTGGGTCTCCGGATGTCTTGGGCACCCCGGACGCCTCGCCTCATCCCACCTATGAGGAAGCCTGTCGGGCAGGAATAGAGATGATAGCCCAGCTCCTCGCGTATGCGCAGACACCCGCAGCGCTGCGTACCTAAAGCCACCCTTCCCTCACATCGCTTCAGCTATGCCCCTCATTTGCTTGAGCGATGTGAGCAAACCAAGAACTCAAGGAAAATACTCTGTGACCGCACCTGTATATACTGATCAGCAGCATCAGATCGAGGTTCCTCTCCGGCTCGCCCTTGGGCTCATAGTAAAACGACGACCGCGAGATCGATAGCAACGCACACTGCTTGCTGACTGAAAGACCTGATAGGTTCGGCTCAATCATCCTGCGCCTCACCTGCCGGTCCAAGGTTTGAGCTTTCTGGCCAAGAAATCGTTGGCGACGGCCAACTCCCCGATCTTGGCATGTAGATCTTTGACCTGCTCTTCATCGACTTCCGGTGCTTTCCGGCTGCCCCGCTTGAAGACCCCTGATGCGCCTTCAAGCAGTGCCCGCTTCCATTGATGGATCATCGTCGGATGAACCCCAAACCGGCTGGCAAGCTCGCTCACCGTCTCTTCACCCTTCAGCGCCTCTAACGCCACCTTGGCCTTAAACTCTGGATGATGTTGTTTCCGTTTCGACATATCTGATCTCCTTCGTGTTGAAGATCAGCAGACTACAAATCGCAGCTTACGTCAGTGTCCGATTTTCGGGGGGGTAGCCCAACGATCACCCTTGCAGGCGGGTTCATCGACCTACTGTATAGCCCTCTTGAGAACCGTGTGAGCGCCCTGAACCGTGTTGCCGCGTTGCTGGGCGGCCGGGCTTGGGAAAGGTTCTGATCTTGAAATCGCAACCCAACTGGTGGGCCGCATGCTGTTCGAATGGGGCCTTGGCGACCAGCTCATGCATGCGGCTCACTCCGCCCTGCCCGCCGGTGCAACCGACAAGATTGAGCCTTTGCTTCAAGCAGCGCACATCAGAGCCGCCGAGATTATTGAAATGCAGCGCCCTCTCGTCATCAAACTGGCTGAGGATCTGCTGTCTGAACGGGAATTGCCCTCGGAGCGTCTTCAAGAACTCTTGCAGGACAATCAACCTACCCGCCCGCCAAGCTAAGATGCCAGCTTCAGCGCGGGCACCAGACGAGCGGAGGCGTGCTTTACCGGAAACTTCTGCGCGGGCTTAAGCTTGGACATATCATCAAAAAATCGAGTGAGATCGACGCCCGTGTTTTCCAATGCTGGAAAGACCCACCCAAAAACGCGGTGGGCGCGCGGAAAGCTCTGAAACAAGGCATAGGGTTCGTCGAACGACATAAGCCCGATGAGCTTTTTGGAATACTTGTCGGCAGCCATCAGCAACGACATCATGATCAACCGCGCGCTTGGCATATCGAGGATCGCAAGTCGCTTGGACATCTGCGCCTCTTCCGGCGTCTTAAGATTTGCACCCCGTGAAATCGCGCGCCGCGTCCAGAAATGTCGCGGGTCGTTGAGGCTGCGAGTATTCAGGGTAGCAAATTGCGCAGTGGTCGCCTCAATGGACTTGATCAACCGGTGGCCACTTGCCATGCCACGGCTAACCTGTGGGCCCTGCGGCGCGCGGTAATAATCCAGAACGTCAGACCCGAACGCAAACAAAGGATCGCTTACGCCCGACAACATATTAGAGACCCTCATCCGTTCACTAGATGGCATTACCCGAGACCACAGCGCATGGCCGACATAAATGGCTGGATTGGCGTTCACGTGATGTACCACGTGTTTGAAGGTCGTGTGCATGAGGGGTTCCTGTTCTACCCATCACTTTAAGCCATCAACATGAAACCACATATACGTCAGCCGTCGATAACTGTGGATAACCGAACCAAGTACAGCATTATCGCTGGCAAACATACATCGGGCTTAACCTACCATGTTGACCTGCCACCGCAGTAGAAATGCACCGTCGAGTTGGGTAGGTGGAACATCTGGCTAACCTCGGCCAAAACTCGTGTTACGCCCTTTTCTGACGTCGCCCGATAGACGCCTCGGCATTATCAAAATAAACGGGCTTTTGGTCCCGCAATCTGGACGTCAGATTATCATGCATTCCAGGTCTGTCATGCATGGATTGCGCCGAGCAGATAATATCCACCTGGTGCGCTTCCCGCGGCCAACGGATGAACACCATTGCCTCGCCTGCGACCTTATTGGCGACTAGCGTTGGCTCAAGATCACCAAGCGAACAACTGAGGGTTTTCTGATCCTTGCGCTGCGCTTTCGCGACGATTTGAGTATCAAAATGAACACCCGGATGCGCTGTCTCAAGGTGCTTTACAATCTGCGGTGCAGCACCCACGGCCATGTAAAGTGCTACACATGTGCCGGGCTTGATGTCCCTGATCGGTTCAGGCACCGTGTAGCCATCTTGGCGGTGGCCGGTCGTCAACACCAAGGTATCGATTTTCCCCCTATCTGTCAGGCTTGCACCGCTACTTGCGGCTGCGGCACAGGCGGCTGTAACACCGGGGACAATCTCGAAGTCGATACCGTTGGCTTTGAGCGCATCAATTTCTTCTGTGCTGCGTCCGAACACCCCCGGATCACCGCATTTAAGGCGCACGACACGCTGGCCGCGTTTGGCGGACATCACCAAGGTCTGCGTGATTTTTTCCTGCGGCCAGCTATGACAACCCGGTGCCTTCCCAACGTAAATACGCTCGGCATCGCGTCGCGCCAGCTCGAGGATTTCGGGATCAAGTAGACGGTCATAATAGATCACATCCGCTTCTTGCAGGCGCTGCACACCGCGCAGGGTGATCAGATCCTTGGCACCGGGTCCTGCGCCGACAAGGCTGACGCTGCCGCCCTTCGCTGCTCCGAATTCGCCCGTCTCGATAGCCGACTTGATCAGCTTGGCTGCCTCGCGTTCAGCACCGCTGGTGAACATCCAGCGCGGGCTGTCGTTAAAGACCCAGCGCCACAGATCGCGCCGTGCGCGTGGACCAAGGCGCGCAGATGCTTTGGTCCGCAACCGGCCTGCAAGGGAGGCAAGATCACCTAACCCTGGCTCCAGCATTTCCTCGAGTTTTGTCTTGATTTGACGCGCCAGCACCGGTGCTGTTCCCTCAGTACCGATGGCCACAACCACCGGATCACGGTCAACGATCGACGGGGTGATTGCATCGCAAAGCTGGGGTTGATCGACGACGTTGACGGTCGCCCCGCCTTCTTTGGCCAGCGCGTGCAGTGCCATGTCCGCACCGGGACAACCGGTAGCGATGAAGGCTAGCGCGGTCCCTGAAAAGCTTTCGGGTGTGATGGTGGCGGAATGAAGCGCCACGCGGCCTGATGCGGCAAGGGCCGACAGTTCAGCATCAACCGCGGGTGCCCATATCTCGACCGTTGCCTCGGTTTTCAGAATCAGACGCGTTTTCTGGGCGGCTTGCTCTCCCCCACCCATGATAACGACGCGGCGACCCGCCATTTGCAGGAACATTGGAAATGTCTTCATGCGGATTGATCCTTTGGCTGGTGTCGCTGATCCCAAAGGCTGCGGGCCATTTGGTCTGCTTGGCTAAGTGTCGGGACCGCTTTGAGCGTCCAAAGCGCAAGTGCTGCTGTGCCCGTAACCGTGGCCACGGCAAAGGGATTGTCCGCCCGCCCGTGCCAAAGGGCATGCAGGTCGATTGTGTCACCTGCTTCGTGCAGGCGGCGTGTGTCGTCCAAGATCGGCGCCGCGGCCTGTTGAATATGTGCACCCTCTCGCAGACCGAACAAAGCGATGTCCTTGGAAGGATGGCGCTCGAATTCCCCACCTCCCCCTTTGATAATGCTCAGTTCCTTCTGGCCCAAAAGCTGCGCGGCTTGGGCTTGAAGGCTGCGGTACGAAGGGTGAAACACGCCTTGCACCGTCGCCTGTGCCCCCGACGGGTTCCACATCCGCAAAACGGTGTTGAAACATGATCGCAGACCGAGCGTATCGCGCAGGGTCAGCACGTCAAACGCAGGCGGGCTCAGCGTCTCCAGCCGCGTATAGGTGACGTCAGGCCCCGCAAGATCAATCGCTTCGCGCACCGAAGCAGTGGCCGATTGGTGTGAATTCCATCCGTGCATCGAAATGCTGTAGCCCGCCTGCCCCACCAGCCGAGCCGCCAGCAGGAACAAGGGCACACCGCGACTGCGGCCTGCGGCATAGGACGGCCAGTCAAGATCGGCTTTCGGCAATTTGTTCTTCACATGCGCGCGCAATGCAGCGGTGAAGCCTGCGATCTCTTCCGGTGTTTCCCCGCGCAAACGCATAACCATCAACAGGGCACCCACTGCTTCGGGGGCCGCATCGCCCTGCAACACCACCGTCATGGCCTCTTGCGCCTCGTTCATGGTCATTGCGCGCGCACGTCCCTTGCCGCGCGCGACGATCCGGACATAGGGGGCGAGGCTCATTCTGCGGCCATCCGTTGCGGGGTCTGTTCCAGCAGCGCTGCGAGCTCGGGCTTGCACGACCCGCAGTTTGTGCCCGCGCATGTGACCTCTCCTAATGCTGCGACTGTGGATGCGCCGCCTGTAACTGCCGCCAGCAAAGTATTTCGACCCACATTAAAGCACGCGCACACCGTAGCGCCCGGATCGGGCTGGTCAGATGCGCTTCGACCTGCAAGGGCAGCCAGCGGGGATGTATTGGAACCGATCAAGCCAATGCTCGCCGTACGAGACAGAACGACAGGGGTTGAGGCGGCAAAGAACAGCGCAGTGATCAGACCGCCCTGCACAATGGCGATGCGGATGCTACCCGTAGCCGGGTCCGACTGAAACGAGACATCCCCGCCGAAGTGGCCTGAGAGACGACGGGCTTCGGCTTCCCAGTCATCGGGCACCTTGCTGCCCGCCAATTCCGCTTGCCAGCCGGTCTGCGTGCGCGCAACGGCGGCGTATGGGGTCAGCGGTTTTGGTTCACGGTTGCTTGCAATAAACCCGTACCACTTGGCCTTGAACACTTCGGCAGAGACTGCGCCAAATTTTGACGCAGGCTGGCCCGAGAACGGATCCGTAATAGGTGCGACGACACTGTTGATGGTACCGGCAGAGGAGCGTTGGCGCGTCCAGTGGATCGGCGCGAAAAGCTGGCCCTTGGCCACGCGCGGCGTGATCAGAGCACGCAAGACGGTGCGCCCATAGGTGTTTTGAACGGCAATCAACGCACCGGGCTCCGCCCCCAGCGTCGCAGCGTCAGCGGGATGGATTTCGACATAAGGCTCGGCCAGATGCGCCCCAAGACGCGGCGATTTTCCGGTCCGCATCATCGTGTGCCACTGGTCGCGATTGCGGCCCGTGTTGAGGGTAAAGCGCGACGTGATCTGCGCGGGTGCCTTGACAGGGAACATCTGCGCTTTGCCGTCGGGGTGATAGAACTGCCCGTCCGCAAAGAACCGCGCGCCGTTGTGCGGCCACTGGGTCGGGATCAGCTTGGCATAATCCGCGTCAGCAAAGATGCTCAGATCAAGGTCGCGGGGAAACTGTGAGGTTGCGGCATCAAGCGCTACGTATTCCGCGAAAACTTCGGCAGGCGATTGAAAGGCAAAGGCCTCAGCGAACCCCATACGCGCGGCCACGTCGCTGATGATTTTCCAGTCAGGGCGCGCACTGCCCGGTGCCGGGAGAAAGGCGCGCTGGCGCGAAACCCGCCGCTCGGAATTGGTTACGGTGCCGTCTTTTTCGCCCCATCCCGTTGCAGGTAGAAGGACATCGGCCAGATCATTGGTGTCGGTCTTTTCCATGATGTCCGAGGTGACGACAAAAGGGACATTCGCAATCGCCGCCGCGACCCCGTCCGCGTCAGGCAAGGACACGGCAGGGTTGGTCGATATGACCCACAGCGCCTTGATCCGCCCATCGGCGCAGGCCTGAAACATATCAACAGCCTTTAGCCCCGGCCTTGTGCAGATCGTGGGGCTCTCCCAGAAATGGCGCACGGCATCGCGATGTGCGGCATTTCCAAGCTCAAGATGATTGGCCAACATGTTGGCCAGCCCGCCGACCTCGCGCCCTCCCATGGCGTTCGGCTGCCCGGTGAGCGAGAAAGGCCCCGTGCCCCGCTTGCCGATCCGGCCCGTCGCAAGATGGCAATTCAGGATCGCATTCACTTTGTCGGTGCCGCAGACGGATTGATTGACCCCTTGGGAATAGGCGGTGACGACTTTGGGCGTATTTGCCCAAAGTGAATAGAATTCAGCCAGCTCTTGCGCGTTTAGTCCGCTGTCGGCAGGATCGCAGACCTGCGCGGCCGCAAGCGCCGCTTCAAGCCCGTTAACGTGGTTTTCAGAATAAGCCGTGTCAACCTTTCCCGCCTCTGCGAGATAGGCCAACAACCCGTTGAACAAGGCAACATCGCCATCGGGCCTGATTTGCAAATGCACATCCGCCAGATCGGTCGTCGCCGTCCGACGTGGATCGATATTGACGATGCGCATATCCGGCCGCGCCTCTTTCGCGGCGGCAATCCGTTGGTGCAACACCGGATGACACCACGCGAGGTTGGACCCAACGAGTACGATCAGATCGGCTTCTTCCAGATCCTCATAGGTACCAGGCACCGTATCTGTGCCAAAAGCGCGCTTGTGACCTGCGACCGAAGACGCCATGCATAAACGTGAATTCGTGTCGATATTTGCGGCGCCGATGAACCCCTTCATCAACTTATTGGCGACGTAGTAATCTTCGGTCAATATTTGACCCGAGGCGTAGATGGCCACGCTGTCGGGGCCGTGTTCGGCAATCGCTTCGCTGAACTTTCGCGCCACCAGATCAAGCGCCGTTTCCCAATCAGCTTGGGCGCCGCCGATCTTGGGGTGTAAAAGGCGGCCGTCCAAATCGATGGTTTCGCCTAAAGCGGCACCTTTGGAACACAACCGCCCGAAGTTGGCCGGATGATCCGGATCGCCCTTGATCGTGCCGTCGGCGCCCGCGAGCACACCACACCCGACACCGCAATAGGGGCACACGGTGCGCGTCAGGGTCATGCCGCCACCCGTGCACGCAGCACGGCGCTGTCCAGCAGAATGCGGCCTTGTTTTACCCGCGCCGGATAGGTCGCGACACGGCCCTCATCTGCGCCTTGTGCCACGCCTGTATCCAGCGCGATCACCCAGTTGTGCAACGGACAGGTCACCGATTTGCCGTGAACGATACCTTCGGCCAGCGGGCCCGCCTTGTGCGGGCAAGCATTATCGAGGGCAAAAACTTCGTCCTCGGCAGTGCGAAACACCGCCACACAGCCCAGATCCGTCTTTACCATCCGCGCGCCGCGTTGTGGGACATCTTCAAGCGCGGCAATATCAATCCAGTTGGTCATTCTGCCGCCTCCAGTGCAAGTGGCGTCAAAGGACGATAGCGATCCGCCTTGGTTTGAACATGCTCTGCCCATGGGTCTTTGCGGTAGATCGTTTGGCTCAATTCAAAGCGTTCGACCAAGGCATCACGGTTGCATGCAATGGTCTCCTTGATCCAGTTGATGCCCACTTTGCCCATCCACTTGTAAATCCGGTCGAGGTATTTGGCGTTTTCGCGGTAAAGCTGGGTAATCGCTTTGATGACGTTGATGGCCTCATGCTCGGTTGCGACTTGCATCAGCAATTCGGTCTCTCTGACATCCATACCTGCGGCCCCGCCGATGCTGATCTGATAACCGCTGTCGACACAGATAACGCCAATGTCCTTGCAGGTCGCCTCGGCGCAGTTGCGGGGGCAGCCCGACACACCCAGTTTCAACTTATGCGGGGTCCATGCGCCCCACAGCTCTTTTTCAAGCTGGATGCCCAGACCGGTACTGTCTTGGGTGCCAAAGCGGCAATGATCTGTGCCGACGCAGGTTTTGACAGTACGCAGCCCCTTTGAATAGGCATGCCCCGAAACCATGCCCGCAGCATTCAGATCGGCCCAGATGTCCGGCAGATCCTCGCCCTTTACACCCAGCAAATCGATCCGCTGGCCACCTGTGACCTTGACGGTCGGGACCATGTATTTATCGGCAGCATCCGCAATGGCACGCAGTTCTTTCGGGGTTGTGATCCCGCCCCACATACGCGGCACAACGCTATAGGTGCCGTCCTTCTGAATATTGGCGTGCTTGCGTTCGTTGATAAAGCGCGACTGCGGATCGTCGCGATATTCCAGCGGCCAGTCGGCCAGCAGATAGAAGTTAAGCGCAGGCCGGCAGACGTGGCACCCATCGGGCGTCTTCCAGCCGCATTCTTGCCAGACCGCAGGCATTGACGTCAGCCGCTGCGATTTGATCATGCGCCGGACGTCCTCGTGGGTCATATCAGTACAGCCACAGACCGAAGCCACGGCGGGGAGGACAAATTCATCCCCCAAGGTGACGGCCAACACCTGTTCGACCAGTCCGGTGCACGTCCCGCAAGACGCGCTGGCCTTTGTCGCGGCTTTGATCGCGCCCAGATCAGAGGCACCCGCCGCGATGGCGTCTTCGATTTGTCCTTTACAGATTCCGTTGCAGCCACAGATCTCCGCGTCACGCGGTAAGGCTGCAACAGCCGCTAAAGGGTCCAGGGGGGTCCCCCCCTGGTAGGCGGGTCCGAAGATCAGTGTATCGCGCATATCCGAAATATCGGTCTTGTCGCGGATAAGGCCAAAGAACCAGTTGCTGTCAGCGGTGTCGCCGTACATCACGGCGCCGATGACCACGTTGTCCTTAATCACCAGCCGACGGTAGACACCCCGCGCCGGGTCGCGAAAGACGATATCTTCGCGCCCTTCGCCATCGCCGAAATCGCCGGCACTGAACAGATCGCAGCCGGTCACCTTCAGCTTGGTTGACAGTTCTTTTTTTACAAAGGTCGATTGCTGGCCCAACAGGGTCTGCGCAGCGACTTTTGCTTGATCGTATAGCGGGGCAACCAGCCCAAAGATCGCGCCCTGGTGTTCCACACATTCTCCGACGGCCAGCACATCGGCATCAGAAGTGACCATCTGGTCATCCACATGAATGCCTTTGCCAACGGCCAATCCCGCAGCCTGCCCAAGAGCGACGTTAGGGCGAATGCCCACTGCCATGACCACCAGATCGCAGGGCAGCTCGGTGCCGTCATCCAGCAGTAGCGCCCGGACTTTTCCGTTCTCGCCCAGAATTTCTTTCGAATTTGCGGCGCATCTGACAGTGATGCCCTTGTCTATAAGGGCGCGGCGCAACAGATACCCTGCCGCCTCGTCCAATTGCCGTTCCATCAGGTGCCCCATGATGTGAACCACGGTGACGTCCACACCCCGTGCGGCCATGCCTGCAGCGGCTTCGAGCCCCAACAGCCCGCCACCGATCACGACGCATTTGCTGCCTTCCCCCAAGCCCATCATCCGCTCGGTATCTTCCAGATCGCGATAGGCGATGACGCCTTCCAGATCGTGGCCTGGCAAAGGTATCATAAAGGGGTTCGACCCTGTGCCGAGAACCAGCTTGTCATAGGCCACCGTACCGTTCTCGCCCGTCACGGTTTTCGCCGCACGGTCGATCGCCACCACCTGTTCGCCAAAGCGGCAGTTGATGTCATTGTCCCCATACCATCCGTCATCATGGGTCACGATGTCTGTATAGGTCTTTTCCCCGGACAGGACAGGTGACAGCATGATGCGGTTGTAGTTACCGCGCGCCTCTGCGTTGAAAAGGGTGATGTCATAGGCATCTCGGTCCTGCTCCAGAAGGTGCTCTAGCACCCTCCCGGAGGCCATTCCGGCACCGATAACGACAAGTTTCTGTTTCATGGTCTCACTCCGCCGCGATTGCTTTGGGTTTCGGTTTCCCGCCAGAGGCAGGCGATTTCGGCGCATTGCCGTGTTCGTATTCCTCAAGAAAATCGAGCACTTCCTGGCGATAGGCATAGTAGTCGGGGTGTTCGAGAAGGGCCTTGCGGGTACGCGGACGCGGCAGCTTCACATCCGTGATCTTGCCGATGGTGGCCTGTGGTCCGTTGGTCATCATCACCACGCGGTCGGCCAGCAAAATTGCTTCGTCTACATCATGCGTGACGCAGATCGCCGTCACTTTGGTACGCGACCAGACTTCCATCAGTACTTCTTGCAATTCCCAGCGGGTGAGACTGTCGAGCATGCCAAAAGGTTCATCCAACAAGAGAAGTTTGGGCGACAGCGCAAAGGCCCTCGCAATGCCCACGCGCTGCTTCATCCCGTTCGACAGGCTGGCGGCATTCTTGTTCATGCTGTCAGCCAGCCCGACGCGTTCAAGGTAGTATTCCACCACATCCTGACGCTCCGCCAGACTTGCCCGCGGATAGACTTTGTCGACACCGATTGCGACGTTTTCCTTGGCTGAAAGCCATGGGAAGAGGTTGGGCGACTGGAAAACCACGGCGCGCTCAGGGTCTGCGCCTTCGACGTTCCACCCATCCAGTCGGATCGCACCTTTCGAGATCGGGTTCAGCCCCGCGGCCATCGTCAGCACAGTGGACTTGCCGCATCCCGAATGCCCAATCAACGAGATGAATTCACCCCTGTTGATCTTTAGATCAAAGTTCTCGACCACGGTCAGCGGCCCTTTCGGGGTCGAGTAAACCTTGTCGAGCTGCGAGAAATTCAGGAATTTTTCCTGGATCGCGCCATTCTGCGCCTTGGCAACCGCTGCAGGCACGGAATGGATCGGCGTGACATTGGGCAGTCGGCGCGTCTCTTCGACTTTGGCAGCAATGCCGATATCCATCAGATAGGTCGTAACCCGTCCCCGCAGCGCCTTGAAGGCGGCGTTGTTGTTCATCGCCACCCGATCACGAGGGCGCGCGATGTCGACTTTGAATTCATCCCCCAATGTACCGTCTGGATTAAGCGCGATGATCCGGTCGGCCAGAATGATCGCTTCGTCGACATCATTGGTGATCAGCACGCAGGTCTTCTTGTCCTTGTCCCAGATCGCCTCGATCTCGTCCGCCAGATTAGCACGGGTCAGGGCATCCAGCGCCGACAGCGGCTCGTCTAACAGCAGCATTTCGGGGTCCATCGCCAGCGCACGCGCCACATTGACCCGCTGGCGCATGCCACCGGACAGTTCCGCGGGGCGGCGCGTGGCGGCATGGGACAGGCCCACCATGTTGACATAGTGATCGACCTTGGCCGCCCGCTCTTCCTTGGACAGGTCGGGGAACATCGTATCAGCGGCAAGCCCGACATTCCCCTGCACAGTCAGCCATGGCATCAGCGAATAGTTCTGAAAGATCACACCACGTTCACGGCCCGGTTCGGTGATGGGCTCTCCCTTGTAGGCCACGGTACCCGAGGTCGGCTGCTCCAAGCCGGCCATCAGGTTGATCAGCGTGGTCTTGCCAGTGCCCGAGAACCCGAGGATGACGACAAACTCACCCTCTGCGACGCTCAGGTTGATGTCCTTGAGGACCGGCGTTTCGCCATAGCTTTTCGAGACGTTCTTGAATGTCAGGATGCTCATATTTCTTTCCTTTTACGCTATCGCTTCGCTACCAGAGCGCGGATCACCGGTTATTCGAAAAGGTGAACATGGACTGAAGCGCATACATCACACGGTCCAGCAGAAATCCGATGATGCCGATGGTCAGCACCGCGACCATGATCCGCGCGAGGCTTTGCGAAGATCCGTTCTGGAATTCGTCCCAGACGAATTTTCCAAGGCCGGGGTTCTGCGCAAGCATTTCAGCCGCAATCAGCACCATCCAGCCCACGCCGAGCGACAGCCGCAAGCCGGTAAAGATCAGCGGCAGTGCCGAAGGCAGCACCAGTTTGGTGATTTTGGTATAGGTGTTCATCTTCAATACGCGGCTGACGCTAACAAGGTCCTTGTCGATGCTGGCGACACCAAGGGACGTGTTGATGAGCGTGGGCCAAAGCGAGCAGAGCGTGACCGTAATGGCCGAGATCAGGAACGACTTTGAGAACATACCGTCATTGGTGCTATAAACTGCCGAGACGATCATGGTCACGATCGGCAGCCATGCCAGCGGCGAAACCGGTTTAAAGATCTGGATCAGCGGGTTCAGCGCCGCATTCGCCGTTACCGACAGGCCCGCTGCGATGCCCAGGGGGATCGCTACGGCTGAAGCAATGAGGAAACCGAATAATACTGTTTTGATCGAGGTCCAGATCTGGTCGTAGTAGGTTGGCTTGCCGGTGTAGGCGCGATCACGGACGCGGTCTTCGTTACCGCTTGCGATATGCTCGGCGTTGCGCGCATCCTGCCGATCGTAAAAGGCAGCTTCACGCTCGCCCTCGCGGACAGCATCTTGGTGCAGTTCGCCGACCTGTTCCCAGACTTGCACGGGTCCGGGTACCGCCCCGAGCGACGTTTGAACCTTGGGGGCCAAGGTTGCCCAAAGTGTCAGAAAGATCGCAATTGCCAGGAGCGGCACGCCCAGAAGCCGCCAGATTTCGCCCGCCTGCGTGCGGGGATTGTCGCCCGCTGCAGCCTTCAAGATCGGTGTCATCCAAGACAAGCCGAATACATTTAACCATGCGTCGGCCTTGTTGATGCGGGCAAAGCGCCGTGCGCGGCGGGCCTCAATGTCGAGTGTGTTCGTGTCAATCGCGGTCATATCGGGTATCCAACTGCTGCTTTTGAGGAAAGTGGCGTCATTCCCTTGCCGCAAAGCAAGGGGGGAGGGCTTAGCCTTCGACCTTGCTGTCAACGACCGTTTGGCCGGACTTCAGCCCGATAGGCAGGCTGTCGATGTAGGCGTTGGGTGCGCGCCCGTCATAGCTGACGCCGTCGATGATATCAGTTTCCGGTGTCGGCGCTTTGAAACCGTCGCTTTCCCAAGGGAACGCCGCTTCATCCGCCATGCCCTCATCAACCAGCAATCGTGCGGCATTTAGGTAGATGTCGGGACGATACACGTCTGCGGCAGTATCGAAATACCATTCATCTGGCTTTGTTTCGTCGATCTGGCCCCAGCGGCGCATCTGGGTCAAATACCAGATAGCGTCAGAGTAGAATGGATAGGTCGCATTGTAGCGGAAGAAGACGTTGAAGTCGGGCGCAGGGCGCACATCGCCTTTCTCGAACTCGAAAAAGCCGGTCATGGAATTGGCGATCACTTCGGCATCGGCACCCACATACTCAGAGCGCGACAGCATCTGAACAGCTTCCTCGCGATTGGCGTTGTCGTTCGCGTCTAGCCACATCGCCGCGCGGATCAGCGCCTTGGTCAGGGCCAGCGTGGTGTTGGGATTTTCTTCGGCAAACTCTGCGGTAATGCCAAAGACCTTCTCGGGGTTGTTCTTCCACATGTCGTAGTCGGTGATCACCGGCACGCCGATCCCCTTGAAAACCGCCTGCTGGTTCCACGGCTCACCCACGGCGTAGCCGGAAATCGTGCCTGCTTCCATCGTTGCAGGCATCTGTGGCGGTGGCGTCACAGACAGCAGCACATCCGCATCAATCTGGCCGGAGATATCCTGCGGGCTGTAATAGCCGGGCTTCAGGCCGCCCGCCGCGAGCCAATACCGGATCTCGTAGTTATGGGTCGAAACAGGAAAAACCATGCCCATGTTGAACGGCTCGCCCCGGTCCTTGTACCCTTCGACCACCGGCACAAGTGCGCTGGCGCTGATCGGATGCTGCGGACGGCCATCGTCCATCGTGGGCACGTTCGGCTTCATGTCTTCCCAGATGTCATTAGAAACGGTGATGGCGTTGCCGTTAAGGTCCATCGAAAAGGGCGTGATGATATGTGCCTTCGTGCCATAGCCGATCGTTGCGGCCAGCGGCTGACCGGCCAGCATATGCGCGCCGTCCAACTGGCCGCCGATCACACCGTCCAGAAGCACTTTCCAGTTGGCCTGCGCTTGAAGCGTGACAAACAGCCCTTCGTCCTCGAAATATCCCAGCTCATAGGCCACGGCCAAAGGTGCCATATCGGTCAGCTTGATAAAGCCGAACGTCAACTCCTCTTTCTCGAGCGCCAGCATATCGGCCGAAGCCGCCGTCGCCAGCAGGCTTGTCGAGGCGAGCAGGAGTGCGAGTGTATTTTTCATGGGTCATGTCCTTTCATGGCCCCGAAGGGCAGAAACAAAAAAAGCCGCGCGTATGGTTCACGGGGAAGAAAATCCGTGTTCCGTACGAGCGGCATTGCTCTTGAGAGATGTGCGACCAGCATTGGTCAGCGGTGTAGGTCGGACAACGTTGTCCCTTGGTATCAAGGGTGGCGCAGACGCGAGGCTTTGCGCAATGAATTTTCTGCATCGCGGCGCATATTCAAACGCCTATGCAGAACTCGCTTAATAATTCAGCGTGCAGCTGCAGCGAAATCAAACGTTTTGCCGTCAAAGAAGGCATCGGGAGAAAGAATCATCTGCCCCCGGATGGACGCAACAGCGGTCGAAGATATCAGCGCGCCCTCTTCTTTCTCGGACGCTTCGGGCATATCGGCCCCGATGTCGGATAGATTCTGACGGTAGAGGTCTGAGCGGAAGCAGGCTTTGGCTTTCTCAATGCCTTCGGCGTTTGCGCCCAACTGATGCGCGATCCATGCGGCCTGACTGCGCCACGGGAAAGACGCGGCATGGCGGTTGAACTGCAAGAACCGGTCTACAATAATCGGTGGGGCGTCCGTCTTCGGCACAATATGCCCCGTCAGGGCCGGATCAATCAGATCGGGCGACATACTTAGGTGTTCACTGCGGCCCAGTATCTCTACGGCCAGCGGTTTGTTTCCCGGCGCATCAAGCCAAGCAGAGGCCTGGTATACCGCCCGCATCAGGCGACGCACACTGTCTGCGTTCTGCGACGCCCAGTCATGGCGCGCGGCAAGCACCTTCTCCGGCGCGAATTGCCAAACATCGCGGCCTGCCATCATCAGCTGGGCAACGTTATTCTGCACGGCCACGCCGCCCCACGGCTCGCCGACCCAAAAGGCATCGACAAATCCGTCCGACACGGCGTCCGCCATTCGCATTGGCGGCACGGTGACTTCCTCGATCTGCAGGTCGGGCGCTTGGGCTGCCCAATAGGATAGCAGCAGCCGGTGCATAGAATAGTGGAAGGGGATACCCACGCGCAACGGCTTGCCGCCGCGCGCGCTCAGGCCCGCCAGCAACGCGGTGGTGTCCCCAAATCGCACATCACCCAACTCGGAAGCGACGGCGTTCGACACGCCAAAGACGGTGCCGTTTACAGACAATACCATCAGGGCATCCACGCGCGCGGGCAATCCGCCCATCCCGATGGACATGGCCACGGGCATCGGTGACAGCATCTGCGCCGCGTCCAGATGTCCCAAGGCCAGCATATCGCGCAGCGCAGACCATGAAGGCTGGCGCAGGAGATTGAGCGCGAGCCCCTGCTCGGCGGCAAATCCCAGTTCTTCGGCAATCACCAGCGGCGCGCAGTCAACTAGCGGAACATAGCCGCAGTTCAGAACAAGCTCGCTCATGACAATAGATCCGCTGCCGTCACCAATGCATGCGCCACGTCGATGACCTTGCGGTTCTGGCTCATCGCGGTCGTGCGCAATAGTTTATAGGCCTCATCCTCGGGCATGCCACGCTGGCGCATCAGGATCCCCTTTGCGCGGTCTATCGTCTTGCGATCCTCCAGCGCCTGCTTGGCCGCACTCAGTTCCGAGTGGATCTGACGCATCATTTTGAAGCGCGCGATCGCGGTTTGCAGCACGGGCTTGATCCGGTCCATCTGGAGGCCATCCACCACATAGGCGCTCACCCCTGCATTCAGCGCGGCCTGGGTCAGGTTTTCATCTGTCTGATCCACAAACAGCGCGACCGCCCGCTTCGTCGTCTCGGTCGCGTAGGAGATATGTTCAAGCGTATCGCGGTCGGGGTTGGCAAGATCTATGAGGACAATATCAGGTGCAAATTCCCTGACCGTCCGGTTCAACTCCGAAATCTGCGACAGGGCTTTCACGTCGGACCAGCCCGCCTCACGTAACGCATCCACGATATCACGAACGCGGTCGGGGTTTGGTTCTACTACCAGAATGCGCAGGTTTTCATTCATCCGCTTTGATCCGCGATGAACGGTATAAGATCAATCTCGCCCATCTCATGAGGCCGGGGCAGCCGGCCCAGTCAGCGCAAAAACTAAGCGTAAGAGACGCAGGTGCCCATCTGTTGTGCAGATTAAATACAACTTCGACTTATTGCATCGAAGAACGGCGTTTCGGGGGGGCAGCCAACCGTTACCTTAAAATTGGTCAGACCGTTGCTAACGTCCGAAGACGAGATGAAATATAAGGTGCCCCAAAAGTCCCACGGCAGGCCACGCGTCGATGATCGGCGCGCTTTGAGTGCCCAAACAAGACGCTGTACAACCGGTGGAAGCGCTGGAACGACAAGGGTATCTTTGCTCAGACGCACTCAGGGTGCCTCTTGGCTTGGCTAGTCGCATACTGATGTGTCAAAATATATCATGGCCGTATATGTATACACTTTAATAGATCATAACTTGATGATCCATGCCTCACATGATACATCAAAGCAGATCAACAGGTTTGTTTGATGTCTAGGAATATATCAAGATGAGCTATGAGAGCGAGAAGTTAGCGGCGACACTGAAGGCTGCGCGCGAGAATAAAGGGCTTAGCCAGCGCGCGTTGGGTGCCCGTGCAGGCGTGCCGCAGTCGCACATCTCCAAGATCGAGAGCGGCGCGGTCAATCTCACCGTCTCGAGCCTGACCGCCATCGCCAACGCACTCGATCTGGAACTGGCGCTTGTGCCGCGCAAGGCAGCGCCCGCCGTCAGAATGATCACCCGTAGCGTAAGCGACGCGCCGAAGGTCACGCCGGAAGTGCACAAAGAGATTGCACGGCTTGCCAAGCAGCTTGAGCATATCCAGTCGCTCAAGATCGATAGTCCCGCCGTCGAAAACCTGCAGCGGCAGTTTAGAGAGATCCGACAGTTCGGAAACCTGATCCGGAATACTGACACATTGCGCAGCATCCATGAGACCCTCAAGGCCGTAGATGGCGCGGGTGGCGTGGCAGCACTGCAAGAGGCAGAAAGGCACATGAATAGTTTGCGCAACACGCTGGCGCAGGGGATGGCTCACGAGGATCACGCGCGCGCGCCGCGTCCGGCCTATCGCCTTGATGGAGATAGCGATGAATAGTCTCTCTGTTCTCGACGTGAACCTGTATGGCAAGCCGATCGGCACGCTCACCAATGTCGGCGGCGATCGCACCTTCTTCGCCTTCACTGACGCGTACATCGAAAACCCTGACAGGCCGACCCTCGGCCTCGCCTTCAAGGAAGAATTCGGGGAGCTTTATACGGACTTCAGGCCCTATCAAAAGCGCGTCATGCCTTTTTTCTCTAATCTTCTACCCGAAGGTCATCTGCGCAAATATCTGGCTGAACAAGCGGGCGTAAATCCCGAACGTGAATTCTATCTACTTTGGGCACTTGGCCGTGACTTGCCCGGCGCAATCACAATAACCCCTTCCGATGGTGAAGCCTGGCCGCCGGATGCTGCCGGGGATGCCGGCAACCATGGCGATAATCACCGCGAAAACGCGCTGCGCTTCTCGCTGGCAGGTGTTCAGCTGAAGTTTTCTGCCGTGATGGAAGCAAGCGGCGGACTGACCATCCCCGCCTCTGGCGTCGGGGGCTCTTGGATCGTCAAGCTTCCCTCTCGCGAATTCTCAGGTGTCCCTGAAAATGAATTCTCGATGATGAAGCTGGCTAGCCTTATCGGGATGAACGTGCCTGCAATTGATCTGGTCAGTGTAGATGCAATCAAGAACCTGCCCGAAGGCATCGATAAGATCGGCAAACATGCCTTTGTGATTGAGCGCTTTGACCGGCTCTCCGACGGATCGCGCGTGCATATCGAGGATTTCGCGCAGGTCTATGGGCTCTATCCCGAGGACAAGTACGGCAATGGCACATTCCGGAACATCGCTCAGGTGATCGCCGCTGAAGGGAATGATGCGGACATCATCGAATATGTCCGGCGTCTGACCTTTAACATGCTGATCGGCAACGCTGATATGCACATGAAGAACTGGTCGTTGATCTATCCGGACAGGCGGCATGTATCGCTGGCACCGGCTTACGACTTTGTGGCGACCGTTCCCTACATTCCGGGCGATGCGACCAACATGAAGATCAGCCGCGCAAAAGTTTTCTCGGCGTTCTCGTTGGATGAGCTGTCACATCTCGCGGTGAAAGCGGCCATACCGAAAAAGATGGCGATTGATGCGGCTAAAGAGACCGTTCAGCTTTTTCGGGAGCATTGGGATGCAGAAGCGCCAAACTTGCCGATGAGCGATGAAGTCAGATCAGCCGTAGAAACCCATATGAAGACAGTGCCAATCTTGGAAGAGCTTTCATAGATCAAGCGGTTCCTGACTCATCCCAGATAGATCTGTCCCGCCGGATACTTCACCTTCGGAACGCTCCTTGTGGCGAAGAAGAAGCCGATCGCCAGTGGCCCGACCCGGCCCACAAACATGATCGTCATGATGATGCCGCGCCCGATGCCATCCAACTCGCTGGTAATTCCCCGCGACAGGCCGACCGTTCCAAAAGCGGATGTAACCTCAAAGGCAATGTCAGTGAACTGACCGTCATGGTTGATCGTCATCACGAAAACCCCTGTCAGGATGAGCAGCATCGAAATGGTAGTGAGTGCCAAGACCTTCATAACTTCGTCCAGCCCCAAGGACCGACCGAAAGCATGCAAGGTGGTTTGACGCCGGAAGAATGCGATCGTCGCAAGCAGCAGGACGAAGAGCGTCGTAACCTTGATACCACCTGCCGTGGAGGTACTGCCGCCGCCCACCAGCATCAGCGTCATGGTCAACAAAGACGTGCTATCATGCATCCCGCCGGTATTGATCGTGTTAAAGCCGGCGGTGCGCGGCGTGGTGCCTTGAAACCAACTTGCCCACAGTTTTTCAACAACATTTAGGGGGCCGAGCGTCTCGGGGTTTTGCCATTCCAGCAGGCCGAACATGACACTGCCCCAGGTGATCAGAATTGCGGTGCCCATAAGCATCAGCTTAGAATGCAGGGTCAGTTTGCGCCAATTCCGCGTACGGTACACGTCGCCGACCACGATAAACCCAAGCCCGCCGAGAATGAAAAGCGCAGGGATCACCAAATTGACAATCGGGTTTCCGACCCATTGCGAAAGACTGTCGGGATGCAGGGCAAATCCGGCATTGTTAAAGGCTGAGATCGAGTGGAAAACCGCTTGCCACAGCCCTGCCCAGCCAAATTCGGGGACAAAGACCAAGGCCAGGAGGGCAGCACCTACCGCCTCACAGGCAATGGCGATAATCAGGATCATCCGGGCGATGTAAGACAGGTTCGACAGCGATGTCTGGTTCAGGTCCTCGCGCAGGATCAGCCGTTGCGGCATGCCAATGGGGATGCCAAGCGCGCCCAGCAACAGTACCGCAAAGGTCATGAGGCCGAGACCGCCAAGCTGGATCAGCGTCGCAATGACTGCTTGACCAAAGCCCGTGAAAGTCGCCCCGGTATCAAAGAGCACCAGCCCTGTGACGGTTACCGCAGACGTCGAGGTGAATAGCGCTTCGCCCAGACCTATGTCACCGTGATGCGAGATCGGCATCCACAGCAGGACCGCGCCCAGAATGATAAACGCCATGTAATAAAGCGACAAAAGCGCTGGCGGCGGCATGCCCAGAGTCTTTTTCCGCCTGAGGAGCGTCCGGAATGACGTCGCCATTGTCAAAGGCTGGCCGCAAAACTGTGCAGGTCTTTCCGCTGGCCCAACAGTAAAAGAAGATCATCGCGTTGCAATTGACATTCATCACCATCCTGACCGATGAACTCGCTCCCCCGCATGACGCCGATGCAGCGCAGATTATAGGTTTTCCCATGCGGCAATTCGGTCAGGCGCCGGCCCTCAAGGCCCTCGGGGATGCGAAAATTCACTACATGGTAACCGTTCCCAAGGCTGACATAATCCCGCAAAAGCGGATTGTGCAGAATTTGCGCGATATGTTGACCGATCTCGACCTCTGGATGCACGATCCTGTCCACACCGAGCTTTTTTAAGATCCGGTGATGGGTTCTGGTCGTGGCCTTGGCCCACACAACCTGAACGCCCACGAGCTTGAGGTTCATCGCCGACAGGATACTGGCCTCCAGATCCGAGCCCATCGCAACCACGGCGGTATCACAGTCACCAAAGCCCGCATCGCGCAGTGCAGCATCATCGCGCGCATCTACGATCATGGCTTGCGACAGGGTATCTGCAAGGCTGGCAACGCGCGTTTCGGAGATGTCGATGCCGATGACGTGGTTGCCAAAACGTTGCAATTCCTTCGCAACAGAGCTTCCGAAGTTGCCCAAACCAACGACACCAAAGGTGCGTTTTTTGATCTTCGTCACGTTACTGTCCATTCAAACTGACTGCCTCGGAACATTGCCGCAACGTAGAATGAAGTCAATATGGGCTAGAAGCTGTCAGTCGTTGGACCTGCACGTTTTGCTGAGCGTGCTCAGTCACGCATTCAGTTCGGAATCGAGAGGCAGACCCGTGCTATTTGCCACTGACATTGATTTTTCCCTTTGTTTCTTGTATGAATAAACAGACGGACTGAGAAAACCTGCATGAAACTGGGTTTGAAGCGAGTGCTGGAACATGATGTCCAAGCCGCCCGCAGGGTCCAAATAGACTAACCCGAACAGGGTGGTCGCAACCCACATCATTCAGTCACTTATTGCCGATTGCTTTTCAATCGCAGTAAAGAAAGTGCACCATGACCAGTTATGCGAAAGTAAGAGTATCAAACCCCTCGCGCTACTTTGAAACTCCGGATCATGTCCTAAGCGACGTAAGGCTCGGCCACGATGACAAGGTGAAAATTCTAAAGGCGATGGCTGACGATGCCGGTCAAAAGCTGGAAGCGACGTCTGAAGGCATGGCCAGATCAACGCCATCCTGCAACGCGGCGGATTTACAGTCTGCACTTGTTCATCTCGAAAACGTCAAAGATGTCGAAGGCGTAGAGACCACAAACGTCCAAGCAGCGCGCTTCCAACGCATCATGGTCGTCACTACAGTTGATCAGAATCTCAACTACGAAATTGCCGGCGTCGCCTTTGATATGGCCGAGAGTATGGGCGGCAAGGTCGCCTTGCTCAATGTTGTCCCGTCCGCGTTCGACGGGGCGGGACTGGCGGCGGCAGGACCAATGGTCACCGCAGTTCCCTTTTCCGCGAGTGACGATGCGCAAATCATCGAAGATCGCCGCGATCAGCTCGAAGAGCTAAAGATCGCCTGCGGATCAAGTGTCGAAACCGATATCGAGGTACGTAGCGGCCAGATCGAGGAGGTCATCGTCGCTTATGCCGATGAGTTTGACGCCGATCTGATCGTTGTCGGTTCCCCAAACCGATCTTGGCTCGAAACATTTCTCGACACCTCGGTCGCCCGCAAGGTTACGAGATCGGCACTTTGTCCGGTTCTGGTCGTACCTGAACCAGCATAACCTTTCATCCCACTTCATCTGTCAAAAGCACTTCGCCGCAAAGCCGTCCGGTTCTGCGGCCAGAGCGATGACCGGCCGGTTGGCTACGTCACGACATCGCTACATAAATATTCAAGGAGACCCCTCATGGCCAAACTGCTTAAAACGACCGTCTTTAGCTCCGACACTTCCCCGAAAGAAACGTCACTGGATAAGACCACGCGCATTATGCGGCGTATTACTCAGGACGAGGCAGAAGTACGTCATCAGAAGACAGCCCGACTTCGCAAAGCCCGGTTTGAGAGCGAAGCCAACTCGTCGGACAGTTAGTTCAAAAGCTGACATTCGTAGACTGCACAGTATTTGGAACGATAGGCTCACAGCCTTCATTTGCTGCGTCTGCGCGACTAAAAGAACGGGTCGATGGCCAAGCAGCCGCTTTCTGCGAAATGCCAAATTTGGCCCGATCGCGCTGTATGAAAGTGTTTTCAACACATCCGCCATTGGTGCCAAGCAACACGCAGTATATGCCACTGCTACTTGCGGACAGGTGACTTTAACGTTGGTTTGCCCTACCCTCGTCCTTCGCGACCATACAATATAATCGAGGGTCTTAGTGAACACGCGCTTTTTAGAAACTTTTGTCACGGTCGCCAACTTGGGAAGTTTCCGGGCGGCAGCTGAGCAGTTGAATGTCAGCCAAGCAACGGTGTCCAGCCGGATTTCGTCTCTGGAGACGGACCTTCAGGTAGATCTGTTTGACCGTGAATTCCACGCGACACGGATCACGGTGGCTGGGGCAATGATCCTCGACAAAGCGCAGGACATGCTGGCGACGGAACGTAATTTGCGTAACACCCTGTCCGATCCTACCACCGCTGCGGGGCGGGTGCGTCTGGGGCTGGTGTCTTCGGTCGTGCATACCTGGCTGTGTGACCTGATCGAAGAGGTGGCGCGCAGCTATCCCCGACTGGAGCTAGAACTGACGGTCGAGCCCACACCAAACATCGCCACTGCCTTTGAACGCGGTGCTTTGGATATGTTGCTGACGACAGAGGATCGTCACGATGAAACCTGTGTCAGCGCGGATTTGCCGCCGCTGGCTATGGGCTGGTTCGGCCCTGAGGGGATGCGCCACGAAAAACTGTCCCTCGCCGATGTTGTCACCAGCCCGCTGATCACATTTACCCGCAATTCGCGGCCTCACGCCAATGTTCTTGCGCTTTTTAGCGACCGCGGTCTGCGTCCTTCGATTGTGCATTGTATCACCTCGATGGCAGCGATTGCCCGACTGACACAGCGCGGACTTGGGATTGCGACCTTGCCACTGGCCTGCGATTTGGCGGGGCCGGGCATTTACGAGCTTGATGTTGATGCGAAACTACCGCCTCTGCCCTTGTATTGCATCTGGCGGCGAAGCTCCGATGTGGCAACTTACAAGGCAATCGCCGATCTGGCGCGGGCCTGCGCAGAGCGCCATCAACAACAAACTTGATGCAGCCAGAAATGGTATGATCGGAAAACCCTATCACCCCCCCCTGAATAATCCCGTTTGCCCATAGACCCGATCTTGGCGACTGTGGCGCAACAACAATCGACAGAGCTTGACCGCAGATCAACGGAGGTGGGCCGTGCCCCGCCACGTGACGAGATGGCTTTGTCCAGGGATTAGGATGCATAATGAGCAATATCCGTACGACAGATCAGGCACAGCTTTTCGTCTGGAGCGATATCGACCCCGATCACGAGGCCGATTTCAATCAGTGGTATGACCGTGAACATATGGAAGAACGCGTTCGCATTCCCGGCTTCACCGGTGCACGGCGCTATCGTGCGGTATCAGGCTCTGCACGCCGCTACCTTGCGCTATACCGCGCCACCAGCCTCGCCGACTTTACCTCTGATGTTTACCGTAAGGCCTTTACCAAACAGACCCAGTGGTCGATCACCAACTTCGGGCGGATGTCCAACACGCGCCGTCGGGTGATGCATGTCGCCCAAGAGGGCGGCTTTGGCTGGGGCGGTGCGCTGGTTCTGATTGAACTGGTGCCGGATGCAATGGATACCACTGCCGTTGGCGAAGTGCTGAGCGAGTTGATGGCCGAAGAAGGGGTGCTGCGTGTGCACCACATGATCCCCGACGAAACCCTTTCTACCCCGCTGCCGTCTGAGACCACCGAGGGGCGCGTGCTGGCACCTTGCATCGCGGTGGATGTAACGTCGGAGCCGATTGCCGAAGCGACCCTGCGCCAATTGACCGAAAAGCTCGGTGGTGCAGTGCGCGAGGCCGAAACCTTCCGCCTGATGTGGTCACTGGACGAAAATGACCTGTCCGCACTCGAAGACTGAGACATCTACCCTGTTCTGCGAACACGACAGGACAGGGACAACAAACCACCCAACAAGGAGATACCTCATATGAAACACCTTCTCATCGGTACTGCGATCGCAGCCCTCACAGCCGGTCTGGCACATGCCGAAACCTGGAAAATGTCAGCTGACGCACCAGATGGAAATTATCTGACCAAGAACATCCGCGCCTTCGCCGATGATGTGGCCCGCCTGTCGGATGGCGCACTGGAAATTGACGTTGTGTCGAATTCGGTACTGCTCAAGCGCCCCGAACTAAAGCGCGGCGTCCAGCGCGGTATCGTTCCCATTGGCGAAGTCCTGATTTCGGCGCTTGGCAACGAAGACGCTGTTTACTCTGCTGACGCTGTACCGCTTCTGGCGACGACATTCGACGAGGCCCGCACCCTTTGGGAGGCGTCCCGTCCTATCTACGAAGAAAAGCTGGCAGAAGACGGGCTTGTCTTGTTGTTCGCCGCACCTTGGCCGCCACAGGGCGTTTACATGAACCAAGAGGTGACCGACGCATCCTCCTTCGAGGGTGTCAAATTCCGCGCCTATAACCCGTCGACCGCGCGTCTGGCCGAGCTTTTGGGCGCCGTTCCGGCCACCATTGCCACCGCTGAAATCAGCCAAGCTTTCTCGACCGGTGTCATCAACGGCATGATCACGTCGCCTTCGACGGGTGTAGACAGCCAAGCGTGGGATTTCGTGTCGCATTACTATGACGTTCAGGCCTTCCTGCCCAAGAACATGGTGATCGTGAACAAAGGTGCCTACGACGGCTTGTCGGAAGAAGTGAAAACCGCGCTGCAGGAAGCGGCTGAACTCGCGGAAACCCGTGGCTTTGAAATGGCCGAAGTGGCCACCGGCGAAGCAACCGACACAATGGCAGACAATGGTATGAACGTCCTGCCGACGCCCGAAGGGCTGGCCAGCGACTTTGAAACTATTGCCGCTACAATGCGTGCGGAATGGCTGGAACAAGCGGGCGAAGACGGTCAGAAGATCGTCGATGCTTTGAACTGATCCTAGCAGGCCCGGGCAGTCAAACGCCCGGGCCTATTTTGCAAACAGGTAGGGGTGTCCGCACCCTGCCCCTTCTCTTTATCCGGAGCCCGCCGCCATGATGCTGACCCGCCATCTTTTCAATTTTTGCGGAGCCTTGGCCGCGCTGTCCCTACTGGGGATCGCGGTCTTGATCTTGTCGCAGATTGGCCTTCGATTGATGGGAAGCCAAATCCCGTCGGCCGATGATTTCGCGGCATGGGGGCTCAGTGCGTCGATCTTCCTTGCCCTGCCCGCCACGTTGATACGGGGTGATCATATTCGCGTCACATCACTGCGGCAGCTGATGCCGGATGGACTGGGTCATATCGCTGACATTCTGGCGGCAGCCTTTGCCACCGCGATGATGGGCTGGGTCGCTTGGGCGATCTTTGGCTACGTCCAAGAAAGCTGGACCTATAACGAAGTCAGCCAAGGCGTAGTCGCTGTCCCGCTTTGGTTGCCACAATCTGCAATGGTGCTGGGTTCGGTGCTTTTTGCACTGGCTTTTGCCGAACGTACGCTGCGCCTGATCCTTGGGTTGCCAGTTGAAAGCGATGATACCAACGAACAAGGTCGGGGCGAGTAATCATGGATATTTTTCTGCAATCGGCCGTTCTGGTCGTTACCTTGCTTTTGCTTTTGGGGCTGGGGGTTTGGGTTGGCGTAGCGCTCATGGCGTCGGGCGTGGTCATCTTCATGATGTTCACCTCAACGCCGGTCGATGCGATCCTCGGTACCACCATGTGGGCCCATTCCGCCAGCTGGACGCTGACAGCGTTGCCGCTGTTCATCTGGATGGGTGAAATTCTCTATCGTACACGTCTGGCCGAAGACCTGTTTTCCGGCCTCGCCCCTTGGGTCGGTCGACTGCCCGGCGGTTTGGCGCATGTGAACGTTGTGGGCTGCGGGATATTTGCCGCTGTGTCGGGATCATCGGCGGCCACCACCGCTACCGTGGGCCGCATTTCCCTGCCCGAGCTAAAATCGCGCGGCTATGCCGACCGGCTGGCCATTGGCTCCTTGGCCGGATCGGGTACGCTTGGCCTCTTGATCCCGCCGTCCATCGTGATGATCGTCTATGGTGTCGCGGCCCAAGTGTCCGTGAACCGCCTGTTTATCGCGGGCGTGATTCCGGGGCTCATGCTCATGGCGCTGTTTTCGGGCTATATCGCAATCTGGGCAAAGATGAACCCCGACGGCGTTCCTGCCCCCGAACCACGCATGCCGTTGGCTGAACGTCTGCGCCGCCTGCGGATGTTGTTGCCGGTGGTCGGGTTAATTATCGGGGTCATCGGGTCGATCTATGCTGGCGTGGCCACCGCAACCGAAGCGGCCGCCATCGGCGTCGCCGGCGCACTGATTATCGCGGCTTTTGGGCGTTCACTGAACGCCGAGACCTTCATATCCTCATTGCTGGGTGCCACCCGGACCTCTGCCATGATCGGGTTGATCCTGCTTGGCGCAGCCTTCCTGACTTCGGCGATGAGCTTTTCCGGTCTGCCCGGGCAACTGGCGGAAATTATCTCTGCCAGCGGGTTGGGCGCACCGGGGTTGATTGCGGTGCTCACCGTATTCTTCGTTCTCCTTGGTTGTTTTCTTGACGGGATTTCTATCGTGGTGCTGACGACCTCGGTTGTCATGCCCGCCGTGGCAGCCGTGGGGATCGATCCGGTTTGGTTTGGTATCTATCTGATCATCGTCGTCGAGATGGCGCAGATCACGCCGCCGCTGGGATTCAATCTTTTCGTGATCCAGAACCTGACGGGCAAGTCGATCTTTGAGATTACCCGCATGATCGTCCCCTATTTTATGATCTTGGTGCTGGCCGTGATCCTGCTGACGGCATTCCCCGGCATCGCGACATGGCTTGTAGAGCAAACGATTTAAAGGACAACTTGATGACACATATTTCCCAATCCCTACTCGACGCAGCCCGTACCCGCGCAGCCGCGCCCGATTTCACCCGTACCTTCGATGATCCGGTCGAAGGCGAAGGACCGCTGTCAGGGCTGAATGTGGCGGTCAAAGACCTGTTCGACGTGCGTGGCCAAGTCGCCCATGCAGGATCATTGGTACGTAAGGGCATCGCGCCCGCCGCCAAGGACGCCGTCGCGGTCTCTCGGTTACGCAACGCCGGGGCGGGGCTCATCGGTCACGCCAATATGACCGAGTTTGCTTACTCCGGCCTCGGTCTGAACCCACACTACGGCACCGCCCTCACCCCGTTGCGGGAAGGCTGTATCGCGGGCGGGTCGACCTCGGGCGGCGCCTCTGCCGTGGCACGGGGTGTGGCAGATATCGCGCTTGGGACAGATACGGGCGGCTCCGCACGTATTCCGGCCGCTTTTTGCGGGCTATTCGGGTTTAAAGCAACGGCGCAGACGATCTCCCGCGAGGGGGCTGTGCCGCTATCGCATTCGCTTGATAGCGTAGGCGTGCTGACGCGAGACGTGGGGCTGCTTCGTCCCGTGCTGAACGTACTGCGCGACCGTCCTCTTTCTCCCTCTGCCACACCGCGCGCCGTCATCGTGCCGGAAAACTTCGGTATGGACGATTTGGACGCCGAGGTTGCAGACGCCTTTGAGGCCGCTCTTGATGCGCTTCAGGCATCCGGAGTCAGCGTACGTCGACAGACACTGGATTTCTTCGATGACTATCGTGCCCTGCCCGTTTGGCATTTTTCAGCAGTGGAATCCCGCGCCCATCACGGAGCCCATTTCGACACGGCCCGCGAAACGCTTGATCCGCGAGTGGCGTCGCGTATGGCACGCGCCGATGGTGTCAGCGCTATCGATTTCGCCCGCACAATAGCCGCGCGCGAAGCCCTGATCGCACGGGCCGCGCGCCTGTTCAGTGACACGCCAGTAGCCCTGCCAAGCGTGGCCATCATGCCACCAAAGCTTCATGATCTGCGCGAAGACGCGACCTATGACCGCATCAATCTGCTCGCGCTCCGCAACACCAGCCTTGCGAATGTTATCGACGGCTGTTCGGTCAGTATGCCGATCACCAGCCATCCCGGTGCCGGCCTGATGTTAACCGCCGCTGCGGGTCGGGATGCTATGTTGCTCAATATGGCTGAGACGTTACAGGGTGCGCCATGAGCGAAACGGTCGAGCGGCCCTCTGCCTATGTGGCCTTAGGTCCGCAGCGCTACCGCGTGACCCATGTCAGCAGTCCAATGTTGTCAGGCATCTCTGATGTCGCGGCGTTAGGCGACAGGATCGTGGTCCTCAGACGGCAAGCGCCCGAACTGGTCATGCTGGGATTGGACGGCACCTTACTTGGCGAAAGCGCAGACCTACCCCATTTCGTATGCGGTCACGGTCTGCGGGCGATTGGCATAGGGCAATTAGCTGCGACGGATATGGACGGCCACAAGATCGTGCTGCTTGATGAGCGTATGCAGGAAACTGCCCGAAAGGACTGCGGCGAGCATCCCGGCTTGGGTCGGCCTTTCAATCATCCCTGTGATTGCACGCGTGGTCCGGATGGGCGCTATTATGTCGCTGACGGATATGGAAACAGCACAGTTCATATCTTTGATCCAGACATGCGCCACCTCAAGACCTTTGGACGCCCCGGGACTGAGGCAGGCGCATTCTCGACGCCGCATAGTCTATTGTTCGACAGTCAAGGCAGGCTGTGCGTGGCAGACCGTGAAAACAACCGTGTACAACTGTTTGACCCCGAGGGCACATGGCTGGGTCAAATCGAAGGCCTTTACAAACCAATGGCGCTCGCTTTGTCTCCCAATGGCCTCCTGCTCGTCACTGACCAGACCCCCCGGCTGTCTGCCTATGCCCCAGATGGCCAGTTGGTTGGACGCTGTCGCACCTTTTCGACCTATGGGCATGGTTTAGCTGTTCAAAACGATGGAACCATCGTGATCGCAGAAATGAATCCGGATCGTGTGACCCTTCTCGTCCCGGTGCCCAATGCAGGCGCATGTTAAGCGTCCTGCGGGGTTCAACCGAAGCCTGATGAGTGAACCTACGTTATTCCGAGGCAGGCAAAATGGTAGAGGGTGTCCACGCTGTCCACTTCGAGCCAACCAACGCGAATGTTCACATCAAAACCATCGTTGATAGGGTCTATCTTTTGATCCGAGAAGGCCAACGACAGGGCGACCTGCGGATGAAGGTGTGCGAACTTGGCGATGACCGTCGATAGCGATGAGGACGACATGAACGCAGGCATCGACACCCTCAGGCACCCACCGGTTCCAGTGACAGCGCGTTGAGTTCAATCAATCCGCTTTCAGCACGTCGGTTACACACGCATAGAAACTGCGCCCTTCATTGCTGAGCGCGATCTTGCGGGTCGTGCGATAAAGCAGCGTCGCGCCGAGGAAAACTTCGATTTCTTAAGCGGTTTCGCTCTCCCGCGAAGGCACCCCACCTATGGCTTTCGCCGCTGCACGAAGTGAGCTTTCGTCGACTACCCGCGCGAAGATGGCCAAAGCGGGCGAGATCCACCCAGTGGTCGCCGAAACCTATCCGCTGCGCGATCTGCACGCGGCGCAATTGGCATTCCTGGAAAAGTCGCACATGGGTAAGATCGGAGTGGCGATCTCGGGCTGACCGTGGCAGGCGAAGCAGTGGCGTTATTTGGCTTGAGATTGAAGGCGCGCCAAGACGTCCATCGCCTTCGATGCCTTGTCCGACGGTACAAACACATGGTCGTGATGGTACGCGGCGATCATGTTGCAGGGAATGCCGGCCTCCCCCAATGCGTTTGATACGGCGGCCGTAAGCCCGACCCCTTCCAGAGAGGAATACACATTAAGTGTTATGCACCGCATGGGGTGCGCCGCATCGAAACCGGCTTCTTCAGCTACGTCGGCAGGAACAAGCAACGACATCCCTTCGGCTTCCTTGAACGTCGATATCGCTTGGGATGAGAGTGCATTGAAGCATGCGGGGTCATCCGTTGTGATAAACACGAAAACGCCCGGTGTCAGTGTTGGGGTCATACCTGCGATCATATCGTGGGCTGTATGGGCAACTTCGGGCATTTTGCTCTTTCCATCGAGTGTCATTCGGGCTGTATCTGACGTCCTCAGCCGCAGTAAGTCGAGGCAATCTTTTTGAAGGCTGCACGTTTGCTTTGGCGTTTGGCCGACGGGTTTCGATGCGTCGCTTCGTTGATATTTTATTTGGCTGCCGCTCACGGTGATGCAAAAGGGCGTCGGCCTAGATACGATTGCCAGCGCATGATCTTCTTGCGCTGGCAATCAGAGGTTTTAGCTGGCGTCTTTGAACTCGGCATACTCACCGCGAACGCGCACGGTCACCGTAACGGCAGTCTTGTCACGATTACGCCAGAACCAACCGTGCTGACCCGCAAATCCGGCGGTGATTTCGCCCTCTTCACCGGTCGAGCCGCGGCCTTTGTAATAGGTTTCGGATTGGCCCGAACCATGGCCGTGCAGATCAAAGTTGACGCGCCCCCCATCGACCAACATAGCATATTGCGCGGTCTGGCCTTCTTCCATCACCAACTTCCACTCGGCAGACTCGCCGGGGGCCAGTGTAAATGTGATCTCATCGCGCCATTCATGCACGGGTTCAGACGGCACCTCTTCGGCATGGGCGGCCCCGACGAAGACGCTGAAAATGTCGTTCATCAGGCTGGACTGCTCTTGGGTCACAAGCGCGCCCTGCTCTTCCAGTGCCTTGATACGGTCCGCCTCGGCCTCAGCGGCAAGCTGGCTTTTGATCTCGCCCATTTCTGCCAGCCCGAGCACGCCGCCGATCCCGGTGGGGTCGATGTCGTATTCCGCGGGCAGCACCACGGTCACGAGGATCACTGCGGCACTGGCAGCAGCAATGGCGGTGGAGCGGATGAGCTGCGCGGAGGTGGGCAATTCATTGAGGCTTGGTTTTTCTACGTTGAACATGTGGTTCTCCTATTTTCTTACGCGGCTACGAAATAGCCGGTGATTTGAAGGCCCATGAGGATGAACCCCATAGCCATCATGATGACGTTTGCTGTGTAGGCTTGGCGGAAGAAGTTGGGTGATTTCCGCCAAAAGCCCATGACAATAAGGATGACGGCAAGCGCCATCAGCTGGCCCAACTCAACGCCCACATTGAACGCCAGAAGGTTGGCCAAAAGGCCGTCGGGGGCGATCTCGTAAGCGAGGAGTTTGGTGGCCAGACCGGTGCCGTGGAAGAAGCCAAAGATCAGCGTTGCGATCTTGGTATTGGGCTGCACACCAAACCAGCGCTGATAGGCACCAAGGTTGTCGAGCGCCTTGTAGACGACCGACAGACCAATGATGGCATCAACGATATAGGCATTGATGCCCCAGCCGAACCAGACGCCGGCCAGCATCGTGGTCGAATGCCCGAACGCAAAGATACTGACATAGATGCCAACGTCTTTCATCTTGTAGAGGAAGAAGACGACGCCGAACAAAAACAGGATGTGGTCGTAGCCCGTCACCATGTGTTTCGCACCGAGATACATGAAGGGAATGATGTTCACCCCCCAGATCTCCTGAATATAGCCCGCATCCCCGGGCGTGACATTATGCGCCAAGGCATAGCTTGCGCTCTGGATGAGCAAGGTAATTGTGACAAGAGACAGGATCGCGATCCGGCGTGCGCCAAAATCGGTCCAGCCCCGTGGGACTGTGTTCATGGATTGAACTCCGCGTATGTGGTTTGTGATGAAAGGGAGCGCCTGTAGGGGCGCGGCCAATCACACGCGCGGCGGACGTTCGATCAGGTAGACCCTTGAGGTATTTGCAGATATGGCACTGAGCCGCCATGCAGCCCTGAAGACGTCGACGGGTTGCGCGGCCAAGGCGCGGCCAAGCACGACGGCTTGGCTATGATCATGGTCCGCGCGGTCGTGGCTGTGCCCGTGCATGGCCCACGCAAGGTCTTCTTCCATTCCGTGAGAATGCCCGTGGTCCGCAATCAACTGCTCATGTTCTTGAAGAACATCCAGCACCGCAGGAACATGGGAGGACGTCGGCACCACGGACCAGACAAGCACGGCCACACAGAGAAGCATCGCAAACGCGGCTTGCCCAGTTGTCCGTAAAAAAATCATCAGCCCTGTCCGCCCTCTCGTCAAAAATGCGGCGGTCTTTGCCGTCTTGCTCTATCCCCCCTAGGGGGATATGGTCCTAGTATGTCAGACACCCACACTCATGCAAGTCATCCCGCCCTCATCGCCCGGCTGAAACGTGCCGATGGGCATCTGCGTGCGGTGATCGCGATGTTGGAAGCGGGCAAACCCTGCGTTGACGTGGCGCAGCAGCTGCAGGCCGTTGAAAAGGCCGTGACCAACGCCAAGCGCGTGTTGATCCATGACCACATTGACCATTGTCTTGAAGTCGATGGCTCCGAAAGTGACCGCGCAGAGCTCAAGACCATCACCCGCTACCTCTGAGGGCATTATGCTGGCTGTTCTATCGGATCGGACCTACAGACACCTCTACCTCGCCCAAGTTGTCGCGCTTTTGGGCACTGGCTTGGCGACAATGGCACTTGGCCTTATGGCCTACGATCTGGCCGGGGATCGGGCGGCAATGGTGCTTGGTACCGTCTTTACGATCAAAATGGTGGCATATGTCTGTATCGCGCCCATTGCCGGAGCCTATGCAGAACGTTTACCACGCCGCGCTTTGCTGGTGACGTTGGACCTTGTTCGGGCGGCGGTGGCCTTGGCACTCCCCTTCGTGACCGAGGTTTGGCAGATCTATATCCTGATCTTCTTCCTGCAATCGGCCTCTGCCGCGTTCACGCCGACCTTTCAGGCAACCATCCCTGACGTGCTGCCGGATGAGGCGCGCTATACCAGAGCGCTGTCCTTGTCCCGTTTGGCCTATGATCTTGAGAACATCATCTCGCCCGCGCTGGCCGCTGTGCTGCTGACGGTGATGAGCTACAACACCCTGTTTCTTGGGACGGCTATAGGTTTCGCGGCCTCAGCGTTGCTGGTGGTGACGGTCGTTCTGCCCGACCCCAAAGCGACAAAACCGCGCGGAGTTTATGACCGCACGACGCGCGGCCTCCGGATCTACCTCGCAACGCCGCGGCTGCGCGGGCTGCTGGGGCTAAACCTCGCGGTGTCGTCGGCGGGCGCGATGGTTCTGGTGAACTCGGTCGTGCTGGTGCGGGGGCAGCTGGGGCTTGATAATACGGCACTGGCTTGGTCGATGTTCGCCTTCGGGGCTGGCAGCATGATCGCGGCGCTGGTTCTGCCCAGAGTGTTGGACCGGTTTCCAGACAGACCCGTGATGCTAACCGGTGCTTGGCTGATGGTGCTGGCGCTGTTTGGGATCGCATCGGGCATCATAGGCTTCGGACTATCTTGGCCCCTGCTGCTGGCGATCTGGCTGGTCATCGGGCTGGGCAATTCTGCGGTTTTGACCCCATCGGGCCGTCTCTTGAGCCGCTCGGCCCATCCAGAAGATCGGCCCGCGGTATTTGCAGCGCAATTTGCACTTTCTCATGCCTGCTGGCTGCTGACGTATCCGCTGGCAGGTTGGCTCATGACCGCATTCGGGACTGTTCCAGCGCTGCTGGTGCTGGGTGTTTTAGCTGCGTTCGGCATCGTAGCTGCCTTGCAGTTTTGGCCAACTGCTGCGCCAGACAACCTCATTCATAGGCACCCTGATCTGCCTCCCGATCATCCTCATTTGCGACGCTATGGTGCCGAGAACCACCAGCACGACGTTCATATAGACGATCTTCACCGCCAGTGGCCTGAGAGTTAATCTGTTGCAACCCCCGCGGCCTGGAAACGATGCTGGCGACATCCTAACCCTCCTTGCAATTGGGCTAACATTGGGCTCCTCTCACGCCCAGAAGAACGTGTTGCTTCGGACATTTGTGCCAGAATGCGCAACCCTCACCGAGAGGACCGCGATGATATCCACAGACCACGTCATGTTCGTCGCGTCCGGCACGTCTCGCGATCGCTTGGCACCTTGGCGAGAAGATTGTCAAAGCGTTGATTTAAGATATTCGAAATGACGTTGGGCCATACCACGATAGGCTTTCCAGCCTTGCGCAGTGGCTTCTGCGACAGTATCGCTCAACACCGCCAAAGGTTCCCCAGATGAGAGAGCGAGTATCTGGGTTTGGGCGGCTTTCTCGAAAAAATAGAGGTTCTCGAACGCCTCCGCGACTGTGGGGCCGGTCACTGTGATGCCGTGATTTCGCATGACCAGAACAGTGTTTTTCCCCATCGCTTGCGCTAGGTGGGCTCCTTCCTCTGCGCTGTCAGAGATACCGCCAAATTCCAGATCATACCCGACCCTGCCCCAAAATCGCGCAGTGTTGTTATCAATCGGTAGCAATGTGGGATCCTTCAGGCTGGCCAAGGCCGTCGCATAGGGCGAATGGCAATGCAGGATGACGCGCGCGGCGGGGATCTCGCGGTGTAGCGTCCCGTGCACGGCCCATGCGGATGGGTCCGGTGCATTGTCGCCCAACATCGTCTGGTCATCATCCACATCCAGCAACAGTAGATCATCAGGATCAATCGTTGCGAAATGCTGCCAGCATGGGTTCAGTAGAAATTGACGCCCGTCATCGGACACAGCCGCGCTGAAATGGTTGCCGACGGATTCGCTCCATCCCATTTGGTGGCATAGACGAAATGCAGCGGCGAGGTCTGCACGTAGGGCCGCTGTTGTATCAATTTCTGACTGCACATTCATGATTTAAACCGCCCTTCGGCTACCAGTGACCGGTACGTTGACCGCATTTCTGCCCTGTCTGTATATGTTCCGCGTAGATAACGTTCACCGCTTGTCGCGGAATAGGCAGCACGTCCATGCACAATACGGTGGTTGTCAAATACGATACACTCCGTCGCTTGGAGCGTAAATTTCATGATGTATTTATCATCCTGTAACAGCTTCCCGAACCGACAGAAAGCGGGATAATAGGTGTCCAACACCTCCTGCGGTAGGTCTATCAAATCCAGCATATGCTGGCTGATCGTCAAGCCGGACACCGCGCCATTCTGGTCAAGTTCAATAACGCGCTGATGACTGCGCATGTCATAGTCATCATGCTCGCAGTAAAACGGGACATCAATTTCCGACAGAAGCTTGAAGCCCTCCGGGTCGATGTTACGAAAATCATTGGCCGCTGCAACCCCGTCGCCAAACAGGTTCAAACCACCTTTTACACTGTTGGCGCGCATGTGCAGATATTGAATGCCGGGCGCGGCCTCTTCTGCGGGAACATCGGTGTGCAATTCGAGGGCCGCGGCAGTATAGGCGGTATTGGTCGGATTGATATGCGTGCGCACATCGAAATAATCCCCAAAGAAAGTCGGTCGCACAGTTCCTGCCAAGTTCGCAAGATCCGTAAGCGCTGCATCTGTGTCGGGCATCTGGGTCACGATTGAAATGCCTTCAACGATCATCGCCTCAAGCCACGCCGTCCGCTTGGTTCGATCTGTCATTAGTTCATCAAGCGTGAAACGTGTCACATCCGTGAGGTGATCCCCAAACCACGGCTTGCGTGGCAGATCGGCGGGATCGGGCCGTCCTGTGCCATTTGCATATGTCTCCAGCGTTGTCAGCGGCATGCGCGTAACGTGGTCTTCGTCAGCCCATGTGATCACCAAATTCTCGTTTTCGACCTGTGCCGCACGCGCCCGGGGAGGGAGGTTCAGATGAAAGATATCAAAAGTGCGTTCGCGTGTGACGCTGCTGAAGGATGTAGGGCAATTATCGCGCAGCCAATAGTAGTTGAAATAGGCCATCTCAGCGTTTGACAGTGCGATACGCAGGCCGTTTTCCTTTAATGAAACATGCGTTTTAGGTAAGGTTTGAATGTTCATGGTGTGATCCTTCAGTAAGGTGACATGTTCCATAGACCTTCGCCCAAACGGATCGCTTGAAAAAGCCGCAAAAATCGGAATATAATTTAACGCAGGAGTTAACTTATGGCTGATCGATCGTTTTTCCATGCGCTTGAAACCCTTGAACTGGTGTGCCGCTTGGGCTCCATGCATAAGGCGGCGGCGCGTTTGAATGTTTCCCCCCCCGCAATCACGCGCGCAATTCGTTTGTTGGAAGACGACGTCGGGGCCGCCCTTATGGATCGCAGCACAAAACCTGCGCGGCCCACCGAAGCTGGCGAAAGGCTGGCCCGCGCCACGCGAAACGGCTTGGCCTTGATCGAAGACACCATCGCCGACATCCGCGCCGAAAACAGCAGCAACGACCGCCACGTCACGTTAGCTTGCACGATAGGTATGGCGACCTACTGGCTCATGCCGCGCCTGCCGGATTTCTATGCCAAGCATCCGTCGATCACGGTCAATGTTCAGGCCCCGCCCCTTGACCGCCCTGTGCTCTCGCGCGGCATCGATATCGCGCTGCGCTACGGCACCGGGGATTGGCAGGAGGGCGAGACCATCAAGCTTTTTGACGAACGGATTTGTCCGGTGGGCCGGCCGGATGTGATTGAACGGGCGCTGAAAGAGGGTGGGCTGTCGGAAGCGTGGCTCATTGATGTGCGCTCAACGGCGCAGCACTGGCTTGGATGGTCGGACTACCTCAGGGCGTCGGGTGAAACATTCAAGCCCGAGGGAGAGGTGTTCGACAATTACATTCAGGCCGTGCAGGCAACGCTGGATGGCCGCGGGTTAATGCTGGGTTGGAAGTCCATCACGTCAGAGCATGTGAGTGACGGCACATTTGCGTCGTGGCCCGGTGGCGACAAAGATTTCGGAACGGCCTATTTTATTTCTTCGTCCAAAACCGGGGCGATGAAAGAGGCAGCTCGATCGTTTGTCGCGTGGGCCGTCGACGTGGCGCGGGAGCACTAGCCCCCCGCACCTTTCGGTCACAGCTTGTCCCGAAGGCTCAGTGGATCCTGATCCGGCTCAAACGGCGCTGGTGTCAGCCAACGCCATTTGAGCCGCTAAATCAGCGACCTTTCCAAATCGGATCCCGCTTTTCTGCGAAGGCGCGCGCGCCCTCGGCGTTATCCTCGGACCCGTAAAGGACATCGACAGTCTTGAGCTGGCGCTTGGTGACCCGGTTCATGGCATCCTGAAATTTGCTATCCTCGGCATCGCGCACGATTTCTTTGATCGCGGCATAGACCAGCGGCGGACCCGACGCGAGAATGCGTGCCATATCCCACGCCTGCGTCATCAGATCATCCGCCGCGTGGATGTGGTTTACAAACCCCCAGCGGTGAGCTTCTTCGGCATCCAGCCAGCGGCCCGTAAACAGCATCTCCATTGCGATGTGGTATGGAATGCGCTTTGGCAATTTGATCGATGCAGCATCAGCCACCGTGCCTGACGTGATTTCGGGCAAGGCAAAACTTGCGTGATCAGCCGCCAGAATAATGTCAGCTGACAGGGCTAATTCGAGCCCGCCACCACAACAAATACCGTTCACCGCAGCGATCACCGGCTTGTTCATGTCGCGCAATTCCTGCAGGCCACCAAAGCCGCCAACACCGTAATCGCCATCAACCGCGTCCCCATCAGCGGCGGCTTTCAAATCCCAACCCGGGCAGAAAAATTTCGGACCTTCCCCTGTGATAATCGCAACGCGCAAATCAGGGTCATCGCGAAACGCAGCAAAGGTTTCACCCAGAACACGGCTGGTTTGCAGATCAATGGCATTGGCCTTTGGGCGATCCAGAGTGATTTCGAGTACGGCACCCTCGCGGCGCGTTTTAACGGGACTTGTCATGTTGTTCCTTTCACCAAAAGCGTATCGGCGATGATCGCACGGTCTTTTGTACAGATGAGTGGATTGATTTCGATTTCGGCAATCTCGTCGGCGTGGTCAGTGACAAAGTTTTGCAGCTTTAGGACCGCGTCAACAATGACATCTATGTTGGCCGGCTCACCACCTCGAAAACCGATCAATAGGGGATTTATTCTTAACTGCCCCAGAGCGTGGCGAATATCGGCATCCGTCGTGGGCAGCAGCAAGGATTGACCGTCCTCCAGAATTTCCGTCAGCGTACCGCCCGCGGCCAAGGTCAGGACAAACCCGTGGGCGGGGTCCGCGACGATGCCAATCAATAGCTCTGCGACTGTGCCGGTAATCATCTCTTCGACAAGGAAGGTGGAGGTCTGCATTTCCTGCGCTGCCGCCCTGACCTGCGCTGCGTCCGCGAGGTTCAGCTTAACCGCGCCGGCCTCCGTTTTATGGGCGACACCTTCGCCCTTTAGGACCACGGGGAAACCGATCTTTTCGGCGCGATCGACCACATCCGCGCGCCCTACGCCTGCATTGCTTTTAGGGACGTCCATGTCGTAGGCTGCAAGGGCCAATTTGGCATCGCCTTCGGTGACGGTGGTGGTGGTGGTGGTTGCTAAGCTCGGCGCGGGCAGCAGGGGCTGATGATCTTGGCTATTTGGTATGCGCGCTGCGCTGATTGCTTCACACGTCGTGCCAAAGTCGCACAGCGGCACAATCCCCGCACCAAGCAGGCGTTTTGCAATCGCTTCGGGAAGGTTTTCGACGATCGACCCAACCACGCCAAATGGACGACCCGTTTGACGGGCCGCGTCCTCGATCGCCTCGATCGCGATCATCCAGTCATCAGCGGTGCAGCTGTCCAAGCGTGGGAAATCAAGCACCACAAGCGTCAGATCGATATCATCGCCTGTCATGGCCGCAAATACTGCCGTCATGGCCGCCTTATCGCGCCAGATTTGCGTGTGGTAATCCAGAGGGTTTGCCAGATTGACCAGTGAACTGAGGTGCTGCGAAAGTGTATCTGTTTGCTCGGATGTCAGCGGTGGAAACGTCAGGCCATATTGCGCGGCGGTATCCGCCATAACGCTCGCCTCGCCACCTGAACAACTTAACGACGCAATTCGCGCACCGGACAGGCGTCCATGGCAGTGAAACAGCTTCAACGTTTCAAGCAGTGCGGCGGGGGAGCCGACCCGCGCAATGCCAAACCGCGCCAATACCGCATCCGAACCGGCGCTGCTGCCAGCGAGCGAGGCCGTGTGCGAAATGGTCGCCAGTTGCGATTCCTGCGAACGCCCCACCTTCAACGCCACAATCGGTTTGCCTAACGCGCGCGAGAGCCTTGCCAATTCCTCAAACGCCGCGATGTCACCAAAGCTTTCGATATAAAGGCCAAGTGCGGTCACGCGGTCGTCACGGATGATGGTTTGGGCGATACTGGCAAGCCCTTGTTGGGCCTGATTGCCCGCGGTGATGGTATAGGCAATCGGCAGTCCGCGTCGCTGCATCGTGAGGTTGATCGCGATATTGGACGACTGCGTGAGGATCGCCACGCCGGTTTTCACGGGAACCAACCCATGTTGATCAGGCCATAGCGCGACCTGATCAACGGCATTCAGAACCCCGTAGCAATTTGGCCCGAGGATGGGCATGTTACCTGCTGCGGCCAGCAATTGATCATTCAAAACCGCGCCGTCGGCCGTTTCTTTGAACCCGCTGGCAAAACATACCGCTCCCCCTGCACCCATCTGGTTCAATTCGCCGATCAGACCGATGGTTGCGTTACGGTTCACACCGATAAATGTCGCATCTGGCGCCTCCGGTAAATCAGCAAGCGTTTTGAAGGCTGGCAAACCACCAACAATGTCCTTTTGGGGATGAACGGGCCAAATATCACCCTTAAAACCAATTTTCTGGTTCTGCTCGATGACGGATTCACACCATGCACCGCCACCGACCACGGCAATGGATCGCGGTCGGAGGAGACGTTCAAGATCACTCATACCCGTGGTCCTATGCGCCAAGGGGGCGCAATAGATCACGGCTGATGATGTGGCGCTGGATTTCAGACGTCCCATCCCAAATCCGTTCGACCCGCGCATCACGCCAGAAGCGTTCAATGGGGAAATCGTCCATCAATCCCATGCCGCCGAATATCTGCAGCGTGGCATCCGTAACCCGTGCCAGCATTTCAGACGCATAAAGTTTTGCACTGGCGATTTCGCGGTTTGCAGGCAGGCCTTGATCCAACCGCCACGCCGCTGCCAATGTTAGGTGCTCGGCCGCATCGATTTCCGTGATCATGTCGGCAAGCTGAAAGCTGATGCCCTGATATTTGCCAATCTGCTGGCCAAACTGTTTGCGTTCAGCCGCGTAGTTCAACGCCATGTCAAAGCAACGACGTGCGCGCCCCACAGACATCGTGGCGACCGTGATCCGCGTGGCATAAAGCCATTCATTCATCACCGCAAAGCCACCATCAACCTCGCCAAGAACCTGAGCATCCGGCAGGCGACAGTTGTCAAATTCGAGGATCATGTTCTTGTAGCCACGGTGCGACACTGATTTGTAGCCATCGCGAATGGTGAAACCGGGCGTGCCGCGGTCGACCAAGAAGGTTGTGATGCGCTTTTTGGGGCCGCGCGGCGTGTCGTCTTCGCCTGTTGCAACAAAGACGATCACAAAATCCGCATGATCCGCGCCAGAGATAAAATGTTTGGTCCCGTTCAAGACCCAATCACCGCCATCGCGTTTGGCCGAACATTTCATGCCCCGCACATCAGACCCTGCATCGGGCTCGGTCATGGCCAACGCATCCATCTTTTCGCCGCGAATGGCGGGGGTGAGATAGCGTTCGATCTGATCCTCTTCGCAGGCCATCAAGATATTCTGCGGCCGCCCGAAGAAGTGGTTCAACGCCATAGAGCCGCGCCCCAGCTCGCGTTCAACCAGTGCGAATTCAAGATGCGACAAACCGGCGCCCCCAACGCTTTCGGGGAAGTTGCAGGCATAAAACCCAAGATCGATCGTCTTTTGTTTGATCGCCTGCGCGACGTCATGGGGGACTTCGCCTGTGCGCTCTACCTCGGCCTCGTGGGGGTAGATTTCGTTTTCGACAAAGGACCGCACGGTAGAGACGATCATGTCTTGCTCTTCGGTCAATCCAAAATGCATCAGGTAAGCTCCGGCTTTGGTAGGGCGGCCTGGGCCGCAATGATTGATGTTAGCTTGTCACTGACATGCGCCGCAGGGTCGCAGGACTTGCGTGTCTCCAAACTGACGTGCAGCAGGAACTGATTGCAGGTTGCCACGACATCGCCATCGGTATTTTTCAATTCATGGAACAGCCGCAGCTTTTTACCTGCACCCTCAAGAATGGTTGTGACAACTGTTACGTTGTCGCCTGCATGGCATTCATTGCGGAACTTGGTGTGGGTATCGGCGGTAAAATAACTGAGGCCCGATTTGATGTAGGCCGCATCGGCCCCGATCATTTTCATCACAGCGTCGGCTGCATCCGACCACAGCTGCCCATAGCGGCTTTCGTTCATGTGCCCGTTGTAATCAGTCCAATCAATCGGAATGGCGCGGGCGACACTGATGATGGGTTTGGTAAAGTCAGGATCAGCTTTGGCCTCAAGGCGGGCGTCATGCGCATTCAACAACGCACCTGCACCCCAATCGCGGCCTTTCAGGGATCGCATCATCGACACCAGATTGTCGTCGCGAATGCGTTCAAGCTCGCGGATCGTATGTGCACCTGATTGTTCATCCGATTGACTGGCGATCATCTGCACCAATTCATCGGTTAGTTCAGGCACATCCATTAATTTGGTCCAGGGCCATTGCAGGCAGGGCCCGAACTGTTCGATGAAGTGGGCCATACCGGCTTCACCCCCCGCGACGCGGTAGGTTTCGAACAAACCCATCTGCCCCCAACGCAAGCCAAAGCCAAACCGGATCGCGTCATCAATTTCTTCGGTTGTGGCGATCCCGTCTTTGATCAGCCAAAGCGCCTCACGCCAGACAGCTTCGAGAAAGCGATCGGCAACATGTGCGTCGATTTCCTTGCGCACCTTCAGTGGTTTCATGCCGATTTCAGCGAGCACCGTATGCGCGCGCGTGGTCGTGGCATCGTCACCGACCAGTTCGATAAGCGGCAACAGATAGACAGGATTGAACGGGTGCGCGACGAAAATCTGGTTTGGGCGCAACGCCCCCTGCTGAAGCTCGGACGGTTTGAACCCTGACGTCGAAGACCCGATAAGCGCGTCTTTGTGGCAATGGGTCTGGATATCGTTGAAGATCTTGTGCTTCATCTCCAGGCGTTCCGGCGCGCTTTCTTGAATCCAGTCTGCGCCTGCAACGGCTTCGGCAATTGTTGGGACGATTTTAACCTGCCCCTCGGGCGGCAACGCGACCTCGGATAAGGCCGGCAAGGATCGTCGCGCGTTCGCCATGACTTCACTGATTTTGCGTTCGGCTTCGGGATCAGGGTCGAAAATCGCGACGTCCCATCCAGACAATGCAAACCGCGCGGCCCAACCGCCGCCAATGACTCCACCGCCGATGATTGCTGCTGTTTTGGTCATCGTGGTGCCTGCTTTGTCAGGCCAAGTTTTTGGCGCACGGCATCGGGGCCCATGATGGTTGCCCCCATGTTTTCGATGATCGACACGGCACGCGAAACAAGCGCTTCGTTCGTGGCGAGCTCGCCTTTTCCAAGCCACAGGTTATCCTCTAGCCCGACGCGCACATGCCCGCCTGCCAAAACAGATGCGGCCACATAAGGCATCTCGTCACGGCCAATCGAAAACGCGGACCAGTTCCAGTCGGCAGGGACATTGTTGACCATCGCCATAAAGGTGTTCAGGTCATTGGGTGCGCCCCACGGAATGCCCATGCACAGTTGCACCAGCGCGGGCGACGACAATACACCATCCTTAACCAGTTGTTTCGCATACCAAAGGTGACCCGTATCAAAGGCCTCGATCTCCGGCTTCACGCCAAGCGCTTCCATACGCGCGCCCATTGTCGTCAGCATGCCAGGCGTGTTTGTCATCACATAATCGGCTTCGGCAAAGTTCATCGTACCGCAATCGAGGGTGCAAATTTCGGGAAGGCAGTCTTCGATATGCGCCAGCCGTTCCTCCGCGCTGACCATGTCGGTGGCGTCATTCAGCGGCAGTGGTGCGGACGGCGGGCCAAATACCATGTCACCGCCCATGCCTGCGGTGAGGTTCAAGACCACATCGACATCTGCATCGCGGATGCGGTCAGTCACTTCGCGGTAGAGCTTCGGATCGCGTGAGGGAGCACCGGTTTCAGGATCGCGTACGTGGCAATGCACAATCGCTGCTCCGGCCTTGGCGGCGGCGATGGCCGAATTGGCAATCTGTTCCGGGCTGCGTGGAACATGGGGCGAGCGATCCTGGCTGCTGCCAGATCCGGTCACGGCGCAGGTGATAAAAACATCACGGGTCATGTGCAGGGGCATCTTAATTTCCTCTCAGATTTTATCCGAAACTACACGGATTGATCAGTCGGGGTGTGCAGTGCTAGACATAAACATGCATCAAAAGACAAAATCGCCCTTCGATACTGTAACAATCGACGTGCTGCTTTTTGATGGGTTCTCCAATCATTGTCTGGCCAACACGTTGGAGCCGTTTCGCGCCACAAACACCATTACCGGTCAGATGCCCTATCAATGGCGCCTGCTTTCGCTTGAAGGAGGCCTTGTGCGGTCTTCGAGTGGGATGTTGGTTCAAACCGAAATGGCCACAGCAACCAGACCGCCGTGTGATTATCTTATGGTGACAGCCAGCTATGGCCACCTCGCACTCTGTAGCAGTCAGGTCCTGACCGCGCTGAGGGCCCTTTTCACAAACGCCAAATGTCTGGTTGGGCTCGATATGGGGTCGTGGCTGCTGGCGGCTGCTGGGCAACTGAACGGCAGGCCGGCGACAATCCATGGGCATCTTTTTGAAAGCTTTTCAGAGACGTTTACGCAGGTAGATGCACGGCAAGAGCGGTTTGTGATAGATGGCAACCGGATCACCTGCGGGGGTGCCATGGCGTCCTTTGACCTGGTCCTTACCCTGATCGGGCAGCACTGCGGCGAAATCATACGTCTCGATGTCGCAAGCCTTTTTCTGCATCAAACCAATCAGCCGTTCGGGAACGCCGACAACATACCCGTGCGCTCAAAACTGGTGTCTCGTGCTCTTGTACTGATGGACCAGAATATTGAGACGCCTGTGCCTATCCCGGTCATCGCGCGTCACCTTGGGTGTTCACTGAAAAGCCTGCAAAGACGGTTCGCACGCAGTTTGAATGCAACGCCCGGTCAGGTCTACAGACATAGGCGCCTGATCGCTGTCAGAAGCTTGGTCGAAAGCACCAATCTGTCCATCGTTGAGATTGCCGCGCGGTGCGGTTACGAAAACGCAAGTTCCATGACACGCGCCTTTAAGAACCAGTTTGGCACGACGCCAATGGATATGAGAACAGACTGATCGGAACCTCTCCGTCTTATTCAGATGCGGTTAAAAGCTATCCAATCTCGGACGCCGCTCTAGGGCGGCGCCATCCAAAATCCCCAAGCAAAAGCTCTACAAATCTAAGGCGCCTCATGACGACATCGTACGCCCTTCATTGCCCTGCTCGACCGGGCCCTGTTTTCGCTCAAGCCCCCACCCCTTGATGACCCCGTAAACCGCAGGGATCACGATCAGCGTGAGCAAGGTCGATGACACCATGCCACCAATCATCGGCACGGCGATCCGCTGCATGATCTCGGAGCCGGTTCCATGCGCCCACAAAATGGGCATCAAGCCTGCCATGATCGCCACGACGGTCATCATCTTGGGGCGTACGCGGTCAACGGCGCCGACCATAATCGCGGCATATAGCTCCTCTTGTGTAAGCGGGCGGCCCTTGGCGCGGTCCTTGGCCTCGGAGAGGGCTTGATCGAGATAGATCAGCATGATGACACCCGTCTCTGCCGCGACGCCCGCAAGCGCAATGAACCCCACGGCAACTGCGACGGACATGTTGAACCCCATGAACCACATCAGCCAGATCCCCCCGACGAGCGCGAAGGGCAATGAAAGCATGACAATCAACGTCTCGGTCATGCGGCGGAAGTTGAGAAAAAGCAGCAAAAAGATCAACGCCAAGGTCAACGGCACCACGATAGCAAGTCGCTGCTTAGCGCGTTCCAGATATTCGAACTGACCGCTCCATCCCAAAGAATAGCCCTGCGGCAGGGTGATCGAAGCCGCCACTGCCGCCTGCGCATCGGCCACATAACCGCCCAGATCGCGCCCGGCTATGTCAACGAAGATATAGACGGCCAGCTGCCCGTTCTCGGTGCGGATCGACGTGGCCCCACGCTTACGCTCAATCGTGGCGACATCGCCCAAGGGGATGGTGCCGCCACCGGGCAAGGCAACCTGCACCTCGCGCCCGATTGCGTCGGGGTCAGAGCGCAGCGCCGCAGGGTAGCGCACCGCGACGTTGTAGCGCTCGCGCCCTTCAACGGTCTGAGTGATCGCTTTCGCCCCCAACGCCATGCCGATCACCTCCTGAACGTCTTGAACGGACAGGCCGTAACGGCCCAAGGCGGCACGGTTGGGAGTAATATCAAGGTAATACCCGCCAATGACTCGCTCCGCATAGGCGCTGGTGGTCCCGGGGACCGCGCGCACGACTGCTTCAACCTCTCGGGCTACTTTCGCCATTTCTGTCAGGTTGTCGCCATAGACCTTGATCCCCACCGGCGTGCGAATGCCCGTCGACAGCATATCAATCCGCGCACGGATCGGCATGGTCCAAGCATTCGAGACACCGGGAAACTGAAGCGCTGCGTCCATTTCCTGACGCAAGCTTTCTGTGGTGACGCCCGGTCGCCAATCCTCTTCGGGCCGCAGCTGTATGATGGTTTCAAACATCGATGTCGGCGCAGGGTCAGTCGCGGTGAGCGCGCGCCCGGCTTTGCCGAAAACTGTCAGAACCTCGGGAAAGGATTTGATAATCCGGTCTTGCGTCTGCATCAGCTCCGCGGCTTTTGTCACTGACAGGCCGGGCAGGGTGGTCGGCATATACATCAAAGTACCCTCGTTCAGCGTCGGCATAAATTCAGACCCCAACTGTCGCGCGGGCCAAATGGTGACGACAAGTGCAGCCAGCGCTATGACAATGGTCAGGGTCTTGGCCTTCAGCACCCATGTGATAACCGGGCGATAGACCGTAATCAAAAAACGGTTCACTGGGTTCTTGTGCTCTGGAATAATCCTCCCTCGCACGAAAACGACCATCAGCGCGGGCACCAAAGTGACCGATAGAAACGCAGCTGCGGCCATTGCAAATGTCTTGGTATAGGCCAACGGGCCGAACATCCTGCCTTCTTGCCCCTCCAGCGAGAATATTGGCAGGAAGGATACGGTAATGATCAGCAGGCTGAAGAACAGCGCAGGCCCAACTTCGGTCGCGGCATCGATCAACACCTCGACACGCGGCTTATCAGGGGCGGCGCGTTCAAGGTGCTTGTGCGCATTCTCGATCATCACGATGGCCGCGTCGATCATCGCGCCGATGGCAATGGCAATGCCGCCAAGGCTCATGATATTGGCCCCAATCCCGAGCGCTTTCATCGCGGTAAAGGCCATCAACAGCCCCACCGGCAACATCACAATGGCCACCAAAGCGGAACGGAAATGCAGCAAAAACAGGATCGTCACCGCCGCCACTACGATGCTTTCTTCCAGCAAGGTCGTTTTGAGGGTCTTGATCGCGGAAAGGATCAGGTTCGAACGGTCATAGACCGGTACGATTTCAGCCCCTTTAGGCAAACTCTGGGCAATCACCTCGAGCTCTGATTTTGCGTTCTCGATGACATCAAGCGCGTTGGCACCGACGCGTTGCAGTACAATCCCGCTGGCGACCTCGCCTTCACCGTTCAGCTCTGTAATGCCGCGCCGCCCATCTGGGACGATCTCTACTCGCGCGACATCGCTGAGCAAGATCGGCACGCCCGCAACGCTGCGTAAAGCGATGTTGCCGATGTCTTCGGTCCCTGACAAATAGCCGCGACCACGGACCATGAATTCGAATTCTGAAAGCTCCACGGTGCGGCCGCCGGTGTCCATGTTACTGGAGGCGACCGCTTTGCCGACGTCTGACAGGGTAATGCCTTGGGCGCGCATTCGAACCGGATCGACCGTGACTGAGTATTGCTTGACGAAGCCGCCGACACTGGCGACTTCAGACACGCCCTCGGCACGGCTGACGCCATAGCGTACCACCCAATCTTGCAGGGTGCGCAATTCGGCCAGCGACAGGTTTTCGCCGGTTACAGCGTATTGATAGACCCAGCCCACCCCGGTGGCGTCGGGGCCAAGGGCAGGTGTGACACCAGCAGGCAAATTGGCGGCGGCGGCGTTCAGGTATTCCAGCACCCGCGAACGGGCCCAGTACGGGTCTACGCCGTCTTCGAATATGATGTAGACAAACGAAATGCCAAAGAAGGAAAAGCCCCGCACCACCCGCGACCGCGGCACCGTCAGCATCGCGGAGGTCAGTGGGTAGGTAACCTGATCCTCGACCACCTGCGGGGCCTGACCGGGATAATTGGTCATTACGATAACCTGCACATCAGATAGGTCTGGGATCGCATCAATCGGCAGTGTTCTCAACGACCAAACGCCAGCACCCACGATCATCGCCGTGGCAAAAAACACGAGCATCAGGTTGCGCGCTGACCATGCGATGATACGCCCTATCATTGCGTCGCCTCCGGCGCGACCAAAGCTGCTAGCGCTGCGTTCAGGTTGCTTTCAGCATCTATCAGGAAGGTCGACGTGGTGACGATACTGTCGCCGCTTGCAATGCCCTCGCGGATTTCGATCATCCCGTCGCCCTGTCGTCCGATCACCACATCTTGCGGTGCGAACGTGCCCTCCCCCATATCGCGGATCACCACCTGACGGTCGCCCGTATCGATAACAGCGCTCTGGGGCACCTGCACTACGGGCGTCGCATCGCCTGCCGCCAGTGTGACCTCGGCGAACATATTGACCAGCAGGCGTCCGTCCTGATTGGGCAGTTCGATCCGCACACGTGCGGTTCTGGTTTGCATATCGACTGCGGGGTAGATCTCGTCGATTGTGCCTTTAAACGTCTCTGCGGGCAGTGCGGGAAATGTGATCGAGGCTGGCGTGCCGCGCGCCAATCCCGCGAGCGAGGATTCAGGCACCTCTGCCATAACCCACACCACTGACGTATCAGCAATGCGGAACAGTGGAGCGCCAGCAGGCGACATCATGCCCTGCACAGCCATCCTTTCCAAGACCACCCCAGACAACGGCGCCATAAGCGGTGTGTTCACGGGCGGTGTCTTTTCAGCGCTTATCTGTTCAATCACCGCCTGTGGCACTCCGAGGTTGGCCAATCTTTGTCGGCTGCCCTTGGCACGCGCTTCGCCACTGCGCAGGTCCGAGACATAAAGCGCGGCCGCCGCTGCAATCTCGGGCGAATAAAGCATCGCCAAAGGGGCTCCGGCGGTGACAACCGTACCAACTGTAACGTCCTCTACCTGTTCGACAAAGGCATCGGCGCGCAGCGAGATGACGCTAACCTTGCGCGTGTCCAGCTCGACGATACCGGGCGCACGCACGGGCATCACCATCGGGGCCAAGACCGCCACCGAAGTACGGACGCCTGTTCTTTGCAGCTTGCCGGGGGAGACGGTTACGGAGCCTGCGTCCGTGGCCTCATCCGCATAGACTGGCAGATAATCCATATTCATCGAGTCTTGTTTGGGTACTGGCGAGGTGTCGGGAAGCCCCATCGGATGTCGGTAATAGAGGATCGTGCGTTCGCCGTCGGTGGCGGCAGGCGCAGCTTCCTCTACTGGTTCGAAAGAGACATCTTCGCTGGCCAGCACGGCGATGAAGTCGCGGCCGTCCTTTGTCTGCGTGGACTGGGCCGACCATTCGGCAAGCCCGTCAGGGTGGCGGTAATAGATTACCGGTCCGGTGGCTGCGGGGGCTGGCATGGCCTCGGCTTTCCGCCCGATCAGGGCTGTGAACGCCATCTGGGCTTCGCCGCTTAGACGCGCGGGGGTCCAGCCCTTGCCGCCTGCCGACAGACCGATCCACCCTGCGGTGCCACTGACGATGGTGATCAGGGCCAATTTTCCGAACACGCTCATTCCTGCACCTCGATAACGATGCGCGCCTGAACCGTCTCGGCCTCGCCTTGCACCTTGGCCGCGACCGAAATCTGCCAGTTGCCTTCCATCGAAAGATCGGTGGCAAAGCGGTACTCGCCCGGCGTTTCAACAGGCAACGCTGTGATCTGTGATGTCATCATCGCCATACCGTCAGGCTCCATATCGACCCGCGTGGCAAAGATAATGGCACCCTCAACGGGCTGCTGGCTGCGCAAATCCGTTAGGCGCAGGGTCAGCACAGCATTGTCACTGACGGAGTAAACAGTCTCGACGAGCTCGAACGCATAGTCGGCTTCACCTGCCTGAACGGCGGAGACAGTCAAAAGGCTGGCGGCAGCAAAGGCCGCGCAGAAACGCGAGATAATATGGGGCATAGCGGGCCTGAAATTTTAGAAATGTATTGGGCGCGCGCGCGACATCGCACCTGTCAGGCGCGTGCTGCGATCGCGGAGATCAAGGTGCGCAAGGCACCTGAGTTTTCAGGCTTCCGGGGGTCTTTGCAGATCATTGCCGGAGCGTTGCGCCGTGTGCGCAATAACCGCGGTGGAAAGCGGTACAGCGTCGACAAGAATGCGGCTCGGAACCAGCACCCAATCAGGGCCTACTAGGCCAACCGCGCCGCGACACTGGGACGATAGGTGGCAAGGGGCGTCGCAACCGGGGATATCTGCGCAGTCTTCCATTGCAACATTGGGCGCGACTTCGGCTTGCATCATTTCCATCGTGGCCGCTTGGGCCGAAGACACCAAAGCAGTGCCCGTCTGCGCAAGAATTGCACCGACCAGCAGAGACATCAGGAAAAGGCGGAATTTTACCCACATAAGATTGCCTATGTCGCTTTATCTCAGGCGCAACAATACACTTTTTGTTGAAGCGCGCAGGGGTGCTCTGCTCAAGGCGTTCATCACCTTAAGGGGTGCTAGCAAGGGTTAGGTTTCACCCCATCAGTGGGCCGATCCCGACCAAAAGAAAGATCAGTATGATGGGATTTAACAAGACTATCAGCAGTGCTGCCTCGGCAGGAAATCCGGCAAATTCAACCATATAAGATATAGCTACAACGATCGCGCCGAACACGGGCACGCCTCAGCGGAACGACATTTGGCTCAATTGCGCTCCGGCACGGACCCGTGAAAGTTGCAGGTCCGTTGGTCATTCCCAGATATTTCAGAGCTAGGGATCGACAGAACTGCACGGGGTTCCTATATCAGGACCATGCGCATTCTGCTTCGCCTCGCCACCTTCTGCCTCTCGCTCGCTCTGTTGAGCGGCGTGCTCGCGCATGATCTGGCGGCTGCGAATATGTCGATGGAGATGTCCGGCCTGACCACGTCCGCGCATATCGAACAGGACGACGATTGCACTGCGTGCCTACAAGATGACCAAGGCGCAATTGTTTGCGACATTGATTGCACGGCTCCCGTCTTTTTGATCGCTCAGTTGCTCCAGCCTCAGCCGGAAACTTTGCACCGCTTTGCTGTGCCTATGCCGAAAGACCTTGGTCTTAGCGGCACCGATCCCGCGTCTGACCCATTCCCTCCGCGAACCATCTCCCTGATTTGATCGGCCGCACCCTCGGGTGACGGCCAGGTTCCGCGATTTTGCCGCTAATAGGCAGTTTCACGGTCGATCCTATCTTTCACTTTTGGGAACTACTTTCATGTCACAAAATCTACCGCGCGCCCTGTCGCGCAGGTGCTTGTTGTCTGGCGGCGTCGCTGCATTCGGGGCAGTGCTACTCCTGCCCCATACTTCTCTTGCCGCCACGACGGTGGTTTCGAGCGGCAGCCTTACATACGCCGACGGCGCGATACTTGCGGCGTCCAAGCGCACCCTTTGGCGCGTTGACGCTGCGGGCAAAATTGAACATCGCCCCCTCGACCGTTCAATCACCGCCTTCGCCAGCCACCCCGAAACCCCGGGCACGCTTTTCGCGGCAGTTGCCCCATCCGGCCTTCTTCGCAGCCGTGATGGTGGACGCACATGGGCCGATATCAGCGCAGGCCTACAGGCCACCCGCATTACGGCACTCGCGCAGGCGGCGCTCGAACCGGACATGCTCTATGCAGCACTTGAAGGGGACGGGCTTTGGCGCAGCAATGATGCTGGGATAAGTTGGGAATTTGTCATGGATCGGCCCTATCTCGACGGTGCCGAGCGCGACGTGCTCACCCTCGTGTCCGTCGGCAATCCGACCGGCATGGGTGGAATCTGGCTTTATGCCGGGACCGAAGCCGGATTAACCCGCGTGCCCGATTGCTTTTGCCGCTGGCAGGATGTGACCGATGGGGACGCCATGGACGCCTTGGTCGCGGGTAAGACCCCATCGCCAACCAAGCCATTGCCCGAGAGGGAGCAGGCCAACCATCTTGCCCTCTCTCCCGAGGAGCCCGGACGTATTTACGCTGTGCTGAAAAGCGGAATTTGGACGTCGACGGATGCGGGCGTGAATTGGACCATGACGGCTTCTGGCACTTTCGACGCGCTGGCCGTCGATCCTGAAAACCCCCGACATCTTGCGGCCCTCCGCAATGAAACCCTTTCGGTCAGTCGCGATGGCGGCATGACCTTTGACCCCCTCAACCTCTCTTAAGGAGACTCGGAATGACCAATAAATTCACCCTTGGTGCAACCGTGGCGCTTACCGTCGCCGGTATCGCCAGTTTCGCGGCCTTTGGCATCGCTGAAAGCGACAGCACGCCCGTGTCGGACACCCTCACGGCCGCCACCGTTCCAGCAGACCGGCAGATGACGATTTGGCGCGACCCCTCTTGTGGTTGCTGCGATGCCTATGCCGACTATGCCGAAGAAAACGGGTATCACGTCACCCGCATCGACGACCGAGACTTCGACCAACGATCGGTCGAGGCCGGCGTGCCTGAACAAGGTCTGGGCTGCCACCTCGCTGAGGTCGACGGGTACTATGTCAGCGGGCTGGTGCCCGTTGAAATCATCCAGCGCCTCACGTCTGAACGCCCCGATGTCACCGGCATCACGCTGCCAGGTATGCCCAGCAACGCGCCCGGCATGGCTGGTAAAAGTGGTACGCTCAAGACCTACGCCTTCGGCGAAGATGGCGTAAATGTGTATTCCAATGAATGAGGATAGAATGATGGAAATGATGAACGGTTCAATGATGAGCGGCCCGATGTCGGCCTGGATGATGATCGGATGCGGCGTGCTGTTCCTGCTGGTGCTGGCCTTGCTCTTGCTGGGTGCCGTCGCCCTAATTAAATATCTGAGGCAGCCAAGATGAAGCGCGTGGCCATAGCTGCCGTGATTGGCTTCACGGGAGCGGCGGCAATCGCTGTCTGGGCCGGGGGAAAGGGCGAAAGCCCCCCGGCGCTGACCGTCCTTGGCAGCCCGGTCGACGCAAAGATGGTCGATCTGGGTGCAGGGCTTTATGCCGATAATTGTGCCTCGTGCCATGGTGCCGAGCTTGAAGGCCAGCCTGATTGGCGCAGGCGGCTCGAAAATGGCCGCATGCCCGCGCCGCCGCATGATGAAACCGGCCATACGTGGCACCACGCGGACCAGCAGATTTTTAACATTACAAAGAACGGGGTGGGGTCCGTCGTACCTGGCTATGAAAGCGACATGCCGGTGTTCAACGGCATCCTGAGTGACGCGGAAATCACGGCGGTCCTTGGCTATATCAAAAGCACTTGGCCTGAACGGGAACGCGACTTTCAAGCCGAGATTACCGCCAATAATAAGGAGGGATCATGAGCCGTCTGGACCAGTTTGCGCGAAAGTCACGGTGGTCCTTCTTGACCGCCGCACGCAGGTCAATCGCTGAACTTGGCGACCCTTATAAACGTGGCAGCGCAGATACTTCTGGTCGGACCTCTAGAGGTAGGCGCGTTCGCGCGGTGCTGAAAAGCTTTGCCATCAAAACAAAGAGCCGCGGTGTTTTCACGCGTGTCGGTACTTTTCAGCAATCTCTCGACGACTGCATCCTTGCAATGGAGCGGCATTTGCAGTCGGGGAAGGTCGCGTGAAGCGGCGCGGTTTTCTTGGCGGTGCGCTTGCCCTCGGGGCCTCTCCGGCAGCAGCACGAGAGGTTATGGCAGAACATAAGGTGCCCCTACCGATGCTCTCGCCGCCCATCACTGACGGGAGAGGCCGGGATCTGACGTTGGCGGCTTTTCGGGGCCGGACGGTGTTGCTAAATATCTGGGCGACATGGTGCCCACCGTGCCGTGCCGAAATGCCAACACTCGATAGATTGCAGGCCAATCTTGGCGGGCCAGAGTTCCATGTGGTTGCCCTGTCGATCGACCGAGGCGGCCTTGAAACCGTGCGGGCATTCTATGCTGACATCGGTATCAAGCACCTCGATCTATACGTTTCCGAACAGTTGAGAGCGATGACCGCCCTCGGCGTCGCCGGACTTCCCACGACGCTCCTCGTCAGCGCCCAAGGCCGTGAAGTCGCACGCAAGCTGGGCCCGGCCGAGTGGGACAGCCCGTCGGCAATTTCTCAGATCAAACGCGTCATCCTAGAAGGACGATCCCAGAAATGACCCAAACTTCGAATGATATCAGGGCAGCAAGCGCGATCTCCAGGCCCTCACGTCGACAGATGCTGATGATCACCGGTTTTGCCGCGATTGGCGGTGGTGCTGCGTTCAACTGGGACTGGCTTACCGCTGTTGGTGCCGCGCCCTTGATCCTCAGCCTCGCGCCTTGTGCTGCCATGTGCGCTTTGGGGCTTTGCATGCGCGGCGGATCCTCCGGCTGCGCCAAAAACGATGCGGTGGAAAACGCGAACGCCGCGACCGACAGAAACTCCATTCCAAATTAGCACGGGGTAACCCGTCGCTCCGCGGGTCTATGGGGCCGGCGGAGCATCCTGTTGAAAGCAATATCATGACTAGAATTACCCCGCCCCACCGTCGAATCCGCATTGCACTGTGGACGGGCGCGATTGCTATTGCCGTGCTCGTTGCTGGGTTTGCCGTGTTACGCCCGGACCAAAATCATGCCGCACAGACGGTGTATCACGGTGAAGCCAACATTCGGTCAGAGTTCTCGCTCGTTGATCACCATGGTCAGGCCGTCACACAAGAGGATTTTGCAGGCCGCTGGCAGCTTGTCTTTTTCGGCTTTACCCATTGTCCGGATATTTGCCCGACCTCCCTGGCTTATATGGACAATGTGCTGGAGTTATTGGGCCCCGATGCAGATCAAATCGCCCCTCTCTTTGTGACCGTAGATCCGGAACGCGACACGCCTGAAGTTCTCAAGGACTATGTCGCGAACTTTCACCCGCAGTTGATCGGGCTAACGGGAAGCCAAGATCAGATCGCAAAGGCAACCGATGCCTTCAAAGTCTATAACGAAAAGCTTCCGGCAAAGACGGAGCCCCACGGATACATGGTGGCCCACGCCGGTCATTTTTATCTGATGAACCGAGACGGTGGTTTCGAGGCGGTTTTTCTGGAAAGCGAGCAACCCGCCGCGGAAATGGCCGAACAGATCTCAATGCGTATCGAGAACGAGAGAGAAACCCGATGATTACGATCTTTTCACTGTCCGCACGGTTTGGTGCTTTTCTACTAAGCGCGAGCCAAATAGCGGCAGTACCGGCTTTTGCCGATCATCCCGGCGAAAACCTCAATCAGGTTATGGCCGCTAAAGAAGCGTCATTCGAGCCGATCACGCCGCGAGATGCGCCAGAGCTCGTATGGCAAGGGGCGTCAGGCGATCTCGTTTCGCTAAGCACCTTGAAAGGGAAGGTCGTGGTTCTGAGCGTCTTGCCCAACGGTTGCGGCAGTCCCTGTGAAGCGCAACAAGAGAAACTTGGCCAAACGATCTCCGCGCTCAATTCCAGTGCGATGCGCGAAATGGTGGTCTTTGTCACGCTGAGCGATGATCCGCAGACCGACCCACGAGAGCAGAATTGGGTGTCTGCTCAGGTGCCCGACGCCGAAAGCCTTGTCGATGCAAGCATCGCTCTTGCCGCTCCGAGCGACCGGCCCAGCACATCCCCTCAGGTGCATCTGCTTAACCGCAAAGGCCAGCAGGTCGGCATATTTCACGGTGCCGACTTTGAGCCGTTGAACCTTCTGCTTTATATTAACGGGCTGACCAATGCGCATCCACATGAGGAACCCAGCATTTTGCAACGATTGATCGGATGGTTTTCATGACAAATCTTCACCCTATCGCCGAACTACTTTGGCTGTCCGCGTTGCGCCGCTTCGCTGTGATTACCCTGTTGGCGCACCTTCTTTGGGAGATCGCGCATATCCCCCTTTACACAATTTGGGTCGACGGGACGTGGGGAGAAATCGTTTTTGCTGTCGTCCATTGCACCGGAGGCGACCTGCTGATCGCCATGAGCAGCCTGTTCATCGCACTGTTGGTCTTTGGCACGGGCACGTGGCCGCACGCGCGGGTTTATCCCGTTCTGGGCGCGATGATCGCAATTGGACTTGGCTATACGATCTTCAGCGAATGGCTGAACATCGAAGTCCGCGAAGCCTGGGCCTACCGCGAGATTATGCCGGTCATTCCGATCATTGGTGCGGGTCTCACTCCGGTTCTGCAATGGCTCGTCATCCCCATCGTAGCCTATTTCGGTGCGCTGCGGCAGGACACACGCACAGCTCGGCTTGATAAAGATCCACTTGCATAGAAGCGCGAGAGGGCGGTCAACCCTCGATTAAATCCGGGTAACCATCGGTTTTTATTATCTAATATATGACCCGTAATATAAATTTTAAAATACTGGACAACTGCCCAGTTCATCTGTTCAGATACCAATCAGTATCAGGGATCGCCAGTGGAGGGGTGGACCTTGATGAAAAATGACTTGGGAGGAGTCGATCATGAACAGCGAAAAGAACCGGACAAGATACGCAGCCGTTGCACAGGAATTTGACGCAGGCCGCATCTCGCGGCGAGACTTTATGCGTAAAAGCGCAGCACTCGGGGTGGCCGCCGCGGCGCCGCTTGCATTCGGGGCCAGCCATGCCAAAGCGCAAGCGGCCGAACGGTATGATTACGTCATTATCGGTGCCGGCTCTGCGGGTTGTGCCCTTGCGGCGCGCCTGTCGGAAGACCCGGACAAGAACGTGCTCGTGCTTGAGGCAGGGCCTGCGGATGAAAACCCGTTCATCCATATCCCCGCCGCTTTCCCAAATCTATTCCAGAGCCCGCTGGACTGGGCCTACCGCAGCACGCCCCAAAAGCATTCCGCCGATATCCAACTGTATATGCCCCGAGGTAAAGTCTTCGGCGGCTCAAGCTCGATTAACGCGATGATCTACAAGCGTGGCAATCCGGTCTGCTATGATGCTTGGGGGGCCGAAAACCCCGGCTGGAGCCACGCAGATGTCCTGCCTCTGTTCAAACGGTCGGAAAATAATGAACGCGGCGCTGATGATCATCACGGCACAGGTGGCCCGCTGAATGTAGCTGACCTGCGCGACCCCAACCCTGTGACGCTAGCGATGGTCGATGCCGCTGTAGAGGCGGGCTATCCAGCGCAGCCCGATTTCAATGCGGGCACGGATCAAGAAGGGTTCGGCCTGTATCAGGTCACGCAAAAAGACGGGATGCGCAATTCGACCGCCGTTGCCTTCCTGCACCCTGCCCTGACGCGCGACAATCTCGCGATTCAGGCCGAGGCCCATGTGCACAAGCTCCTCGTCGAAAATGGCCGCTGCGTCGGTGTGCGGTTTAAAGCAGGTGACGAGATGCACGAGGTCATGGCGGATGCAGAGGTCATCCTGTCCGCCGGGGCCATCGGTTCGCCGCAGATCCTGATGCTCTCGGGCATCGGATCACGCAGCGCCCTAGAGGGGCTGGGGATCGCGCTGGTCCATGACCTCCCCGGCGTTGGGCAGAACCTTCAGGAACATCTCATGGCACCGGTTGCCCATGTCTGCACGCAACCTGTAACCCTCGCCCATGCGAATGAGCCGGAGCAGGCGGAACTGCTGGCCAAAGGCATGGGGCTGCTCACCTCAAATATTGGCGAAGCGGGCGGCTATCTGACGGTCATGCCAGACGCCCCTGCCCCTGATCTACAGTTTCATTTTGCGCCGACCTGGTTCATCTCGGACGGTGCAGGCAATCCGACGGACAGCGAAGGCTTCACCATTATGCCGAGCCTAGTCGGTACAAAGTCGGTTGGGGAAATCACGCTCGCGTCAGCCAACCCAGAGGATGCGCCGCTGATCAATCCGAATGCTTTTGCCGAGGCGCAAGATCTGGAAATTCTGGTCGAGGGGGTCAAGATCGCACGCAAGATCATGAGCTCCCCTGCGCTGGATGATTTCCGTGGCGAAGAGCGCTTTCCTGGGGTGGATGTCCAAACCGATGACGAAATTCGAGCCTATTTGCGCGCCAATATCCAGACGATCTATCACCCTGTGGGCACCTGTAAAATGGGGTCCGATGACATGGCTGTGGTCGGCGCGGATTTGAAAGTCCACGGGATCGACGCGCTGCGCGTCGCGGATGCGTCTATCATGCCGACGATCGTCAATGGCAACACCAATGCTGCCGCCATCATGATTGGCGAAAAGTGTTCTGACCTGATCCGGGCCTAACCGGCACTTACCCCTCGCGACCTTGGGGAACCGAGGTCGCAGCCCCCCCTTTAGTTTTAAAATTACGGAGCCGCTCTATGCTTGGCAAAATGATGGACCAGCAGTTGCTGATCTCTTCCCTTATCGATCACGCAGCCCGATGCCATGGGCGCACCGAAGTCATCTCGGTTGAAACTTCGGGCGAAGTCGACGTCACGAACTGGCAAGAGGTTGCCAGGAATGCGCGGTGCTTGGGTTCGGTATTGACCAAGCTGGGTTTGCCGCAGGAAACCCGGTGCGGCACCATCGCATGGAATAACCGGCGGCACCTCGAGATTTACTTTGGCAGTTCGGGTGCAGGCTTCATCTGCCATACCCTCAATCCGCGTCTGCATCCCGACCAGATGGTCTATATCGCCAATGACGCGCAAGATCGGGTGATGTTCTTTGACCGAACCTTCCTGCCCGCTGTAGCAAACTTGAAGGACCGGTTTGATACGGTCGAGCATTACGTTCTATTGGGCCCGCGGGACGACGAAGCGGCCCAGATGTTTGACGGGCTGCAATTCTATGATGAATTGATCGCTGACGGAGACCCGGATTTTGTCTGGCCCGAACTCGATGAACGCCAGCCCTCTTCGCTATGCTATACTTCGGGAACCACGGGGAACCCGAAAGGCGTGCTTTATTCCCACCGGTCAACCTTGCTTCATGCGCTTGTAGGCAACCAGCCCGACGGGCTTGCGATCTCGGCCTGTGATACGGTGATGCCGGTTGTGCCAATGTTCCACGTCAATGCGTGGGGCGTACCTTATACCGCTGCGTCGGCCGGCGCAAAACTGGTGCTACCAGGTCCGGGGCTTGATGGGGACAGCCTTGCAAACCTGATCGACACCCAACACGTGACTGCGGCCTTTGGCGTGCCCACGATTTGGATGGGGCTATTGGCGGCGCTGGAGAAATCCGGCTCTAAGCTGCCAAGCCTGACCCGCACCATCGTCGGTGGCGCACCGATGCCGCCGTCGATGTATACGGCGTTCCGCGATAAGTATGATGTCGAATTAATACAGGCTTGGGGCATGACAGAGACCAGCCCCCTCGCGACGGTCAACCGTCTGCTGCGTCGTCACAAGGGTCTGTCTACCGAAGCGCAAACCGACATTCGCGTGGGCCAGGGCCGCTCGGTTTACGGGATAGAAATCCGGCTGGTAGATGAAGCCGGTAATCTGCTGCCCGAAGACGGTACGACGCAGGGCGACCTGCAGGTGCGCGGTCCTTGGGTGGTTCACAGCTACTTTAACAAAGAAGACTCGGCGCTGACCCCCGATGGGTGGTTCGACACTGGCGATGTCGCCACGATTGACGCGGATGGTTTCATGGTGATCCGAGACCGTTCAAAGGACATTATCAAATCCGGCGGCGAATGGATCTCTACGGTTGAGCTTGAAAACATCGCAATCGGTCACCCGGCGATCGCAAATGCCGCCGCCATCGCCGCCCATCACCCTAAATGGGACGAGCGCCCGATCCTGATCGCGGTCAAATCCGGTGACGTCTCCGAAGCTGAACTGTTGAAATTCTACGACGGCAAAGTCGCCAGCTGGCAGGTGCCGGATCGCGTGATCTTTGTTGATGAACTGCCCCTAGGTGCCACGGGCAAAGTGGTGAAACTCAAACTACGCGAGACCTACGCGAACATCCTTCTGGAGGGAGCCGCATGAAACATCAAAGTAACTTCACCCCCGATCTGCAAGCGGCCTATGACGTCGACCTAAAAGCCCTAGACGCGGCCAAGGACCGTTGGGCGCAAACCTCGCTGAGTGAACGCATCGCGGTTCTGCAGGCGGTCAAAGATAATCTGATGCGCGTCGCCGACGAATGGGTCGATGCGGCGGGCAAGGCCAAGGGCATCCCGCAAGGTTCCCATCTCTTGGGGGAGGAATGGACGTCGGGCCCCTATGCCGTCATGTCCTGCTGCAACGGACTGATGGATACGCTGTCACAGATGGAAGGCAAAACCTTTCTGGACGGGCTAAAGAAACGCAGCCTGCCAAGTGGCCAAACCGCCGTGCGCGTTGTGCCACATTCGATCTGGGACCGGCTGCTGATTTCGGGCGTGCATGCGGATGTCTGGATGCAAAAAGGCGTGACCCCCGCCAACCTCAAGAACAACGCTGCGTCGGCCTATGATATCCCTACCAATCAACGGCGTGGCAAAGTCGCGCTGGTTCTGGGCGCAGGCAATATTGCAGCGATCACGCCGCTGGATGCGTTCCAGAAGCTCTTTCTGGAAAATCAGGTTGTCTTGCTGAAAATGAACCCCGTCAACGACTACTTGACCGAGCCGCTGCAGGCCGCCCTGAAGCCGTTGATCGACTGCGACGCGCTACGTATCCACCGCGGCGATGGCCCGGCGGGGGCCTATCTTACGACGCATCCGTTGGTCGAGGAAATCCACATCACCGGTGCCCGCGCCACCCATGATCTGATCGTCTGGGGCGCAGGCGAGGAAGGCGAGAAGAACAAGGCCGCCAACACGCCGAAAAACACCCGCCACATGACGTCCGAGCTTGGTGCCGTTTGCCCCACCATCGTCGTGCCAGGCCCGTGGACCAAGGCGGACTTGCGCTTTCAGGCGGAAAACATCGCCACCATGAAACTGCATAACGGTGGATTTAACTGTGTCGCGGTGCAGAGCCTTATTTTGCCGAAAGGTTGGGATAAGACAGCCGAGCTGATGGGGAATGTCGCCGATGTGATGGCCAAGCACACCAAACGGGCCGCCTATTACCCTGGTGCCGAAGATCGCCAACAGGCTTTTGTCGATCACGCCGAAAACCCGCAAAAGCTGGATCGTGGGGCGGATGTGGCTCCGCTTTATCTTGCCGATATGGCCGAGGGTGATAGCGATTGGCTGGCCCAGACCGAAGTCTTCACATCTGCGCTTGGTGTCATGCACATCGAGGCAAAAGATGCCGAAACCTATATGATCGAAGCGATTAAATGGGCGAATGACACGCTCTATGGCACATTGGGCGGCAATATCATCATCCACCCTGCCACGATCCGCGCCATGGGCCGTAAACGGTTCGAAGAGATCATCGCCGAATTCCGCTATGGCGCGATTGCGATCAATGCGTGGTCCGGCCTTGCCTTTCTGGTGACTGCCTGTCCCTGGGGCGGCTTTGCCGGCGCAACCTTGCAAAACGTCCAGTCTGGTGTGGGCACGGTCCACAATACCTTCATGTTGGAAAACGTCGAACGCACGGTGATCGAGGCCCCGTTCCGTCCCTTCCCGCGCAATCTGTTGTCCGGTGGGATGAGCTTACTGCCGCGTCCGCCTTGGTTCGTATCAAACAAGCGTCAGCATCATATCGGTCGTTTGCTGACCCGGTTTCAGCACAAACCCAGCTGGTTCAAGCTGCCGCGTATTTTCTTTCACGCCCTCTTGGGCTAAGTCCAACGGGGTCAACAGAGAGCATCCGATGAACGACATGACCCCAGCACCAAAGCTTGCGGACCGTAAGGCAAACAAGGTCCGCAAGCGCGAGAGCCGCAAACGCGAGATCGCCCAAAGCGCGATTAACGCGCTCAAGCTCTATGGCTATGCGCGCACGACTTTGCGTGACATCGCATCGCAGTCTGAAATGTCGCTCGGCAGTCTGCACTACTATTTTGAGGATAAGGACGAACTGCTTATCTACTGTGTGCGGCAGTACAAAAGTGATTTTGTACGGACAATTTCAGCAGCAGTCAGCGGCATTTCCAGCCCACAAAGCATCAAGACTGCCTTTTGTACTGCGCTGGCTCAAACGATCGCCACAGAAGCCGAGCTTCACCGTCTTTGGTATGACATTCGAAATCAGGCCATGTTTGACAAAGCCTTCGTGCCCGTGATTGTCGAGATCGAAGAACAGTTGATCGAAATGATGAGCCCGATTGCACCTGATCGCGCATCCAAGGAACTCCTCTATCTCCGCTTTGACGGTGCTTTTCGGTATTTGCTGCAGCTGAACCTTGCGGGCCATCCACGCAACCTAGAGGAAATGTCCGAGGTCCTTGAAGCCGCGGCAGGATAGGCGGGCGATGGTCATACCCCACAACCGGTTCACTAGGCACTCGCAGGTGCCTGCAGCTCTGCCTTTAGCCTGCGTGCCGCACCTCCGGGTGTTGCGCCCCAGACCGCAATCCAGCGGTAGAATATCGGCGTGAGGAACAGGGTAAACACCGTTGCAAAGCCCAAGCCGCCGACGATCACCCACCCCACAGCGATACGGGCTTCGGCCCCCGCGCCAGAGGTCAGGATTAGCGGAAGACCCCCAAAGACGGTTGAGACCATCGTCATCATCACCGGTCGAATGCGAAGGCGCAGCGCGCTTCGGATGGCGCTGTCGATGTCCTCGCCCGCTTCGCGCAACTGGTTTGCGAACTCGACGATCAAGATACCGTTCTTGGCCATGACCCCGATCAACATCACCAGGCCGATCTGACTGTAGTAGTTCAGCGACCCCCCCGATAGCGAGATTGCCAGCAGCGCGGCAGCAAGGCCAAAGGGTACCGTCATCATGATGACAACCGCACTGGCGAAGCTTTCGAACTGGGCTGCGAGCACAAGAAGCACGACGACCAAAGCCACGCCAAAGACCATGTACATGCCGCTTTGGGAGTCGCCGAGTGTTGCGGCCTCTCCGGTGAAGGTAATGCCCATACCATCGGGCAAGACCTCGTCGGAAATCGCGAGCACCCGGTCCATCGCGGTCGACAGGTCGACGCCCTCACCAAGGTTCGCCTGAAGCGAGACAGCCAGCGCGCCACCCAACCGTTCGATCTGAGCATCGCTCACCACCATGTCGAGCGATGCAACGGTAGAGAGCGGGATATAGGCACCGCTATCTAGGCGGATAGACATGGATGCGATATCGGAAGGATCATCAATCGGTGGCCCGCCGGGGACGACATTGACGTCTATTTCAACATCATCGGAAAAGACGCTGACCGCAACGTCGCCTTGAACCATGGCGCTGACCAGACTGGTGATATCTGCGGTGTTAAGCCCCATGTCCCCCGCGGCGCTGTCATCCACATTCACTTCCAATTGCGCGTTGACGCTATTGTTAGACAATTGCGGGTTCAGAAAGGTCGCATCCTGCGACATCGCCGCGACAAGCGCGTCGGCAGTTTCGGTCATATTGGCAAGATTGGTCCCAGTCACGGCAAAGCTCAACCCGCCGCCCGCGCCACGAATGTTAAGGCTATTGGTCGAACGGGCGCTGACCTGCACACCGGGGACCGAGGACAACGTGCCGCTGATCTGCGCAATCAGTTCTTGCTGGGTGAAGTCACGTTCGGCCCAGTCCGGCAGCCGCACGACGATAAACGCGCTGGTGCCGCCACCGACGCCGATAATGCTTTGCACTGTCTCGATCTGTCCGCTTTCTCGATACGGCGCAAGGATATCCTCGACCAGCCGGACCTGCGTGTCGAGATAGTCAATCGTCGTGTCCGATGCCCCACGCGCCTGCACCAGAAAGAAGCCACGATCCTCTTCTGGCGTGACGCTAGAAGGCAGCGTCGTCGCGGCCCCCATAGCGATGATCGCAAAGCCGATGGCGACTGCCAGAACCAACAAAGGCGTGCGGATGGCGAAATCCATGACGCGGTCAAAGCTGCGCGCCATGGCGCTCGGTGCGGCTTGCACGGCATTGGCCTGCGTCTTGCCGGGGTCCAGAAGCGCAGACAGGACCGGCGCAAGGGTGAGCGCAGTGATCGACGAGAGCGTGACCGCAAAAGCCAGCACAAAGCCGAATTCGGAAAAGACACCGCCCGCCTGACCGGGCAGGAAAGAAATCGGGATAAAGACCGCCGCGAGCGTCGCCGTGGTCGAAATAACCGCGAAGAAAACCTCGTTGGTGCCCGCGGCCGCGGCAGCAAATGCCCCCATGCCAGACTTTCGCTTGCGCACGATATTCTCGACCACAACGATGGCATCATCCACCACCATCCCCGTCGCCAATACCAGCGCCAGAAGACTGATCGTATTTACGGAAAATCCGGTGATCCAGATTGCAGCAAGCGTCCCGATCAGGGCCACTGGGATCGTGACCGCAGGGATCAACGTCGCCCTCGGAGAGCGCAAAAACAGGAAAATCACCGCAACCACGATACCGGTCGCCATGAGGATCGATTTAACAACTTCGTTAATCGATCCTTCGATGAAGATGCCGTCGTTCGACGTCACCAACAGCTGCACGTTCTCGGGCAATTGGTCGCGCAATTCCTCGACCGCAATCGTAACGTCCCGCGAGATTTCCAGCGTATTGCCAACCGATTGTCGGGTAATATCAAGGCCGATGGCAGTTTCTCCATTCACGCGCGTAAAGACGCTCGTGTCTTCGGGAATAAACTGGACAAAGGCGACATCAGCCACCTGCGTCGTGTCATTGATCGGCAGTTGGTTAATGCTTTCCACCGTGACAGCTTCATTCCCGACCCGCAGCGAAAGCGTCTGGGACTCGCTTTCAAGTGCGCCCAATGCAGTGTCATCGCGAAGCTCGGCAAGCGCGGTCGAGACGTCAAAGATGGTCAACCCGCGGCTTAGCAACGACGGAATGTTCACTGTTACGCGGAATTCGTTGGCACGGTCACCGCGCACGGTGACTTCGGCGATGCCGTCGATCAGTGAAAGACGCTCGTAAACCGCGCCTTCCGCAAGCTTGGTGAGCGTGTCGAGGCTGGCATCTCCGAGCAGCGCAAGACGAATGATTGCGTCAGCGTTGCTATCGCTTTTGGTGACGCTTGGATCGTCAATATCGTCGGGCAAAGAACGCAAAGCACCCGATACGATTTCGCGCGCCTCGTTCGCAGCTACGTTGACATCAGTCCCGTCGGAGAGATCAATGGTGATGCGGCTCGACCCCGTGCTGGACGTGGATTCGATATAAGACATCCCTTCTAGTGCGCTTAAAGCATCTTCAAGGACTTGGGTGACTTCGGTGTCCACAGTGCTTGCCACGGCACCCTCGTACGTGGTCCGGACAGAAAGTACCGGCTGATCTACGTCTGGCATTTCGCGAATGTCGACGCTGGAAAACGCCGCCAGTCCGGCGATGATGATTAGCAGGTTCAACACGATCCCGAAAATCGGCCGCGCAACAAAGACATCGGCAAAACCAGATTTATGCGCTTTCTTCTCAAAGCTCATGCGCCCGGTCCCTTACGTGCACCAGCGGCAGTAACCTGCGCCCCTTCGCGTAGTTTTGCAGCGCCCTCGGCCACAATCTGAGCCCCCAAGGGGGCATCAGTTTCGATCCAGACCTGATCGCCCTCGCGGTAGCGGATGGTGGCCGGAACGCGGCGGGTACTGCCGTCTTCGGCGATCCAGATGCCGGCACCGGTTCGGTCCCATGTAATTGCCGTGGCGGGCACGGCAGGCAGGGGATCGGTTACTTCGGTCATACGGATGGCAAAGGTCATCCCCGCTAGCAGAACCCCGTCGGGGTTCTCAATCTCAGCCTGAACCGTGGCGCTGCGCGTTACGCTATCAAGTCGGCTGTCGAAGGCGGTAATCTTCCCTTCGAAAATACGCCCTGCATAGGTTGGTGTCGAGACGAGAACCGGCTTGCCCTCGGCCAGAAGACCAATAGAGCGTTCAGGCACTTCGAAAGTGGCCAGCAGGCTGGTGGTATCATCAATCGTCACGATGGTGTCTCCGGTCGACAGACGATCCCCCACGCTCACGTCGCTGAGCCCCAGCCGGCCAGAGATCGGGGCCATGATTGTACGATCATCAAGCGCGACCTGCGCCAGCCCCACGTTGGCCTCCGCCAATCGCAACGCGACGCGTGCTTCTGACAGGGCCACATCCGTCACGACAGAACTGCCGGTGGTGCGCAAGCCTTCGTAACGGGTGACAGTGGCCTGCGCCTGATCGCGGGTGGCCTCAGCAATCTCAAGCTCCAGCCGTTCGGTGCGGTCGTCTAGCTGCACAAGGACGTCGCCCTTTTCCACCATCGTGTTGGCGCGCAGCGCTGTTTCGGCAACCTCACCCGCATCGACGGCGATCACTTCGGTACGACGGAGCGAGACGGCACTGCCAACGGTGCGCAAAACAAGCGTATATTCGCGGGCCTCCAGCGGCGTAAGGACCACCGTCGTGACCCGTCCTTGCCCCCGCGACCCGGATCGCGCGTCTTTGGGCGCATCAGCGGTTACAGCCGCACTCCCGCCCCAAAGCCGAGCGATCTGATCCGGAACACCAAAGGCAACACTATAGGCACCCGCAATAATGATGAGCGAGAAAATGGCGTAAAGTAATTTTTTCAAAGTCTTCGTGGCTCCTGAAAGGCCCTGCCCGTGCGGATACGGCGGTTCGTATGCGTTGTAATACGTTCAGTGATCCGCATTCCGTCGCTCGCGATTGGAATTTTTTAGTAGAAGGAATTTTTAGTTAACTGATCCACGCACCTGTCGCGCATGCGCGAAGAGCTGCCCCAACGCGCACTTGGGCCGGCCCAAGAAAAGCGTTGGTTCCAGCGAGGGCGGGCAAACCGACCATATGGGAAAATCAGGAGGCGCTTGCTCTGCTTATTCGCCAATCTCGATCTTGCAATCGATACCCGCAACCAATGCACCCTCAGGATTGTCCAGCTTGAGACGTACACCGAACGTATCGCTCGCTGCGTCGAACACGCGGTCGATGGCGATAACCTCGGCTTCGTACAGCCCACCTATCGGGGCTGCGGGTTTGACCTTGGCCATTTGACCCATCTGGACGGTGGTGAACATGTCCGTTGGCAGGAAAACCTCGATATGTAGCGGATCAATGCGGGCGATCTGGATGATCGGCGCTTGGGCAAAGACATACTCCCCGGGGCCGATCATGCGCGTGATGACGATACCATCGACCGGTGCATGGATGTTGCGACGTGCAAGCTGAGCTGCGACACGCGTTTCATCAAGGGCCGCGAGCCGCTTTTCAAATTCTGCCTGTCTCAGTTCAAGGATGGCCTGGTCGTATTGGCTGACGGCAGAGTCGACGACCGCCTGAGGGACAAGTTTCTTCGCTCCCAGCTCCTTGGCACGCTCTGCCTCGGTCGCCAGCAGATCAATGCGGCCTTGGGCAATTTCGATTGGCGATGTATCGGTGGCACGTGCGCGGGCGTAATCGAGCGCCACCTGCTCTGCGCCAGATTCCAGCTTGGCGACCAACTGGCCTTGGGTCACCAGATCACCGCGCTGCACAGAGATACTTTGGATGATCCCCGCCTCGGCGCTGCCGATTTCGACCACAAGTGACGGGTCCATCAGGCAATCATATTCGCGGGCAAAACCCGCGTTCGCGATCAGCGCGAAAACAAATGCCAAGGTGAGGGTACAGGATTTCATGGTCTTCTCCATCATTCGCCGCGTCCACTGAACGCGAGCAATTCATCTAGGCTATCATCGGCCTTAAGCAGGCTTTTGCGGATACCGCTATTGCGTTTTTCGCTGGCCCATTGTGCAAGGTTCACGGACGGCCGCGCCAGAATACCGGGCACCCAGCCCCTGCCCCACGCGGTCATTGTGATAAGAGGGCGCAGCTTGCGACCGTAGAAGACGCGCATCAGGTCGTCTTCTAGCGACACAAATGTGACATGGCTGCCGGGGTCGCCCTGACGGGCGGCACGGCCATAAAGTTGCCGATCGATCCTTGCGGCATCGTGGCGCCCCGTCGCGATCACATGCAACCCACCTGCCGCGCGCGCGGCATCGTCCAGCGCGATATCAGTACCGCGCCCGGCCATGTTTGTTGCAACGGTGATCCGACCGGACTGGCCTGCTTCGGCAATAATTTCGGATTCTGCTTCGTTCTGACGGGCATTCAAGACGCGATGCTGCAATCCATTCGCCGTCAAAAGCGCGCTTAGATGTTCCGAGGCATCGACCGACTGCGTTCCAATCAGAATGGGCCTGCCCTTCTTGTGACGCCGCACCACCTCGCGCAGGACCGCCTGCCATTTGTGATCAGTGGTGGCATAACAGAATTCGCCCTTATCCCAACGCTTTGACCGTTTATTCGTGGGCACGCGACGGGTGCGCAAACGGTAAACGGCGCTCAGCTCGCCCGCGACTTCCTGCGCGGTGCCGGTCATGCCGGACAGCCGGATGTAGCGCCGAAAGAATTTCTGGTAGCTGATGCGGATCAATGTTTCCTGCCGCATCGAGATATCGACGCCCTCTTTGACCTCGATCATCTGGTGCAGTCCGCGCTCCCACGATCGGTCCGCCATAATGCGGCCTGTGTATTCATCGACGATCTGGATGCTGTTATCTTGCACCAGATAGTGCTTGTCGCGCTTGTAAAGCCACAGAGCAGACAGGGCCTGACGCCCCAGTTCCTCGCGGTGGGTTTCCGTCGCCCATACCCCGCCGAGCTGCTGCGTGGACCGCCGTAGCTGCGCCTTGCCAAGGTCCGTAAATTCAATTCGGAAATCACGCTCGAACAAGGTAAAATCCCGGGGGGTTTGCATACTACGGGCCGTGTTGATCGCCTGCGTATAGATCGTCTCCATCTCTGATGTATCGCCTTTCTGCGCAATGATCAGAGGCGTGCGGGCCTCGTCTACCAGCACAGAATCCGCTTCGTCAACGATGGCAAAACACAGGCCACGCATCATCACTTGCTCGCGGTGTGACCGCTGATGCAGCAACCCCTCAAGCGCCATATGCAGCGGGCGTGTCTCGGCCTCAAGGATCAGGCGATCTTTTAGGTAGTCGAAAGTCAGCTGTTTATTGGTGCAATAGGTGATGTCACAGGCATAGGCGGCACGACGGTCGTCCACCTCCATATCCTCAAGAATGACACCGACGCGTAGGCCAAGGAATTCAAACAAGGGGCCCATCCACCCCGCGTCACGGCTGGCCAGAAAATCATTTACCGTCACCAGATGCACGGGCACGCCGGACATCGCCATGACCGCCGCCGTCAGTGTCGCCGTCAGCGTCTTGCCCTCGCCAGTGGCCATTTCAGCGATCTGGCCTTGCAGCATGACCAACCCGCCGACCAGCTGAACATCGAAATGCCGCATTCCCAGAACGCGGCCTGATGCCTCGCGCACAAGTGCAAAAGCTTCGGCTGTGTTCGCGCGTTGCAGCCCGTTCAGCTGTAGATCTTGCGTCAGCGCGATGCGTTTTGCGGTCAGTTCCTCGTTGCTCAGGGTCTGCAATTTGCGACCTGCCCGCTTGACCCGCATCAGGAACAGGCGTTTCGACACGGGTCGGCGCGCGAACATCTGCTGCAGGCGACCATAGGCCGCTGCCATGATCCTGTCAGGCGTGCTCAGCCGTTCATCGCTGCGTTCGGGATAGAACCCGCCCAGCAACCCCGGCCGAAGGATCATCCGGTCAGACATTATAGAGCCTCAGGAACAACTGTCGCAAAGACCGATAGGCCTGAAACCCCAACGGTGAAGTGCCATGATCAAAACGAACCCTGACGCGGCGACCCAACAGAATATCCGCTGAGGGCTGCACCATCAAAATCTCGAATTCAAAAAAGCGCCCCAAGGTTTGCACGCCATTGGGATCGCTTGGATCGACCGGAACGTTGCCCCCACCCGCTGTCCCCAATGCAGGGGTCGGCAGCTGCTGCGTGGCACCGGGGACTTCGCGCAGAATGATCGCCTTGATCGGTTCGGCACCCCATTCCACCGGCATAACGCTGACCGACTGGGTGTCATTGCGTACCAGATCAATCTGGTTCTGGCTCACGACCGTGCGCACGGTCTGGGTGTCCCGCTGCGCCACGACATAGCCGATTACATTGCCCTTGGCGACAAAGCTACCCTCAAGGTCCGAGGCATTGGGCAGAACCGCCGTACCGACCCGCGGCGCACGTATATCAAGCGCCGATAACTCCTCCACCAACCGCGCGCGGTCATTCTGCACAACGTCGATTTCTTCGGCGATCAGGGCGGATTGCACCCTGTCCGTGCGGATCAACGCGCTGCGCTGAATTTCGAGCCCCGCCAACTGTGTGTCGATCAGTTCCAGCCGCGCGCGCATGAACGGATCGTCAAGCTGCATCATCAGATCACCGCTGCGCACTTTCTGGTCCGTCGTGGTCGCAACCTTGGTGACAAAACCGTTTGTCCCTGCGCGTACCTGAGCCTGCTGACTGGGCCAGATTACGCCATCGACGATGCTGTAAGATGGGAAAGGCACCAGAAACAACGCCCCTAGGATCAAGGCAATCGCAGCAAAGGTGGTAATCAGCGCGCGGGGTCGGTTGGTGCGAAGCTTTGGACTTCCTGACAAAAACTTAATCCCTTTTCCGATGGGCAGCAAAAGCTGCGTCGTGGCCGCCCAGATGGCCAGCAAAACCCCGATGATGAAAAAGCGGCCGGCAATATAGGCGATGATCGCGAACATGATGAACATGCGGTAGATGAAGGCGGCGATGCCATAGAAGACAAACCATACCCGCTCTGACCAAAGCGAGGTCACCTTATCGGCCTCGCGCATGCCGTAGATATATCGTTGTATCAGATAATTAAGATAGTTTGTGGATCGCCCGCTCAGGTTCGGGATCTCGATCCAGTCGGCCAGCACGTAATACCCGTCAAAGCGCAGCAATGGGTTGCCGTTAAACAGCAACGTCGACACCCCACCAATCAGCATGACATTGAAGGCCACCGCCGTGACCGCGCCGGATTCAGCATTTAGCCAGACAAACAATGCGACCGAGGCAAGCAGAAGCTCGATCATGATGCCGATACCGCCGACCAGCATGCGTTTGTGCTTGTCGCGCAAGGCAGAAGCCGCCGAAGCGTCGACGTAAGGCACCGGGATCAGGACAAGAAACATGATCCCGATCTCATGGACTTCTCCGCCGAATTTCTTGACGGCATAGCCGTGACCCAATTCATGGAACGCTTTGACAACGGGATAGACCAGCCACAAAACGGCGAGATTGCCAGGGTTCAAAACCCGGTCAGTGATGTTTGTGGTCAAGGCACCAATATTCATTGCCGCAAACACAGCCGCCGTCAGCACCAGCAAAAGCCAGATCACGGCAAAGGTCTTGGTCAAAAACGGCCGCACAAACGGCAAGGTCGCCGTCAGAAATCGGTCGGGATCCCAGATCGGCACGCGCACCGCCAAGGGTGACCAAACCTTCTGTTTGATCTCCATCCGTTTGTGGCGCTTATGACGCCGGAATAATTCGCGACTGTCAGGAGATACATCGGCCACAAGCGCATCGGCGGCATGCAATTGCCCCAATAGCCGGATCGCCTCATCCTGCGTCGGGGCCCGTTCACCCAGCTGTTCGTTGGCAATATCCCACACCTCGCCAAGCGACCGCGTGCCGTCCAGCAAGCCGACCATGCGATACGCGGCGGGGGAAAACCGGTGCGACCGGCCCGTGGCTAGATCCTGAAGGATGAACCAGATGCGCCCACGGTAATCATGGCGATAGATATTCACATGCCGGCGTAGCCGTGGCTTCAGGTCCTTGACCCGATACCACGACGGCGAGAAAAGCGAGCCGGCCAAAGGACTAGGCCCTCCAGGACCAAAAGGTCATGCGCACCCAAAGCACCAGACGGCGGGTCCATATTTCCACCAGTCTGCGCTCGTCGACCTCGATCTTGGCAACGCCTTCCATACCCGGACGCAGCGCCATAATCGGGCCCTCTTCGATGGATGCTTCGACATCAAAGACATTCGCGCCGTTCAGCGGGCTCGAAATCGGTGTGATCCGCTGCACGGCGACGCGGTAGGGCGTATCGGGCAGCGCGCTCAGGACCAAGGGCCCGCTGGTCCCCGGCGAAAGTTCGCGAATATCGCGCTCATCCACGCGCATTGTGACACGGTATTCATCAAGCGGAGCGACCTGAAACAACACATCCCCCCGCTCGAGCGGGGCACCAAGCGCTTGGCTAAGGTCACCAGAAACGACAAGCCCGGTAAAGGGCGCGCGGATTGTCATACGTTCAAGCTGCTGATCCAGCAAACTGATTTGCGCGTCCGACTGTTCAATTTGTGAGGCAAGAATACGCGCTTGCGTCCGTTCACGCTGCGCCATCGCCTGACTGTATTCCTGCTGCTGCTTGGTCCGGTCGCCCAGCCATTTTAGCCGCTCAAGACGAATATCACGGTCTTCCAACCGCGCCATTACGTCGCCTTCTTGCACCAGATCACCGGCGCGCGCCTCGGACTGGACAAGGTAACCGGCGATCGGCGCAGTCACGACCCGCTGTATTTTACCCTGCACAACGGTCGTTGCCGTTACCCTGTACGTGCCTGTCGCATAATAGCAAAAGGCGACAAAGGCGATCAGCGCAATCACCCCCAGCTTCAACAGCGCATGTCGCGCACCAAACAGCGCCTTAAAGAAATTCGTGACGGAGTCCCAAATCTTAGCAGGCAACCAGCGATCTTCGCGCCGTTTGATATCCAGCACAGGACCGACCAGGACGGCGGCCTGCTCTGCCAGCTGCACGCCGCCGGCATCAAATCCGTCGGCCGACTTGCGTTGCAACAGCATCGCGCCGATGGTCTTGCCCTGTTCGGTCAGCGGCACGGTACACAGCCCTGTGCCACCCTCATGATCCGCCAGCGCCGTATGCGCCCGACGTACACGGGCGGGCGACCCTTCAAGTGGGGGATGCGCGATGACCGCTTGCTGGTCGACGGCTTCATCCATCGCTGTTTCGATCAACCGAACAAGGGTAGCGCGTTTGCCAAAGGTCGCAGAGTTTGACAGCGCACGCAGCCGGATATGCCTGCCGCGCATCATGCCGATCGCCACCAATTCGCAATCCAGCGCACCGGAAAGTTCAGTCGCAACGGCGGTGGCGGCTTCTGAAAAGCGGGTGTGATGCAGACTGGTGGCCAGCAGCTCGATCACCGTCACAAGGTTATCATTGCCGCTGATCCGTTGCCGACGCACGACGGCCTCTATCCATCCGGATGCCCACTGCAAGTCACTGACGACACGGCGCAGGTCGGTATCGGCAGAATTATCCGACAAAACGGCAAGGACGCCGCGCAACTGCCCCCCGATCAAAAGCGGCACTGCAATGGCGGCGTTGTCCTTGGCGCCGGTTTCCACCAGCATCCGCTGCCCCTTAAGGCACCCGTCAACCGCCCGCATGAGCTCGGGCGCCGCACTGGCCCCATCCGGCCACATCGCGACGGGTTCAAATTTGGCTTTGCCGGTGCCTGCCATGACGACAAGACCTTGCTGTATCCCGTGCGTCTGCTTGGCAAAAGCCTGCAACCATGCCGCAGCGACCTGCGCCATGTCGGTGCCGCTGCGCAGCTTTTCGAGCGTTTCCGCATTCAAAAATGGTTCTTCCGAAGACGCCCCTATGGCCTTGGTAAATTCGTTCAAACGGACAATCCCTGCACTTCTCGCCCGCTTTTCGCAGGCATATATTCGAAACCTACGACACTTTGTGCCAATCACCTAAAAAATAAACTTTATTTAATAACATCATCCTGTTGCGCGCTCTCACCAGTGTCTATCAAGGCGCCGAAATCGACTGGATAAAAGGGGTCAGCGCAAATCTCAGGGAACTGGTGCCCGCAACATCAAAGCTGAGGTCTGCGCGGGTAAAATCATGGGCAAAAGACGTCAGGAATTGCTGGGTCACCATTTTGCGCAGTTCATCGTCCAGATCGCCCCAGACATAGGTGTTTGAACGGCTGGACCAGTTACCATAGTTGCCAAACCCGCTATAGCCAGCAGGAGACGGGGTATAACGGCCGTGTCGGTCGCCAAAGGCGAACACATCATAGGACTTGCGATGCCCCGAAAGGCTATCGTGACCTGCGCCCCCCACCAGAATGTTGTTATAGCCCGAGGCCGACAGATAATCGTTGCCGTCACCCCCAAACAGGATATCCGAGCCGCCGCCGCTATAGATACGGTCGTTGCCGCCTTCACCGTCCATCAGATCGTTGGCCTTGGTGCCATACATCCGATCATCGCCCGATCCCCCCAGGACGACCTGACTGGCATCCTCACCATAGCGCAGTTCGCGGCTATCTTTGAAGCGGCCATAGCCCGCATCAAGCCGGTCATCACCCGCGCCGCCATCGATAAAGTTCGACCCCGATATACCGTCGATCCGGTCGTCGCCGCCATTGCCGGCCAAGGCGTTATTACGATCGTTGCCCTTGATCGTATCGTCATAGGCTGACCCCGAAACATCTTCGAACCCACCCGCTGTGGACAGCTTGAGCGACAGGTTGATCTTACCGTACTTGCGGTCACCGTTTATGATCTGGCGGCTGCTGTCGCGCAGGCTCAGATCGATCGGGCCGATAAAGTTACTGAAATCAAGCGCATCACCGGTGTCATTCATCAGGTCGTCAGGCGTTGTGCCTTGGTCCGAGTGTTTGTGGTAGCGCTCGTTCTCGATGAAATCGCTTTCAACTAGACGATCAATGCCAAGGCTGCCCCCCGCAAAGACATAGGTATCGTCATCTGTACCGCCCCACGCCCAGTCATCGCCGCGCCCGCCTTCGATCACGTCTTTGCCACCTTCGGTTACGAAGGTGAGCTGCAGACCCTGGATCGTGTAGGGATCAATCCGGTCAAAGTCATTTTTATAGTATTCGCGCTTGCCGTTGTCCGCGAACCCGTCGAGCCCGATGATATTGCCACGAATGATGATAACTTCGGCGTTGTCGCCAACGATCCGATCATCCCCGTCCTCCCCATTGAGGGTGTCATTGCCATCGCCACCGATCAGCACATCCCCATCGACGCCACCCAGGATCGTGTCATTCGCGGTTCCGGGCGCACCTGTCAGGGCGGCAAAGTTGAACACAGCGTTATCGAACACGCGCATGAACCCCTGATCCCCCAGCACAAGATCGGTATCATGGTCACCTTGCTGCACCACATCTGCCTTATCGGCACCACCGACAATCTGGATACCAGCTAGGCTCGGCGTGTCGCGGTCGTGGTGATACCACTTGCCTTTGTGCTGGTACCCGCCCGAATTAATGCGCAGCTCGAATGCATCGCCGCTGACATCGCGGAAGATCACGACGTTGGCCGGCAGGCTTGGGTTCATCGGATCATATTCGATGAATTCACCGGTAAAGTTCGCGCCAGCCGGATCGTTCAGGCTGATCGACTGGCCATTGGCAGATACCAGACGATACCCGCCATCGCGCGCCGCGTCGCGGTCTTCTGCGTCGATATAAAGATATACGTCATAGCTGCCAGTGCCATAGATGGCATCCAGGCCAGAGACGTCTACCCCAAGTTCGGACTTGGACTTGGCATAGATATAACCGTTGAACAGGCTGCCATTCTGGGTGTCTGCGTTGATCTGGTCATGATCTTCGACATAGGCGTCGCGCACATATTTGCTGTCCAGATTCTGACCGACTGTGATGCGGATGCCTTCGCTTGTCACCATGGAGGCAACATCCACCTCATAGGTCTTGGATTTTTTGTACCAGCCCCAGCCATGATCATTGCCGTAGGTTTTGGTGAAGTCGCCTTGATCGACAAAATTCGTCCAGCTGCCCGCCGCGACAAAGCCTGCCGGACCATCAACCCAACCTTCGTCAACCTGCGCCCCAAAGTTGAAGCCGCGTGCGATCACATCCGCGCCCGAGGTCGCATCATCCACACCGTTATGTTCGAAAATATCGCCCGTGTTGATGGTGTCGTCACCCTGCCCGCCAATCACCCGATCCGTACCGTTTCCGGTCAGGATCGTATCGTTATAATTCGGTGTGGCATCGCCGTTACGGCTGATAATCTCGCGCAGCTCGCCAAAGCTGACAGGGCCGACCGGACCGGTCCGCAGGAACGTCAGGATACCGCCGTCGCCCAGAACCGTATCCGCATCAAAGCGACCCATATCGGCATCGCCGGCGCTGTTGATCATGTCGCCGCCCGCCCCGCCAAGAATGATATCCTCGCCGCCACCGGTCAGGATAACGTCATCGCCGCCGATGCTGTCTGCCACCGTCTCGAACGTATCAATCGGGTAGGACTGACCAACAATTTGCAGGCCCGAGATCACCGGATATCCGGAGCGCTGGTTCGACGGGATCGACACTTCGATGGTAATAGAGCCACCCGACAGGCCGGTGCCAACAACATAGTTCCCCAGACCCGGCGCATTCTGATCCTGCGACGTCACGCGGATCAGGTCACCCGCAAAGTTAACGCCATCCGGATCACTGACAAAGTAGCTTTCCGTTCCGATGGTGACCTGACGCACAGTGCCATATTTGCGGCTTGTCTTACCATCATCGCCGTCAAGATAGACGTAGATGTCGAAGGTCTCATAGTGGCGATCCAAACCGCTTAGCGTGATGACCAGCGTGTCGTCGTGACCGGTGTAAAGATAGCCCTCGTAGAGGCGATCATCGGCAGAGTACGGATAGCGGATATCGCTGTGGGTATCGTCATTAGCATCCCGCATACGGCCTTTGTCGTCCCGTACGCTCCATTCGATGGTGACGTCGCGCATGATTGCGCCGCTGTCGTCGCGCACCAATTCGGCCGCGTCGTCGCCAAAGATACCGCGATCATCGCCCAGCTCGTTCCAGCCGCCCGTACGCGGTGCGGGCTTGTCAGAGGCCGGATCGCCTGCCCCCGCAACACCGTCTACCGTGGTGTCAGCGCGATACTTGTCATTGCCAAAATTAAAGCTGATTACGCCGAATTCCTGACCGGATGGATCAGCAGTCGAAGGCCCGTCAAACACGCCGGTCTTGTTCAAGGTGATCTTGGCGTTGTCGCCAAAGACGACGTCGGTCAGGTTGTCCACGATGCCCGCATTGATCGCGTCATCACCGTTGCCCCCCAGAATGATGTCGGTCGACAGGCCGGTGCTGATCACATCGTTGCCGCCGAATGCGGGGTCAATCGACACGATGTCGCGCAGGAACGTGTAGCTGCCGGTCTCAGGGTTCACAAAGTTGATGTAGCCGTGGTCGCCCAAGACAATATCGTAGCCATCGGTGCCACTGAAATCACCGGCAAAGTCCGTGACAATCGTATCATCCTTGGCCCCGCCAAAGACGATGTCATTGCCCAGACCTGTGGTGATCATATCATTGCCGCCGATGGTGGGGCTTTGCGTGGACACGCTCAAAAGCGCGATTGGAAGATCGCCAAAGTTGGTCACAGTGCTGTCAAAGATCGCAGTGCCGTTGTCGCCAAGAACGATGTTATCACCCTGACCCGCGTCGATCAGGTCATCGCCATTGCCGCCAAAGATCAGATCGGTGCTCGCGCCCGTGGCGATCTTGTCGTCGTTGCCCAAAGCATCAGCGATCGACATCAGGGTGCGCAATGCCAGACCAAAGCTTGGGACATTGATTTCGACCGCACCAGATTCAAGCAGACCACTATCACCCAGAACAATGTTCGATCCTTCGGAGGCGTAGATTTCGTCGCGATCAAAGCCACCCAGCACGATATCATCGCCGCGACCTGTGTGGATCACATCGCGGCCGCCATAGGCTGTGTCGATAGATGTGACCAGATCAAGCGTCGACAGGTCGCCGTCTAGGTTCCAGTATGCCGCACCAAAGTCACCGAAGACCAGATTGATCGCGTCAGGCTGGGCCGTCGTTTCGCCGACATTTGCCGTGATCATGTCATGAGCACCACCGCCGAGGATCAGATCAGCGCCGTAGCCCGTCCGAATAATGTCGTCGCCACCGGTTGCGGGCGACGTGGTCGAAATTTCGACCAGTGCAATAGCGAGGTCACCAAAGTTGGGTGCCTGCGTCTCGAAGATCACATAGCCGTTGTCGCCCAGAACGATGTTATTGCCCTGCGCCGCGTCTATGTCGTCGCCGGCCTGACCACCCAGAATGATATCGGTGTCATCGCCCGTACGGATTTTGTCGGACCCGCCACTGGTGTCTTCGATGGTCCGGATTGTCCGCAGTGCCAGACCAAAGGCCGGCACATTCGTTGCCGCCGCACCCGAAAGGATCTCGCCGCTGTCCCCGATAATCAGGTTCTGGCCCTGGCTTGCGTCAATATCGTCGTTTGCGTCGCCCCCGATGATAATATCGCTGGCGCGGCCTGTACGGATGATGTCATTGCCGCCGACGAAGGTATCTGTCGACACCACACGATCCAGTGTCGACAGATCATTGTCGTCATTCCAGTAGGCGGCGCCGAAGTCCCCGAGGATCAGGTTCACCGCATCGCTTTGCGCCGCCGTCTCGCCCATATTTGCAACAATGTTATCGTTGCCGAACCCGCCAAGGATCAGATCAGCACCAAAGCCGGTACGGATGGTGTCATCGCCACCCGTGGTCGCATCCAAGGTTGCCGCATATACCAGCGCGTAGCGGAAGGTACCGAAATTCGGAGCCTCGGTCGCGAGCAAGACCTGACCATTATCGCCGAGCACGATATTGTCGCCCTGACCCGCATCGATCACGTCACCCGCCTGACCGCCGATAATGATGTCCGTGCCGGTGAAGGTGTTGATCGTATCAACGCCCCCCACATCAGTGAACGTCGAGGTAAGCGAGGTCGGCGCACGCGCCACCCCATCGGTCACATCGGTCAGACCGCCGGTGCCAAGACGCAGGCTCAGGGCGTCGTTTTCATCCAGATACTCGAGCACGCCACGGTCGCCAAAGACGATATCATCCGCGGTGCCCGTATCAATCTTGTCGGAATCCTGACCACCAAAGACCACAAGCGGCAAGCTCGTATCCGGTGCGGTGACAATGTCAGCGTCGCGCACGGCAGCATACTGGTCATAGGGGCCTTGGGTGTTCAGCGCAAAGAAGTCGTCGGCGTTGTCCAGCGTGATCATCACGTTGTCATTGCCCAGGCCCGTGTTCAGCGACGTCACCGTTTGCGCACCAGCAATTGGCCGCGAATGTGTCGCATCGATAAAGATCGCGTCGTCGCCAAAGCCGGTCCAGTAGGTCACGCCGCTTAGGAAGTTGCCGTCGGCATCCGCAGCATAGCCGATGGCAGCAGGGGCGATCCCGACGATGTAGATGTCGGTCTGGCCAATGAACGTCTCGTCGATGCCGCGGTCCGTTGCCGCAGCTTGGGCAGCGGCGCGGTTGTCGGTGATCAGCGCGCGCTGTTCGATGGTACCATCGGCCAGAATTGCGGCCTCGTCCGAGATCATCAGCTGATGACGTCCCGCGCCCGCATCGATGTTAAGCAAGCCGGTGAGGTTGTTCAGATGACCCTTCAGGAAGCGGGTATCCGTGGTCAGGTCTTCTGCAGCTTCCGACGATACATAGATCCGCTCGTCTCCAGCACCCAGATGAAGGATGGTGCGGGCCGTCGTGCCCTGAACGTTGAGAACGTCGTCTTTATTACCCAAAGACAGGTCAAGGAATTCGACATTGTGATAGCCGATGCCGTCATTCTGCAGCGTTGTGGCGATACGGTCGGTCTGCTGGCCAGCAGCCGCCAATGCGCCTGTGATGGCAACCTGAATTGGTGCGCCCGAACGGCTGGTGATACGCAGCACACCGTTCTCGGCGGTGGCGACCAAATGCGGGCCTTGTGCCGCGGCGATCTTGTCAGCCAATTTCTGCGCGACGGTCTGGGCCGTATCCCCCAAAACGGCAGTATAGCTGAAGACAGAGGCAGCCGCCGCCAGACCCGCGATCTGCGTCGGGGTCACAAGATCGGTCACCGTAACTGTCCACTGCTGGCCTACAACAGGTGCGGCGATAGCGAAGTCGGATTGGGTATAGTCGCCACCCAAACCGCGCGTGTCGATGCTGGCAATCCGCGTACCGGCCAATGCGCCCTGCAGCGTCAGATAAATCGCATCGCCCAAGCGATCCACGCCGACGTTATGGGTATAGGGTAGGAAATCGAAACCGTTGTTCGGGTTCAGGACGGGATCAAGCGCTGCAAGAATCTGTTTTTCTGTCGCGTTCCACGCAATCGCTTCGGTCGTCCGCAGGGCAACGACGCCGTTCACATCCGGCACCATGAAGGTCAGGGTGAAGGTCCCGCTGGTCGCGGACAGGCGCAGAACTTCGACGTTGTCGCGTATCGGGGTGATCGTGCCTTTGCGCAATTCCTCGATTGTGACAGCGGTGGTCGTATCAACGGCAGCAATCAGACCTGCAGTGTCAACGACGGTCAACGTATCTACATCAAGACCGCCTGCCTTGCCTCCAAACCCGACCAGATAGGCGATGCCGTCTTTGGTTTCGACGATTTCAACTGCAACGTCATAACCGGTAATCGCTTCGATCTGCTGGCGTGCAGTCTCGGTCGCGGCGGCGATGGTCGCGGCATTGGCGGTGCTATAGACAAAGGCCGCGAGCTCGGCGGTGGCCATCGTGCCACCATAGCCAAGCACGAAGCGGCCGCCAATCGCACGCACTGCGATCTGCTGCACTTCGGCAACCGACGGCATATCCAGTCCGGTGAGGCGATCCCCGGTCAGGGTCATCACGTTGGCATTGGTATCCAGGCTGTCGTCGAGGTTAAGTTTGTCGCCTGCGTCGGCCCCCATATCCAGCACCAGTTGGCCCGTGATCTGGTCAAGGATGCCGCGGTCGGAACCGACGTTGATGGTGTCGTTGCCAGCGCCTGTGGTGATGAACGTATGGCCGTTTGTGGATCTGACATTGACCACATCATTGCCGCGGCCCGTATCAATGCGTGTCTTGCCCTCATGTGTGCCTTCGACCGTCAGCGTATCAGTATTTCGGCCCAGACGGATATCGAGCACTTCGATACCACTGTAGGTAATGCCACCGGCAATGCGCTTGCCTGCGATGACAACATCATTCCCCATGCCCAGACCGCTGAGGCGGTTCGCGGTGAGCACGCCGTGGTCGGCTGCAGGGCTTTCGCCGTTAAAGATTGTCAGCGTATCAACCTGATCCGCCTCATCCACGCGCAGGTTGGCATTCACCGGCGCGTAGGAATAAAGGATGTTCTCACCCGTTGCGAAATCGCCTGGCAAGGCCGCCGCAATCGTCGCGGATGTCCCCGATACGACTGGCGTCAGGCTGCCGGGCAGCTTGTTCGCAAGTGTTTGCGTAATCGACGCGGCATCGGCTGTCGCAAGCACAGTGCGCGCGTTTCCGTCAATGCTCAGCGACCATGTTGCACCGGCGGTAGGATTAATCACCCGGATCGCGGCCATCGTCCACGTCACACCGAACTGCTTATACTGCTCGGCCACGGGAGTACCGCCGATAATCGCCTCAGCCCCTGTCGGCGTTGCTACATCGATATCAAAGCCATCGATGGCATCCCCGACTTCGACAATCCGCAGGCGCGTCTCGCCAACAAGGTTCACGATGGCACGGGCCTTGAACTGGGTGGTGGCCGCGTTGATCGCGTTCGCAAGTTCCAGCGCGATCGTCCCGGCAAAGTTCTGGCCCGCAGCCGGCGTGTAGCTGACCGTGATCTGGCCCGCAGTCGACCCTGGCGTTGGTGACAGCGTGATCGCATAGGTGCCCGCAGTTGCGGCGGCGGTCAGGTCAACTGTCGCCTCCAGCCAGTCCAGCATGCCCAGAACTGCCGCACTTTGATCCGGTGTGCCAAAGATCTCTGCCGCACCAATCGCGGTGGCATCGTCATCATTTACGGTCAGGTCGACCGTGAACGGCGTGCCTTCGCCAATCTGGGTCCCGCTGGCAAAGGACAAGATGTCCTGCGCGGCGCTGACCAGATCAACGCGGCCGCTGCTGCCATTAGTACCAAAGGTCGATACGTCATAGATGGTCGCCGTGCCGTTGATGCGCGGATCAAAGCCGGGACGCTCGCCATAAAGCTTATTCACATGGGTCAGCGCCTGATCCGTGATTGTGGTCACACCATCCGACGTTTCGATTGTATCCGCTGTCCCGCTCGGCAGCTTTTCGTTGGTCTCGCCGGGGCGCAGGATCGGGTTGTTCAGTTCAACTGCGGTTGGCGACGTACCACCGATGACACTGATTGGCCCACGGATGGAGTTCACGCGCTCGTTGAACGCTGCAAAGACCTTGGCATCGCCACCGTCGATGATATTGTCGTCAATCGCCAGAACTGTGATGGTTTGTGCCGTGGCCCAGTTGTCGGCATCAAAGCGGACGTATTGGCGCAGTGTCATGGCCCCATCGCTGTCGGCGACAGTGGACCCGACCGGTGTGATCTCACCCGATGCGGACAGCGTTGCGCGCTTGTCTGCCAGCAGCTGAATACCGACCACTGTGCCGTTTACCGTCACATCGTACTGCCGCGCACCGCCGCTTGTGATCCGCTGGTCGTCGTCCCCCTGAATGTCAGCCGCCAGCTTGGCAGCCAGCGTTGCAAGGCTGTCATCGGTCACAACGGTCTGGCTATACAGCTTGCCGTCAAAGGTGACATCCCACGTTTCGCCAACGGCAGGGATGCCCGCGAATTCGATCTCGAGCACGTTGTCAAAGCTGAAATCCGGAACCGTACGGGTCAGGATTGTACCGCGTGTATCGGGCGTGATCACCGTCTCGACGAAGAAGCGTGGCAGGGATGCCGCATCGGTTGCCGTGATCAGGATGGCATTCTGCGTCAGCACGGCGGAATAGTCGGTCAGCAAGTTGATGGCGTCGATCAACCCGCCACGGACGGTCGCCAGCGTGTCACCGCCCTGCACCTCATAGAAGGCCGTAACCGCGCCCACCTGATAGGTTGCATCGTCATACAGCGTGACAGACCATACCTCGCCCGCAACTGCGGAACCGCCAAACGAAAGCTCGGCATAGGGGGCTGCGACGCGTACCTGAACGCGGTTCGCCTCGCCAAAGGTGGCCGCTGCGTCAAATGCCGCATCGCCATTATAAGTCCGTGTCTTCAGCGGCGTCACATCAACGGTGACCCATTTGTCGCCGGTCAACGCACCCGTCAGCACAATATCGAAACTGTCGGTGGCGCGGGCATCCGGCCCCGTGACCCCATCGCCGGCAAAACGCTCGGCCAGATCGGTGGAATTGCCGCTCTCGATGATCTCGACCGTGGGCGCATCGTCATCCAGCAGTTTCAGATCAAAGGCCGCAGGGGACAGGGTTTCCTGATTATCACCGGCTACATAGTCATAAGGCTCAAGCAGGGCGGCATCAGCACCTTGCGCAATGTCAGCCGCGCTTAGGCGCAGACCCCAAGTCGTGCCTTGAACAATCACACCGCTGATCGGGCCAAAGCTGACAGTTGCAAAATCCCAATAGGTAGTGCTCAGCTGGCGCAGTGCACTGTTAACCGCACCGGTCTGGCTGGTTTCAGCGCCCACCGTTTTTAGGCGCACAACCTGCAGGCCGAAGGGCGGCACGCCTGCTGCATCAGGGCGCTTGAAGATCACGATGGTGTTGTCGACGAACGCAGGCGGCGCGATGCTGTTGATGCCCGCAGCACCAAGACGGGTCAGCCCGCCCGTCGCAAGCGTCACAATCGAGAAGGCGTCGCCAGATGGCCGCGAGATCGAGATCGCGCCGCCAGCAGCAACGTTCACCACATACCCATCATTAAGCGCTGTAATCTGCCCCGCGATCTTCTGGCCGATCCCCGAGATACCGTTCTTCACGTCCGCCTCAACCGAGGTGTAGCTTATTACTTTGCCGTCCAGCAGAATGCTCCAGGTTGCGTCGGCAACGACACCGCCGACGATCGAAGGCACAAGCGTTGCCGTCCGGTAGAGTTCGGACGCGGCATAATCGGTGCCCGCCAGCTGGGCGACCAGACGGCCAGCGATGCTTTGCAGGGTATCGCCGGTGACGGCGGTGGCCGATACGGTCAGACCGTCCAGAATGATCTCCCATGTCGATCCGATCACGACACCGCCCGCAGAATTTTGTGTACCGTCGGCGGTCGAGGACGTCAGGGTGACAACAGCGACCTCAAGCGCGCGCTGGCCAGAAACAGGAAGCGCCGTCCCAGTGGGCGCAACTGCAGCAAGCTCGAATGCCTCGCCTTCGATCAGCACACCCATTTGGCTGTTCGCCGTGGCTTCGATTTCGAAACCGTTGTCGTAGAATGGCGTCTGCACCGATGCCTCGACGCTGAACCCGGCAGTATCCGTGATCCGCAGGGCCCCACCGATTACCGATGCCGTCAGGCCCGCTGGCCGACGCGCATCACCGTTGATTTTGTCACGCAACGCTTGCGCCACGGCAAGGCTGTTCGCGCCCGACCCGATAGTAGTGCGGTAGTCTTCGCCGTTGAGCGTGATCGTCCAGGTTTCAACGAAAGCGCCGGTATTGGTCGTGCCGCGGAAAATCTGGATGTCGGCAGAACGGTACAATGCAACGGCATCGCGGCTTTGGCTGATATCGGCGTTGATATTCGCGGCGACGCCCCGTGCGATATCGCCTTGCCCCAGCCCCAGGAATGCGTCCTGACCAAAGGTGATTTCGGGCGTGATGCGGGTATAGTGAACGCCCTCATTGACGCCGTCATTATTCGCGGCAATTTGCAACAGACGCGGCGTGTTCCAGTTGGTGCCATCAAAGCCCACAGTGACCGAATTGCCCGACTGCGTCCCCGTGAGGCCCGTGAACGATACCGTCGCGCCATCCCCGACATTGAAGGTGACAGTCACAGGGCCAGTGGGCGCGCGCGACAGGGCGACATAGACGCTGTCGCCATTGGCGGTCAGACGGATGTCTTCGGCTGCAACCTCTTGGTCGATGGTATCCACAGTCGACGCATTATCTACATGCGAGAAGATCAGAACCTCGGCGCTGTCGTTATCGATCACCTCGACCAGCACATCCGCGACCACCACGTTGTCATAGGGTTGCGCATCCGTCCCGATTGTACCCTCGACCACCGAGTGGCGCAGGTTCACGACCTGCCGCCCTTCGGCCAGCTCATCATTGACGCCAGTCACCGTGACGTACTGGATTTCGTCCCAGTTGGTCGCGTCGAACACCAGATCGGCAAAGGTCTCGGATCCGTTGACCATCACGCCCTTGCCACCGGCGGCTTGCGCACTTTCGGTGCCACGGGTTGGCGTGATTGTCACTGTCACCTTACGATCAGGCGCGCGGGACAGGGCGATGCCGTAGGTGTTGTGGATCAGCAATGGCGATGTCTGCGTGTCTTCGAATACCCGCAGCGCATCGTAGTCGTTAAAGATGATGACCCCCGCTTCATCGTTATCCGCGATATTGGCCACGACATCCTTGGCAAAGATCGCGTTATAGCGGGCGTCGTTACTGCTGACCGTGGTCTGGATCAGGCCGTTGTGACCATTCAGGCTGTTGGACACGACCGTGATTGCGCCGCCTTCGGTCACATCACTCAGATCGGCACCAGCAATGTTAATGTTGTCGCTGCCCAGACCACCGACAATCTCGACCTGCACGTTCTCGTTGGTACTTTCGATAAAGAAGGTGTCGTTCCCCTGCAGGGCATCGACGACCAGCTTCTCGAGGCCGACAAAGCTGACAAACAGACCGCCGCCAAAGACGCCATTTTCGGTGATTACATAGTCGTCGCCAAACTCGCTGCCCACGATGGTCAGGCTGTCAAAGCCGTCGCCGCCATCAATCCGCACAGGCGCATTAATGTTGTAGGACACAAAATCGGCACCCTGCCCGCCATTGATGTTCGTATAAGGTGCTGCGGGATCATCGGGATCGACGCGCACGAACGACCGCACAAGGAAGCTATCGTCGTCTTCATCCCCGAACAGGAACAATTCAGCCTTGTTGGAATAGACGGTAAAGTTGTCTTGCCCCGTGCCACCGTTCAACGTGGCGTTCTTGCTGATCCCATTGGACAGGAAGCCAAGCGTCACTTGCGTCGTGGTATATTGGTCGCGCCCCTTGAGCCCGTTGTACGGGTTCGACGCATCGCGCGCGCTGTCAAAGAGTTGGCCAACCTGGAAGGTATCATCGCCCGCGTCACCAAAGACGTTGAATGTGGCGAGCGTATCATCGAACACGAACAGATCGTCGCCATCGCGGCCATTGACCTGAATATCGCCCTCAAGCGCGCCGTTATATTGCACTTCTTCAAGGATACCGGCGACCTGATCGCCGTTCTCGTCAAGCTGCAGTGCTGCGACGACACCGGTTGCGACCGTGGGGTCAAGGTTCGCGCGGAAGAGGAACAGATCGGCGCTGTTGGTCCCGTTGATCTCGGCGCGGTCAGCGCCCTGCCCGGCAACACCGCTGTCCAGCAGGCGGATCAGAGCCGTGCCCTCGCCCGACAAACCAATCTGATAGAAATCAGAGCCCTGCTCGCCATCAAGGTCAAGCTGGTAAGTCGTGCCCAGATCGCCGCTTTGCAACCCGTTTTTGAAGGTCTGTTTGCCGTAGCGGTCATAGTTGACCCGTACGATATCGTTCCCCTGACCCAGTTTGACCTCGGTCTGGCCGCCAAGGCGTTCAATGTTCAAGACATCATTCGCGGCGTCGTCAGTGGGCGATACAGGTTCGTCCCCCATATCGATCTGGGTCAACCCTGCGTGGGTGCCATCGATATGCAGTTCGTTGTTCGCGTCGCTGGTCTCGAGGATCAGAGTCTCGAAGCTGGTGTATTTGATCCCAACAGTCATGCCGAGACCGATAATCTCGGTCGCGGTCAGGCGGCCGCCGCGATCGGCTGTTGTATCGCCATTGTCGCTTACGCGCAGAATGTCGGTGCCTTGCGCCGTGCCAGTCGGCTCTGACCCGCCATCGATGGTCAACTGGCCGAACAGGATGTCGTTGACCGTGTATTCGCTGCCAGCGGTGGTCGAAATCGGGTTCCCCACAATAACGCTGTCAGTGCCGGTGCCGGTTTCGACAAAGGTTGGGCCATTGATAGCGTGGATATTGACCGCATCAACGCCGCCCCATGTGCGTAGCGTGGTCTTATCGGCCAAACCGGTCGAGGTGATGGTCGCTGTGTTTGCGCCGTCGCCCAGATCAACCTCGACCACTTCGACGGCGATGTAATGGATTGCAACGGTCTTGGTCCCGTCCACAAGGTTAAAGCCAGTGACCGACATCATGCCTTCAAGGTTCGCGGGATCAATCAGGCCAATCGTACCGGAGGATGCATTCGCGTCATTGCGGCCATTGATCAGCAGGGTGTCACTGCCGCGGTCGGTCGGCACCGTCGCACCCGATGCGAAAACATCGAAAGCGTTGATCGTGACAACCGCGTCAATCGCTGTCAGCGACCCCGAAGCATTTCCGATGCGGATCGTATCATCCCCGAGCCCCGAATTGATTTGCAGCGGAATATCTGTGCTTTGAACCGCAATGTCATCCGCGCCACCTGCCGTGTTCAGCACAACGTAGTCGGTGCCGATATGCGTCACGCCAACGGTCGCGGCACCGGTGACGGCCAGCGTGTCATCGTTGACAATGATCATGTCGCTATCGTTGGACCCGTCAAAGCGCACAGTAGATGTACCAGACCCGGTGTCATTGATGACCACATCAAAACCAGACCCTTTGGGCGCGTTGATGCGGTACGTCTCGGTCGATCCGGTCGACTTTGCATCCAGTGTCGCGGTGCCATCAAAGGCGACCACGGAAACAACGTTGCCATTGACCCGAATGGTCCGATCCAGATCGTTGACCACCATGCGGTTGGTCGCATTCGATCCGCCGGTCAGGGTGACATTTTCAAAGATACCGTTCAGGTTTTCGAGGGTCGCGCTGTTCCAGACATCGGTATGTGGGCCAGAGACAGTGCCGACCACAAAGCGGTCTTCGAACAGGCCGAAGTCATAGCCCGCAAAGCTTTCGATCAGCGTATCACCGGTATCATTCGTGCCGCTGTCAAGGAAGGTGTCAAAGCCCTCGCCGCCTGTGATCGTGTCATTGTCAGAGCCGCCATCAATCCGGTCGTCAAAGGACGAACCGACAATCGTATCGCTGCCGTCATCGCCATTCAGCTCAAGCGCGACGGTGTTCTGCGTGAGCCCCTTGGCATCTATGGTGTCACCGGATGCGCCAGCGTTAATGATCAGCCTGTCACCGGCGGCACGGCGGAAATCGTTCAACACGATCGCGATCGCGGTATTCGACCCGTTCCACTTTACGTCGACCTTGATGTCGCTTGCATCCACGGTGTCTTGCAGCAGCGTAAAGGTGTCTACGCCGGCGGTGCCGTTGATGATGACGGTGTCCGCGTTGTTGTCTGTGGTCCCTTCGCGCGACCCCGGACGGTCGGCTGGCGCGTCACGGAAACCCGGACCCTCGACCGCCAGATCGTCTTCGATGATCAGGCGGTTGACACCCTGGCCCGAGATATCGTCGACGATGACCGTATCATTGCCGCCAAGCAGCTGAACCTGAACCGTGCCCGTGCCACCGCGGATATCCACGCCGCGCGTATTGTCGCCGTTGCGGATCACGACCGATCCTTTGCTGAGGCGGGCAGTGTCAGCACGCGCCGAACCGGTCACAAATACGGTATCCTCGGTGCCCGTCCCGTTGACCGTCAGAATGCCGGAAGCTGCCAACGTACGGAAGATCAGGTCGGCTCCCGTGCCACCATCGATCGTATCCGAGCCTTCGCCGCCATCAATTTCGTCTGCGCCGGACCCGCCGTTGATGGTGTCGCTACCCGCACCGCCAAACACGATGTCATTGCCCGCGCCCGCCAGGATTGTCGCGGCACCCGCCCCCAGCTGCTGGATAAAGTCATCCCCGCCGCGTGCGTTGATATAGATCGCATTGGCGCTGCTTGAAATGATGCGGTCGCCAAGCAGGCTCGCGGTTTCGCCGTGCGCCAATGCGCGTGTAACATCGGTGCCGTACACCTCGGATCCGGCGGCGGCAAAGCGCCCGATGGTGATCTGATCGCCAAAGTCGCTCGCGCCGTCTGTCTTGTTGATGATCGCTTTGCCCGACCCTTGGTAATCAACCAGATCAATGCCGTTGCCACCATCAAACACCAGATCGGCCTCGACGCCTTCGCGGACCAGAATGACGTCGCTGCCTTCGCCGCCATAGCCGATGATCCGGTCAACACCGGTGAAGACCTGTTCGCGACCCGAATAGATCAGCTTGATCGTGCCGGGTGCAATTTGTTCGATGATATAGGTTTCGTCCGTTGCACCAGCACCGATGCCGCGATCCCCATTGCTGGCGCCCATATTCAAGGTCAGGTCGCCGCCGTTTTGATCCGCGAGCTTGATGGGTTCGGGCAGTTCCAGATAACCGATGGTAAAGTTCAGGTTCAGCCTGATCCGGACGAACAGGATCTTGACGCTTGCATTTGCCTTGACGTTGATCGGCACACGCCCGCCGCGCTCGACATTCTCGATCTTGGCACCAAAGCCGATGCTGGCCCCGCCCCAATTGATGCCCAGACCGTACAGGCTGACCGACGCACTACCAGAGAAACCGATTGCCAGATTGCTTGGCGGCCCGTTGGCCGGACGGTTCAGATAATCATAATAGATGTTGAAGTGGAACGACCCTTCCATTCCGAAGCTGCGGCTGCCCAGCAACACGCCGCCGTTCAGGGTGACGTTAAACGTCCCATCGCTGCGGAAAACGCCATTTGCCGACATCGTCGCGATGCCGAAGAAGTTGATATTGGCGTTAAAGTTAACGGTCCATGCCTCGTTCACGACGATGACACTGAAGGCCGCGTTGAACTTGATGGTTTTGAGGAACTGAACGTCACCACTTAGCGCGAGGCTGAAGCTATTGGCTTTGAGGGTAAAGCTGCCAATCCGGCGTTCCTGATTGGTGGTGTTCAGCGTCAGCCTGCCGCTTGCGTTGATATCGATGATCCGCGCGACATTTGCATCAATCGACACGGAAAGACCAAGCGCGATGCCGGTGATCTGCACACCGGTATAGTACAGCCCCGCCGCACCCGCCGCGCGTACATTCAGCCCGCCAAGGCCAAAGACGACATCAAAGCTGATTTCAGTCCGGTTGCTGAGGATTGCAATGGTGGTCTTGCCGCTTGCCGTGGCGAAATTGGCGAAGGTCACGCTGCCACTGATGACAAGTTTGACGCCTGATCCGACACTGCGGTCTGCGCCGTCAACTTGGATGACCCGTGCCGATGAGAAGGTGTTCAGTTCGAATATTGCGCGGCCGTTAAAGATCAGCACATTCGGGATGCCGGCATTCGTAATCTGGATCGATCCATAAAGGATCATCCCGCCGTCCGATATGACGATCTTGCCGACTAGATCGAGGTTATCCAGAACGCCAATCAGCCGCGCCTTGACGGCGATCTCAGCGCTGACTTCTGTCCCGTTGTTCCTGATCTCGAAGGTAAAGGCCCCTTCAAGCTCGACGATCGGGTCAATCTTCAACACCGCTTCGATATAGAGCGACAGCCCGTTCTTAAGAACGATGATGCCCTTTTTGTTGCCGCTGATATCCGTGATCGGCAGGCTGGTATCCGGATCAAGAACCAGCGACAGATAATGCCCGCTTGTGGGAATTTTTGCGACTTCATCTGCATTCAGGAAGGTTTCGAAGTTTTCTGTGGCGGTGAATGTATTGATCTCGAGGCTCAGCGTTGCATCCGCTTCGATATTTACGCCGGGGATCGCGAGGCCGCTATCAAGCGTAAGCAGTGCACGCCCGACTACACCGCTTTCGCCCGCTGGCGAAATTCGGATTTCCAGATCAAGCAGACCGCTCACCACGCCGATATATTTGATCGATCCGCTGACATTGCCTGTCAGACGGGTGGTGTTCACTGTCTCACCGTTGATTTCAGACTGGCTATTGGCCAGTTGCAGCGATCCGGTCAGTGTCACGGCATTGAACAGCGTCACCGATCCCTCGAGCATTGCGATAAAGTAATACTCGGTCGGGCCCGTTTGCCCCGGTGCGTCGCCACCAATGACGATCTTGGCTGGTGCATCGGCAGGCAGCAGCGGCAGGAAGCTGGTCGGAACAATAAACTCTTGATCCACGCCCGTGGTGTTGAAGACCAGCGAGATGGTGACGTCGAGCAGGAACAGATTGTCTGGGATACCGCCAAAGTCGCCCGTATCCTGGTCACCGTCCGTGCTCTGTGAACCACCGCTACGTTCAAGCGACAAGCTACCCGCGATGCCTGCGCGGCCACCGGCGTCGGCGACCAGATCTACGATGAACAGGCCCTGCGCGCGGCCTTCGATCAAAACCAGGTCGCGGCTTGCGCCGAAGACGGTCGCGCTGGCCGTTGCGAAGATTTCGATCCGTTCCGCCGTGATCGAGAGGTAGAACCCGCCGTTCAGTTCCGCCAGCGGGCTGACGGCAGGGTCTTCGCCCGGCACCGTCAAGGTGATGCTGCCCTGGATCTTAAAGGCGAACGATCCGGCGAGCAGATCAAACGATTGCTCTTCCGAGGAAAGGATCAGCTCGGTCCCGTTCTGATCGGCGAAATAGGTCTTGCCCGCGCTGGTGATGCGCCATTGATTTACATCGCCGGCCAGCTTCTTGGTGAGCGCGACAGTCGCATTTTCAGCCAGCGTCACGCCGCGGTTTGCCACGGCAAAGGCAGTGCGCAGGCCCTGGCTTACCGCGCGTTCGGCAAACAGAGGCTCGGATATGGACAGGCCAAGGCTGTTGATATTGCTCTGCCCCGAGATCACAGTGCCAAGCTGATCGCCCGCGATACCTTCGAGCGCGATTGTTTCGACCCGATCCTGATTTGAAAGGTTGATCTGCAATACGGCGCTTGCGTTGATATGCAGACCCATCGGGTTCAACGCGGCAAAATTCGTCTGGACCGCCGCCACACCCCAGAACTGCGGCACGCCGGTGTTGCCGCCGTCTTCGATGGTGAACGACCCTGCAATCGACCCGACATTGCCCAGCTTGATGATCTTGGCCGTGCCCGAGAACTTGAGCGAGAAGCGGAAGACATCGCCGCGGTCAGGATCGGCGTAGGTACCGAAGGTCAGGCGCGCCATGCCGCGTTGTTCTAGCAAGGCCTCGCCGCCAAAGCCCGGCGCGTCATAGCGGATGCCACCGGCAATCTCGATAAAGAAGATTTTCGACGTCGATGGCGCACCTGTCTCCGGTGTTGCGCCGTTGGCGACGCGGTCGATGACTTTGAAACTTTCAGTGCTTTGCGCGCCGGTGTTGCCTTCAAGGTCGGACCAGCTGCCCGCTGCGAAAGTGACGATCACGTCGCCCGTCGTGTAGGCACCAGAGGTGTAATAGCGGAAGGTGTTGTTGCCCAGCTGTGTGGGTGCGCCTTGCAAGACAGTGACTGATGCGCCGGCCCCGCCGAGGGTAAATTCATTGCCGGTCAGCAACTGCGTATTGAGTGCGAAATTCGGGTTGAGAACGGTATCGCCAAGCGTCGCAAACTGGACGTCGATATATCCGTTTGTCTCTACGCTCGTGACACTAAGCGTCTGCGTCTGTTGGGTCTCGATCGCGGCACCGGCGTATGTCCATGCGGTGGCGTTATAGGTCAGGGTGACAAATTCACCCGCAGCAATCGGGTTGGTCGTTGTTGCGCCGGACACTGTCAGTTCAATTAGGCCCGGACGAAGTGGTTCTGCTTCGGATGCCCCGGCAGGGGGTGCGCGGGCGTATTGCCCAGTGACGTTGAGCGTTGAACCATCGGCGCGCGTGATCACATAGGCTCCGCTGGCGATCCCTGCTGCAATGCTGGCACGATCAAGCAGCTCTGTCGTGCCGAGCTGCAGGCTCAGATAGAAGGCGGCGGGCGTCGTGCCCTGCTCGATCTGCAGCTCGACACTGTTGCTGTCGGTAACCGCGTCGACCGTATTCCCGCTGGCATCCAGCCAATTGAAGCTGCCGCTGATAAATTCAACCGTCACGTTGTCCGCTGTGGCGTCCCCACGGAAGCTGCCCAGATACCAGACACGGAAGATCGCGTCGGATCCGTCCATCCCCAGATAAAGCGGTGCCTGCGACGTATCCGCGACTATCGTGCCGTTGGTGGTGCCAAAAATCACCTCGGCATCCAGATCGGTGACCGATGCCAGATCGATGGCAAATGCGTACGACGGCATCGCAAAGCGCACGTCGATATAGCCGCGGTTGTTCAGGTCTTCGACCCCGATCACACCGCCATCAACAGGATCAGCGATCGCACCCGACAGTTGCAGCACGCGGAAGCTTTCGACTGACCCTTCGCCCGCGTGCGCCCCCGAGCTATAGCTGCCCGCCTGTACCGCCACGCGAACCTCGCCAGCGTTTAGGCTACCGCCAAGGAAATAACGGACCGTCAGACCATCGCCGATGCGCATCGCGTCAATGACGTTCACGTTGACGGGGGATGCGTCCGGACCAGTCGAGACGCTAATTTCGTCCCCCAATGTGCCAAAGTCGATGGCGTCGCCGAAGGTCGGGGTAAAGCGGACATCAACCCAAGGCGTATCCAGCGTCAGCGTGTCAAAAGATACGGTGCCGGTCGTTGTCACGGCCACACCGTCGTTGCGCAAGACCGTGGCTTCTTCGACGCCATCGGCGTTCACAAAGCCCGCGATCCGTTCAATGGTGGTGCCCGCTGTGAATGTCCCCGTGGTCCAGTAACGGAAGCGATAATTCTCGGTGATCGTATCGGGATCAACGGGGTTGCCAGCAGCATCGAAAGCAGGATCAGGGTTCAGCCATTCCGGGGCCTGCATATCATCAAAGGTGATCTGAACATTCTGCCCGACAAATACAAATTCGGGCGCAAGATCGGTGATGGACCCGATGCGCAAACCTTGTGCAGGCCGCGCGAAGCTCAGATCGACATAGCCGCGTCCGTTGATTGCACCGATGCCAATGATCCCATCAGCACCCGGGTTCACGATATCGGCCTGCGCCCCCGCCACCTTAAAGCCTAGCGTCAATGCGCGGTTCTGCGCGCCGGCCGCGCCAAAGGTGCTAGCGGCAATTTCCAATGCGGCATCACCGACCGAGAAGCTGCCGCTTAGGAAGACACGTGTAATCCCTGCGCCCATATCCATCAGTCCGGTGACAGTAACCCCGACAGCCCCCGCACCCGTCAGGGTGAAACTTGCGACATTCGCGGTAAAGTCTGGCACGGTCTGCCCCGTCGCGGGAGCTACCAGAATATCGATATAGCTGACATCGTCAGTCGCGCCGCCGTTCAGTGACGCGATCGTCAAGGAGCCACCTACGTCAGCCTGATAGGAGACCTGATCCCGCTTGAACGTCAGGGTGACCGCGGCGGAAGCTGCCGCGGCATCGGTGGGAACGATGGCATAGCGATACTGAACCGCCGTCGCCGTACCCGACCCATCATCCTGACGCAGAGTCGGCGTATTTCCTGCCAGTGCCCCGCCCGTGGTCACCGCAAATTCGGGTGCTGCATCCAGCAAGGACGCCGGATCAAAGCTGTAGCCGGTGGGTGCGGCCCCAAAGATAGTGGTCAGCGACAGCGGGTTCGTGACCCCGGCGACCGCGTCAGTCTCGCCAATCTCGAGAACGCCGTCGTTCACCGTGCCGTTCACCGTCACATCGCCCGCTGCCTTGACGAAGGACCATGACCCGTTGATCGCAGTGACCGTGATGTCTGCCGTGGCAGCGCCATCCGCGAAATCACCGGTCAACCAATAGCGATAGGTCGGCGTGCCCGTGGCCGATCCCGAGATCAGCGTCGGTGCCTGTGCGCTGTCCAGCGCGATCGACCCGATGTCATCACCCGAGAGCGTGAATTCTGCCGCCAGATCCGTGATCGACACAAGATCGTAGGCCGCGAACGCCGTTGGAACAGCCGGGAAGGTAATGTCGATATAGCTGCGTGCGCCCAAACGGTTGATGTCGATCGACGCACCCTCGCCCGGATTTACCAGTGCCGCAGTGGCACCTTCGACAACCAGTTCAATTGCAGTCGCCGCGATGGACTGGTTACCGGCTGCGTCGCTAAAGGCATTATCGACAAAGGTCAGCTCGTAAACACCCGGCGCGTAGGCGAAGCCAGCCTGCGTTACAGTGTACTTGAACTGGGTAATCCCCTCGGAGGTCAGGTATTCTTCGAGTGTTACGCCTTCGGCAGCTAGATCTGCGGGCACGGACACCGCCGTATAGATGACCTTGCCATTGTCAGGGCTGCTTGCATCGTCGACAAACCCTTGTCGCACAGCCACAGGACCGCTAACGGCGATATTCGATCCATCAAGGGACAGCGTGAATTCCGCATCCGTGTCAAAGATCGACGCATAATCCAGTGCGTTGCCCGAAGGCCCGCGGAACGAGATGATCAGGTCATGCGATCCGGCGTTCAACGCGTTCACATCTGCCGTGTACCCCGTGTCAGAGGTCCCGAAAGGCCCGACCAGTTTGGCCGTCGGGTTCACGATGCTAAAGCTTTGCGTAACGGTCTGGACGCTTGGCGTGCCATCGCGGGCCCAGCCACCCGCATTGAATTCAACCGTATAGGTCCCCGTCGCCAGCGTGGTGTCGGCAAAGAAGAAGCGCACGATATCGGCACCAACAATCACGCGGGCGTTGTTTTTGGTCGCAGCTGTAAAGGATTTGAGCGCAACGATAGCGTTGTTCTGGTCGCGCACCGTAAAGGGTGCCACGTTATTGTTCACAATGGAGCGAAGGTCATCCAAGGTCAGTTCGGCACCGATCTCGGGGATAAAGCGGATATCGATCCAAGGGCCGGAAACCACGCTCGCCGTTCCCGTATCCGACGTCTCTTCATCTGCTACACCACTGTACAGCACTTCGCCGGTCTGTTCGTTCAGATAGCTCCAGCCTTGATTAACGTAGGTATAGCTGATGTCGCTCGTCGCGGTGCCGATCACCCAGAAACGATAGGTCGTGCCGCCCAGATGGACAGGTGCCAGTGTATCGTCCAGCGCAACGCCGCTACCGTCCGCGAGGATAAGCTCAGGTGCCAGATCCAGGACGCTGGCGGGATCAAGGACAACACCTGTCGCATTTGTCGGCAGGGCATCCAACGTCACATCGATATAGCCCCCGCTATTGATCGCCGACTGACCCAACTCGGTGCCCGCACCCGGTCCGGCCAGTTCCTGTGTCGGGCTGGCGGCACGGTCCTGAACGATGGCAATCGCGACATCATCCCCCATTAGGGTTTGGAAACCAAAGCGCAGGCTGCCCTCTATCGTGATCAGATCAATCTGGTCGGGGATTTTTGCAAGGAACAGGATCGTCGCCTCGCCCGACGCGATCTTGCTTAGGTTCGCATAAAGACGCGCCGACAGAGACAGGTTGTCTGCCGCAAAATTCAGCTGCCCGATCACAAGGATCTTGCCATCCGTGGAGATCTTGATCGTGACCTGACCGTTGAAGGTCAGCTCTGATGTGTAAATCGAATACAGCTTTGCACTGCCGGTGATCACCATGGGTGCCTGGAAGGCAGCTGCAAAACCGCTTTGCGACGGGTTCGCCTGAACTAAACGGTATTGCGTCAGAACCTGACCGCGCACCATGTCCAGCCAACCGTCAATGCTGACATTGGCTGGCAGTTGGAAGGCAGGTCCGGTCAATTCGCCCGGCGTGGTGATGTCCGGCAAGCTGGTGAAGAAATCAACGCCGCCGGTAAAGTTGTTGATGGTCAGGCCCGAGAACGGCTCCAGCAGGATACCGCCCGGAATTTGCGCCGTCACAAGCACCCCAAGCGGGCCAAGTTCGCTGAGCGCAAAGCGGATGGTGAAGCCCGACAAACCAGCAAAGGAATACCCTGCCTCTACCCCGATAAAGAAGACGCGGTCGGCAACCACCGTATCGGTATCAAGCACGCCAATCTCGTTACCATTGGCATCCACCTTGATAATGCCGCCAATCAACGAGCCCTCAATCTGGCCACCAAAGACATTGCCCGAAATAGAGACCCCGAGCGATTCAATCCCGATTATTGGGTTATCACCCGCAATCAATGCGCCCACGTCGATCTGGATGCCTCTGACCGTGCCTTCGAATTTCAGGCCGGGGTTGCCTTGCAGGCCGGTGATGGTCGCTGACAAAGTCAGCACGAATTTTTCAGGAGCGGCCTGAATATCAGCCCATTGAACGCCGATCTCGGTGATCCGGATCGGTAGCCATGCGGGCCATTTGAACGTCGCACCTGTCGCCGACCCGACGCCAATAAAGACGCCAAAGCCACGCTTGGTAACAAACGATCCGTCGCCAAGGAAGGCGAACTGACGCGCCTCACCGACCAGCGTCACAGAGCCGACAGTCAGTTCGGCACCGATGGCGGCAAAGCTGATCAGCTCTTCGTCGGCGGCAGCGCCGGTATCAAGGTTCAGATCCTGACCCGTCAGAACAAGGTTCGGCCCCAGTGTGATGCGGAAGGTATCCATGCGCCAGATAAAGCCGTCGACCACGCCATTGGTGAAGGTCAGACCAAGGCGGATCGCTTCGGTATCCGGTGCGCCAAGTGTATCGGTCAGCTCTGGTCCCACACGGTCGCGGATGTCTGCAGAAATTGCCTTGCCCGGCGCGAACTTTGCCCCGCCCGAAGCAAAGAAGATCGACCCGTTGAAGGTCACGGCCTGACCGAACACGACGCTAAAGTCCGTGACCCCAATGCGCAGATCAACAAACTCTAGCAGGCTGCCAAACCGGATCGGACCGGCTTGGTCGTCGGTGCGCGTCGCTGCAGCCGCGTTCGGGTTGGCGGACAACCCGCCATAAATCAGCTGCGCCGTCTTCAGGCTGAACCCGTTTTCATAGACGATCAAACCGGGCGTCGTGGCATTGCCTGTAATCAGGCCCGTCAGACCGAAACTTGGGAAAGTGACGCGCACGGTGCCAATCTGGACCAGCTTTTGGCCGGCACCGTCAAGCGTGTTCAACAGATCCTTTGACGCGTCATAATCGGGGTCATAGCCGATTTTGATGTTGAACGCCTCAAAGGTCAGAACTTCTGGCACGGTCCCGATCAAGCTGTCCGCCGTCACTTCCCACTTGCCTGTGAAACCGATGTCTGGCTCCCCGCCAGTCACCGTCGCCAGCACATCAATGCCAACGTCGAACTTGACCAGCAGGCCATTGATCACAACGCTTGTGCCACCCGTATTAGACGCTGTCCCGCCCTGCGCAGTAGTACTGCCAAAGGCAAGCGCCGCGCGATCAGCACCGATGGCAATCGTCAAGACCAGACGGCCATCTTTGAACGCCAGCTTGTCCAGACCGACAGATGGCGATTCAATCGTGACCGGGCCGATGTTGAAGGATAGGCCACTGGTCTGTGCCTCGGGAATATTGGCAACCGTAAAGACCGACGAATACTGAACCCGAAGCGGATCGGCTGCAGTGCCCGCATTTGCAGCGTTGTTTACGGTGCGATCCGTCAGCGTCACACCATCGACAGCGCCAAACAGAACAGTTGTCGGTGTCAGACCCGTGCGGTCTTGCTCATACGACCAGGTGCCAGCAATAAAGTCGACCTTTACGTCGCCGACACTAAACGCCGCATTCGACCGTGTATTCGCAGCTGCCCCAACGGGGCTGGCCGGAACACCCACGACAGGAGCCGGGGGCTTGGCCGCAATGAAATAGCGCCATGTTGTCGCTGACACCCGCGCCACGCCAATGACACCGCCCACATTGGCAGCCCCCTCGACCGCCGAAATTCGGATCTCATTGCCGTCGATTGTGTCTAGGTTCAAGCGCTGTCCAACGGTCGTGCGGAAGGTCACGTCGATATATCCGGCAGCGTTCAGTTGCATCGCGTCGACAGTCGCCCCCGAGAACGGTTTAGCGAGCGCGATCGACGCGGCCTGCGCCGCGGCTAGGCGGGCCAGTTCGAACTCTGCCGCGCCAAAGCCATCGCCAAGGGCCCGCAAAACGCTGAACCTTTCGATCTCTCGTGCACCCAGTGAATTGGCGCTGTCCTTCCAGGAATTCGCAAGGAATTCGACCTCGTAGGTGATCGGGGTGTTGGTGGGGATGCTGTCAGGTTTGCTCAGAATTTCGTAGCGGAAGGTCGGTTTGGCCGTGCCCTCGACCCGCGTGGCCGCGCCGGACACTTCAATATTAAAGGTCGTGCCAGACTGGTTCACCGCACGGATAATGAATTCCTGCTCGGCATCGGTGATAGAGCTATCGACGATACCATCAGGGTTATCGGCCGTGCTGAGGTAGTTATTGTTGTTATAAATAACGTCGATATAGGTCAGTTCGTCCAAACGCACGATCTGGTTCTGCAACGGTGAGGCCAGATCTGCGCTGAGCTGGACCAGATCGCGGGGCCGCGAGTTGACGACGCCAGTCTGGCCGTTGATCGTATAGCTGGTCAGACGGATATCGGACAGCTGGAACCCGTTGCCGCCGCCAAAGCTGAACCGCGCTGCCCCCCCCAGACCAATAGCGCGATCAGCATCACCTTCGGGGTTGACCGTGATCCGCGTATCCGGCGCAAATACCTCGATTACGCCAAGTGGAGTGCGGGTGAACTGCACAGCATCCGATGTAATGACCACGACATCCTCAGCCGAGGTTGCGCCGATCCCGATGGTCAGCTTTTGGTCGCCCGTGCCGCCCATGACCATTTCCATCGTGCCGGATACGAACTTGACCGAGAGGCTCGGCAGCATGTCATCGGAGTCCAGTCGTGGAATATCCAGAACCTGCGTGGGTTCAATGGTCTGGCCAGAGTTGTTGATCCAAACCTCGACGGATCCTTGAATGCGCAGCCCGTCAATACCGACAACAGAGGCATCACCCTTGGCATAAATCGCAAAGGTTCGCAGGCCGCTTGTCACGAATTCCAGCACAACAAGCTGGGTATTGGTGATCAGCAGACCCACATCATCATCAGTGCTTTGGAGGTCGGCACCTTTGTCCCCAAGGAAAATGCTGATGTTGCGTGCCGAAATCCCGCTGCTGACGCCTGCCGCGACAAAGCTGGCATAATCAGCGATGTTCAGCGTGTTCACCGACCCCGAGATGGTCAGATAGGGGTCATAGGTCAGGGTCAAATCCGCAACGCCAAGCTGGATGAAGTACGGCGTTGTTGCCGTGGCTGCCTGGGCCGCGCTAAAGGTCAGGCGGTAAAGGGCATCGCCGATATCGACGCTTTGATCAATGGTCCGCGCTGTGGTGTTAAAGCGCAGAATGCCCGTGGCTTCGGCAGCGAAATCACCGGCACCGCCCTGCGCAGTCAGTTCGATCTGTCCCGCAAGGCCGTTCTGTGTCGGGTCGGTTTCGCCAGCATAATAAAGGATCACGCCCTTGGCGTCGGTCAGCCCGTAAACGTCGGGGTTGGCCGCGTCAGAATTCGGATCGGTATAGGTGCCTGTCACACCGCTAAAGACAAAGATCGTACGTTTCTTGACATTATCTGGGTCGGTCACATCCGAAAAACTAGCGAGCGAAATCGCGCCACTAAACTCAAGCTCGGGTCGGTCGGACGCTGCAATCGTGCCGGATGCGTTATCCAGATCTACCCTCAGGCGCAGGTCCTCGCCCGTGATGCGGATGAACTTGCCCGCAGGCAGATCAAGGCTGCGTGTGGTCTGCACGACCCCATTCTCGTCGGTGTAGGGCGCGACCTTGAACTCTTCTTTGACCGCGACGGTCGCGGTGTTCAGCTCTAGCCGGAAGGTGGGCGCATCAAAGGCGAATGTAGTGCGCCCATCGGTGAATGATTTGGCAGGCAGCGTCACATCGATATTTGCGGTCAGACCCGCAGGGGTGATCAGGATCAGCGCGTTGCCGGTCACGGAAAAATCAATAGTGCCCAGGCTGGCGGTCACATTGGTTGCGGAAATCTTGGTGACGATAGACCCGTTTTGCAGCGTGGTCCGTTCAAAGCTGATATCAGCCAGAAGGGCGAAGTCTGCATCGTCGACACTGGTGGGGGTGACACCGTTTGTGTTGATCAGCAGCGAAAGACCGGGGGCGGCGGTGCTGCCGATAGCCTCGAAACCAATAATGGTTTCTTTGAAGCCCTGTTCTTTGAAGACGTAAAGGAAATCTGGTTCAATTATCTCAGAGGTCGTGGCTCCCGGTGACAGGCCGGTAACCTCGGTAAAGTCGAAGGCAGCTGGCAGGGCCGTCTGTGGCGTGCCAGCCGGCGCGCCGGCGCGGCCTTGGTTGACCTTGATCTTGACGTTGGTCGACGAAAGCGCGACGCCACCAACGCCCACAAGATTGATGCCAGCAACCTGGGCATAAAGCGCGGTGTACCGGTCGCCGTTCAGGCTGGCGACATACTGACCGGTCGCGGTGCTCAGCTCTACCTGTGACAGCAACGCTAGATCAAAGGAAATCCCCTGCGCCGAGACGCCAACCGCGCTACCGGCGTCGGCCGGAACCGAAGACGTGCGGTTCGGAATATCTAGCTCGAAATACGGCCCGCCTACACCAACAAAGGCGTTGATGTTGCTGCCGCTGATCTGCGTCACCGCAAATTTCTTGGCTGTCGGATCAGTGGTGGCAGCGACCACCATCCCTTTCGAGAAAGTCACATTGCCAGACAGGAAGACATACTGGTCAATGGTGATGACGGCAAAGCCCGTCACCTCAAGGATTTCGGCGGCCATCGACAGCGTCACATCATTGGCAGCATCAAGTCCGGTGGGTACAATCAGGTTATTGGCATCAAAGTTGATCGTCCGCCCGATATTGGCCGCGTTATATTTTACTTCAAAGTCATAGGCCGCAAGCGTCAGCCCATCGATGCCCACCAACTGCACGTCTCCGCCGGCGTTCAGCGCGGTGTAGGCCCCTGCCGTTGGGGCGCCTAAGGCAACCGGCAGACCCGTTGCCGCATCAACCGACTGCAGTAGTGCGAGCGCCACGAACCCGTTCGAGATTCTCAGTCCGACCAGATCTGTCTGCGCATCGAAGGCCTTGGTTAAATCATAGCCCGTGCCGACAAAGATGTTCACATCCCGCGCACCGACAGTCAGCGCCGAAACCGTTCGCGCCGCGCCATCCGACAGCACCACATCCAGCAGGGCGTCGCCTTTGCGGAATGCAAACTCGCCCGAGATAAAGACGTATTCCTCTACCCCCAGTACAAGCGATCCGCGCACTTCGATTGCCGTTTCGATCAGATCGTCAAAAGTGATTGCGGTGTTATTACCAACGGTGACATTCCAGATGTCCGTATCACTGAAATCAAGTGTGCTGTAGGTGGGCAATGTCGTGTCGATGCCGTTTACCGCAACATTCAGCGTCCCGCTGAGCTCAAGCCCCTCGACCCCCAGCAGCGCGGCGTCACCGCTAGCCTTGATCGCATACCAAGAGCGCAATGGCGTTGTCGCTGCTGGAACTGTCGGGCTTTCCTTGACCAGCAAAACGCCAAGGCTGTTCACATTTAGCGTTACGCCGGTGACGTTGCTGGCAGGGTCCACGCCAGTCACGCGACCGGTACCTGCATCCGTCAGATAGTCGGGCACCCCGTTGCCGGCAAAAACCGCGACATTGGCAAGGCCAAGGCGCAGCACAGATGTGTTAAAGGTCGTGGCATCATCCAGCGTCCGCGCGGCGACATTCAGCTCGGATACAAGCGATGCTTCACCGCGGGCATAGATGAAATCATTGATGATGATTGTTGCATCGGCATAAAGCGCAACGCCGTCGCGGGTCATGTCGAGAACGGTATCTGTATCAGGTGCCACAAACCCGTTAACATTCGTGGCCGAAAGCACGTCGTAAGTGGCGGCATCAATGGCTACCTGTGTCGTCCATTCGGTGGAATCGAGGTTTACGGCTTGGTTCCAGTCAAGAACGCTCAGCGGGGTCAGGCTGCCTTTGATCGCGGCAGTGTTCAGTTCAAGCGTACCATTGTTCAGCGTCGCGTCGATCACCTCTACCCCTTCGAGGGTCGCGGTATCGATGTTTGCCTTCAGACCAAAGTAACCGCGTGCATCAAGTACCGGATTAGCTGAAGTAATGCTCGCGAACACCAGCTCGGCACTGGCCACCGATACACCCGGTCCATCGCGGATACCGATGGTCAGCCCCGGATCGGCTTGGGTGCCAACGACACCAAGACTGATACGGGTCAGCGAGGCGTTATCCATGTCGGCGGCCAGATCAAAGTTCTGATCGCTGTTTACATCGACATCAACGATGTCCTGCGCAAACGAGAATGTTGCCTGCGCCGCAATGAAGTCGAAGGCGCTAAAAGAGACCAACCCCGTGACCAGTGTCTTGTCCGCGGTCTCGTTGAAACGGGCCGCTAGCGGTGCATCCGAGGGACCATAGTTAAAGAGCACACCATCGCCCGACACCTGATCCGGCACAATAACGGACGTCCAGCTAAAGCCGGGGTCAGCCACATCAAGCGGCACATGGGTATAGTAGTCCAGTGTCAGGCTGTTGATGTTGAAATCAATCCCCTCTGGCAGATTGGTGATGGTCGCATCACCTAGGCTGGCCGTGATCGCGGTAGCACTTGGGATCGTGGTGACCGTCGCCGTGGGTACTGCATCCGGCACCGCCGAAAGTAGGGCGACCGCGACATGTCCGTTCCCGACCGAAATCCCGACACCGCCCGGCTGCCCGATGAACATCGGATCCGTCAGGGTCAGGCCCAGCATCAACAGCGTCGCATCCTCGAGCGCCGCGTCCGTATCCAGCTGCGCTTCTACGCCAGAGATAACCTGCAGATCGAACCGCGCCCCCAGATCGACAAACCCGAAGGCATCTAGCGTCAACGTGCCCGCGACTTTCAGATCGGTGCCCGCATCAAACACATCCGGCACGGCCGTGAACTGCGCGACATTTACCCAGTCAAGCTTAGTCCCGTCGGTGAGAGCCCCACCCGGCAGTGCCGTCACGCTCGCCTTGTTAAAGATGACCTCGATATCCGTCACCGCGATGTCGAAGCCTTCGGGTAGGCCGCGCGGTGCGACTTCGCTTGCTGTCGCATAGAGACCGGTCCAACTGCGAACGGATGTGGCACCGACGCCAGCAGCCTCGTTCACCACGTAAAGATTAAGTGCCGCGTTGGTGACAGCAAAGCCTGTCCCCTGATCTGAAATGCCAATCACAGCGCCATCCGCCAGATCACCGTCGCGGGTAAAGGCACCGCCATCGCCGATGAACAGATAGGCATTGGACAGGTTGAATTGGATCAACTGCGCCTGTGCAACTGTGATGCCCGCGCCGTCGGTTACGTTCGATACAGTCTGGATTGCGCCCGAGAAACCGGCTGCGACAAGAACGTTGTCTTGAATGTTCAGCTCGATCTCTCCGCCGAAGGACAGGTCAAGCGTCGCATCGATCGTGCCGATCCGCGTGCCGTCAAAGTCGCTAATGGCCGACCAGTCCAGTTTGGTCGATACCATCGCCGCATCTGTCGCCGCACCATTAAAGCGGAACGTAACGTTGCGCGCAATCGCGGTAACCCCATCGATGCCACGCAAGTCAGCCTTGCCAATCTCGCCTGCGACGGCAAGCCAGCTCAGGGGCGCTGTGGCTGTAGCGGGTTCGCTGATAATCGCCAGCTCAAAGTTGGCATTCTGCACGGCCAGGCCGGTGCCGCCGTCTTCCAGACCTGTCGCACGCTGGGTTGTACCGTCATAAATCAGTGCGCCCCCTGCCCCTGCAAACATCGTTGCACCGCTAATCGAGAAGGACAGAACCGACGCATCGGCAATCGTGATACCATTGCCGTCATCAATCGTCTTGGTCTGCGCGTTGAGACCAAAGGCTCCAAACAGCAAAACGTTGTCTTCAATCGCGACTTCGATGGCCCCCGAAACGCTGTAATCAAGATCGGCATTGATCCCGTCTTGCGCATCCGTGATCGACGAGGTGCCAAAGATCGGTGCGTCGGTGGCGCTGAGCGTGGTCCAATCTAGCTTGGTCGCCGTCGCAGCAAGATCAGTCGTTGCGGCTGCGTTCAGACGGATTTCGAGGTCATAGGCCTTAAGGTCAATACCGTCGATCCCGCGAATATCAAGCTGCCCTGCCCCTGCCTTGATCGCAGTCCAGGTCTGTGTCGTGCCAACAATTGTTGGATCAGTCTGACCTTGACTGATCGACAGGAAATCGAGCGACAGATTAGCCGCTGCAAATCCGGTACCGCCCGCCGCAATGTCCGTCACGACACCGTCAACCGTGGTGAAGCTGCCGCCAACGCCGGCAAAAAGATACCCGTTCGCGACGGTAAAGCTGACCACGTTAACGGTCTCGGACGCGGCCACGTCACCGGGCAGCGCATCAAGTTGTTCAAGCGCAACAATGTCGCCGGTCAATGCCCCGGCGAGCAGAATAGTGCTGTCGATTTCGCCCCGGAATGCACCGCCAAACGAAAAGCCCAGAGTGTTGTCAAAAACGACACCAAGGCTATCATCCATCGCGCCGACTGCCGCGAGCCCCGTCACCGCCGAAAATGCGGTTCCGTCCAGTGTTAGAGCGTTCCAGTTCAGTTTGGTGCTTGATGCTTCGTCTGCGATGTTGGTGCTGAAATAGACGTCTTTGACACTGGCCACGAAACCCTCGGGCAGGCCGAACAGATCGGCTGTGCCCACGCGTGCATCAATCGCGGTCCAGCTACGTGCGGCCGCTGCGGCCTCGGTGATGAAGGCAAGTTCGGCCGAAACACCCGTCGCACTAAAGCCGCTGGCCCCTTCCAGATCATTCAGCGCAATCAAGCCGGTGATCCGCGATGGATCGGCAACACCATATGTAAAGCCACCGCCGACACCCGCAAACAGGGATGCATCATCAATCGAGAAGGTTGTCACATTCGCGGCGAAATCCGTCCCGATCCCGCTGGCCGAAACGGTGTAGCTACCCGTCAAAAGCGAGAAGCCGCCGTCGAGGTAGACAAGGCCGTCACCGTAATAGATCCGCCCTTGAATGGTAAAGTCCGTGCCGCTGTCTAGATCGCCAAGCGCTGTGGCTGCATCGGTATAATCGATGGTCGACCAATCCAGCTTGGGGGCCGGCTGGCCCGCGTCATCTGTCGCGGCATTGTAGCGTAAGATCACATCAGCGGCCTGCGCCTCGACGTTGCCCAGCCCCAGCACCTGCGCCAGATCAAACCCGCCGGTCAGCCCGATATAGGTCACGTCGTCTGTCGTATCGATCACGTCGGCACCGGTATCCACGAGCACGCCCAAGGCAAGGTTCGCATTCTCTACGTAGACGCCGCTGGCATTGCCGCGGTTGATCACAAGGTTGCCTTCGCTATCTTCGGCAAAGAACGCGCTGCCACCGGCAAAGAACGTGGTCTCGGACAGGGTCAGCAAGATCAGATCCCCGTCGATACCCGATACTGGGTCCGTCGGTACATCCATCGCCACCGCCATCGAGAAGGTCGAGGTCAGGTAAACTGCGTTGGTAATTTCAAGCGTCAGCGTGCCGCCGATCTTGAACTGCTCGAGCCCGTTCAGCCCCAGCACCGCATCCGTCAGATCAAGCTGCGGGCCGGTCAGATCGTCGGCCAGGTTTTTCCAGTTCATCACCGTGGGGACGGCACCGGGGTCAGCCACCAGATCAACGAACGAGGCAAAGTTGCCGGTGACCAAAAAGTCCCGACCTTCGATGCTAAAATCATCCGGGCCGCCAAGCCCCTGCACCGCAATATTCTCTACCGTGGCGCGGAAGGCGAGCCACGTCTCGAAACCCGGCGCGCCATCAATCGCGGCGCTGTCCAAGTTCCGTGCGATCACTGCCAGCTCGAAACTGACACCCGCGGCATAGAACCCTTCGAATGTTGCCGAGACACCGTTGGGCGCGTCATCGGTCGGCGACCGTGTGATTGGTGCCTGCACCGGCGCATTGTTCGCGTCGCGGGTAAGGTCGATGATACCGGCTGCAAAGAAGCCATCGCTGAGTTTGAAAGTGACGACCGTCGCGTCCGTCGCCGTGATCGCCCCATCATCGATCGTCTGCGTCTTGACCGACAATTCAACCTGTCCGGCAATTAGAACCGTTTCAGCAATCTCGATCTCGACATCGGCCAGCAGTTCGATCCCGTCAAAGGTCAGATCCAGATAGGACGCGCCCGATGGATCCTTCAACGCATCCTGTGTCCAATCCAGCGCCGTGGTGAAATCGGATGCGACATTCAGCTTTACCGACAATTCGCGCGCGATCAGTTTTGTCTCGGCGAGACCAAAGGATTCCGCTGCCGTGGTAAAGCTCAGGCCGGCGTAGATCACCGAAGCCACGTTGGTGTCCGCCTGCGTCTTGAACAGACCAAGCGAGAAATTCAGGTAGGTCGCAAGGATGCCTTCGATATTCGGGCTGCTTGTGTCGAATGAAATATCCGCTGGCGCGACCAACACGCTTGGCAGTTCGATCCCGACGCCGATAAACGCCGACGCATCTTGCAGCTGGAAGACCAGCAGATCGCCAAAGACGGGATTGCCCGATGGCAAGGTTACATCCGCCGTTGTCTTGGTCAGCGTCACGCCACCCGCGACATAGGCGATGTCCGTATAGGTAAAGACACCTTGTGTCCGCTCGGTCTTTTCTTGCACAACCAGCGCGGCTGTCCCGGTGACCGATGCAAATTCGGCCGTCGCCGTTTCGAACGCGGTGCCGGTTGCGCGGATCACGACGGCGTCGCTTGTATCGATCCCGTCGACCACCGCCCCGTCAGACGCAACGTTCAACAATACGTCCGCCTGCCCGATCGACCCTCTGACCGCGTCGGCGTTGATCAGCGTCAGCTGTTCAATCGACGCATCCAGCGATGCCCAGACGTAGTACCCGGCGGAGGAGGCTTGGCGATAGAACCGCAGATCAAAGTCAAATTCCTGCCCCTCTATCCCGGTCGCGACATTTTCTTGGCCATTCGCCATGCGCGTGAAATACGCTTCGCCATCAGAACCGGCAAAGAGCGTCGCGCCGGTGACAGTCATCGTGACCACATCAACATTGGTCAACGTGACCTCTGCCCCGCCGATCACAAAACCCGTCACCGTTTGGTTTTGCACAAAGCTCGACGATACGCTGGCACCGTCCCCCAGCGACAGGGTGACAAAATCGCCGACAGTAATTTCGTAGACGTTGGTCGCGTCCGCCGCTGCGTTCTGTTTGCTGTCGTCAAACCCGTGGGTCAGCAAGCCGCCGGTCGCATAGATGATCGCGTCATTCTCGGTGCCGCCAACCAGCTTGCCGATATTCTGGAACTGGATTGCGCCGGTTTCAGACGTTACCGTACCGGCATTTACCGATGCGATATCCCAGACGCTGTCAACATCCTGGCCTTCGACAACATACAGGCCGGTGTCGGTGTCATTCCCGCCGCGCAGCAATCCGATGTTGGAGTAGGTCAAGACGTGGTCGGTCGCGGCACCCGTCGCAAAGCTGAGCGTGCCGCTGTTCAAACCGGTGATCGTGAAGGTGCCCTCTGCTGACAGCCCGCCAAACAATGCATCGGCCCCGACCAGCGCATCATTGTTACCCGCCAAACCGATCAGTGTCGTCACCGGGCTGCCGGTTGTCAGAACTTCTTGGGTGAGGGCCGCATCGCTGAACGCCGTGATCCCGCCGCTGGCGGTCATCTGGTAAAAGAGCTGTCCGCTCAGCGCAGCGGGAATGACGCTGATGTCGGTTGGCAGTACCAGCCGTTCGCCCTCGGCGAGGGTATCCCCCATCAAGGCCAATCCGCTGGTATGATCCTGACCGGCAGCGTGGCCGATCTCGTGCAGCAGCACGGTGAGCAGATCGATGCCTTCAGCAGCGGCGTTCCCCTCTGCCTCGAGCGCGTATCCGTTCAAGGTTGTATATTCAGTGTTCGCCTCGGCGGTGGTGTCTATGAACCACCCTGCCCCGGCCGCATCGCCATCAACCGTGATTAGGTTTGCGGCCAGATCGTAACTGGCCAGAATACCTGGCGCGAGATTTCCGATGGTGAAACCAATCCCCGCTGGCACCGAACCGCCTGCCGCCGTCCACATTACCACTGCACTATCGAATGTCGCTTGGGCTTCTGTTTCAAGGGTGATGGCAGTGACCGCGCCGGTGTTGCCACCCTCTAACATCAGATGATGGATATCCGAGACGCTTTCAGCAGGAGGTGTATGCGCACCCCCTGTTGAAAGAAACTCAGCCGTTCCAGTCGTGGATGCGGGGGGCCCTGTCGGCGAAATACTATCGCGATCGACGGAGGTCGAAACGAAGGTCGAGCCAAATGCGTAGTCTGCATCTTCACCAGCACTGGTATCCAAGGGCGCGTGGGTCGCGACTTCGCGCTCGGCCTTTTCAACCCACTCTTCTGGCCACGCCATTTCGACTTCAGCCTCGTCGGCTGTTTCGATTTCAGCAGCCTTCGCATCCTGATTTTCAGTTGCGTCTATAACCTCGACGATCGCTGCCAGATTTGACATCGGATCATCCCAGCCCGCCTTGTCGGCGATGCGTGCCATTTCACCCAAAACGGGGTCAGCGGACAAAAGAATCCGCGGTTCCAGCGCTTCGACACGAAATGATTCTTCGCGGTTCAGGCTGTCATATGTCGGGTCACGCAAAACGCCTTCAGCACCGAATCGAGAAGGCTCAGCGCGCGCGCCGTCCTTTCGAAACAGTTTTGAAAACAATGACCTGACAGACATTTAATGCACCCTGAAGGGGACCTATGAAACGATTGGGATGCTCCAGAAAAAATGGAGCGAAATAGGAAAAAACGCAGAAACAAGAATGATTATTCCCGAGACTAGGCGCAAATCCGCCTTCGAAGCAAACCTTTTGTGACCTAAGGGAACCTTTCCACAGAACCTGCGATAGCACAGGCATGGGTATATATTCCGGGTAGCGCGTATAGCGGCAGTAGGCCAAAAGGTTGCTATATGCTCGCCGGTAGACGCGTGTCGGCAGGGGATGGGCTGGCACTTGAGGACGCCGTTCGAAGGCATCCTGCCGGCCCCTGCAACTAGCTCACCCGTTCAAGTCCGCTGAGCCTGCCATAAAAACTGCGATCAATATGAAGCTCTCCGGCGGCCGCTTTTCTAAGCATACCTCTTAGATATCCAGTGGGTGACGTGACCTCGCCTTTGCTATGCTTTTCAAAGATCAGCGCGAAGGAGCACGCAGCCATGTCCTTGCCCAGATGGTCCTCAGCGAGATGCCAGGTTTGCTTCGACATCCCGATCATCGGTGCCAGCTGACCAGCGACACGATGCAGGTCGCCCCAATCGGTGACCTTAGAGCCCAAGGTCTGCGCCCAAGTGCCAAACTCGGGACATGTCTTCATAACCGTTTTCAAAGTAAGCTTTTGGTCGCTCCGCTGCTTTGTGAAGATGCTTTCCTCTGGAATAACAGGAAGCCTGTATTGGGTCATGGTATTTGCATGTTCTGTGATCCCATTCGTCTCAACTGTCTGATTACAGGTTACAGGATTAAGTTTATTAGTAGTTAGTATATGGGGGTCATTTCTGGCCTCTTTGGGGGTCATTTCCGGTGCAATCCCTGTTGGTTCAAGAACGGTATCTTCGTCTTGGTCCGCAGGTTTCGAAATCTCGCAGTAGGCTGTTTCGACGTCGGTCTGCAACGCATCAAAAGCTGCGAGTAGTTGTTGCAGTTGACCGGAGCCTTTTGGGCGCCGGGGTAGTTTGGCCAGCAACATGTCAAACATTGAGACGAGCTGCTCCCAAGGCCCTCGAAGGCCGTCAGCCAGAGCATCCAAAAGACGCGCGCGGATCATCCGGCGGGCGACCGTGATCTGACGTTTCAGACGCTGGCACAAAGCGCGTTCAGCCTGCAGTCCAGCATAGAGATTTTCAAATTCGACAGCACGCGCGGCGAGGGGGGATAGGTCAAAGCCATATGCCTCGCTGATATACCCGTGCGCGTTTCTATGACCCCAGCGTTTGCCGTTCGCGCTATCGCGAAAGCTGATGACACCGTGATCGGCCAGCCGACGTGCATGGCGCTTTAGGGCCGAGAGGGAGAACCCGGTATGATCCATCAAGAGTGCGTTGGAGGGCCAGACAATGGGGCGGCACCCGCTTTCCCAATCCTGCGGCTGCGTGAAAGCACCAAGCGTATCGAGCAGCAGAAGGTCACCAGCTTTCAACCCGATATGCGCGCCGACTCGTTTTACCGCGACGAAAGCGCGGGATTTGGGGACCCCACTGCCCTCCCCCATACCGGCAAGATGCTCAGCATCCAGCAGATGATGGGTTGTTTTTCGCCAACCCGAAGGTCGGTCAATTTTCGACATAAGACCACTGTTCTGTGGCTGCTCGGCCCCAGCTACCCCACGCGGGGTGTCGATAGATTTTTCCATTTTTATGCCAGCGGCAAAGAAATCCCGTTCGCTCGGAAGCGTTTTCTCTTGTATGGCGATTCGTTGGCTGCTACCTTCTAGGTGTCTAATCTAAAGTTTGCGCTTTGCGCAGCAGCCCTCGAAGCTCCGGCTTTGAGGGTTTTCTTTTTCGCGTCTCTCCTTTTTGCTCTGCCTCAGTTATCGTCTGCCGGGTTTACAGCTGTAAACTCAGCGTACGAATCTTCAATTATCTGGCTGAGATTTTTCTCTAGCCAGACTGCGAATCCCGCGTTGGTTCCGGTCTTTTTGACCGATAACGACAACGCGCTGCGCCCTGTTTTAATCGTGACGCCTTCCACAACGGTCGTTTCTTCAGCCTTCGGGCTGGTTTTCGCGCCGCGTTTGGTAGCCTCTTTGATAAGCCGCTCTAGACGTTCATCGGCGTTCGATGCCCCGGTCAGGCGGTTCAACAGTTCTAATGCTACGGCTTCGGTTAGTTTTCCTGCCACGAATAGCTCTGCCAGCTCAGTCCAGCGCGGACGCCCTGACTTGGGTGCAGCCCCGATCATATCGCCTACTTTGGCCGGGACATTCTGTGTGACCTTGGACAAGTGGGACAAGCCCGACGCCGACAGGTTTAACACCTGACGCACTGTGGTGGTGTCGTGGCCCGCGGTTTGGATGGCTTGGGCGAAACGGGCTTTCTCGTAAAACGAAAGGTTGCGACGTGCCGCATTCTCGAGCCCTTTTGCGAGCAGCGCGGTGGCGTCGTCCACATCTTGGACATTGGCGCGGACTTTGATGCCAAGCTCTCGACAGGCTTGCAGGCGACGGCGACCATAGATCGCCTCATAGCGGCCCTCAGCCGTTTTGGATCGCCGGATGAGGATTGGCACCTGTTGCCCGCCGTCACGAATGCTGTTCTTGAGCCCCTCAAAGCCTTCGTCCTCCTCGTCGTTTACAGTTGTAAACGCTTCGAGCCGATCTATGGGCCCCCAGTCGTCTACCAGAGCTGGATCGACCTCGCGGATGGAGGCCAGAGATCCTTGTAGCGCTCCAAGGGCAGGGGCGCTGGTCTTGGAGCGCTGCTCGCTTGACGAGGTGCCCGAACGTGCAATGGTGTTGGCGATTCCGGACATGCCGCCCAAAGATTTTCTAGCCATTATTTACGCCCCCAGGATTGTTGTATCATGACCTCGACCTCACGGCCGACCGCATCCATGGACCCTTTGGCGCGGTCATATGTGGCGCGGGTCATTTCAGAGCGGACAACTTCGTAGATGGATTGCTTTAGCATTGTCGCATCGCTGATAGCGGTGCTTTTCAAAGCCGTCGCAGACATCACGCGATCCTGAAACAGTGCCCTCATGAAGGAGGTGAGCTGCTGAGACGGTACATCTGTCGGCTCGTCGCGGGTGATCAGGAACTTAAAGTGATCGTAATCCAGTGTGGCGCCGGCGTCTTCGATCACACCCATGTAGGCCCCGGCGAGTTCGAGGAACTGTGCCGTTGAAGAAACATCCAGCATCGAAGGTGTCAGCGGAACGATCAAGGAGCTGGCAGCCGCCATTCCTGCAATGGTCAAAAAACCGAGCTGAGGGGGGCTGTCCATCAAGACGATGTCAAAGTCATCCTCGACCTGCACAAGTGCATTGCGGATACGCGTAAAGAACGGCTGATCCGGATTGGAATGCACGGCGGATTCTGTCTCGAATTCAGATAGCATCAGGCGTGACGGTGCAATGGAAATCCCCGGGAAATAGGTGGGCATCACGACTTCGGCCATACCAACCGGATTATCGTATCGGATCGCGTCATAGACGGTCAGCCCGTCGAACTCGATCTCGGGACTAATGCCGCACATGGACGTCAGAGAGCCTTGGGGGTCAAGATCCATGACCAAGACGCGATATCCGCGCAGTGCGAAATAATGGGCGAGGTGGACGCTGCTTGTACTTTTGGACGACCCGCCCTTGAAGTTCATGAGCTGCCAGACCTGTAGCTTTTCGTCGCCGCTGCGACGGGGCAGGTAGCGACCTTTCTTGCGCGAGCTCACCTCTAGGATCTCGCGGGCATTCCAGATCTCTTGTGCGCTATAATAACGGCGACCGCCGCGAATGTCGGCAGGTTCGGGCAGCGTGCCTTCGGCGTGAACCTTGCGCATGAACTGGCCAGATACACCCAGTAGTTCGGCCGTCTCTGGCGCCGAAAAGGACCGTAGCGTTTTGGAATTATCTGGTGCAAAGGCAGAGAGAAGATGCTCCCTAATTGCGGCGTTCAGCCGTTCGGAAATATCCGTCGCCAAAGCCGAAGGGCGACCATTCGCCAATGGTGTCACAGGAATCATCTAGTTGCCTCAAATTCAATACTGCAGCTTATTTTGCGCTACTTGAAGGTAGAAGCAATGATTCAGGGGCCTAAGTCAAGAAATTTCCTCTATATAGGGCCTGTTTGGCGCATTAGGGACTATATGCGAAAACGCTACAAAGGTATTTTTTGTGTTGTTGCTTCGCACCTGCCGGCCTGGGCAATGCGTTTCGGTCTAAAATATATCGTGATGCGGGTGTTTACAGCTGTAAACTTTGTGCGAAATCTGATGGAGGATTTACGATAGCGCGGCATGCTGGCTTTGATCCGGCCTAAAAACGCGGTACGGTTTCTCATGGTGCAGCTTACCGATATCGAGATTCTTTTGCCCGAGCTTAGGGCCTATGCGATTGCCATCTGCCAATCGCGTGATCAGGCCGAAGATCTGGTTCAGGACGCGGTCGAACGGGGGCTGCGATCTGATCGACGGCCAACGCTGCTAAATGAATTGCGGCCATGGATGTTTCGCGTCATTCGCAATCTGCATTACGACGAGCTGAGAAAAAGGCGGGTGCGTCGGGAATATTCCGCGGTCGAGAAACGTTTCTCTGATGAAGCGGGCGGATCGGACATCGCACGGGACGTGCTGATCCGGTTAGCGTTTGAAAAGCTGGCACCCGACACCCGCGAGGTGTTGTGCCTTGTGGACATCATGGGGTTGAAATACGCCGAGGCGGCGGAAGTGATGGATGTGCCGATCGGAACGGTGATGAGCCGGATCAGCCGCGCCCGCAAGGCGTTGCTGGAAATCGTCGATGGGGCCGAAGCGGCAAAGCGAAAAGTGGTGCGGAAGACATGAGTGAACTGAACGAGCAGGACTGGATACTGGTCAACGCATATCATGATGGTGAGCTAAGTGCCGAAGAGATGCGCGCGTTAGAGGTTCGGTTCGCGTCTGAGCCTGCGCTTACTGCTGCGTTGAAGGACGTGCAGGCTGTCGCTCAAAGCTTGTCATCCTTGCGACCGGAACTGGTTCAGTCGGCTGCTATGCCTCAAACCCGTCCGTCTAATAACAACTGGCATCCCCGACGCTGGCTTGCGGGCGGTGCGGTCGCCGCGGCTCTTGCTTTGGCTGTGGTGTTCGGCTCCGCGTTTAATGCGTCCCCGACCGTGTTTGACATACATGCCGAGCTGGCCGCGCAGACATATGACATCGAAACCGCCGGCCTACGGGCCGCTGCGGCGGGGGGCGGGGCAGGGGCGCCAGACCTCACCCTCGCAAATATGACGGCTGTTGCTTTTCGCGCATTAGACAACAAAGTTATCGCGCATTACGCGGGGCAAAATGGCTGCCGGTTGACCTATCTACGCGGCACGTTCAATTCGCCAGAGGGCAGCAGCACCTCGGATCAGCAGATCGCGACATGGACGTCGGCGGATAACCTCCGCCACATGATTGTTGCGACAGGGATGGATCATAGCCGGTTCACAGCAATCGCTGATTATCTCAAGCTTGAAACCCGCGACCGGGCCGTCTCTGAAAGCGTTATGGCGTCGCTGTCAGAGGCGATCCGGTCGGCGCGGTCCTGCGTCGGGTAGATCAGTCGGCCTTTGCCGTAGCGTCCAAGCTGTCCAGATACGCGATCACATCGGGCTGATCTTGTTCTTTGCGCAGACCGGCAAAGCTCATCTTCGTGCCGGGAACCGCCTTGCGCGGGTTGGCAAGGAACGCCGCCAGCCGATCGGGTGTCCAGGCGCCGCCATACCCCGTCAGCGCATCCGAATAGCGAAAGCCATCGACCGACGCGACAGTTGCATCGACGATGCCGTAAAGATTGGGGCCGACCCGATTGGCACCGCCTTGGTCAATCGTGTGACAGGCTTTGCATTTCCTAAAGACTTTTTCGCCCGCCACTGGATCGCCCTGTGCCAAAATCGCGGCACCGGGCAGGTCCAAATATGCGACACTGGCGTCCTCGGACGAGGGGGCCAGTGCGTAGGTTCCTGTCTCGGCACCTGATCCGCCTGTTACCGCTACCACGTACTGGGAAACCGTTTCGATTTCATCCTTGGTCAGCGTTTCGGAAAAGGCGGGCATGATGCCAATCCCGCTTGTCACGGCGGCAAGTACCTGATCGACAGTCGGTTTAAAGTCATCAAGGTTGGGGCCAATCTCGCCCTCGGCACCGGCGTCTTTCAGCGTGTGGCAAATGGCACATGGAGGTTGGGCCGTATCGTTGAAGATTTCGCGGCCCGCATCAGAATGTCCCTCGGCAGTCGCGGCGCTGCCAATCAGCGCAACAAAAAGCGCACCGCCAAGGCGCGGCGTCAATCGTGTGGTCATATATATATGTCTCCGGTTTGTGGTCGAACCGGCGACAAAGGCCGCCGGTCAATAAGGTCAGCCTACGGTCACGTCGACGGCATGGGCGCGCCAGCCGTTGTTGCCGTACCCGCGCTCGTTCGGGGGGAAGATCTCGGGTTGGCTGTCGCCCGCTTGGTTGGTCGCACGGCTCGCCAGCGAATGCGTGCCCTCGGACAGATCTGTGATCAACGCGAAGGGCCGCCAAGCATAGGGGCCCAAGTCAGGACCAAGAAACTGCGCTTCGGCCCAATTCTGCCCGCCGTCGGTCGAGATCTCGATCTTTTCGAGACCGCTGACACCCCCCATGGCGACGCCATGGATCTGTACCTTGCCCGTTGCAGCATCCAGCAGCGGCCCCGTGATCCACGATTTCACGGACATTTTGTACATCGACGGTTGCGACGGGTCACCCTTTTCCCCGACGGGACGCATCCGATAGCCGGTCTGCTGGATCTTGTTGGGCGATTCATCGACCGTCAGCGCGAGACGTTTGAGGTATTTGACGTTGTTGACGCCGTAGTAGCCGGGGATAATCAGCCGCAAGGGGCCACCGTGAGCCAGTGGCACAGGCTCACCGTTCATCTCCCACGCCAGGATTGCCTGATCCATCGCGGCCTTTGGCACAGAGCGTTCGACCTGGATCGTCTCTGGTGGCAGACCGTCGGGAATTTCCTCGCCGCCGGTGCCGGTCAGGAACACTGCTTCAGCATTCGCGCCCCCCATCGCGTCGATCACGGCGCGTACCGGCACACCTGTCCATACGACGTTGCCCGCAGCACCCACGGACCACTGAGAACCGCTGGTCTCGTGATCGAAAAACGCGCGTCCGTTGCCCGAGCACTGGAGCACACAAACCACCGTTTCGACGCCGAGCGTTTTCAAGGCGCCTACTGTCATTGTGCCCGGGTTCGCGACGCCTTCAATCACGACCTCCCAAGCATCGCGGTCCGCGACGATCTTGTCGGACGGGGCGGGCAGGTTGTTGCGGATGTAAAGTTCGGTCGTGGGGGTGATCAGCTCCGATCCTTGCGCGGCGCGCTTTGTCTCAAGTGTCTGCTTTGAATGGACAATCATGTCCTCTGCGTCTTTCCACGCAACGTATTCTGGCAAAGGCTCTTGGCCTGACTGCGCGATCACCGGCACCCCGACAGCCACTGCCGCCATTGTGCCAGCTGATCCGATCAAAAAATGTCGGCGCTTTACGTTTTCTACGATGTTCATGTCTTTCCTCCCGTGGTTCGGAGCCTTTGCTCTCCACGGAAGGCAAAGGCTCTATGTCTGAATGACGTACGGGGGAGGGGGTTTATTCCAGCACGGCTAAAAAATTTTGCCTGAAGGCAGCCGGTTCGTCGGAACCTTGAAGTGTTCCCTATTCTTTGGACAGGATCAGGCGCTCTTCTTTGCTCCTGCTGATCGGGTTGCATGACTTTGATGTGCCGAGAGTAGACCACTGCCGGTGGTCGGCAGGGTATTGCGGAGCAATGTCCCAGGAGGGGAGGCTCATCGTGCGGAGTTTTTTGTTCGTTCGCTGCGTCGGCAAACCGAAATGGGGGGAGAGAAATTCGGGGGCTCGGGTTGGCAAAATGTTAACTTGCAGCTTGAGCAATGCCTTCAGACGCTAAGAGATATCCGCGTGCGAAGTGCTATGTCACAATGCCGGCCCGCTTCAGATTGTTAATTTCATCGGCCACGCCGGCAGCAAAAGCCTGCCCTACGGTGCTAAGTGATCTGCCGTGTGGCACAAATTGCGCGATATCCCAGGTTATGGGGGGGAGCAATCGATGCACAGAAACCAAGTCGAGGTCCAGAAGTTGATGAGCGACGGGATCAATGATTGCGATACCTTCCCCCCGTTCTACAAGTCGAACAATACCGTGGATGGTTCGCAATTCAGCGGCAATAGTGCGGTGAACTTGAATAGTTTCCATCATCAGATCAATCCGCCGCCGTAGCGGGCTGCCTTGAGAGAGATCAATGAACATCTCGTTGCGCAGACGCGGCAGGGGTATCTCATCGATGTCTTCTAGTACGTGCCCCTTGGGCAGGATACATTTTGCCTCGCAACGGGCAAGTGACAAGGCTTCGCCTCCGAAGGCCTCTGCGTTGAGGGTAATCCCGAAAGCCAGATCGCAGCGTTGCTCACTGATCATCCGAAGCATTTCAGCCATGCCTACATCAGCGATTTGCACCGTGGCATGAGGGTGTTGTTTCCGAAAGTGGGTAAGGGCGTTCAGCAGAAAGGTGTCACAAAAGACGGGCTGGGCCGCGATAACGAGATGCCCAACCTGACCGCTGGCGATTGCGCTGGCTTCTTGTTCCAGATTTCGCAGCCCCGCAAGATGGTGCACTACGTTTTGATGAAATCGAAATGCTTCGGTGGTCGGAGCGAGGCGGTTACGCTTGCGTTGGAACAGCTCGAAGCCTGCCTTTTTCTCCAATGACGATAGCAATCGGCTGACCATGGGCTGGCTTAAATCCAAATGTTCGGCGGTGAGTTTCATACCCCCCAATCGCATATAGGCGTCAAACGCCTGTAGTTCGCGTGTCTTGAACATGCTGTCTCCTCTCAGTATGCAATTTATGCAACTAACGACCATCTCTTGTCAAATTCGGCATACTGTGGATGGTGGCCTGCATCCAACAGCTCCGGGATGCCGGACAAAATCTGAGGTACTCATGAAAAAAATAATCGGAACGATTGCATTTACTCTGATGGCAGTGGGCGGACCAGCTCTGGCCCAATCTTATCCTGAGAAGTCTGTGACGCTTGTGGTCCCTTATGGCCCGGGTGGTGCCTCAGACCTTGCTGGCCGGGCTCTGGCGGAAACGGCACAGCCATTTCTGGGACAGCCGGTAACAGTAATGAACAAGCCCGGGGCAGGCGGCATGAACGGCGCACGTTTCGTTTCTGATGCCGACGCGGATGGCTATACGCTGCTGCTCGCGCGTGTTGGCATGGCATTGTCACCTGCTGTGACGCCAGAGTCTGCAGTGCCGTGGGATGCCTATACATTTGTGAGCGCGCTCGAAGCGACGCCGATGATCTTGGCAGTGCGCGGCAACGCGCCTTATGAAACCGTCGACGACCTGATCGCGGCGATCAAAGACAGCAATGGCGCAATGACCTATGCGGCTTCCGGTGCTACTGCGATTGATGGTTTCACCACACAAGCGCTTTTGGCCGACAACGATCTTGATCCACTTACTGCAGCGACGCTGGTGCCTTACAAAGGCGGTGGCGCGCTTGCGACTGCCCTGTTGGGCGGTCATGTAGACTTTGTCGCGATGGCAGCCGCATCTTTGATGCCACATATCGAAAGCGGCGATATGAAAGCCCTGATGGTCTTTGCACCTAAGCGCGTGGACACCCTGCCGGACGTCGCGACAGCCCACGAACTGGGCTATGAAAAAGCTGGCCAGATCACTGGGTGGAGCGCGCTTTATGCGCCCAAAGACATGCCCGAAGACGTGATTGCCAAATGGCAGGATGTTCTAGGCCAAGTTGCGACTGATGAAAAATGGCTCGAACTCGCGGCCCGTCGCGGTTCGATCTCGACCATCGGTTCGGTTGAAATGCCCGACTACGCAAAAAGCCAGTACGAGCTGTTTAACGGTCTCGCCAAAGACTTTGGCTATCTGCCCCAATAAGCTTTTGCAGGTGGGTGAAACGTCGCCCGCCTGCATCCCCTGTCGCCGGCCCTCGCGGCCAGCCTGATCTCAATATAAATCGCTTTTCTTTCATGAGGCTTGCCATGACGATGCCCGTTTTGCGGGGGCTGCTAGTAGTCGTATTTTTTGCGCTCTGTGCCTTCTATCTTGTCCCTGTATTTGTGCCTCGCCCGGCGTTCATCCCTGGATTTGCACCACCACCTGACATGTGGCCGAAAACCGTATCGCTGATTGGTATTGTGCTCGGTTTGCTTGCGCTGACCCTTGCAGTCCGCGGCGGGGCTCCGAAGGAGGAAGCGGTCGAAACGGATGGCAGTTCGATCAAACGTATGCTGCTCCGGTTTGCTGGTCTGGTTGTCGCTTTCGGGCTGTTTCTTTTTGCGTTGCCCTATGTCGGATTTCTGATCGCAATTATTTTGCTGACCCTTTCCATGGTCCTCATGACTGGTGAACGAAACTATCGGATCTGGATTGCGCTCCTATCTGTCGGGGGGCCGATATTGCTTCTTTTGTTCTTCAATTCCGCTCTCGGAACGCAGTTCCCCAAGGGTGAACTGATTAAGATACTTGGCTTCTGATCGGAGACACTGATGATAAACGAGATTCTTGCAGCCCTTGCGGCGGTTGCTACATTACAAAATTTTCTGATCATGGCCGCCGGTATCTGGGGGGGCGTAATTGTCGGCGCCATTCCCGGCATGACAGGCACAATGGCTGTGACCTTGGCGCTGCCATTCACCTTTTACATGGCACCGGTTCCGTCAATCCTTCTGCTGGTGGCTTTGTATAAAGGGTCAACCTACGGTGGGTCGGTATCAGCGATTTTGATTAAGACTCCGGGCACGGCTTCGGCTGCTTGCACGGCACTTGATGGCTACCCATTGGCTCGACAAGGCAAAGGGGGCAAAGCGCTCAACATGGCGCTCTATTCCTCGGTGATTGGCGATTTCCTGTCGAATATCTCGCTGATTTTCTTTGCGGCCCCCCTCGCGTTACTGGCGCTGCATATCGGCCCGCCCGAGTTCTTTATGCTGATGCTCTTTGCGCTGACGACTGTCGCAGGGGTGTCAGGCGGTTCGCTGCTGTTGGGTATGGTCTCTGCGGCACTTGGTCTGCTGCTGGCAACGGTTGGCGAAGACCTCTACGGCTCTTTCCGCTTTGCTTTTGTGCCTGACATGCAAGCCGGCCTGTCGATTGCACCGGTTCTGATTGGCCTTTTTGCCCTCCCTGAATTGATCAAATTGGTGGTCATGCGCGCAGCCAAAACTGACGAGGCAGCGCCACTGGGGGCCAAGCATGTGACACGCGAGGAGTTTATGGGGTCGCTGCGTAGCATTCTCAAAGGCTCTGTGATTGGCTCAATCCTGGGTGCAATCCCCGGTATTGGACCCTCCTCGGCGGCATTCTTTTCTTATGGTGAAGCGCAACGGAGTTCCAAGAACGGCGCTAACTTCGGGAAAGGCGAACTTGAGGGTATCGCTGCGTCAGAATCTGCGAATAACGGTGCCTGCGGGGCAACGATGATCCCGCTTCTCGCATTGGGCGTGCCCGGCGATGTGATCACCGGCGTGATGCTTGGTGCCTTCATGATCCAAGGGCTAACTCCAGGCCCGCTGCTGTTTCAAACCAACATGCATGAAATTTACATGCTGTTCATCGGTATGTTGTTCTCTTCGGTGCTTTTGTTTTTCGCAGGCAAGATCACCATGCGGATGTTCACAAAAGTGGCGCTGATCCCGCAAACCTTGCTGACGCCGTTGGTGCTGCTTCTGTGTATCTTCGGGATCTATTCTATCGCCTCCAGCACCTTCGATGTGGCCGTGCTTCTTGTGATGGGTCTGGTTGGGTTTGGTATGTTTTTGCTAAACATTCCCGCAGCTCCCTTCCTTATTGCATTCATCCTCGGCCCGATGATCGAAGAAAACCTGCGCCGCGCGCTGGCAATATCACGGGGCGATCCCGCGGTGCTGCTCTCATCGCCCATCACATGGGCCTTCGCCGCGCTAATCATCTTTGTGCTTGGGCTAACCGTACGCCGAGAGTTCTCAAAATCTAAAGAAAGACGAGTTCAGCAATGATAGACCTGAGCAAAACAACCTTTGCATTTGATGACCTGACCGGGGACGCGGCAAAGCATCTGGCACATCTGATCTCATTCGATACGGTCTCGTGTAAGTCTAACCGCGCGCTCATTGATTATATGACTGCATTCTTTGGGGATCTGGGCGGGCGGATCACGATCCTGCCTGACAAAACTGGAACCAAAGCAAATCTGATTGCGGCTTTTGGGCCCGAGGATAAAGCGGGTATCGTCTGGTCAGGTCATACAGATGTTGTCCCCGCAGATGAAACGGAATGGGAAAGTGACCCCTTTGTCGCCGAAATCAAAGGCGACAAGCTCTTTGGTCGGGGCTCTTGCGATATGAAGGGATTTGCTGCCTGTGTTATGGCAGTGGCACCGCAACTGGCACAGGCGGAGCTTGCGCGTCCGATCTACCTTTGCTTTTCCTATGACGAGGAAGTGGGCTGTCTGGGTGCACCTGCGATTGCGAAGTATCTTGGGCAACTGCCTATGCCGCCAGAGTTAGCGATCATCGGCGAACCTTCGATGATGAAGCTGATCACAGGGCAGAAAGGCAAGATCGCCATGCGAGCGCATGTGACGGGCATGGCCGGGCATTCGTCATTCGCCCCAGAGCATGTCAACGCCATTGAGTTTGCGTCCAAGGCGGTTGAACGGATTTCCGAGCGCGGCAGGCTTTATGAAAAAGAGGGTCCCTTCGATCAGGATTTCACCGTACCGCACGCGACGATGCTGGTGACGATGATGCAAGGCGGTGTTGCAACAAATGTTACGCCTGACAATTGCACGCTTACATTCGAATTGCGCTCAATCAGCGGTATGGATCCCGAGCGGGATATGGAACGGCTTTTGGATGGGATCACGCGTGAGATAGTCCCCCCAATGCAAGAGAAAATCCCCGGTACAGGCATCCGTTTCGAAAAGATTTTTTCCTATCCCGCCATGGGCGATGCTCGGGGAACCCAAGGCTTTCAACGTTATGGCGACCTTCTGCCGGCATGGGGGGGTAAGGTCTCATATGGTTCAGAAGGCGGTGTGTTTGAACAAATCGGCGGGATTCCTGCAGTGATTGTCGGGCCGGGTTCTATCGATCAAGCACATAAACCCAACGAGTTCGTAGAGATCGGCCAACTTGCAACCTGCGTTCAGTTTTTAAGCGATCTTATTAGCTTCACCTCTTTGGATCAGGTTTGATGGATCAGCTACCCCCAGAGTTTCGGACCCTGCCGTAAGCTGCAATTTGTTGTTTGCGGCAAGGGCAACGCGCCGCATAATCAAACCAACCAGATAAGCCGAACTCTTTCATCGCTTGAGCTACCATCGGTTCGTAGACCCCAAAATCAATTTACCATAATAATAGTTATAGGCTTTAGCGATGTTCTCCGGTGCGCGCTACCTTGAACTGCGACTCCTATTAGAAAACAATGGGTTATCTAATAGGAGAACATCGCATGGGAACCGTTTATACGCAACTAAGCATGCAAGAACGTCGACGAATTGAAGGCTGGTGGCATGCGAAGGTGCCTGTCGCCGAGATGGCGCGGGTATTGAAACGCCATAAGTCCACGATCTTTCGCGAGATCAAACGTAATTTCTGGGCTGATGATGCCTTTCCCAAGAAGTATGCTGGATACTTCGGCATGGCGGCTCATCAGATCACACAACGGCGGCGATACACACAACGCAAGCTGATCCGGCACCCTGAGCTGTGTCAGCGCGTAGTGAACCATCTTAAGGATGGATGGACGCCTGAACAGATCGGCAACCGGATGATCTTTGATGGAGCCAAGCAGCGCGTTTGCCAGGAAACAATCTACCGATATATCTACTCCAAAGAAGGCATGTCACAGGACTTGTGGTGGTACCTGCCCATGCATCGCAAGAACCGGACACCCCGCCGTGCTCGAAAGCGTCAGAAATCCAAGTTCGATCGTGATGTCAGCATCCTATTCAGGCCAGATGATGTCGCCCACCGTCGCCAGTTTGGGCATTGGGAAGGCGATTTAATGCTGTTTGAACAGAGACGTGGCCAAGCAAATGTCACGTCGCTGGTTGAGCGCGTCAGTCGTTTCACGGTGATCCTTAAAAACCCCAACAAACGCACCAAACCGGTGATGGGAAAGATACTGAAGGCTATCAAAGACCTGCCCCATATCGCCCGCAGATCCATCACCTTTGATCGAGGTAGCGAGTTCGTCAGCTGGCCGCAATTGCAGGCAAAAATTGGTACACAAACTTGGTTCTGCGATCCCTCGTCACCCTGGCAAAAAGGAACGGTTGAAAATACCAATCGAAGGGCTCGACGGTGGCTACCCAGAAAGCGAGATATACGTCAGCTCACGGATCACGACATCAAAGAAATAAGCGACCGCCTCAACAACACACCGCGCAAATGCTTGGGATGGAAGACACCTGCGGAGGTCTTCAGAGAAAATATGTTGGCGGAAATGGGTCGATCACCCTACCCTCAAAAGTAATAGGAGTCGCAGTTCAGGTATCGCTCACAGAAGCTCGCTGGCATCCCACTGACGCTTTACGGTACCATCGAGGATCAGGCGTACTTCGACAAAGAAATCGCGCCGCTTCTAGCGTAGAACGTGCAATACGGCGGCCTGCTCCAAGGCGCGGACCTGACCAACGCCATCGCCCGCGCCTCCGTCCTGTTGTGCACGCCGCTTTGGGACGAACCCTTCGGCCTCGCCGCGATTGAGGCCATGGCCTGCGGCTTGCCAATCGCCGCGGTCGAGAATGGCGCGATCCGCGAGGTGGCGGGTGATGTGGCGCGTTATGCTGGTGCGAACGCAGGTGAGTTGGCAAATGCGTTGAAGGAAGCTATCGGCATTCCCCGTACTGCCGCGCGGAAGCGGGTGGAGCGGTTATTCACGCTAGGCCAGATGTTGGCAGAGTATGTGGGGTTGTATGCTCGGGCGATTGAGGCTGTAGGGGAAGGCTTTGACGTGCCGGATTTTGAGGCGTTTCAATTGCCACCCGCCCCCATCCTTACACCTGCGCTAGATACTGCCGCCAATCGCCAAGCTGGGTGATGTCTGCGCTATCTGCAATTGCTTCGGCCTCACAAATGAACCCTTTCACCTGCCGCCCGTCTGACAGATCGACAGTGCCTATTCCCAGCGGGGCAGGAATGTCCTTCAGAAAGCTGCCGACAGTTTCAACGGGTAGGGACCAAAGCTCTACCGCAATGGGGGCACCCGATCCGGTGGTGCCTTTCACTAATCCCGGCCGAGCAGGGGGGTCACCGGCGAGAGCGTAGAAGCGATAGCTATCGGTGGTTGTCGCCGCGCCGAGATAAATCGCGCCTCGCTCGGTCAGCTGATAATTCAGTGGCAACCCGTCCATATGGGCACCGCACACTGCGAGAGTCAGGCCGTCGGTTGCCGCAGGTTTGGGGGTGGGAGCACTGGTGAACGGCCAATCGGTTGCTCCCAATTTGCGCTGTCCTGCCGCCTCAAGAGCGAGGCCCGAAGCCGCGATTTCGGCATCTTTTCCTGCAGCGGCCAGCAGTGTAACGCTGCCGGGGCGCCCATCGTTGCGCGCCGGTACGGGCACGGCGATGCCGCACATATCCAGAAGGTTGACGAAATTTGTATAGGTGCCGAAGTTCGAGTTCGGCCCGATCGGGTCGGCCTCCAGCTCGGCGACAGTGTGGAAGGTCGGAATGGTCGGAACGCAGAGCATATCCAAGCCTTCAAGCGCGGTTTCAGCAATTCGAGACAGCTCTTTCAGCCGGTACATCCCGCGAAACGCATCCGCGGCAGAGAGCGCCTCGGCCTTGCAAATGACCTGGCGGGTAACGGGTAAGATGGCCTCTGGCTCTTTGTGCAAAAGATCCGCAATGACCGTATAACGCTCCGCCACCCAGGCACCTTCATAGAGCATATCGGCCACGTCGTAGAGCGGCGTAAAATCGATTTCGCGTATCTCGGCACCTTGGTCGCGCAACAGATCCACAGCGGCATTGAACGACGCCTCTTGGACAGTGTCACCCGAAAAGCGGATGCTTTCGCGGCTAGGGATGCCGATCACGGGGGCGGGTTTTGGCGCAGCAAGGGCGAGAGCCGCAATCTGTCGTGCATAGGCATCGGCGGCATCATAGGCGCAGGCGACGGAGAAAGCCGTATAGGCGTCCGCGACGGTGAGCGCGAAAATCGAGATCGTCTCGACCGACCGACACGCGGGCACGACGCCAGTTGCGGACAAGGCACCAAGGGTTGGTTTCAGACCTACGATATTATTCAACGCTGCCGGCACCCGCCCGGAGCCGGCCGTATCGGTGCCAAGCGAGAAGGCGACGATGCCATGGCCTACCGCCACGCCGGACCCGCCGGAGGAACCGCCGGGCACGATTTGAGGATCTATCGAGTTGCGCGGCGCGCCGTAGGGGGTGCGTACGCCCACAAGCCCTGTGGCAAATTGATCAAGGTTGGTCTTGCCGATGAAAATTGCCCCCGCCTCGCGTAGTTTGGCCACGACAAAGGCATCTTGCGTTGGGGTATAAGCATAGGCGGGGCAGGCGGCAGTCGTCTCATAGCCCGCGACATCGATGTTGTCCTTCACCGCAAAGGGTACGCCCCAAAGCGGTTTGTCGGGGTCGTATGGCCCGAGCGCGGCCGCTGCTGCTTGGGCCTCAGCTTCGCTAGCCATCGATAGAAAGATGCATGGGTCATCCACATCCCGAAAACAGGTGTAGATCTGTGCGACGATCTGTTCAGGTGACACGCCGCGCGCATAGGCCGCGTGGAGATCGGGTATGGTCATCGCAATATCAGTCATAGGAGGCTCTTTTATAATTCAAATAATGTAATCGTCGCGTGCAGTACCACTGGGCTTGCCTCAGTCGTCCTCTGTTGCGCTGCAGAATTCAAATGCTAAGAATTCACAAAAGCGGTGCAAAAAATGCACCATTAAAGACAAGGGTCCTTTCCGATGAAACATCTGCAAACTTTCCGCTTCATTGAGGCAGTGTCGCGCGCGGGCTCAATTCGGAAGGCAGCGGATGATATGAACATCACGGCCTCTGCCCTGAACCGTCGCATCCAGCGGTTTGAAGAGGAGTTCGGCGTCGAAATCTTCGAACGCTTACCGCGCGGTGTCCGTCTGAACCCTGCGGGCGAGTTGCTGATGCAGCACTTCCTGATGCAGGAATCGGATCTGCGCCGGGTGAGAAGCCAGGTCGCTGATCTTTCCGGCGAACGACGGGGTCATGTGACGGTGGCTTGCTCTCAGGCGCTGATCCCGTATTTTCTGCCGGCACGCACCGCCGCCTACCGGCGCGACCATCCCGGGGTCACTTTTTCTGTTCAGGTGCGCGACCGCGAAGATGCGGAGCGTGATCTGGCGGAATTCAAAAGCGACCTAGCGTTGGTCTTCGAGCCTGTACATATGGTCGACTTGGAAGTGCTGATGCGGATCCCGCAAGTCATTCATGCCATCATGCGACGCGATCACCCCCTGGCTGTGAAGCCAGAGGTGCGGCTACGTGACTGTCTGGACCAACCCCATGTGATCCCGTCGCGCCGATATGGGGTGCGGGCTATGCTGGATGATGCTGCCGCGCGGGGGTCACGCCCGCTGCGCCCAATCGCGACATCAGACAGTTTCGAGTTCATGCGCCATTACGTACTGCATGAAAACGCGATCGCATTCCAAATCCCGATCGGGCTGAATATGGGGGACTGCGGTCAGCTAACCTCGCGCCCACTGGCGTTACGTGACGTCGCGGCGGGCAGCCTGGTGCTGTGTCAGTTGCGCGGTCGAACCTTGCCCGTGGCTTCGGCCCGTTTCGGTTTGGCGCTTTCCACTGCATTGGAACAGTTTTCCAACACTTAGAAAGCGTCTTATGGCCGTCGATTTGTTAAGTGATGCATTTTTTGCACCGCTTTGTGTAAAAATGAGCAGACGTAATCATCGCAAGGATTTTGTAGTCATTGAATCACATCAGATGCGCTCTCTCCTCCCAGGGCGGCGCACCATCATTGGAGATTTAAATGACACATGCACCGATCCTGAACCGCCGGGGCTTCCTTGGCACTTCTGCCGCTTTGTTGGGTACCGCCGCGTTCAGCGGTCTGGCACGTCCCGCCATGGCTGCCGACCCGCTGACAGTGGGATTCATCTACGTCGGGCCCAAAGACGATTTCGGCTATAACCAAGCACACGCCGAAGGTGCCGCAGCGGTCAAGGCGATGTCTGGCGTGGTCGTGCTGGAAGAAGAAAACGTCCCCGAAAGCCAAGACGTGCAAAACTCGATGGAATCGATGATCAATTTCGATGGGGCCAAGCTGATCTTCCCCACCTCCTTTGGCTACTACAAACCTCATGTGCTTGAGACAGCGCCGAAACACCCTGACGTACGGTTCGAACATTGCGGCGGTCTGTGGTCCGAAAACGATCCATCGAACGCTGGCTCCTATTTTGGCTATATCGGCATGGGACAGTACCTGAACGGCGTTGCGGCGGGTCATGCGACCAAGACCAAGAAGATCGGTTTCGTCGCGGCCAAACCGATTCCGCAGGTGCTGAACAACATCAACTCCTTCCTGTTGGGCGCGCGTTCGGTTGATCCGACGATCGTCTGTCAGGTGATCTTCACCGGTGAATGGTCCCTCGCGGTAAAAGAAGCCGAAGCCACCAATGCGCTGGCAGACCAAGGCTGTGATGTGGTGACCTGCCACGTCGATGGGCCAAAGGTGATCTGTGAAACAGCTGTCTCGCGCGATATCTTTGTCTGTGGCTACCACGCCGACCAGACACCGGTTGCAGGCGACAAATACCTGACCGGTGCCGAATGGAACTGGGCGAACGTCTATACCGACATGGTGGCCAAAACTCTTTCAGGAGAGCAGATCCCGAACTTCGTGCGTGGCGGGCTGGCTGATGGCTTCATCAAGATGAGCCCCCTCGGCCCCGCCGTGAGCGACGCGGCCCGAGCCCAATTTGAAGCGACAAAAGCGGAAATCGAAGCCGGCGGATTTGCCGCGATCAAAGGACCACTGAAAGACAACAAGGGCAATGTGATCGCCACCGAAGGAGAATCCTTTGTCGAAACTGATGTCGCGCTCGAAAGCATGGACTACCTTGTCGAAGGCGTGATCGGGTCCACCAGCTAATATGACTTTGGTTGCTCAAGCGGAAAAGCCTGCGGCCATTGTGGCGCGGTCCTTTATAAGGATCGCGCCACGGGCCGAGGCTGTGGTGATCCCGATCTGTGCTTTACTGGCTGGTTTCGCTTTATTTAGTCTCTTTTTGCTGATGGTCGGGAAATCTCCGATCGATTTTTACCTGCTGGTTTGGAAGGCGGGATTTTCCTCTGAATTCTCGTGGCAGAACACGTTATCGCGCGTGGCACCGCTGGTGCTCGCGGCACTTTGCGTCGCGCTTCCCGCGCGACTGGGGCTTGTGGTTATCGGCGGTGAAGGCGCAATTGTACTGGGCGGTCTGGCGGCGGCAGTTGTAGGCACCGCTGTTGCGAGTATGCCGGTTGCGCTTGGTATGGTCGCAATGGCGATCGCCGCGATGATTGTCGGCGGCATCTGGATCGGTGCCGTGGGCGCGTTGCGTATCAAACGGGGCGTGAACGAAACCATCGCATCCCTGCTAATGGCCTATATCGCCATCGCTCTGCTGAACCATTTCGTCGAAGGACCGTTCCGCGATCCGGCCTCGCTCAACAAACCCTCCACGGTGCCGCTGACGGATAGTTTACGTGTCGGGGATATGCCGTTTCTTCCGTCGCATTGGGGCATCCTTGCGGGCGTGCTTGCCTGCATCTTTGCGTGGGTTCTGATCGAACGTACGACGCTTGGATTTGCCGCGCGTATTGCTGGCGACAACGTGCGCGCTGCGCAGGTGCAAGGGCTACCCGTAGGCCGTCTAGTGATCGGCTTTACCGCGCTTGGCGGCGCCTTCGCAGGACTGGCGGGCTACTTCGAAGTGACCGCGGTGCATGGTTCTGCCAATGCGTCGCTGGTCGCGGGCTATGGCTATACCGGCATCCTAATCGCCTTCCTTGCACGGCATAATCCGCTGGCAATCCTGCCGGTCGCGGTTCTGTTTGGCGGGTTCGAAGCCTCTAGCGGGCTGATCCAGCGGCGCATGGAATTGCCTGATGCCACAATCCTCGTCTTCGAAGGCATCGTGTTTCTGGTGATCCTGCTCAGCGAGGCGCTCTACGGGCGGCTGTCAATCTTTACCTCTGCCTTCTGGGAGAAACGCTAATGGAACAGGTAGATGTCGGCCTGTGGGGCGTGCTTATCGCCATTCTGGGCGGGGCCATCCGCGTCTCGACCCCGTTTATCTTTGTGTCTCTGGGGGAGCTTTTGACCGAACGTTCTGGCCGGTTCAACCTTGGTCTAGAAGGTATATTGGTGTTCGGCGCGATGAGCGGCTACGCCGTGGCTTACGAAACCAACAGCGCATTCATTGGCGTGTTGGCAGCGGCAGCGGCGGGGGCTTGTTTTGGGTTGTTGCATGGGTGGATCTGCAAGTTCAAAGGGGTGAACGACATTGCTGTCGGGATCGCCATGATGCTGCTCGGCATGGGGCTCGCCTTCTTTTTCGGCAAACCCTATATCCAGCCACAAGCGCCTGATCTGCCTGCGATCAGCTTGGGCTGGTGGTCTGATATCCCGCAGCTGCGGGCCGCACTTGAGGTTAATGTGCTGTTCATCGTTGGCGGGCTGCTGGCGCTTGCCATTGCATGGATGTTGCGTACCACCCGCATGGGGCTGCGCTTGCGCGTGGTCGGGGACAGTACCGATGCGGCGCGTGCCATGGGGCTGAGCCCCGATCGCATCCGGCTGCTCGCAACCGGCGCGGGTGGAGCATTGGCTGGCGTCGGCGGTGCTTACCTGTCGCTCTATTATCCCGGCAGCTGGACGGAAGGGATTTCCTCGGGCCAAGGGCTGATGGCCATTGCGCTGGTAATTTTTGCTCGCTGGAACCCGATCAACTGCTTCTGGGCGGCACTGCTTTTTGGTGGGGCGGGCGCACTTGGCCCAGCCTTACAATCGGTCGGCATCACTGAAGGCTATTACCTCTTTGGTGCCGCACCCTACGCCCTGACACTGGGCCTTTTAATCCTCACCAGCGCACCCGATCGCGCGGTACAAGGCGCACCGCTTGCGCTGACACTGACGAAATAAGGATAGAGACTATGAATGGTTTAGGTGGACTGAACAAATCTGACCAAGGTGTCGTGATCGGCATGGTGCAGCTACAGCTGCCAAATGTCGCGACCAAAGCTGAACTGACAGCACAAACTGCCCGCGTGGTAGAGCTGGTCGGCAAGGCGCGCCGCAACATGGCGACGATGGATCTGGTGGTATTCCCTGAGTACATGCTGCACGGGCTGTCGATGAACACCGACCCTGAGATCATGTGCTCCATGGACGGACCGGAGGTTGCGGCGCTCAAGCAGGCCTGCGTCGACAATGACATCTGGGGCTGCTTTTCAATCATGGAGCTGAACCCCGGCGGGTACCCCTATAACACCGGCCTGATCATCGACCCGCAGGGTGAGGTCCAGCTGTACTATCGCAAGATGCATCCTTGGGTACCGGTAGAACCGTGGGAGCCGGGCGATGGCGGCATTCCGGTCTGCACCGGCCCCAAGGGTGCCAAGATCGGTCTGATCATCTGCCACGACGGGATGTTCCCCGAAATGTCGCGGGAAGCGGCGTATAAGGGGGCCGAGATCATGATCCGTACCGCGGGATATACCGCCCCGATGCGCGAGGCGTGGCGGTTTACCAACCAATCCAACAGCTTCTGTAACCTGATGATCACCGCGAACGTCTGTATGTGCGGCTCTGACGGCACCTTTGACAGCATGGGTGAGGCGATGATCATCGACCACGAAGGCACGGTCATCGCGCATGGCAAAACCGGACGCGTGGACGAGATCATTACCGCCGAGGTTCGCCCCGATATCGTCCGCGAGGCGCGCATTGGCTGGGGCGTCGAGAATAATCCCTATCAGTTCGGGCACCGCGGATATGTTGCGGTGAAAGGCGGCGCGCAGGATTGCCCTTATACCTATATGACCGATCTGGCGAAGGGGGCGTACCGCCTGCCGTGGGAAGATGAGGTCAAGATCACTGACGGCACAAGCTGTGGCTTCCCGCTGCCTAACCGCAAGTTCGCAGAGCAGGAGCCACAGACGTGACCACCGTTCAAAGCCACCCCTACGCCTGGCCCTATAACGGCGCTCTGCGCCCCGAGAATACGGCATTGGTCATTATCGACATGCAGACTGATTTCTGCGGGGTCGGCGGCTATGTCGATCACATGGGCTATGACCTGTCGCTGACCCAAGCACCGATCGCGCCGATCAAATCGTTGTTGGAGGACATGCGGGCCAAGGGCTACCACATCATCCACACCCGCGAAGGGCACCGCCCCGATATGGCCGATCTGCCCGCAAACAAGCGCTGGCGCAGCCAGCAGATCGGGGCAGGGATCGGCGACAGCGGTCCCCGCGGCAAGATCCTGATCCGCGGCGAGGCCGGGTGGGACATCATCCCAGAGCTTGCCCCGTTCGAGGGAGAGGCGATCATCGACAAGCCTGGCAAGGGCAGCTTCTATGCGACCGATCTCGAGCTGATCCTGCGCACAAGGCAGATCGAGAATCTGATCCTCACCGGCATCACCACCGATGTCTGTGTTTCCACCACGATGCGAGAAGCGAATGATCGCGGGTTCGAATGTGTGGTCGTCGAGGATTGTTGCGGGGCCACTGACCCTGCGAACCATGCTGCGGCGATCAAGATGGTCACGATGCAGGGCGGCGTCTTTGGGGCCGTGACCACCAGCGCTGATCTGATCGCGGGGCTTCCGGCATGACGGCCCCCACGCGCTCGTCAGGCGGTGCCATCAGCGTCGAAGCCGTCGGCATGACCATGCGTTTTGGTGATTTCACAGCGCTCGATGATGTCTCTCTCAAGATACCGGCGGGCAGCTTCCATGTGCTGTTGGGCGAAAACGGTGCCGGAAAATCGACGCTGGTGAAATGCCTCATGGGGTTTAACCGCGCCACAAGCGGCGAGATGATTGTGGATGGCGCTCAGGCGTTCATGACCGATCCGAAGGTTGCGCAATCACTGGGGCTGGGAATGGTTTATCAGCATTTCACCCTAGTTCCCGCGCTTACCGGCGCCGAAAACCTCGTGATCAGTCGGGCCGACACGCCAAGCATCATCGACTGGGCGCAGGAACATCAGTCGCTTCAAACCTTCATGGCGACCATGCCATTCAGCGTTCCGCTCGACCGTCCGGTGAACCAGCTTTCCGCAGGCGAAAAGCAAAAGCTTGAGATCATCAAACAGCTTTACCTTGGCAACCGGTTTTTGATCTTGGACGAGCCGACGTCGGTGCTGACCCCAACCGAAGCGGATGAGGTTTTGGGCCATATCCGCGCGATGACGGACGCGGGCGCGCTGACTGTGCTTATGATCTCGCATAAATTCCGCGAGGTGACAGCTTTTGCCGATCACGTGACGATCTTGCGCCACGGCAAATATGTCGCCGGCGGAGCTGTTGCCGAGATGAGCGTAGAAGAGATGAGTGCAGCCATGATGGGCAAAGCGCCTGTCCTTAATCCGCGTGTTCGGGTTGATACGGCGCGCAAACCTGTGCTGCACCTACATAACATTAAGGCTCAAGACCGCAGCGGGCTAAAGAGTATCCAGATCGACGAGGTGACCCTGCATTCCGGCGAGGTTCTGGGCATCGCGGGCATTTCCGGCAACGGCCAGATGGAGCTGATGGAAATCCTGACAGGCCAGCGCCGCATCCAAGCGGGCAAGATTCTGGCCAATGGCACCCCCTACACCGCCACAAGGGCAGCGGCTCGGAAGCACAAAATCCGCTACCTGCCCGAAGAACCCCTGCGCAACGCTTGCGCCCCAAAGATGAGCGTCGCCGATAATCTTGCGTTCAAGATGTTCGACGTCGGCCGCACTGGCCGGCCCGCGTTCTGGTGCAATCGCAAAGACATGGCGCGCAATGCGGATCAGCTTATTGCGGATTTTAACGTCAAGACAACCTCACCTGACGCACGTATCGCCTCGCTTTCCGGCGGGAACGTGCAACGCGCTGTTCTGGGGCGCGAGTTGACCGGCGAAGTAAATGCGCTGATCATCTCCAACCCCTGTTTCGGGCTAGATTTCGGCGCCGTTTCCGCCATCCGCGACCGCATCATCGAAGCACGCAACAACGGCACGGCAGTGCTGCTGATAAGCGAGGATCTTGACGAGATCATGGAGCTTTCTGACCGGATCCTGGTCATGTCAGAAGGGCGCATTGCCTTTGAAACCACCGCCGCCTCGGCCGATCTCACAGAGATCGGGCAGCATATGGCAGGGCATGCCGCATGATGCAGATCTCCGCCCGACCATTCGACTTTCCGCTCGAACGTGATCGGGTTGCGCTCGTCATTATCGACATGCAGCGCGATTTCATCGAACTCGGCGGCTTTGGGGCTAGCCTTGGCAACGATGTCCGCCCGCTACAGGCAATCGTGCCCACGGTTGCGCGGCTGCTGGCGGGCTTTCGCACCGCAGGCCTGCCGATTTTCCACACCCGCGAAGCACACCGCCCCGACCTGGCCGATTGCCCACCCGCAAAACGTTTACGCGGTGCGCCCGCGCTACGCATTGGGGACGCGGGCCCTATGGGCCGCGTATTGATCGCGGGCGAGCCCGGTTGCGAGATCATCCCCGAGCTTACCCCGCTGCCCGCCGAGACGGTGATCGACAAACCCGGCAAAGGTGCCTTCTACGCCACAGATTTTGGCGACGAGCTTGCCGCACGAGGGATCACCCAACTTGTCTGCGCAGGTGTCACGACCGAGGTCTGCGTTCAAACCACCATGCGCGAGGCCAATGATCGAGGGTTTGAGTGCCTCTTGGCCACTGATGCCACCGAGAGCTATTTTCCAACCTTCAAGGCCGCTGCTATCGAAATGATCGTCGCCCAAGGTGGCATTGTCGGCTGGGCAACCGATACGGATACAATTCTAGGAGCGATTAATGGCTGAGGGTCTGTCATCACCACGCGTGTTTAGGGGCCTAGTGCCCGATGGCTGGCAAAACATGACGTTCGAGCCCTTTCGCGAAGGCGTCGAGATTTGCCATCTCACCCGCGGCGGCCCAGACGTCGCCCTGCTGCGCTACGCCCCGGGAGCCTCCGTCCCACGCCACCGCCATCAAGGGTTGGAGATGATCATCGTCTTGTCCGGAAGCCAAAGCGATGAAAACGGGCGGTATATGACCGGAGATGTAGTGCTGAATCCTGAAGGAAGTGAGCATGAGGTCTGGTCAGAGGATGGATGTACCGTCCTGATCCAGTGGGAACGGCCGGTGGCGTTTGTCGGGTGAGCGACAAACCTTATCTGAATCGCCTTGCTGATCGAAAATCATTTGATTGAATGCCACGCTGCAGAGTTTTAGCGAGCCCGTTCGCACCGCATAAACTGGCCAGACTCTCACATTTTCCATTCCCATCGCTAGCGCGCGCTACCAACAAGAGATAAGCGGTGCTCCCACCCCACCTTCCTCGTGAGCTGCTGATCTGGGAATTTGAAGGTGAGTATCGGAACGTGAAGATTGCCTTCAAAGGCAGCCAGTATCCGAAAAGCGTCATCCTGTACGCGGTGTTTTTCTATGTCCGATATGCGGTTTCCTATCGCGATTTGGAGGAGATCATGGCGGAACGGGGTGTCGAAGTTGACCATACGACCCTGAACCGGTGGGTCGTGAAATATGCCCGTTGATCGCCGTAAACGCCCAGGCCAAGAAGCGACCGACAGCCGTTTCCTGGCGGATGGACGAGACTTACATCAAGGTCAAAGGCAAGTGGGCCTACTATTACCGAGCCATCGACAAATTCGGAAAAACCCTTGATTTCATGCTGTCAGAGTGCTGGGATGAGGCAGGAGCTACCGCATTTTTCGCTCGGGCAATCGGGAGTAACGGCTTCCCCGACAGGGTGGTCATCGACAAAAGCGGCGCAAATCTCGCCGGGCTGCAGAAGATGAATTGCCTACTGATCTTGAACGGTTGGTTCTGGCTGATCGAAGTCCCGCAGGTCAAGTATCTCGACAATATCATTGAGCAGGACCACAGCTTCATCAAGAAGCTGACACGACAGATGAAAGGCTTCAAGCCCGTCATCTCGGCCTCTGCAGCTCTGGACGGCATCGAAGTCGCCCACATGATCCGCAAGCGACAATTCGGGACGCCAGGACAATCCGCATTCCAGCAATTTGCGACACTTGCTGGATAACTGTGTCCAGCGTCAGCTGTGAACCTGCAATTTGCCAAACTTTGCGAAATCATGCCCTACGCCAATGTAGGCTTTCACGGGTGCGTTCTCGACGGCATGTGAATGCAGCGCACTTCGGGTTTCCGCCCGACCTGCATGAGTAACCTACGCGTCAGGACGGCAGATGGCGGGTCTGCTTAGGGCCGGGATCGGTCATCCGGTTGGTTGCGCCGAAGCCTGCGAGGTTAAGATCTGCATGCCGCACCGCCGCAAGTCCGGTTTAAGCCCGTTTCGCTAGAATTCTGCTTCGCAGCGAATGGCTGCTGATAAAACATTGCAAGAAACGTTCAGCTACCGCTTGGTTTTGGAAAGGGGATTATGAAAACATCAAGCAAGGTGGTAAGCGCATGTTCCAAAAGCGTGCGCTCTTGATCGCACCACGTTGGTGGCTGACAAAATGAACAATGCATAAAACTGTCGTATAACTGCAGCCCACCCGTCACTAGCATTATTTAAATTCTGAGGAATAGTCGTCATTTCTCGGAGATTTCTTCATGCCTCAAATCACGTTTTCGCGCCGTCAGGCTTTACTGAGTGGTGCTGCACTAGGTGCCTCGTTGGCCATGCCATCCCTGTCGCGCGCACAATCGCGCCCCCTGATCACGCACGGCATTATGTCGGGCGATGTCGCCCACGATGGAGCTGTCATTTGGGGGAGGGCCGACCGTGAGGCGAAAATGTTAGTTGAGTGGGCTACAACGGAAAGTATGTCGGACGCTCGGGCAGCCCCGTCTTTGGCCGTTGGTACACCCACGGATTTTTCTGGCAAACTCGCGCTGACCGGGCTGCCTAGCGATCAGGACATTTTTTATCGTGTGACGATGGCCGATTTGGCTGACGGTACTCGGTCAGAGCCGACCACGGGCCAGTTTCGCACTGCCCCGATGGGAAATCGCGATATTAGCTTCGTGTGGTCTGGTGATACCGCAGGGCAAGGCTGGGGCATCGATGAAGATCGCGGGGGCATGACTACCTACGCCACAATGTTGGGCCATGCACCGGATTTTTTTCTGCACTCTGGCGATACCGTCTATGCTGACGGCCCATTGCAAGAAGAGGTTGAACTTGCAGACGGTACCATTTGGAAGAATATTGTGACATCTGCCAAATCAAAGGTGGCCGAAACACTGGAAGAATTCCGTGGCCAACATCTTTACAATTACATGGATCACAATGTGCGGGCCTTCAATGCTGCTGTCCCAATCATTGCCCAATGGGACGACCATGAGGTCACGAACAACTGGTATCCCAACGAAGTTTTATCCGCTGATGATCGATATACCGTCAAATCAATGCAGCTCTTGTCATCGCGCGCAACGCAGGCATTTCACGATATGTTGCCGACCCGACAAACCCTCAGCGAACCAATGCGGGTTTATCGCAAGGTGCCGTATGGACCCCTGTTGGACATCTTCGTTATCGACATGCGCACATATCGCGGTGACAACACCCCAAATACTGAGGCTGAGGGCGCACCGTTTCTTGGTGCCGAACAATTGGCTTGGCTTAAACGAGAGCTGGTGAATTCAACGGCTACGTGGAAGGTGATCGCGTCGGACATGCCAATCGGCATGATGGTCCGCGACGGCGAAACCAATATGGAAAACGGCGCTAATGGCGACGGCCCCGTACTAGGCCGTGAGCAGGATATCGCGGCGATCCTGTCCTTTATCAAGACTGCGCAGATCACAAACACGGTATGGCTGACGGCTGATGTACATTATACAGCAGCGCATCATTACTCTCCAGACCGCGCGGTTTTTCAGGACTTCGACCCCTTCTGGGAGTTCGTTTCTGGCCCGCTACACTCCGGTACGTTTGGTCCTTCGGATTACGATAACACTTTCGGACCAGAGGTTCGTTTTGCCAAACATCCCGAAGCGGGTCAGGCCAACCTGCCGCCCAGCGATGGCCTACAGTTTTTTGGCAAGGTCAATATTGCAGCAGACACAAGCGTGATGACGGTGCGCCTAATGGACAGCGCAGATGTGGAGCTATGGTCTGCGGAATTGGAGCCTACAATTACATGATTTCTGCTTAGCGCTTTGTCATAAAACGGAAGAGTTCGAGTTGTAATCGGACGAGCATCCCATGGCTACAAAGGCCGATGCATTTTATAATCACGTCAGGAAGTCACTACCATGGAAAAGCAGAATAACGCACACCTCTCTTGGGATGAATACGACGAGCTGCGCGACCCCCGCCCAGATAACAACGCGTTCGATGCTGTCGTCGAACGCGCGGTGTCACGTCGTGGTTTCTTGGGCGGCGTTTTGGCATTTGGATCAGGTGCTGCTGTGATGGGGACGGGCCTGTTTGGTTCTGCTACTTCTGCGCGGGCACAAGGATCTACATTCGCATTCCAACCTATCGGTATTGCGACTGATTTCGATATACACGTCCCGCAGGGTTATCAGTGGAAACCTTTGGTACGCTGGGGCGATGCGCTATTCTCGGAGGCCGAGGGGGCATACTCGCCTGAAAACGGTGTCCAAAATGACTTGTCAGACAGAGTTTTTGGCGAGAACACGGACGGTATGGAAACGTTTGTCGATGGCGACAAAATCATTTTGGCCATCAACTCAGAATACGCAAACCCTGACATCAACCTTCCTGCCGAAACCCAGGGTGTGCCGCAGTCTGCCGAGCAGGTGCAAATGCTGAAAAATATTCAGGGCGTTACCGTTCTGGAGATCGCCGATCAGGGTGAGGGGTACCAAGTTGTTGTAGATAGTCCCTATAACCGTCGCATCACACATGAAACGCAAATGACTATGGACGGACCAGCGGACGGTTCTGACCTTGTTCGCACCAACGCTGATCCGGAGGGCAAGTTCCCGAAGGGCACGATGAACAACTGTGGTTCCGGCAAAACGCTGTGGGGCACCTACCTAACCTGCGAAGAGAACTTTAACGGATACTTTGGCACCACGGGCGAGCGCGAAGCGACCGAAGGTGAAATCCGCTACGGTATCGGTGGTGAGGGTCGCTACGCTTATGAAAAATTCGACGCGCGGTTTGATTTATCCAAAGAGCCTAACGAACCTAATCGTCACGGATGGGTGACCGAGGTTAATCCATTAGACCCGCAATCTACGCCGGTCAAACACACAGCTCTGGGCCGCTTCAAGCACGAGAACGCTGAGATGGTACAGGCCAAAGATGGCCGGATCGTTGTATACATGGGCGACGATGAGCGCGGTGAGTTCATTTACAAATATGCCTCGAACAGCACCTGGGCAGAAGGGCAGCCGACCGATGGCCTACTAAGCGATGGCATACTGCATGTCGCTAAGTTCAACGACGATATGTCCGGCGAATGGCTACCACTAACACCTGAAACCACCGGTATGGATATCGCAGAGATGCTCGTCTTTGCGCGCATGGCAGGTTCCAAGGTCGGTGCGACGACAATGGACCGCCCCGAATGGATTGCTGCTAACCCATTGCGCGTTGAGGCCTATTGCGCTCTGACCAACAATAAGAACCGTGGCGTGAAGCCGAACGCAGGCGGCGACGAAACCCCCGTGGGCGGTCCCAACCCACGCGAGACCAATAAATTTGGTCAGATTGTGCGTTGGCGCCCTACCGGTGAAGATCATGGCGCGCCTGACTTCACTTGGGATCTGTATGTCATGGCAGGCAACCCCGGCGTCTATGATAACAAATACGCTGGCTCAAACAACGTTAACGAAGGCAACATGTTCAACTCGCCTGACGGCATGGCATTTTCGTCTGATGGCATGTTGTGGATTCAGACTGACGGCGACGACAGCAATGCGGAAGAGTTCAAAGGTCAGGGAAACAACCAGATGCTGATCGGCGACCCTAAAACCGGAGAGATCGCGCGCTTTCTTACAGCGCCCCACGGTGCTGAGGTGACCGGTCTAACTTGGTCACCTGACCGAAAAACTGCTTTTGTTGGCATCCAACATCCGGGCGGTTCGTGGCCCGACAATGTCGGCAAACCGCGCTCGTCCGTCATTTCCATCTGGCGCGAAGATGGAGCAACGATAGGCTAATCTTTATTAGCTTTAAAACTTAGGGCGGGCGGCAATGTAAAATGGTATTGCCCGTCCGCCACTTTCTTCTGAACCCGGCAGCCCTTCTATGCAGTCAGAGACAGTATTCTAAAAACCACCCTTTATTGAATGCACTTGGAAGCAGCCATTGGCGCAGCAGCAGCGAAAGTACACTTTGTCCGCAGTTCGGGCACCGGCCGCATCTCTCACTGCCGACCTTGCCTGCGGGCGCAGCCGGAGACCGGTTTGAGCCTATTGTGTTGAAAAACTCGTGCTTGATCGAAGGACGTCGTCCTGATTCAATTCTGCAAATGGGTGGGAGGATTGGTGATGATGGGAACACTGCAGGAGGCGCAGTCGGCGCTGTTCTATGAGTTCTCGCTCGAGAATCATGTCCCGTAGGATCACCTCTTGCGCTCGATTGACGGATCGTGGATCTGTCCTGTATCCGCACCTATCTTGCCGATTTCTATAGCCACACCGGGCGCCCGTCCGTGGACCCCGAGCTGCTGATCCAGATGCTGCTTGTTGGCTATTGCTTTGGCATCCGGTCGGAACGACGGCTTTGCGAGGAGGTGCTGGAGACTTTGCTGCAAAATGATATTCCATTTCCTCGCAAGTGCGTTCCAGCACGGAAATTCGCTCGGCGGTGGCATGTTTTGCGCACAGATACGCGCCATGCCCCTCGAGTAGAATGCGCAACGTGAGACGGCCGTCTGTCCGAGCCGCGGATGGCGGTGATGCACGTGGCCGGGAACCTGTCCTATATGGCCAAGCTGCCGCGGAGTTCCGACGCGATGTTCGTGACTGTAATGGCGATAAAGGTGCCCTACGCCGGGCACGGATAGCGCTCAGAGAACTTTGCCCGGGTTCATCAATTGGTTTGGATCTAGGACTGCTTTGATCTGTTCCATCAATTCCAGCGCAACCGGATCTTTGTAGCGTCTAAGCTCGGCGCGTTTGAAGGTGCCAATGCCGTGTTCAGCTGAAAACGAGCCCACCATTTCATGTGCGATCTCATGCACGATGCGGTTGAAGACGCTGTAGTGAGCATGAAAGTCGGCGTCCGTCATATCCACCGGACGTGACAGGTTAAAGTGCAGGTTCCCATCGCCGAAATGGCCAAAGGGGCAGGGGCGCAGGCCTGGCATATGAGCCATGCAGGCTTTGGTCGCGATCTTGATAAAGTCCGCCACGCGCGATACCGGGATCGCGACATCGTGCTTGATCGACGCGCCTTCGGGTTTTTGGGCTTCTGACAGATTTTCCCGTAATGCCCATAGCGCGTCTTTCTGCGCCTCGGAGGCACCAATGACCGCATCAATGATTTCTTCGGCCTCAAAGGCCGCGCCGAGCGCCTCTTCGAGCCGCGCGTCGAGGCCGCTTTGTGCGCCATTGCCGGTAAGCTCGATCAGACAATAGGCAGGATGCTCGTCGGCCATCGGGTCACTACAGCCGGGGGCGTGGTCGATCACCATTTGAAGGCCGAGCCGGTCTATGTACTCGAAGGTCGACAGCGTGTCCGCATTCTGCCCGCGCATCCGTGCGTAGAGCGTGAGCGCCGGGTCGGGGCCGGAACAGGCCACCAGTGCTGTGGCGCGGGCGGTGGGTTTGGGGAAGAGCTTGATCACCGCCGCGGTGATGATGCCGAGTGTACCTTCGGCCCCAATAAAGAGGTTCTTGAGGTCGAAGCCGGTATTGTTTTTGCGCAGCCCGTTGAGGTCGTTGAGTAAGCGTCCATCTGGCAAAACCACCTCGACCCCGAGTACAAGATCGCGGGTATTGCCATAGCGCAGCACCGCCGTGCCGCCCGCATTCGTCGATAGGTTACCACCGATCTGGCAGGAACCTTCGGAAGCGAGCGACAGGGGAAACAGCGCGTCGACCGTATCAGCGGCGGCTTGGATATTGGCAAGGATGCAGCCCGCTTCAACCGTCATGGTGGCATTGGTGGGATCGACTTGGCGGATACGGTTAAGCCGGTCGGTTGTAAGGATGATCCCTCCGTCCGGGACGCCGCCGCCAGCTAAGCCGGTGTTGCCGCCCTGCGGGGTGACCGGCACCTTCGCTGCTTGGCACAGACGCAGACAGCTGGCGACCTCTTCAGTGGAGCCGGGACGCAACAGGGCAATTGCTGTGCCGCTGCGCAGGCCGCGGTCTTCCACAAGGCGGGTGGCCAGATCCTGCGCTTCGGTCAGCACAAAGGCCGCGCCGATGGCTTGGCGCAGGTCATCAAGCAGCAGGGCATGGTCGCGGCCGCCAGTTTCAGGCGCGCCGCGTTCTACGGTCCGAGTAGTCATCTCGTCATTCCTTTAAGCTGGCTTTTTAAAGCTGGTCTGCGCCGGCCTTTTTGCGCGCGGCATCGCGCAGCTTGGTGATGGTGGTGCGGGTCGAGATTTGCTCGGGGTCGGTGACCAGTTCAATCAGCGCCGGGCGGCCACTGTCACGGGCGCGAGCAAAGGCGGCGGCGAAATCTTCGGTCTTGGTGACCCGTTCCGCATGGGCACCCAGACCCTCAGCCATTTTGACAAAATCCTGATTTTCCAAGGTCGTGCCAGAAATGCGCTCAGGGTGGTCGCGTTCTTGGTGCATGCGGATCGTGCCGTAGATGCCATTATTGAAGAGCAGCACGATGGGCCGACCGCCGTATTGCGCGGCGGTGGCAAGCTCGGTGCCGCTCATCATGAAGCCGCCATCGCCGACGAATGAGAGAGTGAGCCGCTCTGGCTTGGCGATGGAGGCGGCAACGGCGGCGGGCACGGAATAGCCCATCGCGCCACAAGTCGAGCCGATGATCCGCCCCGGACGGCCAAAACGCAGGAAGCGTTGGGCCCAGCCGGTGTGGTTGCCCGCGTCGAGTGTGACCACCACGTCATCAGGCAATTCATCGCGCAGTTGCGCGAGGGCCACGCCCATGTCGAGATCCCATTCGCCGCCATTTGGGACTTCAGTGTCGATCAGGTAATCGGCGTGCAGCTTGTCGCACCAACCGCCCCAAGTCTGCGCTCGGCCAAGATCGACACCGTCAAGTGCAGCGGCGATCGAAACCGGGGCCGCTGTGATGCCCAGATCGGGGGAATACACGCGCCCAATCTCGTCCGTATCGGGGTAGATGTGAACCAACCGGGTGTCAGGATTGGGGGATTGAATTGAGGTATAGGTCTTGGTCGTCATCTCGCCCAAACGCGCACCGATAACGACAAGGAGATCGGCCTCGCGCTGATGTGCATAGAGGCTGGGTGCAGTGGAGGTACCGAAATCCCCGGCGAAGACCGGAGACAGGTTATCGACGATGTCCTGCCGGCGGAAGGACGTGGTGACGGGGATATTGTTCGTCTCGGCAAAGCGCGTAATGGCAGCGGCGCTTTCGTCTGACCAGCCAGAGCCGCCGAGCAGCAATAGGGGCCGTTCTGCTTGCGAAAGCTCAGCCTTGAGCATGTCGAGATGCTCGCCCGAGAGCGCCGCGTGGGTGGCGGTATAGGGGCGTGCGTCGGCCACTGAGACAACCTCGGTCAGCATGTCTTCGGGCAGGGAGATCACCACTGGACCGGGGCGGCCCGAGGTCGCCATGCGAAAGGCACGGGCCATGTATTCGGGCACCCGGGCCGGATCGTCGATCTGGGTCGCCCATTTGGCGATCGGGCCGAACATGGCGCGGTAATCGATTTCTTGGAAGGCTTCGCGATCTGTTGTGTTGCGGGCTATCTGGCCTACGAGCAGGATCATCGGTGTGCTGTCTTGCTGCGCGATATGCACGCCTATGGCGGCATGACAGGCACCGGGGCCACGGGTGACCATGCAGATCCCGGGCTGGCCGGTGAGCTTGCCGTAGGTCTCGGCCATATTGGCAGCCCCGGCTTCGTGCCGTGCGTTGATAAGGGTGAACTTATCCTGCACGTCATGCAGCGCATCGAGCACCTCAAGGTAGCTTTCGCCGGGGACGCAATAGGCGGTGTCGGCGCCGTGGATCAGCAGTTGATCCACAAGGACCTGTCCGCCGGTCCGCGCTTTGAGGGAAGTTTTTTGCAGCATGCAGAAGGCTCCGTTTCGTTCGTTCTAAGATTTATGTATGGGTCGCCGGTTGGCTTTTCGGGCTGGGGTTCCTGGCCTTTTGGAAGGCTAGGATGAGGCCCGCGATGACCAGCCCCGAGGCGGTGAGCCGCAGATCGGGATAGATCAGCAGCAGCGACGCCCCGAAAAGCACAACCGACAGCACGTTGGACAGTCTGCCGAAGTAATAGCGCTGCAAGGCGGCGGCCAGCAGAATGACCCCGGTGGTGGCCTGCAACAGAACCAGCGTGATCTGGGTGACCGAGCCCTGCATCAGGATCGCTGGTTCATAGACGAACATGAAGGGCACGATAAAGCCGGTCGCACCGAGTTTCACCGCAGCCCAGCTCGCCTCGACGATTTTGGCATGCGACAGGGTGTTGGCAGCATAGACCGCCATGGCGACAGGCGGTGTGATGGCCGACAGGATCGCGAAGTAGAACACGAAGAGGTGCGCCGCTTCGACCTGCACGCCCAGTTTCACCAGCGCGGGTACCAGCAGGGCGACCTGCACGATATAGGCCGGAGTGGTCGGCATCCCCATACCAAGGATAATGCCCGCGATCATCGACAGGAACAGCGCGATGAACAGCGTATCTTGGGCCGCTTCGATCACGAAGTTCGAGAAGGTCAGTCCAAGGCCGGTAATGTCGATCACGCCAACGACGATGCCCGCACAGGCACAGGCCGCCGCAATCGCCAACACGTTCCGCGCGCCACCCTCAAGCGCATCAAGGATGTTGTCCACGGTAGCGTAATGCCGTGTCGTCTTGCGCAATGCCGCGACCGGCACGACCGAGATGATCCCACAAAGCGCCGCATAGGGGGCCGAGTAGCCCATCATCAGAACGCCCACGATAATCACCAGCGGCAAGAACAGGTGGCCACGTTCAAGGAGCACGGTTTTTAGCGGAACTTGGTCCTCTTTCGGGACAGAGCCGATGCCCTTGCGCTTCGCCTCAAAATGGACCGCTGCAAAAAGGGCAACATAGAACAGGATCGCCGGGGCCAGCGCATATTTCGCGACCGTCAGGTAGCCCACGCCGAGGTATTCCGCCATGACAAAGGCCGCAGCCCCCATGACCGGTGGCATGATCTGACCGCCCGTAGAGGCCACAGCCTCAACCGCGCCCGCGAAGGCGGGTTTGAACCCCATGCGTTTCATCAGTGGGATAGAGAAGGTGCCGGTCGTCATCACGTTGGCCACAGCAGAGCCGGAGACGGAGCCGAAGAGGCCGGAGGTGACACAGGCCACCTTGGCCGGGCCGCCGACCTGACGCCCCGTAAGTGCCACGGCGAAATCCATGAAAAGTTGACCCACACCCATACGCTCAACCAATGAGCCGAAGAGGATGAAGAGCACCATATAGGTCGCCGAAACCGCAATCGGGATGCCGAATATGCCTTCGGTCGTCATGAACAACTGCTCAAGCATCACCGAGGGCATGGTCGAGGTGAAGGCTAGACCGTAGCCGAGAAACAGAAGGGCGGTGATGGGCAGCATCGGCCCCAGCATTCGCCGGGTTGCCTCAAGCAGCAGAACCACAAGGGTGATCCCCACCACTATGTCCATCGGCATCAGCGGATCGACGTAGAGGAACCGCTGCGTAATGTAGTTGAGGTTAAAGGAGGGGTAGAGTGCAGCGCTCGCCGCGACCAGGCCGATCACCACATCATAACAACTGGGCACATCGTTGCGCAGACCTTTGCGGTCGACGGTCAGGAAAATCAGCAAAAGCGCCAGAGCGACGTGTACGCCGCGCATGATATAGGGGTTGGGCGGGCCGACGAAGGCGACGTAGAGATGCCACACAGCCATACCGACCAGGATCAGCCTTGCTATACGGGTAATCAGGGGCATCTTGTCCAGTAAGATCGACAGTTGCATGGGTGTTCTCGCGTCTAGAGTGGAAGGTGGCCGGAAGCACAGCTGCGCTGAGCGCGCGCGGCGGGGGGCAGTATGGGATTGGGTCGGGCGGAGCGAGCTGCCCTGGCCGACCCGTTTTTCGTCAGGGGTAAATTACATCCCCGAGACGCCACGCTCGGCGTAGAACTCTTTCGCGGCGGGGTGGAAGGGCACGCCAATGTCGGTGGCCATTTCCTCAACCGTCAGGTCCGCCATGGATTTGCTGATCGCGGCAAAGCTGTCGTTGTTGTCGGCGATCGCGCCCAGAACAGATTTGATGATCTCGCCGTCGTAGTCGCAAGGTGCGACCATATGGGTGTCATAGCTGATGGCGTGTACGGTCTCATCAAAACCGGGGTAGGCACCGGCTTTGACTTCGCGGCGCTGGAAAGCGGCGTTCTTGTCTTTGAAATATGCAAAGGTTTCTTCATCCACGTCGATCAGGCGGATTTTGCGCGAAGAGGCGAGGTCCATGACCGAACCGGTTGGCAGGGACGAGCCCAGTGTGAAAAAGTCGGCCTGACCGTCCTTCATTTGCGAGGCAGAGTCCGAGTAGGACGTGTTGGCGACGCTATCGAGATCGTCAAAGGTCATGTCGGCGGTTGACAAAAGCTCACGGGTCAAGAACTCACCGGTGTTGCCAAGCTGCTGTGTGGTCAGGCGCTTGCCCTTCATGTCAGCGATGGTTTTGATGCCGGAATCTTCAAGCGCGACGACCTGAAAATACTGCGGATAAAGAATACCGAGGTTGCAGACATTGGTCGTCGCCTTGCGGAAAGGCTCTTTGCCCGAAAGGCTGTCCACAGTCGAGATCGAGTTGGCAAAAGCGATGCCAAAGCGGCCCGCGTCCACGCCGACGACATTCGACACACCCGCTCCGGGCGTGACGGTGATGGCCATGCCGGGGTTCTCGCGCTCAACAATCGCCTTGATCGCGCCGCCTACAGGATACCATGAACCGCCCTGCTGGCCGGTCGCCATGACAAAGCTTTGCGCATGCGCTGCAACGCCTGCGACGGCAAAAAGGATGGTGGCCGCCGTTGTGCGGCGAATCGTTTTGAAGATTGGTGACATGGAAACTCCTCCCGAGTTTTAACTGTGTAACGGCAGTAACTGGATGGGTTCCGGGCTCCCCCCTGACACCCTATTGCCGTAGGCCTGCAGACTGAGGGGGAATCTCTAGCCTGTCAATTAAAAATACAAATAATCGAGCATTACTTTTACTTGTAATGTTGTATTCTTCTTGTAATAGCTTAAACGGCGCTATCTACCCTATATTGACAGCTTGTCATACAGGTGGTCCAATTGGCGAAAGGAAGTTGTTATCATGACTGGAAATCTTCAGGCGACTGCGCTCCTCGTCGATGGTGCTACGCTCAGCGATCAGGTGACCGAAGTACTGCGCCATAACGTCGTGAGCGGTGTGTGGGGCGTGGGCGATGTGCTGCCGTCCGAAACCACTTTGGCGAGCGATTTTGACGTCAGCCGCACGGTGATCCGTGAGGCGGTCTCGCGCCTCAAGGCGGAAGGCATGCTGTCGAGCCGTCAGGGGCGCGGGGCCTTCGTTGCGAGTGACCGGCCCCGGCAGGGCTTCGCGATTCCGGAGCGGGATATGGAAAGCCAGCGCAAGCTTGAGCAGATCCTAGAATTGCGCATGGGGCTTGAGATCGAAGCCGCCGCTATCGCCGCCGCTCGTGCTACACCCGAGGCACGAGAAGAGATACAGCGCGCCGCTGCCGCCTATGACCAGAGCAACAAGATCGGCGGCCCTGCGGTCGCGGCGGGGGTCAGTGCCGACCTCGGTTTTCACCGCGCGGTTTGCGAGGCAACTGGGAACAGCTATTACCTCAGCCTTTTCAACTACCTCGTTGCCAGCCTGCGCGAGACGATGCTGGCCGGGCGGCTGCAAGCGCTGAAACGCGGTGGCGAAAGTCGGGATGCGATACAGGAACACTATGACATTGCCGCCTCCATCGCTCAGGGTGATGCCGAAAGGGCGCGCCAGCGGATGCGGGACCACTTGCAAATGTCGAGCGCGCGTCTATTGGCGCAGCTCAAGACAGAAAACGGGTTGGGGGAATGACGCTGCCCGCCGCCCTTCATGCTGCCCTTGCCCAGCCTGCATCCCTCACCATTGCATTAAGTGGGGGGATCGACAGCCTAACCCTCTCCGCCGCCGCGGCCAAAGTGCGGGGGGCGGAGGGGGTTACGCTCTGTCATGCGGTCTCGGCGGCGGTGCCCTCTGCGGCGACCGCACGGGTGAAAGACTTCGCGGCCACCTGGGGTGTGCCGCTTAAGCTCGTGGATGCCGGTGAGTTTGCCGATCCGTCCTACCGCGCCAACCCGGTGAACCGCTGTTATTTCTGCAAGTCGAACCTCTACGGCACTCTGGCGCGCATGGGGCCGCTGGTGGCCGCGGGCACCAATACCGATGATCTATCGGACTACCGCCCCGGTTTGCAGGCCGCGGCGGAGCATGGCGTGCTGCACCCTTTCGTCGATGCGCAGATGTCCAAAGCCGATGTGCGCGCCTTGGCGCGGGAGCTTGGGCTGGGGGAACTGGCGGAACTGCGAGCGGCCCCCTGTTTGGCCAGCCGGATCGAGACCGGCCTGCGGGTGGAGCCTGCGGACTTGGCGGTGATCGACCGTGTCGAAACTCTGCTGTGCGCAGAGTTGGGCAATATCACCCTGCGCTGTCGCCTGCTGCGCGGAGGCTGGGTGGTGGAGCTTGATCCACGTGTTTATGAAGATCTTTCCACGCAAAACCGCAGGTTGATTATCGCGCGGGTCCGGCAGGCCACGGATGACGGGCGCGCGGTTAATCTGCGGGCCTATTCAAGAGGAAGTGCATTTGTCCATCAATGAGAGAGGCCCCGGCGGGCATGCAGACGTGACCTTTGATCGGGGGCGCGGGGGGCGCATCGGCATCGAAGAAGCCGTGCTTTGCGAGCATAAATCGGGGCCGCAAATTGCCGCGATCATCGGCGATGCGCACGCCGAAGGCCGCAGGCTCTTGCTGACCCGGCTAACGCCAGAGCAGTTCGGCAGCCTGCCAGACAATCTTGCCCAATCGGTTGATTACTGCACCGCGTCACGCACCGCCATTTTGGGAGAAATCGGCCCCTTGGAAAGCAACCCGCGCATCGCCCTCGTCAGTGCCGGCACCTCTGATTACGTCCCCATGGCCGAAGCGCGGCGCACGCTGGCCTATAGCGGGATGGACGCGACAGAGGTGTCGGACGTGGGCGTGGCCGGGCTTTGGCGCCTGCTCGCACGAGAAGAACTGCTGCGTGAAATGGACGTGGTGATCGTCTTCGCCGGGATGGATGCGGCCCTGCCGTCGGTCGTGGCCGGGCTGGTGCCGGGGGTGGTCATTGGCGTGCCGACCTCCGTCGGCTATGGTGTTGCCCGCGGCGGGAGGGTCGCGCTCGATTCGATACTCGCCAGCTGTGCGTCGGGGGTGACGGTCGTGAACATCGACAACGGCTATGGGGCTGCGACTTCGGCGTTGCGACTGGCCAATATGATGCGTCGCGCCGCGGCGGGGGAGTAGCCAGTGACAGCGCCGAAACTAAAGATTAAAAAACGCCAGACGCTGGCCGATCAGCTTTACGGGCAGGTGCTTGAGCAGATTGTGTCGAACAAACTCGCACAAGGCGAGAAGCTACCTTCGGAAAACCAGATCGCCTTGGCCTTTGGCGTGTCGCGCCCCGTGGTGCGCGAGGCGCTGCGCAAGTTGCAGGAGGACGGGCTGGTCGAGGCACGGCGCGGCGTGGGCTCCTTCGTGCGGCGGCGGCCTTCGGAAAAGCTGATTGAATATGCGGCGGCGGGGTCTGTTGCCGGGTTGATGCGCGCGATGGAGGCGCGTATTACGGTCGAAAATGCCACCGCCCGCATGGCCGCGCAACGCGCCAGCCCCAAGGATATTGCCCGGATCGAGACGGCATTGCAGACGTTGGAGGCGTCGATGCAGGCGCGGAACCCTTCCTTTGACGCCGATTACCAATTCCACGGCGCCATCGCGGCGGCTTCGGGCAATGAGGTCTTTCTCCAGATGCTCGACTGCGCGCGCGAGTCGATTGAGCAGGGGATCGACGTGGCGCAAAAGCTGACGCGGCAAGGCTCACAAGCCCGGATCGACGTGGTCATCAGCGAACACCGCCAAATTCTCGAAGCGATCCGCGCGGGCGACAGCGAGCTCGCAGGCGTGTCGATGGCCTATCACCTGTTGCAGGCGCGGGCCCGGATCACCGACCACGCCGGAATTGCATAGCATTAATAACCCGAAAGACCCCTTGATGATTTACGACCACCGTACCTATTGCTGCCGCCCCGGCACGATTAAGAAACACCTCGCGCTCTATGCTGAGTTTGGATTTCCGGCGCAGAAACGCATCCTCGGCGAGCCACTGATCTATGCGCAGGTCGAGACGGGGGATGTGAACTCATTCGTCCATATCTGGGCCTATGAGAATGCCGCAGACCGTGCCGCGCGGCGGGCGCAGATGGCGGCGGACCCTGAGTGGCAGGCCTACCTCAAGAAAAGTGCAGAGGCGGGGTATCTTGTGAGCCAGACCAATAAGATCCTCATGCCCGTTCTGCTCGAAGCCTAAGCGGTGTGCCCCGGCCTAAGGGTTCAGGCCGGGGGTTGGCTTCAGGTGACTATACAGCTTTCGTCGATCCCGCGCCCTTCGTGAAAGGCGCGGATGTTGCTGGCCCAATGGCCAACCATGCGTTTGAGGTTATCCTCGCTATGGCCGCCGATATGCGGCAGGGGCAGGACGTTATCAAGCCGCAGAAGCGGGTTGTCTGGCTCGACAGGTTCTTCGGTGAAGACATCCAGGGCAGCGCCCGCGATGCGTTTGTTTGTCAGCGTGTCGATGAGGGCTGCCTCATCAATCAACCCGCCGCGCCCAGTGTTGACCAGCAGAGCGTCGGATTTCATCCGCGCCAGTTCCGCCGCGCCGATGGTGTGGTGTGACGCCTCGGTCAGCGGCATGTGCAGGCTGACGATATCGCAGGTCTCAAGGATTTCATCGCGCTCGGCATAGCGCGCGGTGGTTCCTTCGGCTGGACCTGAGCGTCGGTAATAGAGCACTTCACAATCAAACCCGGTCAATCGTTTCGCAACAAGTTGCCCAATCGCGCCAAAGCCGATCAGTCCGACCTTCTGACTGCTGAGGTCCCGCGCGCCGGGGACGATCTCTGGCACGATCCACTTACCGGCGCGGGTGTTGTTATAGTGCAGCGGGATGCGGCGCAGGGCGGCGATCATCATGCCGATGGTCAGGTCTGCGATGGTGGGCGCATTAACGCCCGGGCTGCGCGCAACGGTCACGCCCATTTCCTTGGCCACATCCACCGGGATCTTGTCATACCCGGTGCCCCATTGGTGCACGAGACGCACGCTATCCGCCCCCCGCAGCACCGAGACCGGAAGGCCACGCCCGCGCGCAACGATATAGGCCGCGCCCTTCACCGTCTCGGCAAAATCCTCTTCGGAGAAGGACCGGGCGAAGCGCAGGTCGAGCCCTTCGGCATAGCCGCGTACCTTATCCTGCATATCGTCCGGCATCGCGTCGAGTACGGCGACGGGGCCGATCAATGCGCCGCTCATGCCGATGCCCCGCGCAGGTCTTCGGGCAGCAGCGCCTCGGGCAGGTTCTGGTACGACACCGGTCGCAGGAAGCGGCGGATTGCCATGGTGCCCACGGACGTCGCGCCAAAGTTGGTAGAGGCCGGGTAGGGGCCGCCGTGCACCATGGCATCGCAGACCTCGACCCCGGTGGGGAAGCCGTTCACCAGCACCCGGCCCGCCTTGCGTTCAAGGATGGGCATCAGTGCTTTGGCCGCGTCGGTATCGCCGTCGTCCATTTGGATGGTGGCGGTCAACTGGCCTTCGAACCCTTTGGCGAGCTCTTGCATCTCATCGCCCGAAGACACCCGCAGCACCAGACCCAAGGGGCCAAAGACCTCTTCGCCAAGCGCGTGGTCTTGTAGGTAGGTATCGGCATCGGTTTCAAAGAGGTTCGGCTGGGCGCTGCGCCCCTCGCTGTCAGTGCTCACCAGCGCGCGCACCGCGTTGCGCCCGGTGAAACGCTCTTTGCCGTCGCGGTAGGCTTTGGCGATGCCATCGGTCAACATGACTTGTGGGCCGACCTGCTCAAGCGCATCTTTCGCGGCGGCGACAAAGGCGTCGCCCTCGGCCCCCTTGGCCACGACCGCGATACCGGGGTTGGTGCAGAACTGCCCTGCGCCCATGGTCAGCGACCCGGCCCAGCCCGCGCCGATTTCGGTGCCCCGGTTTCGGGTGGCCTCGGCCAGAACGAACATCGGATTGACTGAACCTAACTCACCGAAAAACGGGATCGGCTCGGGGCGTTGCGCGCAGAGGTCGAAGAGCGCGCGGCCCCCACCGAGGGACCCGGTAAAGCCCACGGCCTTGATCAGCGGATGCTGCACCAGCGTCTGACCCACCTCGCGGCTGTTTGCATGGATGAGGGAAAAGACACCGGGGTGAATGCCACATTTCTGAACCGCGGCATGGATCGCTTCGGCGACAATTTCACCCGTGCCGGGGTGGGCGGAGTGGCCTTTGACGACCACCGGACAGCCCGCCGCCAGCGCCGCCGCGGTGTCACCGCCTGCGGTGGAAAACGCCAGCGGGAAATTCGACGCGCCAAAGACCGCGACCGGGCCAATGGGGCGTTGGATCATGCGGATGTCGGGGCGGGGCATCGGCTGGCGATCTGGCAGGGCTTCGTCCACGCGACGGTCTAGATGCGTGCCTTTGCGGATGTGATCGGCAAAGAGGCGGAGTTGCCCGGTTGTCCGCCCACGCTCGCCTTGTAGACGAGCTTCGGGCAGGCCGGATTCGCGGGTGCCGATCTCGGTGATGATCTCGGCGCGGGCCTCCATCTCATCGGCAATGGCGTCAAGGAAATCGGCGCGTGTTTCGCGGTTGGAAGAGGCGTACGACCAAAAGGCGTCTTCGGCGGCTTCGCAGGCTTGGTTCACATGGGCCGGTGTGCCGCTTTGGAATTGATCGCTTTCGCCGGTGGCAGGAGAATTGGCAAACGTCTCCCCGCCGCCGACCCATTCACCTGCGATCAGATGCTTGCCGTGGGGGTGAAATGTCTTGTTGTGCGCGCTCATGATCAATCCTTGTCGGTTTTCTGTTTCGAGGTGGGGGAGGGCTGCGCCATGGTCTGGACCAGCGCATCCATCTGCCGCGTGAGCAGCCAAGCGTCGCCCGCGATGGCGACGAATTCGATATCGTTGTCAAAGTAGCGGCGCGCCAGATCGGCTCCGTAGCCAAGGATCCCTGCGGGCAGCCCGGCGGCGTGAATGGCGGTAACTGCTTCGCGGATCTTGTCTTGGACATCGGAGTGCATCGGGTTGCCGGTATGGCCCATCGCCGAGGACAAATCGCCCGGTCCGATAAAGATCGCATCCACGCCGGGAACAGCGGCAATGGCGGGAATTTCCGCAACCGCTTCGGGTGTTTCGACCTGTACGATGACGCATTGCGCATCGGCATAAGTGGTCAGGTAATCCGACTGCCGCGCGTAGTTATTGGCGCGGATCGTGGCCGAGATGCCGCGCAGCCCTTCGGGGGGGTAGCGGGTCCAAGACATGGCGCGGCGGGCGTCTTCGGCGTTCTGGATCATCGGAAACATTAGATTGCGCACGCCGATATCCAAGAGCCGTTTGGTTATCGTCTGGTCCGAGGACGGCATTCGCACGATCATCTGCGCATCGGGATTGGCACTGCCTGCGGCGCGCAGGTGGTCGGTGATTTGGCTCAGGTCGTTCGGCGCGTGCTCCATGTCGAGTAAGAGCCAATCGATCCCGCTGCCCGCGGCGATTTCCGTCACCGTGGGAGAGCAGAGTGAGAGCCAGAACCCCGACAGACGGCTCCCGGGCCGGAGCGATTGTTTCAGTGATTTTTCCGACATTTTTGCAGCCTGCCCCTCAAATGGTATCGACAATGGAGGTGATACGGTAATATATCAGTTGGGGCAAGATGTGTTTTATACCGTCTTTGCGATGATGATTTAGCTGGCGAGGACTCCATGACCGTGACCAAGAAAACCGCCGATCAGCTCCGCAGCGCGCGCTGGTTTGCCCCCGACGATCTGCGCAGCTTTGGGCATCGGTCACGTATGATGCAAATGGGTCTGGGGCCCGAGGATTGGGAGGGCCGCCCGGTGATCGGCATCCTGAACACTTGGTCTGAGATGAACCCCTGCCACCTCCATTTCCGCGACCGTGCGGAGGACGTGAAGAAGGGAATCGCGCAGGCCGGGGGGCTGGGGTTGGAGATCCCGACGATCTCGATTGATGAGAGTTTCACCAAGCCGACCTCGATGCTCTACCGCAATATGATCGCGATGGAGACCGAAGAGACGATCCGCTCGCATCCGCTTGACGGTGTGGTGCTGATGGGGGGCTGTGACAAGTCCACGCCGGGTCTCACCATGGGCGCAATCAGCGCAGGGGTGCCGTTTATCTTCCTGCCCGCTGGCCCGATGCTCCGTGGCAATTACGCGGGCCGGGCGCTTGGGTCTGGTTCCGATGCGTGGAAGTTCTGGGATGAGCGCCGCGCGGGCACAATCTCGGCAGAGGAATGGGTTGGCGTCGAAGGCGGTATCGCGCGGTCATACGGGCATTGCATGACCATGGGCACGGCCTCGACCATGACCGCGATTGCCGAGGCGATGGGGCTGACCTTGCCGGGGGCGACTTCAATCCCCGCCGCGGACGCAGGCCACAAACGGATGAGCGCCTCTTGCGGGCGGCGGATCGTCGATATGGTTTGGGAAGACCTGACGCCGGATAAAATCATCACGCCAGCAGCTGTGCAGAACGCGGCAACCGTGGCGATGGCGACGGGGTGTTCGACCAATGCGGTGGTGCATCTGCTCGCCATGGCACGCCGCGCAGGTGTGGCGCTGGAGCTGGACGATCTGGACGCACTGGGCCGCACCACGCCGCTCATTGCTAACATTCGCCCCTTGGGCAGCAGCGAATACCTAATGGAGGATTTCTACTTGGCAGGCGGTCTGCGGGCGCTGATGGATCAACTTGGGGACAAGCTCGATCGTTCGGCGATCACCTGTACTGGCAAACCCTTGGAAGAAGGGATCGCGGGCGCGCCTGTCTATAATGATGATGTGATCCGGCCCCTGTCGAACCCGGTCTATAAAGAAGGCTCGCTTGCCGTGCTCAAGGGCAATCTTTGCCCCAATGGCGCGGTCATCAAGCCTGCGGCTTGTGATCCAAAGTTCCACCGCCACGAAGGTCCGGCACTGGTCTTTGACAGCTACCCCGAGATGAAGGCCGCGATTGATGACGAGAACCTCGACGTGACGCCGGACCATGTGCTGGTGCTACGCAACGCGGGGCCACAGGGCGGGCCGGGGATGCCTGAATGGGGCATGTTGCCGATGCCGAAGGCGCTGCTGAAACAGGGGCACCGCGACATGCTGCGGATCTCGGATGCGCGGATGTCGGGCACGTCTTACGGCGCTTGTATCCTGCATGTCGCGCCGGAATCTTTCGTCGGTGGGCCACTGGCGCTGCTGAAGACAGGAGACATCGTGCGCATGGATCTTGAGGCGCGAACCCTCGACATGCTGGTGGACGAGGGCGAACTCGCCACCCGCCGCGCCGCGTGGAAAGCCCCCGAGCCACGGTTCGAGCGCGGCTGGGGCTATATGTTCCAGCGTCATGTGGGGCAGGCCGATCAGGGCTGTGACTTTGACTACCTCACCGCGGCCTTTGGGCAAGCGGCGGGTGAGCCGGACATTTTCTGAGAGGTACTCGCATGACACATGATCTATCAAAAGCGCTCACCGGCATCTCGGGCATCCTTGTGACGCCCTATGACACAAACGGAGAGATTGCGCCGCGCAAGCTGGCCCCGATCATTGACCGCGCGCTCGCCGCCGGGGTGCATATCCTGGTCGTGAACGGCAACACTGGCGAATATTACGCGCTGACCAATGATGAAGCCTGCACGATGGTGCGCGAGGTGGCCCAGATGGTTGACGGGCGCGCGCCGCTGCTGGCGGGTGTCGGACGCGGTATTCGCGACGCTTGTGCGTTGGCCAAAGCGAGCGCTGACGCGGGCGCCGATGCGCTGATGATACACCAGCCGCCCGATCCCTTCGTCTCCCCCCGTGGCACGGTCGATTATGTGCGCGCGGTGCGGGATGCTTCGGGCGGGTTGCCGGTGATGCTGTACCTGCGCAATGATGCGATGGGGCCCGAGGGCATCGCCCGGCTTTGTGAGGTCGAGGGGGTGAAGGGGGTCAAATGGGCCACGCCGAACCCTTTGAACTTTGCCCGCGCGATTGAGGCAGCGCCGGATGATATCGTCTGGGTCGGCGGCTTGGCCGAGGTCTGGGCGCCGCCGCTCTATGCGGTTGGCGCGCGGGGGTTCACCTCTGGTCTGATCAATGTCTGGCCGGAACGGTCGGTTGCCATTCACGCAGCGCTCGACGCGGGCAACTACGCAGAGGCGAACCTGTTGATCGCGGGCATGCGTGCCTTTGAGGACATTCGTGCCGAAGAACATAACGGCACGAACGTCACCGGCGTCAAAGCTGCGCTGATGGCCATCGGACAGGACTGCGGCACCACGCGCCCGCCCTCCGCATGGCCTCTGACAGAGCGTCAGCAGGCGGTGCTGGACCATTTCATAACAGACAACGGACTGAAGGGAGACCGGGCATGAACCCCGAACTACGTGAGAAACTTAAGGCGGTTTCGGTCGCGACATTGGCCACAGCGCTCTATAAGCGCGGGCTGCGCAATCAGGTGGTGCAGGAGGTGGGTCCGGTCGCGCCCAAGGGCCAAAATATGGTCGGGCCTGCCTTTACCCTGCGCTACATGCCCGCCCGTGAAGACCGCAATCAACTGGTCGAATTCCGCAACCCCGAGCATCCGCAACGGGTCGCGATTGAGACTTGTCCCGAGGGCTATGTGCTGGTGATGGACAGCCGCAAAGACGCGCGTGCCGCCAGCGCCGGGGACATTCTGATCACTCGGTTGATGATGCGCGGCGCGGCAGGAGTAGTCACAGACGGCGGGCTGCGCGATGCCGCGATCATTGGCACACTTGAGATGCCCGCCTACCACGCCCGGCCCTCAAGCCCGACCAACTTGACCTTGCATGAGGCGATTGAGATCAACTGCCCCGTGGGCTGCGGCGATGCGCCGGTCTTTCCCGGTGATATCGTGGTGGGCGACGATGATTGCGTGATCATCATCCCTGCAGATATTGCCGAGGAGGTCGCGGACGAGGCTGTTGAGATGACCGCCTATGAGGATTTCGTTGTTGAAGAGGTCAAAGGCGGCGCGGGGATCATCGGGCTTTACCCCGGCACCAAACAAGAAAGCCTCGATAAATTTGCAGAATGGCGCAAGGCCAACAACCGCTGAGTTAGGTCTTTTCCGGAGTGAAATATTCCGGGAAAGCCGCCCGTTTTTCGGTCATGCGGTCAACGGTGCGTTGCAGGTGCTGACGCAGCGCATCCATCGCGGCGGGGGCGTCGCCCGCCTCGATCCCATCAAGGATCCGGCTGTGGCCCCCAATCACCTCTTTGTTGTTAAGGATGCGCCCCGCCTCGTCGAAATTATCCAGGTGCAGGCGGCGCAGACGTTCCAAATGGCCCGCGTGGCTTCGCATGATGCGTTGACTTTGCACATGGCCTGCCGCGACGAACAGGGTCTGGTGGAATACTTCGTCCAGCTCTTGAAAAGTCGGCACATCGCCGGGCTGATCTGAAATGCTGCTTTGCAAGGCGACGATGCTGCGCAGCCGGGTGAGGGCTTCGGCTGCGATGCCCGTCGCCAAACGGCGCACTACTTCGGTTTCAAGCGCGATGCGCATGAACTGGGCTTCGCTGATTGCCGACATATCAATCGGCGTCACCAAAGTGCGCGACTGCGGATAGATCTTGACCAACCCCTCTTTAGCCAGCTGCTGCAGCGCATCTCGAAGGGGGGTTAAGCTGACGCCATGGGTCTCGGCCAATTCGGCGCGCAGAAGTGGGGTGCCTGGCGGCAGGTCGAGCCGGACAATCTGATCGCGCAGCGTGGCATAGACCCCGCGCCCGGTCGGCCCCCCCTCGAATAGACCTAAGTCAGCCCCTCCGCCCAAAATGCTTTTAGCAAGGGTCTGAGCGCTCTGCGCAGCAGGTTTGTTCGATGAGGTCATGTGGGCTCTTCCATAGCTATTAAATCTAATATATCAGTTAATGACATCTTACCGAAGCGGTTTTTTTGACACCCTGAGAGGGGAACATCCGATGGGCAGCCAGACCATGCAAGTAGACCAAAGCGCAAGGGTGATGCTGCTGTCACCGACGGATAACGTGGTCGTGGCGACCTCGGCGGTGCCCCAAGGGGCGGTATTGCCGCAAGACGGGCTGCATGCCAACCACGATACGCCCCAAGGTCACAAGATCGCAATCCGGCCCATCCAGCAGGGCGCGCCGATCCTGAAATTCGACACGGTGATCGGCTATGCAGCGCAGGATATCGCTGCGGGGGACTGGCTGCACAGCCATAACATCAAGTTCGATGCGGTCGACAAAGACTATGCTTTCGCCCGCGATTATACCCCAACCGACCTGCTGCCGCCCACAAAGCGCGCACAGTTTATGGGCATCCGGCGTGAGAATGGCCGGGTGGGCACGCGCAACTACATCGGGCTTTTCGTGACCGTGAATTGCTCGGCCACGGTGGCGCGCAAAATCGCCAACTACTTCGACGAAGAGCGGATGGAGGCATGGGAGAATGTCGACGGCGTGATCCCCTTCATCCACGAATCCGGCTGCGGGATGGAGCTTACGGGCGAGCCGATGGACCTGCTGCGCCGCACGCTATCGGGCTACATCCGTCATCCCAACCTTGCCGGGGCCGTGGTCCTGTCACTGGGGTGCGAGCGCAACAATTTGGCGCAATTCTTCGAAGAAGAAGGGCTGGCGGAGGGCAAGATGCTGCGCACGATCACCATGCAGCACGTCGGCGGCACGGCCCGCGCGATTGCCGAAGGTAAGGACGCCGTGCGCGAAATGTTGGATCAGGCCAACGCCGTGCGGCGCGAACCCTGTTCGGCTGAGCATATCACCATCGGGATGCAATGCGGCGGGTCGGACGGGCTTTCGGGGCTGTCGGCCAACCCCGGCCTTGGCGTGGCGGCGGATATTCTAGTGCGCAACGGCGGTACGGCCATCCTGTCGGAAACGCCCGAGATTTTTGGCGTCGAACACCTGCTCACCCGCCGCGCCCGCAGCGAAGAGGTGGGCCGCAAATTGGTTGAGCGCATGGACTGGTGGCTGGAGCATACCAAGGGTCGTGACACGCAGATCAACGGCGTGGTCAGCCCCGGCAATCAGGCGGGCGGCCTTGCAAATGTGTTAGAGAAATCACTTGGCGGAGCCAAGAAAAGCGGCAGCACCGGGCTAATGGAAGTCTATCACTATGCCGATGCGGTGACCCAGAAGGGGCTGGTCTTTATGGACACGCCCGGCTTCGATCCGGTGTCGGCCACGGGGCAGATCGCGGGGGGTGCCAACCTGATTTGCTTCACCACAGGGCGCGGGTCTTGCTTTGGCTCTTACCCGTCGCCGACGATCAAGCTCGCCTCTAACACGCCGATGTTCACCAAGATGCAGGACGATATGGACATCAACTGCGGCACGGTAATCGACGGCGAGCAGAGCCTGGAGGAATTGGGCCAAGCGATCTTCGAACGCATCCTCGCCATCGCCTCGGGAGAGCAGAGCAAATCCGAAGCGCTTGGCGTGGGCGAAGAGGAATTCGCGCCTTGGCCGATTGGGGTCACAGGGTAAAAGATGTCAAAGGGGAAAGCGAAGATGAAACCGAACTATGTAAAGCTGGTCGAGAATACGCCGCTGCCGCGAATGGCGCTTTGCCGTCAGACCTTTGCCGCGACCCAGATCGACGACCCGCGCGCCGCCGTGGCCGAGGCGATGCAGGCCGATTGCGCGGGCAAGATAAAACCCGGCATGTCCATCGCCATCACCGCTGGCAGCCGGGGGCTGGCAAACCTGCCGGAACTGCTGGCCGCCATCGTGGCCGAGGTTCGCGCACGCGGTGCGCATCCCTTTGTCGTGCCCGCCATGGGCAGCCACGGGGGCGCCACGGCAGAGGGACAGACCGCACTTTTGGCTAAACTGGGCGTGACCGAAGAAAGCCTCGGCTGCGAGATCCGCTCTTCGATGGAAACCGATGAGATCGGCGTGCTCGACAACGGCATGTCGGTGCGGATGGACCGTCACGCCAATGCCGCCGATGGGATCATCCTGTTCAACCGCATCAAGCCGCATACGTCCTTCCGCGCGCCGAACGAAAGCGGCTTGGCCAAAATGCTCTCGATCGGCCTTGGCAAACAATCGGGGGCCGAAACCTGCCATTCGCGGGGCATTGATAACGTCGGTATCTTCGTGGCCAAAATGGCGCGGATGAAGTTGGAGCGCTGCATAGTGCTTTTCGGCATCGGCACGATTGAGAACGCTTACGATGGGCTGGCACAGGTCGTCGCGCTAGACAGTGACGGGATGCTGGAGGCCGAGGCCCCCTATCTACAAGACGCAATGCGCAACATGCCACGTCTGCCCGTCGGGCCGCTTGATGCGCCTTCGGCTTCGGGCGATCTGGACGTGCTGGTGGTCGATGAAATCGGCAAGGAGTTTTCCGGCACCGGGATGGACCCGAACATCACGCATCGTTTCTCTAGTGAAAAGATGCAGGTGCATTTGCATATCTCACGGTTGGTGGCGCTTGGCCTGTCGCCGCTCAGCAACGGCAATGGCAATGGCGCTGCGCGGGCGGATGTAATTACCGAACGCCTAGAGACGGATTTTGACCGGGAAGCGGTCTATGCCAATGCGATAACGTCCCAAGTATTGAAACAAGCGAAGATCCCCGTGGTCATGCCCTGCGACCGGACGGCGATTCAAACGGCGGTCAAGACCTGCGGGGCCGAGGATATTACCAGGGTCCGCCTGCTGCGCATCCCCAACACGCTGAAGCTTGAATACCTCTATGCTTCGGAAGCGATGCTACCAGAATTGCACGAGCGTTCGGGGGTGGAGGTCATCGGCGATCTGCAAGAAATGCAGTTTGGCGAGGGGCTTTTGCAAAACCCTTGGCCTGAGGTACATTGATGACCGACGCCGTATCAACGGGGCACGGGCTGCATCTGCATCTTGATCCGGTGGGCGGTGCGGCGGGCGATATGTTCATCGCTGCAATGCTGCACGCTTTTCCCGAGTTGGCCGAGCGCGCGCTGGCCGATGTTGCTGCCGTTTTGCCTGCCGAGGTTGGCCATGCGGAACTGACCGCGCATGTGGCTTCGGGCATCACCGCGCGCCGGTTTGAACTGGTGCTGACCGCGCCAGATGCAGGAACGCGGCATGGGGCTGAAACCACTTACCGCGCGATGCGCGAGTTGCTGGAAAACGCCCCGCTGTCAGACGGCACGGCAAAGGCCGCCTGCGCCATTTTGCACCGCATCGCAGAGGCAGAGGCGCAAGTGCATGACATCCCCATCGACCGGGTGCATTTTCATGAGATCGCCGATTGGGACGCGCTGATGGATGTGACCGCCGCAGGCAGCATATGTGCGGCTCTGTCAGAGGCGACATTCTCGCTTGCGCCGCTGCCGCTTGGGGGCGGTCTGGTTGAGACGGCGCATGGCAAACTACCCGTTCCGGCCCCCGCGACAGCGCTGATCTTGCAAGGCTACGACTGGCACGACGATGGAGTGCCGGGCGAAAGGGTCACCCCCACCGGTGCCGCGATCCTTGCCCATGTCACCGACGGCAGCCCAACCACCAGCCGTCCGCCGGGGCGGCTGCGCTGTACCGGGTCAGGCGCGGGGATGCGGGTGATGAAGGGTCTGCCAAATATCCTGCGGGTCAGCGTCTTCGACAGGGCCTCCGAGGGCATCGAGCAGGACAGTGTGGTGCAATTTGCCTGCGACATTGACGACATGACGGGCGAGGAACTGGGCGCGGCGGTCGACCGGCTGCGCGCGATGGAAGGCGTGGTGGATCTGCTGATGCTCAGCGGGCAGGGCAAGAAATCACGCCCGGTGACGCGGTTGGAGTTGTTGGTGCAGCCTCAGGCAGCAGATGCGGTCACGGCGCGGCTGTTTGATCTGACGTCGACGCTGGGGCTTCGCCGCACGTTTGTGGATCGTTTGATCCTCGCACGGGAGAGCGATGAAATCGGCCCCCTTCGGCGCAAACGCGCGACGCGCCCCGGCGGGCAGGAGACCATCAAGGTTGAGAGTGACGATCTGGCCGATGCCGAGACCCTACACGACCGCCGAACTCGCGCCCGCGCGGCGGAGGAGGCCAAGCGCCGTGTCATCGCCCTTGCCCGCGACAGTGCCGATTAACCGATTTACTGAGAGCCGAGGACACCTATGACCGATAATCCTGCCATCATCTGCGTTGCCATCACCGGATCGCTCCCCACGAAAGCCGACAACCCGGCGGTGCCGATCGACATCTCCGAACAGATCGAAAGCACCCAAGCCGCGTTTGAGGCCGGGGCGACGATCTGCCATGCCCATGTGCGCACCGCCGATGGCACGCCCACCGCAGACCCAGACCGTTTCGCGCGCCTGCAAGAGGGGCTGCGCAAACATTGCCCGGGCATGATCGTGCAATTCTCGACCGGGGGGCGGTCGGGCGCGGGCAAGAACCGGGGCGGTATGCTGCCGCTGCGGCCCGATATGGCCTCACTTTCGGTGGGGTCGAACAACTTTCCCAACCGCGTTTACGAAAACCCGCCAGAGCTTGTCGACTGGCTGGCGGGAGAGATGAAGACCTATAACGTCCTGCCCGAGATCGAGGTTTTCGACCTGAGCCACATCCTAAAGGCTAAGGCGATGGCAGACGCGGGCGCGATCCCGGCGCGGCCCTATATTCAGTTTGTCATGGGCGTGAAGAACGCCATGCCTGCGGATCGTGAGGTTTTTGATTTCTACATTCAGACGGTCAAACGGCTGTTTGGCGATATCCCGTGGTGTGCTGCCGGGATTGGGCGGCATCAGGCGGAACTTAACGCATGGTGTGCGGCAGCAGGGGGGCATCTACGCACCGGGTTGGAGGACAATATTCGGATGGACAAACATACGCTTGCACCGTCCAATGCTGCCCTCGTCACCCGCGCGGCAGAGATTTGCGCCGAGGCCGGTCGCCCCGTCGCCACACCGCAGCAGGCGCGTGAGATTTTGAGATTGGGCTAGGGCTTAAGGGCTCTAAGCCACCACCAATTTGATAAGGAGATTCAGATGAAGAAACTGACATTCACCCTCGCCACTTTCGCCAGCCCGCTCGCGGCACATGAGGGCGCGCATGTGCATCCGCATGGCAACGATCCCTTTTGGGCAATGGCATTGCTATCGTTGGCAATCGTGATTCTTGCGGTGGCGGTGATGCGGCGGAAGTAGGCTGCGAATAGGGTCAAGCCATCCCCCATGCCCCGCCTGAAAGGTTACATCTTCCCACGCGCGATCATCGCCTATGCGGTCTGGGTCTATCACCACTTCGCGCTCAGCACGGCTGCTGTCGAGGACTTGCTCGCCGAACGAGATGTGATGGTCAGCCGTGGGACCGTCCAGAAATGGGTGAACCGCTTTGTTTGCCAATTCGCTAATAGTATCTCAAACGTGAACGCATTTGTCGTCGACATGGCTTTGTTGCACAAATCGCGTCCTGTAGGATTCACTGTATGAATCCAATATAGTAGCAGGCTTCTATGAGCAGCTGGACACCGACGAAGTACAAGACCCGGAACTGGGCGGAGTACAATTTTTCACTCAAACAACGAGGATCGCTATCATCTGGTTTGATCCAGGGATGACGTGGGAAGCGGTCGGGTCTGGTCGAAGGGGGCGTCAGCGAACCTACAGAGTTGCTGCTATGCGAGCCTGTCTGATCCTCAAAGTCTTGTTCGGCCTGCCGTTGAGGCAGACGACGGGGTTTGTGGAAAGCCTACTGAAATTGGTTGGGCTGGATTGGGCGGTGCCGGACTTCAGTAAATTGTGACGTCGTCAAAAAACACTGTCTGTCGCTATCCCGTACAAAGGATCAGCAGGTCCCTGCACGGGAGTGTCCGATCTTCTGTGTAACTGCGATCTGGTCCATGCTTCCTGAGAGGAGCAAGGACGATGACCATATCCGAGGAACTGCTGGACGAACTACTGCAGGGCTGCGAGCGGCCTGAAGACCTGCTTGGCGATGCCGGTCTAATGAAAGAGCTCAAGATCAAGCTGATGGAGCGAATGCTCGGTGCTGAGTTGACGTCACATTTGGGCTATGAAGACGGCAAGGATGCCCCGCCTGATCAGACCAACCGTCGCAACGGGTCATCCGCCAAGAGATTGAAGGGGCAAGACGGCGAACTGCCTATAGCTGTGCCACGGGACCGGGACGGTAGCTTCGAACCTGAACTGGTGAAGAAGGGTCAGACCCGCATTGATGGGATGGATGACAAGATCATTGGCCTCTACGCAGCCGGTCTGACGGTCCGCGATATCCGTGCTCATCTTGAGGACGTCTATGGCCTGCAAGTTTCGCCAGACTTGATCAGCCGCGTGACCGATGCGGTGCTGGATGAGGTTCGGGAATGGCAGTCCCGGGCGCTGGACCGGATGTATCCCATCGTCATTTTTGACGCTCTACGGGTCAAAATCCGTGACGCCGATAGCCGCATGGTCAAGAACAAAGCCGTCTACGTGGCCCTTGGCGTCAGCAAAGATGGCGTGCGCGAGGTTCTCGGTCTTTGGATCGCTGACAACGAGGGCGCCAAATTTTGGCTCTCCGTGATGACAGAGCTTAAGAACCGTGGGCTGCAAGACATCCTGATTGCTGTCGTAGACTGCCTCAAGGGTTTCCCTGACGCCATCACTGCAGCCTTTCCGGACACGGCCGTGCAAACGTGCATTGTCCATCTCGTGCGCCACTCGTTGAACTTCTGTGCCTGGAAAGATCGCAAGGAAGTGGCCGCTGATCTACGGCGGATTTACAGCGCCCCTACAGCCGATCAAGCTGGTTTGGAGTTGGATGCCTTCGAGGAGAAATGGGCCGGAAAATATGCCTCCATCGCACCGGCCTGGCGCAGGGCTTGGCAGGAAGTGATCCCGTTCTTTGCTTTTGATCCCGCCATCCGAAAGATCATCTACACCACCAACGCAATTGAAAGCTTGAACCGTGTAATCCGCAAATCGATTAAGACGCGGGGATCGTTCCCGACCGAAGACGCAGCCACGAAGCTGATCTACTTGGCGATCCGCAAGTTTGAGAAAGGCGGCCGAAATGTTCGAGAATGGTTTGCGGCCCGCAATCATTTCGCCATAATGTTTGAGGATCGCTTCAATGCGTGACTGTATCTAAAACCCGCATGAGCCAGACCAGATACACAAAGTTCATGACACTCCCCCTCTGCACCTGCTGTTTCCCTCCCGGGACATTGCTGCGCAATGCCCTGCCGGGCAGTGGACAGCACAGGCATCAAGGCGGAGGGCGAAGGCGAATGGAATGCCCGTAAGCATGGTGGCTCCAAACGCCGCCTATGGCGCAAGATCCATATAGGGATTGATGAGGACTAGCGGAAAATCCACCTAAGAAACAGCTCCAAACTGTTCAAACAAGCTGAGCCACCTCTCTGTAGCGCAGCTCAGAGCAGTCAGCGGTGCCCCCATTAGGTGAGGGCACCGCTTCTTTATCTAAATTGGCTAAACAAGACATCTGCTTCGGCGTTTAATCACATCCGTGCGACGGGCGCAGGCTTGCTTTCATGAACGACCAGTTGAACTACGTCCGACCTGCTATAGTGACCAAAGCTATCGACGATAGTTTTTGCTTTGTTGATGTCGTCCATATCAATTTCAGCAATGATCAGCTCCTCTTGGCCGCTTTCGCTCTTAGCAAGGACAGTTCCATCCGGCCCAACGATGCTAGACGCTCCACCACCAGCAGCAAAAACCTCGGTTGCTTTCGCGCCCAATTCGGTGATGAATTCCTTAGGCAATACACCTGTGACCGAAACCACAAAACACTGAGCTTCGAATGCGTAGTTCCGTGTTGCAGCGTCGATTACGTTATCTGTCCATGGTAACCCGCCAGGCCAGTTCGCTACATGAATCTCCTCACCTTGAGATTGGATGGCATAGCGAAACAGCGCGTTCGAGTGTTCGTAGCAAACCAATGCACCAAGTCGACCAACGGTAGTATCGTACACCTTTAGATCTTCGCCAGTACCGAAACCGTAGCTCATCCGCTCATGGTGTGTAGGCATTAACTTGCGCCTACATCCAAGAATGGAACCATCACTTTCGAGCAAAAGTTGACTATTGTAGAGTGTGCCACCCTCTCGTTCGGTTAACCCGACAACCATTGCTAACTTGTGGGTTGCTGCCGTTTTACAAAGCCGCTCAGTCGCGGCATCTCCGATAACAACAGAGTTCTCTAGCAAACGCGGATAGTATTCAGTTCGCGCTGTAAGAGCATCAAGGCAGAGTGTCCAATAAGGGTATCCGGGCAGAAAAGTTTCCGGAAATACCAAAAGTTCGACACCTTCCTTTGCGGCCTCTGCGGCAATGTTTTCGATCTTATCTAGTGTTGCCTCAAGATCGAGGAATACCGGCGCATATTGAGCGGCGGCAACTATACGTTTTCTCATCGCTTTAGCCCTTTTTCTCATTAAGAATCTTTACAGATTTCGGATCAAAACCCGTTGCCATAAGATCTTTGTAAGCCATTGAACTAAAGTCAGTATTCACAAAGCTGGCCACATCCGGAATTCGAGGAATGAGCTTTTCGCCATATGCCCACTCGGCCATTTTTTGCATGCGCTCGACTGCTACATCCGTCACGGACAAGTCCATCTGTTTGATATCCGTTGCGGACCAAACAGGATCAAACCCCGAAGAAGTCTCGATCACATCGGTTGGAATGCTCTTGGCAGGTTCGAGCGATTGGAACCATTCATTTGAAAGCTCGTGATTGTTGGCAGCAAAAAACATCGCCTCAGAATGAGCTTTCAGGAGTTTTGATACTTCATCCGGGCGTTTGTTGATGAAGTCATCGCGCATGATCAGTACCATAGACGGGGTAACGTCTTGGGACACGACTTGGGCAAGGTCCTCATGTTCAAACAGTGTCACCCATGGGTCCCACATAAAGAATGCGTCGATCTGCTGGGTCCGCACTGCATCCGCCAACTCGGCTGTGCCGATGTTCACGAAATTGACGTCGCGACCCGGCGTCAGGCCTGCACTTTTTACGGCCTCCTGCGCGTTTAGATACGCTGAAATCCCGAAAAGGCCATAGATAGATTTGCCCTTCAAGTCTTCGATTTTGGTGATCCCAGACGCTTTGGTCGTCAAGATCGCCGAGCGAAAGTACGACTGGTGCGAGACGACAGAAAGAGGAACGCCAGCAGCCATCATAAGTACAGCACTGAAGTCCGCAACACTTCCGATGTCTGCAGCGTTTGATACCAATGCCTCGTTGATCGGCGGGCTGCCTGCAAACTGTGTCATCTTGAGATCAACACCGTTGCGGCTCGCGATATCGGTGTTCTTCATAGAGTGTTGGGTCTGTGCAGAGACCGAAACTGTATTGGTCCAACAAAAGCGGATCGGATCAGTATCTTGCGCGCGTAGAATGGATGGAGCAGAAAGTGCCGCCACACTGGAACCGATTAAGGTGTTGAATTTGCGTCTGTTCATCATGCGTTCTCTTTTCCTTCTTTTTGCCAGTCTGGCTTGAGTGTTTCCCACAGTTCGTTCACGGTTTGAACGAACCACGGGTCGGTGCGGCTGGCCGCGTTGCGCGGAAAGCCAAGTTCGGATGTCACGATTTCGCGTATGCGACCCGGTCTCGGGCTCATGACGACAACCCGGTCCGCCAAAAACACTGCTTCGTCGATCCCATGCGTTACGAAGATCACGGTGCAATTCCCTTCGGACGTCAGGCGCGAGATTTCTTCCTGCAACAACACGCGGGTCTGCGCATCAAGCGCGCCAAGCGGTTCATCCATCAGCAAAATTTCGGGATCAGGTGCCATCGCTCTTGCAATCGCAGCACGCTGTTTCATGCCACCCGAAACCTCATGCGGCAGCTTATCCTCGAACCCAGCCAGCTGAACCCTTGCCAGGAAATCACGAGCAACTTCAGCGCGCTCGCTCTTGGTCATCCCTTTTGCCTTCAAACCGAACTCGACGTTCTTTTGAAGTGTCATCCAATTGAACAAAGCATAGTCTTGGAACACTACGGTTCTGGTCGCGTTAGGCTCCAAAACTTCAACACCGTTTTGAATGACTGCACCCGTGGTTGGGTTTTGAAAACCTGCGATCAGGTTCAGCAACGTCGACTTGCCGCAGCCAGAGGGTCCAAGCAAAGATATGAATTCGCCTCGCTGGACAGACAGGTTAACATTCTGAAGGGCAACAATTTCTTTGCCTTCCTGCGTGGCGTAAATTTTACCCACGTCAGAAATCTTTAAATGCGGTTTTATTAGCGTGCTCATATTCGTGTCCTTTAGCTACGTTCGGAGGGCGACCAAGCATTCACATGGCGCTCAATTTTTTCAACGGCGGCGGACATGATGAAACCGACGATTCCGATCGCCACCATGCCAGCAACGACATTGTTGATTTGAAAAAGCATGCGCGATTGCTGGATCAGATAGCCCAAGCCTGTTTGAGCAGCTATCAGTTCGGCAGTAACGACACACATCCAACCGATCCCAAGCGCCAGACGGAGGTTGGGCATCATGATCGGCAAAGCCGCGGGAAACAACACATCCACAAAGAGCAATTTGCGCGATGCTCCTAGACACAGTGCAGCGTTAATTTGGTTCCGGTCTATCGAACGGACAGCTGTGTAGGCTCCAAAAAACAGCGGAAAAACACACCCGAGGAACACGAGAAAGTAAGCCGACATATCGCCCAACCCGAACCAAAGAATAGCGATAGGAACCCAAGCGAGTGGCGGCACGGGCCGCAAAGCTTCGATGATAGGGCGTATCAGTTCAGACGCAGTTCGGGACCAACCACATAGAAAACCCAACGGAAGCCCGATAGCGCAAGCCAGCAAATAGCCGAAAACAATACGTTTCAAACTAGCGGCTAGGTGGAGGAAAAGTGTACCGTCCTGCGCCAATTTCCACAAAGCAATCACAACATCAGTAGGTGCAGGAAGTAAAAAGCTGTTGATGATGCCAAGCCCGGCAAGAGCCTGCCACAAGAGCAGGACACTCCACAGCCCGATCATGTTCAACGTAAATTTCCTGCGCAAAGCCGACGGCTTTTTAACCTTGACCTTGGCCTGAGGCAGGGCTGTGGTTGCAGTGATCTGAGATGTCATATTTAGGTATCCTTAATGAACTGAGTTGGTTCGCTCATGGCCCAAATCACCGAGAAAAAGGTGCGCAGCATTGTTGCGAACTCTTCGCTCTCGATAATCAGGCCGTAATACTCTTTTTTCGCTGAGACGATCGCCACGCGGTTGTCATAAATCTGTATCGTCAATCCGAGCGGGACATGCTCAGGAGCAAAGCGCACTTCGCGTTTTGCCTTGCGGTCGCTGGGCCAGATATCTTTGCGGTCATGGCTGCGCGAGCGCATGACTTTCATCCAAATACCTTTGCTTATCCGCTCCGCCGCGTAACCTTCCATCCAATCAAGACCCGGGGCCTCCATGATTTCATCCATGGCGTAGGTGCAGTACAGGGTCCCATCCCGACACGTCAGAGAATCCAACATAACTGTCCTGATACCTTCTGAGCCCTCATAGAAGGTAACCACTCGATTGGGACCACCTGCCTGATCTGCTGATGATTTGCTAAGAGACGTGCTTAACGACGTCGTTAGCGACGTGTCTTAGGTGGGGGTCGGCTATGCGTGGTGAGATACTGGGGTTTG
>Ga0163215_100171_pt1 | contig 171033 bp, 176 predicted proteins | sample SynspAceP_FD_185934 | JGI IMG/M metagenome (GOLD analysis project Ga0163215, IMG submission 185934) | Saline lake microbial communities from Ace Lake in Antarctica - Synechococcus sp. Ace-P (Hybrid Assembly) | ecosystem: Environmental > Aquatic > Non-marine Saline and Alkaline > Saline | place... | reverse complement strand
ACGAAAGCATCAGATCCCTTATGATATCGAGGCCTACAAGCTGCGCAACACGGTCGAGAGATGCTTCAGAAAGCTCAAACACTTCAGCGCATCGCCACCCGGTACGACCGGAGGGCAACCTACTTTGCCAGCTTCATCTTCCTCGCATGCGCAATGCTATGGATGAGGTGAATGTCGATTCTACCTAGGCTTACTTCTCGCCGAACAGGCCAGACTGCGCGCCGCCCGGCACCGGCAATCCCAGTCGTTCATATGCCAGCGGGGCCGCCGTGCGGCCACGCGGGGTGCGGGCGACATAGCCCTTCTGCATCAGGTAGGGCTCGATCACGTCTTCCACGGCGTCACGCGCTTCCGAGAGGGCGGCAGCCAAAGTCTCGACGCCTACGGGTCCGCCTGCATAAGTGTGCACCAGCGCATGCAAATAGCGCCGGTCAAGCGCATCGAGGCCGTCCTGGTCAATCTCCAGCCGCTTCAGCGCACGCCCGGCAGCGGCGGCATCGATCTTCGCGCCTTCGGACTCGGCAAAGTCGCGCACGCGGCGCAACAGGCGCAGCGCGATACGCGGCGTGCCCCGGGCGCGGCTGGCAATCTCGACAGCGCCGTCTTCCGTAATGGCGGCGCCGAGTTTCCGGGCCGCTGCCATGACAATATGTGCCAGTTCCTCGGGCTCATAGAATTCGAGCCGCAGCGGAATCCCGAACCGGTCGCGCAAGGGCGTTGCCAAGAGGCCCGCCCGCGTCGTCGCGCCAACCAGCGTGAAGGGCGACAGGTCCAGCCGAACCGAGCGCGCCGACGGCCCCTCGCCGATCACAATATCGAGGGCATAATCTTCCATCGCCGGATAGAGAATTTCCTCCACAATCGCCGGCAGGCGGTGGATTTCGTCAATGAACAGCACATCATTGGGTTCGAGGTTGGTCAGGATCGCAGCGAGGTCGCCGGCCTTGGCGATCACCGGCCCGGAGGTCGCCCGGAAGCCGACGCCCATTTCCCGCGCCAGGATCTGCGCCAGCGTCGTCTTGCCAAGCCCCGGCGGCCCGAACAGCAGCACATGGTCGAGCGCTTCGGAGCGCCCGCGTGCCGCCTCGACATAGACTTTCAGGTTCGACTTGACTTTGCGCTGGCCGACATAATCGTCGAACGTTTGCGGCCGCAACGCACGGTCCAGCGCATCGCCGCCCTGCGCGTTCGGGTCGGACAGTTCCCCCTCGCGGCTCACCGGCTAAGTTCCTTCAGCGCCGCCTTGACCAGCGGACCGACGTCCGCGTCGCCAGCCGCAGAGGCGGCGGCCGCAACGGCCCGCGCCGCGTCGCTCTGGCCATAGCCAAGGTTAACCAGCGCCGAGATCGCCTCGCCGCGCGGTCCGGTTTTTGCCACCACAGGCGCGCTCGCCATGCCTGCGGCGCTGGCCGCATCGAACTTGCCGAACCGGCCCATGGGCGGCGCCTTGCCGCCCAGGTCGAGCACGATCCGCTCAGCCAGTTTCTTGCCGACGCCCTTGGCCCGCTCCAGCACTGCGGCATCGCCGAGCGCGATCGCGTCCTTCAGTTCGGCCGGTGAAATCGCATCCAGAATGGCCATCGCCGCCTTGCCCGCCACGCCGTGCACATCCTGCAGGCGCACGAACCAGGCGCGCTCCTCGTCCGCCCCAAAGGCATAAAGCGTGATCGCCGCTTCCGTCACTTTCGTTTCGACATGCAGCACAGCGGTCTCGCCTGCATGCACAACGCTCAGCAGGCGCGTACCCGCCTGGCAGACATAGCCGACGCCGTTGACGTCAATCAGTATATGATCGAGGCCGAGCGCCGCAATCGTTCCGGTCAGGCGTCCGATAATCATGGCTCTGACCTCCCTGCACTTATCCTTCGACATCGCGCACGGTGAGCCTGATATGAGCGCTCATCCTGAGCGAAGTCGAAGGGCGAGCCGTACGATGCAAAGTTCATCATCATGCCGCGCCCCGCCTCATCTCGAGTGGCAGGTGGTGCGCGGCGCAGATGGCGCAGGCGAGCGCATCGGCGGCGTCTTCCTTCATCTCCCCGGCGCGCGGCAACAGGCGCTTGACCATGAACATGACCTGCGTCTTGTCCGCGGTGCCCGTACCGACGACCGACAGCTTGATCTTGCGCGGGGCAAATTCGGCCACCGGCAGGCTCGCCAGCGATAGGGCGGCCATGGCAGCGCCGCGCGCCTGCCCCAGTTTCAGCGCCGAGCGCGGGTTTGCATTGACCAGTGTTTCCTCGATTCCCGCTGCATGCGGCGCATGCAGGCGGGCGATTTCAGCGACGGCAGTGAATATGCCAGCCAGCCGCGCGGCCATTTCCATGGTCGTGTCGACCGAGATAACGCCATGCGCCACATGCACGAGGCGGGCGCCGGTCTGCTCCACCACGCCCCAGCCGGTATGGCGCAGGCCGGGATCAATCCCGAGGATTCGAATCGTCGCTGTCATGGGCCCTACCCTATCAGGCGTCGAGGTTAATGACAGCTTGCATTTTCCCCATTTGTTCCAGCTTTCCCGTCGCGGGGACCTTCAACTCATCCATGTGAGCACACGCGGCTCGATCGGGTTGGCGAAGGCACGGCCCTCGGTGCGGGACTCGCTCCATTCGCGCTTCAGGCGCTGGTACCATTTGGCCTGCACGTCGATATCGTCGATCCAGAGCATCGCCTTCTGGTGGGCAAGCCCCATGTTCTGCAGGTCGACCATGTCGCCGTCCTGGCGCAGGAACTTTTTCGCCATCGGGATGGCAAGGGGGACTGCAAGGTTCAGCAGCGGCGCGCCGGTCCACCAGGTGAACTGGGTGATGCGCGTGCGCTTGGGCGCTTCCGGCGTCAGGCAGGTCAGCGTCAGCAGGCGGGTCTTTTCGTTGGAAATGATTTCCCAGCGAAAGCCCGGCAGCTGGAAGCGGATTTCCGTTTCCACATTGTCGCCGAATACCCAGCGATAGAGCTTCGAGTTCGAGCTCGGCGCATGCCGCTCAATCGCCCAGCCGCGCTCTGTCGGAATGAATTGCTTCTCTTTCAGCTTCAGGCCTACCGAAGGCGGGCGCCACCACCACTGGTTATGCACGAAAGGCACATGCGCCGGGTCCATCAGGCCGACCACGGCATCGTCCATATGCGCGTTGAACATGTCATGAATGACGAAACCGGGCTTGTCCGGCAGCGGGCCGAATTCCGGCGGCGGCACGACGGGCGGCGCATCACTGCGCGGATTGTCGGCGACATAAAGGTACACCGCGCCATTGGCCTCATGCACCGGGTAGCGGCGCACCTTCACCTTGCCCGGGTCGTAGCTGCTGCCCTCGGTCAGGCTCGGCATCAGCTTGCAGACACCGTCCGTGCCGAAGCGCCAGCCATGATAGGGGCATTGCAGGGCCCATTCGCCGTTTGCCTCCAGCTGCTGGCCCGCCGAAAGCGGCACAAGCCTGTGCGGGCAGATATCGCGCAGCGCAAACACTTCACCCGCCGGGGTGCGACCCACGACGACGGGCTCGCCGAGCATCATGATCCGGTGTTGCTGGCCTTTTTTGAGCTCGCTCGACGGCGTCGCAAGATACCAACTGTCGGTCAGGTACCCGTCATCGGTGATGCCGTTCTTCGCCTGGGGAGAGGTCTGTGTGTCTGCCATGGGCCGCCTTATGGCGCAGGATTGACCGTGACGTCGAGACTCCAGGTGTCGCTGGGCGGTTCGTTCTCTTCCCAGGGGCGGCGCTCGACCAGGTGGAGCGTGCTGCTGCCGGGCGCGACCGCTTGCAGGTCAAACGACAGATAGTGATTGCCGCCGGTCACGCCGGGCTGGTTCTGGAATTCCGGATCGGTCGGGCGCACGCCTTCGCCGACGGTTTCAAGGAAGGCAGGCTGGTTCTCGATCTCCCAGATGTAGCCGGCTGTGGGGATCGACTCGAGCTCGATGCGGAGCGTTTGGCCCACATTCATTTCGATCTGCCCGCCATTCTGCGCGGCTCCCGCATAGAGCACGCCGTCGGGCAATTCTGTCACAGAGTCTGCCGCCAGGCCAGTGCAGGCTGCGAGCACGGGGCCCGCAAGGGCCGCAGGGAACAGGGAACGCCGCATCTGAAATCCTCCATCATGCGCTCTGCATAGCAGGAATTGGACAACGCGCCATGATGTCCCGTTGCCGCTCAGTTCCGGATCGCGCCTTCAAATGTCACCGAGGCGCCGCCGGCGCGGAAGTAGTCGGTCCAGAAGCCCCGCAAGCGCGCGTCCAGTTCCGGGTCAAGCGGCGGGCGGCCCGGATTGTGCGAGCGGCCGAAGCCGACAATCCGCACGTCCGCGCCTTGCACCGCCGGCAGGTAGCGAAACCTCTCCGCCGCCACCATCGCGGCATCCGGTTCCATCGACCGGAACTCGCTCCACGGCACGGCCTGGCTGTTCTCCAGCATGTCGGAGAATATATAGACATGGTCGAACGGCTGGCCGCCGGGTGGTGCCTGCGTCCACTGCGCAATTGTCGACATGATCGCCGAATGGTCGGCCGAGGCCGATCCCTGCACGGCCGGGGCCAGTGTCTGGGCCAGCTGGCCCATGAACTGGCGTTCGTCGGCCAGGGCCTTCATGCTGCTGCAGCCACCCATCATGGAATCGAGTGCGCCCTGCCCCTCTGGACAGCCCGGCTTGCAAGCATTGATCAGGCGCGAAGACTGCGTGTAGTGCTCGCCGATGGTTGCCAGCACGATCCGGTCGCCGGGGCCCAACTGGTCGACAACGGTGCCGATGCTCTCGGTGATGACAGCGCGGTCGGTATCGTCATAGGGAGTTGTCTGGTCGATCAGGAACAGGGACGAGGTCTGCCCGAAGGCACAATAGCCCGCCGCCTGCGTGCCGCTGGGCGCATCACCGGAAGAACCCGAACAGCCCGCGAGGACAAGTGCGACTGCCAGCAGGATCCGCTTCATTCAGGCGCCGAGCCTGCGCATCTGGTTGGCAAAGCGGCGCTTCTCGACCGCTTCCTCGTCGGCGCGTTTGGCCTGCATCTTCGCGGCCTGCTTCTCCAGCTTGTGCTTCTTGCGGTCGATCCGTTCGAAATCCGGATGCGGGTCATGGCAGAAATACGCCGCCGACACGCCGACAGCCACCACCGCGAGATTGATAAGCATAAAGATCCAGCCATCAACGCCAAGCCCCCCCTTCAGCGCCATGATTGCCGCCCCGCCATATTCCTGGTTCTCCAGCGCCTGGCCAAAGCCCATTTCGGGCTGCGTGATGAAGGCGAGATAGCCCTGCCGCAGGATCGACACGCCATAGGCCAGCGCCGCGATCAGCAGCACGACAGCCGCGACCTGCAGCGCCTCGCCCCACCAGTTCTTGCGTTTCGCATTATAGCCGAACCGGCACATGATCATGCCCAGCCTGTGCGCCAGCGTCACCAGCAGGCCGCCGACCAGGAACGAGACCAGCAGGGCCACAGCGGGGCTCTCGCGGAAGAAGAGCTCGAAACTGAAACGGTTGATCGGCACCTCGGCAATGGCCAGCGCCACCATGAAGGGCCAGTAGAACCAGGGCGATGAATAGCGCGGCTGGCGTTCTTCGCTGGCCTGGATATCGTCCCAGACCTCGTTTGTGTGCTGAAGCTGTTCGCGCATATTGGCCTGGCGACCGCTCCACCGCGTATCCACGGCTTCCATGCGGCGCGCGAACTGGCGCTGGAGGATGTCTGCGTCCGTGCTGGCGGACACCGGGACGTCCCGCGTTTGCTCTGCGTCGGGAATAGGAGTCGGCGTCAGACTGGGCTGACCTGCCACGACTTGAAGGGAGGAAGGAGGACGACCCGTTGTATCAGTGCTCATAAGACACGAATCCCAATCTTTGCCGCCCGCCTACACCATCGCCACGAACGTGTTTGCGCGAACCATGTGGCAGCTTCAAGGCGAAATGCCAGCGGCGCCTGCGATGCAGCGTGCCACCGCTCATTCGGCATGCCGTCCAAGCCCACTTCCCGTGCGGGTAAAGCGCCGCTATATGCGCCGGATGACCCCACGCGACCAAATCCGGAATTTCTCGATCATTGCCCATATCGACCATGGCAAGTCGACGCTCGCTGACCGCCTGATCCAGGCCTGCGGCGGGCTGACCGACCGTGAAATGAGCGAACAAGTGCTCGATACGATGGATATCGAGAAAGAGCGCGGCATCACGATCAAGGCCCAGACCGTGCGCCTCTCCTATACGGCGCAGGATGGCGAGACCTACACGCTGAACCTGATGGATACGCCCGGCCATGTTGACTTCGCCTATGAAGTCAGCCGGTGCCTGGCCGCCTGCGAAGGCTCGCTGCTCGTGGTCGATGCCAGCCAGGGCGTCGAGGCCCAGACGCTGGCCAATGTCTACCAGGCGATCGACCAGAACCATGAAATCCTCCCCGTCCTCAACAAGGTCGACCTGCCCGCCGCCGACGTCCAGCGTGTCAAGGACCAGATCGAGGACCTTATCGGTCTCGACACGTCTGATGCAGTCGAGACCTCGGCCAAGACCGGCCTCGGCATTCCCGATGTCCTCGAAGCCATCGTCAAACACCTGCCCGCGCCGCGCGAGGGCGACGCCACCAAGCCGCTCAAAGCTGCGCTTGTCGATGCCTATTACGACCCGTATCTCGGCGTCGTGGTCGTCGTCCGCGTGCATGACGGCGTGTTGAAGCCGAAGCAGACGATCCGCATGATGCGCACCGGCGGCGTCTACGAGATCGACAAGGTCGGCACATTCAACCCGAAGCTCACCGAAACCGACGCGCTCGGCCCGGGCGAGGTTGGCTATTTCGTCGCCTCGATCAAGGAAGTCGGCGAAACCGCAGTCGGCGACACGATTACCGAGGACAAGCGCCCCTGCGAAAAAGCCCTGCCGGGCTACAAGGAAGTCCAGCCGGTCGTCTTCTGCGGCCTGTTCCCGATGGACGCGGGCGACTTTGACGACCTGCGCGCGGCGATGGGCAAGCTGCGCCTCAACGATGCCAGTTTCACCTGGGAAATGGAAACCTCAGCCGCGCTCGGCATGGGATTCCGCTGCGGCTTCCTCGGGCTGCTCCACCTGGAAATCATCCAGGAGCGCCTCAGCCGCGAGTTCGACCTCGACCTGATCGCCACCGCCCCCAGCGTGGTCTATGAGCTGACCATGACCGACGGCACCGAAGTCGAGCTGCACAATCCGGCCGACATGCCGGATGTGGTGAAGGTCGCCGAAATCCGCGAGCCGTGGATCATCGCCACGATCTTCACGCCCGATGAATATCTCGGCGCGATCCTGAAACTCTGCCAGGATCGACGCGGCATCCAGACCGAGCTCTCCTATGTCGGCGGCCGGGCCATGGTGAAATACGAACTGCCACTCAACGAGGTCGTTTTCGACTTTTATGACCGGCTGAAATCCATCAGCCGCGGCTATGCCAGCTTCGACTACGAGATCGTCGGCCATCGCGCCGAGAATCTCGTCAAGCTGCAGATCCTCGTCAATGAAGAACCGGTCGACGCCCTCGCCATGCTGGTCCACCGCGACCGGGCCGAGAGCCGGGGCCGGCAGATGTGCGAGCGCCTGAAAGACCTGATCCCGCGCCAGATGTTCAAGATCCCGATCCAGGCCGCCATCGGTGGCCGCGTCGTGGCGCGCGAGACGATCTCGGCCATGCGCAAGGACGTGACCGCCAAATGCTATGGCGGCGACGCGACCCGCAAGAAAAAGCTTCTGGAGAAACAGAAGAAGGGCAAACAGCGCATGCGCCAGTTCGGCAAGGTGGAGATTCCGCAGGAAGCCTTCGTTGCCGCGCTCAGGATGGATAACGACTAGACCAGCCCCCCCAAAGCGCTCACCCTGAGCGAAGTCGAAGGGCGGGCGCGGGCGGGACATCCTCGGCGCACGGGGCCCCCGCCCCGTTTTTCGACTTCGCTCAGGATGAGGCCCTTGTGGACGCGTGCCCGCCGCAGGGCGCCAGCCCACGCATGCCCAGCCTTCCCATTCTCCCCATCCGGGCCTACATCCCCCGCATGACCCGCGCGCTGACGATCCTCGGTATTGAATCTTCCTGCGACGAGACCGCTGCTGCTGTGCTGCGCCTCGAAGGCGGGCGCGTGACGCTGCTGTCGGACGTGATCCACACCCAGCTGGAAGAGCATGCGCCCTATCAGGGTGTGGTGCCGGAGATTGCGGCGCGGGCGCATGCCGAGATTGCCGACAAGACGGTGGCCGCCGCCATGAAGGATGCGGGGATTTCCTATTCAGACCTCGATGGCGTCGCCGCCACATCCGGCCCCGGCCTGATCGGCGGCGTGCTGGTGGGCATGATGACCGGCAAGGCGATTGCGCAAGCGGCCGGCAAGCCGTTCATTGCGGTCAACCATCTGGAGGGCCATGCGCTGAGCCCAAGGCTCGGCGGCGATTGCCCCTTCCCGTACCTGCTGCTGCTGGTGTCGGGCGGGCATTGCCAGTTCCTGGAGGTGCGTGGACTTGGCCAGTACAAACGCCTCGGGTCGACCATTGACGACGCCGTGGGCGAGGCGTTCGACAAGACGGCCAAATTGCTCGGCCTCGGTTTTCCGGGTGGCCCGGCCGTGGAACAGCTGGCGAAATCCGGCGATCCAAAAGCCTTCAATTTCCCGCGCCCGCTGATGAACCGGCCCGGCCTCGATATGAGCTTTGCGGGCCTTAAGACCGCTGTAGCCCGCGCGGCCGCCGAAGAACCCCTGACAGAGACGCGCCTCGCCGACCTCTGCGCCAGTTTCCAGGCCGCCGTCTGCGACGTGCTGGCCGGCAAGGCGCGCCGGGCACTCGAGGGGTTTGATCCGGGTGAAGGGGAATCGATCCGTTTCGTCGTGGCGGGGGGCGTCGCCTCGAACAAGGCAATCCGGACGGCGCTGGAAGCGGAAGCACGGGCATTTGGCGGGGGGCTGTTCGCGCCGCCGCTGCGGCACTGTACGGACAATGCGGCGATGATCGCGCTTGTCGGGGCCGAGCGGATGGCCGCCGGGCTGATCGACGCGATCGGGGACCTTGGCGCCGGGGCGAGACCCCGGTGGCCGCTGGATGAAGCGTCAGCGACGCTGGATCCGGCTTATGACACGGGGCTCAAGGGCGCCAAGGCCTGATCAGGCGCCACTAAACTGCAAATTCAGCAAGGGCGAGCGTGGCTGCGAAGATGGCGACCGCGAACGGCACGGCTGCCAGCAGGGCGTAGAAGGATTGGCGGGCTTCAGTTTTCGAGAGGGTCATTGGATTGCTCTTCAAGGGGTCTTTTGGAAGGCACCATAGTCTTCCATGACCCTGATATAGCAGGCCCTGAAAAATAATCAATGAACAATTGCGATTTTATTCAGTGTTTAGTTTTTGTTAACGTTCCGGCGTGCTGGCGCCACACGACAGCGATGCGAGCAGGAGATCGAGGACACCACCCAGTTCCCGCTGCAATTTCGGCAGGGACAGGGCCGAAAACAGTTGCGGGAACCGGAACTTCATCAACGCAGATTGCATGAATTCGGCCGTTTCCTCCGGCCGCTCGAGCGGGCGGAATTCGCCAGCCTGGACGCCGTCATTCAGGATCTGCACCAGGTAGACGCGCTCCTGAGCCATCTGTTCGTTGAAATAGAGCGGGCGTTCCTGTTTGAGGACATTGGCGACTTCAAGGATCTTTGCGTCTTCCTCAATCGCCTTGAAGGTGCGTTCGAGACTCATCTCGAAAAACTCGCGAAGCCTTGAAGAGGCTGAGGTTTTCTTGCGGGCAATCGCGGCATAGTCTTCGAAAACCTTGGCGTTGAACTTGCGCGCCATGGCCTCGGCAATGTCGATCTTGGAGGCGAAGAAGCGGTAGATATTGCCGGCAGACATGCTGCAGTCACGGGCAATTTCCGACATGGTCGTCTTGCCGTAACCGTAGTGATGAATGCGCTCCATGGCGGCATCGAGGATCTGCTCGCGGGTGTCTGTTGTCTCATTCATGCGAAAACCATACTACTAATTTCTGAAGGATCAATGATTCATTCAGTTCACATTCGCCAGATTTGCGTGGCAGTGGAAAGCTCGCAAGCAGTATGCCATAGCGGTTCGTACACTCAACCAGGCCCCGAGGAGACGCTCATGCCATTGTTCTGCCTACACTGTCTCGACAAGAAAGATGGCGGCGCCCTGCGCGCCAAGGCCCGCCCGGCGCATCTGGAATGGGCCGTGGGCCTGGGTGATGCCGTTCGCATGGCCGGGCCGCTGCTCGCTGATGACGGCGAGACGATGGTCGGGTCGGTCTTCCTGGTGCAGGCCGAAAGCCTCGCCGCCGCCAAGACCCTGTCGTCGCAGGACCCCTACACGCAAGCCGGTGTTTTCGAGCAGGTCGACATCCATGAGACCCGCTGGTCGATCGGGGATGGCAAGCCTGCATGAGACAGCTCGTCCTCGGCAACCTGAACTATTCCAGCTGGTCGATCCGGCCTCTGCTGGTTGCCCGCCATGTTGGCCTGCCGGTGGACGAAGTGATCGTGCCGCTGGATTTTCCCGACACAAGCGCGAAACTGAAAGAGATCAGCCCGACCGCCAAAGTGCCGCTCCTCCTCTGGGACGGCCAGACGGTGTGGGAAAGCCTCGCGATCACCGAATGGATCGCCGAATGGGCCGCGCCCGGCCAGGTCTGGCCCGTGGATGCCGCTGCTCGCGCCGTGGCCCGCGCCGCCGCCTCGGAAATGCACGCCGGCTTTCCGGCCCTGCGCAGCCTGTGTCCGATGGACATCCGGTCGCGCCATGCTGCCCCGGAGATGAGTGACGGACTGAAGGCCGACATTGCGCGGATCGACGGCCTCTGGTGCGAGTTGCGCGAACGCTTCGGCAGCGGCGGACCGTTCCTGTTCGGCCAATGGAGCGCCGCCGACGCGTTCTACACGCCCGTCGTGACCCGTTTCCGCACCTATGGTCTTCCGCTCAGCGGCCCCGCGCAGGCCTATGCCGACGCTGTGCTGAGCGATCCGATATTCCGCGTCCTGGAAGAACAGGCAAAGGCCGAACCGTGGTGGATCAAGTATGGCCCGGATGGCCGATCCAGCGGCCACCTCAAGACGGAAGGTTGAGCAGGTCGTAGCCAAGGTCATGCCGGAACAGCGTTTTCACCTGTGTCCGGTAAAGGTCCATGGCTTCGCCCGTGAACAGGTCGGCGAGCGACGTCTTGCGGTTCTGCAGCACGTTCGGCTCGGCGTCCGGATCCGTATGCTTTGCCATTTCTACCTTGGTGCCCGCCGCGAGCGCCGCATCGATTGCATACGGCGCCAGCTCCAGCGACCAATGCTCGGCCACGGCTTCCAGCACGGCGCGCGCGTCCTTCAGCGTGTCTTCATAATGGACATTGAGAATCAGGCCCGGCGCATCACGGCGCACATCGCCCCAGCGGTTCCAGAACCGCGCCAGCCAGTAGATATCGCAGCGATACTGCCTGCCTGCCGGATCGCCCTGCAGATAGGTCAGCCAGTCGACCTGGATGTCATATTCCCACTTGGCATGGTGGCTGGCGAGAATGGCCATCGGGTGGCGCACCGCCAGCACATAGGGCGGCAGGCTGGCCAGACGCCGGGCCCAGCCCCAGTCGGCCAGACGGTGGGGGATGGTATGGCTGAAAGCGAGCCGGGGGATCTGCGGGAAAACCGGCTTGTCCTTGGGCCAGCCGATATAGGGCCGCACCGCATTCTCCGAGAAATATTTGGGCCGGTCGATCCCATGCGTGTCGGCAATAGCGACAGCCAGCATGTATTTCAGCCAGTGCGTGCCGGAATTCTTCGAGGTCACCAGCATGCCGTCAAAGGCGCCGTGCCGCAGCACGGAATAATTGTTCCAATTGTCGTTGCGGACGCGGGCGCGGTAAGCGGCAGGCAGGGTCTCGGTCATGATTGGCCCCTAGCGACTGCCTTGACGGAACGCAACTGGCCGCGCGTTCATGTCTTCAGGCCAGCCCGGTCGCGATACACTTGCAGCAATGCCAGCTGGTCGCGCGTGGGCGTGCCTTCCGCTTCGGACACAGCCTCGAGCATTCCGTCCAGATCGACCACTTCCTTGGGGCCGAGATAGCGGTCGCCGACGATCTTCTGGCTGAGGCGGCGCATGGTTTCCTGCGGCAAGGGCGCCTTGTTCGTCACCCAGGCGGCATGCGCCACTAGTGCGGCGGCTTCGTCCTGCGAGAAACTGAAATGCCGCATGATCTCGCCAGAGATGGCGTCGCTTTGCCGCTCGGTCAGCGGACCGCCGCGGGCGCGGGCGACTTCCATCATCATGATAGCGGCCGCCTCGCGGGGATCGTCAATCAGGTCGAGGCCATTGCGGCCCGCCCGGTACTTGAAGGCAAGGCGCCGCGGCAGGCCGGCGGCAGACCGCGCAAGATCGAGCGCTTCGCGCGCGCCGTAGCGGGCCATGCGCAGCCGCCACGACCAGACGCCGATCGCCACCAGAATGCCAAGAAGACCAATCAGGAACTGCATCAAAAAAGTGTAGCGCGCCCCGCAGGGACGCGCCACACCCAATGAGTCGTAAGCGTTACTGACCGCCGCCTGCGGGATCGGCGCTGGCATGGGCCTGCGCGAGGACGTAGGCGCGGATGGCTTCGCTTTCCTCAGGCGTCAGGTATTCGGCGAACGACACCATGCCATTGGCGGCGAGGTTGCCGTCAAGCACGACGCCCTTCCAGGCTTCGGGGTTGCCGGTGATGGCTGACCAGCGCAGGTCCGGCAGCACGCCGGAACTGGCCGCGAGCGCGCCATGGCAGACCATGCAATTGCGCGAGAAGGCCACCGCGCCCTGCGCGAGCATCGCTTCGTCACCGAAGGCATCGGCCTTGGCGGTCCGTTCGATCGGCGTGAAGTCAGCGTCGGCGATCAGGCCGGTACCACCGATCTTGAACGTGACAACCTTGCCGACCGTCGAAGGCACCGCCGCGTCATAGGCATAACCGGCGGTGAGCGCGAATGCACTGCCCCAGCCGGTCGTGATCGTCACGTATTGCTCGCCGTCGATCAGATACGTGCCGGGGCCCGATGCGGCGCCCGACTTGACGTTCTGGCTCCACAGCTTTTCACCGGTCGCGGCATTGTAGGCGACAAAGTCGCCATTCAGCTTGCCCTGGAAGACGAGATTGCCCGCCGTCGACAGGACGCCGCCATTCCACGCGTTTTCATGCTCGACGGTCCAGCGGGGTTCCTGCTTGACCGGATCCCACGCAATCAGCCGGCCCTTGAGGGTCGAGCGGAGGAATTTGGCCACGTCAGGCGGCGCAATAGGCGGGATGCCGGACGAGAAGTCGGCGCCGGTGTTCCAGCCAATCGTCTTGGTGCCGAACCGGGGGTCTTCCGCATAGGCCTGCGGAATTTCCTGGGCCGGGATGTAGGCCAGACCGGTTTCCGGGCTGTAGGCCATTGGCTGCCAGTTGTGCGCGCCAAGCGGTCCGGGCAGCTGCTGGTGAGGCTCCTTGCCATAGCGGGCGGCAGCCACTTCCATCGGCCGTCCGTTCTCGTCGAGACCGGTTGCCCAGTTCAGCGGAACGAACGCATCGCCCGAAAGGTACTCGCCCGTGGCGGCATCCAGGACATAGAAGAAGCCGTTCTTGGGCGCCTGCATGGCGACACGGCGCGGTGCGCCATCCTCGCCGAGCGGCAGGTCTGCCAGGATGATCGACTGGGTGGCAGTATAGTCCCAGTTGTCGCCGGGCGTGGTCTGGAAGTGCCACTTGTATTCACCCGTATTGGCATCGACCGCGACGATCGACGACAGGAACAGGTTGTCGCCGCCGGCGGGGTCACGGAACGTGCGGTTCCATGGCGATCCGTTGCCGACGCCGAAGATGATCTGGTCGTTGACAGTGTCGTAGACGATGGAATCCCAGACCGTGCCGCCGCCGCCATCGGTGACCCATGCGCCCTCGTCACCCCAGGTGATATTGCCCACGGTTTCGAATGCTTTGTCGGAGGCTTCTCGGTCAGGCTGCTTTTTCGGGTTCGGCACCGTGTAGAAGCGCCAAAGCTTCTTGCCGGTCTCGGAATCATAGGCCGTCAGGTAGCCGCGCACGCCCAGTTCGGCGCCGCCATTGCCGATCAGCACCTTGCCGTTCACCACGCGCGGTGCGCCGGTGATCGTGTAGGGCTTGGCCTGGTCGACGGTCACTGTGCTCCAGATACGTTCGCCGGTTTTCGCGTTCAATGCTTCAAGGCGACCGTCGATCACACCGACATAGACCTTGCCATCGAGCACCGCGACGCCGCGGTTGACCACATCACAGCAGGCCTTCACGCCAACGGCGCGATCAACATCCGGGTCATAGGTCCACAGCGCGTCGCCTGTCCTGGCATCCAGCGCGTAGACCACGGACCAGGCTGACGTGACATACATGACGCCGTCGACAACGATCGGCGTCGCCTCAACACCGCGATTGGTGTCGAGATCATGAGTCCAGGCAACGCCGAGGCGCCCGACATTTTCCGCGTTGATCCCGGTCAGCGTCGAAAACCGCTGCTCATCATAGGTGCCGCCATAGGTCAGCCATTCGGCGCCGCCACTAGCCGTCGCGATGCGATTCGTGTCGACGGCGGCGAAGGCTGCTTCCGCAGGCTTTTCGGCCTCCTGGGCCTTCTCTTTCGGGGCACAGCCCGCGAGCAGCGCCAATGCGGCGCCCGCCATAATGAATGAACGCCAATGAGTCATGGCCTGATGTCTCCCCTCGGATTGAATTTCGCGGTCTGGTGCCGCTTTTGATGATTGGTCATTATGCTAGCCCTTCGGCCGCAATTGTCGAGGTCTGTCGCTAGGTCAGTTGCCCGCCAATGTGCCGGATCGTTCAGCGACACCGCTGAGCGCGGTGAGATCAGCCTGCGCGGCGTCGATCGCCTGCGCAATGGCCGATTGCCATTCAGCGAGATTACCTGCCAATACGCTCCCTTCCGGAAAGTTCACGGACCGGGAGGCATTCACCACACCGCCCTCAAGGTGGTTACCCCGCCTGACAAAGCCGGCGAGGGCATCCTTCGCGCCACTTCCCTGCGCGCCATAGCCAGGCACGAGAAACAGGCATTTCGGCGCCAGCTGCCGCAGCCTGCGCGCCTCGTCAGGCCCGGTTGCGCCCGCGACGAGCATGAGGCTGGACCAGCCGTCCGCGCCTTCGAGCCGCTGTATCGCGGGCTGGAGAGCTTCCACGACACGCGCATAGAGCGGCGCACCGCCCATGTCCTGCATCTGGAAATCCGCCGACCCGGGATTGGACGTACGCGTCAGCACGACCACGCCCTTGCCATGCAATTCCGCCGCCGACAGGAAGGGCTCCAGCGTGTCGATCCCCATATAGGGGTTTACGGTGACCGCATCACAGGGAAACGGGGCCGCCTTGCCGAGATAGGCCTGCGCATACCCTTCAGCCGTCGAACCGATATCGCCGCGTTTGGCATCCGCGATCACGATCAGGCCTGCATCGCGCGCTGCGTTGCAGACGCGTTGCAGCGCGCGCATACCGTCAGGACCGAGACGCTCGAACAGGCCGACTTGCGGCTTGATGACTCCGGCCCGACCGACAACCTGCCCGACGATGGCTTCGCCCCAGCGCGCCAGCCCGTCTGGCGTGTCACCGCCGAACAGGGCGGGCACACGTCCGGCATGCGGGTCAATTCCCACACAAAGCGGGCCCAGTGTGCGGGCTGCAGCGCTCAGGCGAACGGCAAAATCAGTCATGGGCGCACCTGGCAGGCGACCTTGACCACCTGCAGCCGGCGACGGGCATTGTCGGATTGCGGCCCGTAAGTGTTTACCGTGAAGGCCTCATGGGGGCCCTCGACGGTCGAAACGTCCAGACTGGTGAGGAAGGCTTCAACGGAGGACGGCGCAGCGGTGTATATCCGTCCCCGGCGCGGGCTTTCGGCCACGATAACGCCACGCACGCCGCCATCCTTGTCGAAGACAGGACCGCCAGAGATACCGCCAAGCGTGCCGATCAGGCCCTGCGTGCGTCCGATTTCCGCCCAAGCGAGGATCGGCTCGGCGCCATCACGGCGTCCGCGCGTGATGAGCTTGGATCGCGACAGGAGTTTGGTCGCCACCTCACCCGGCCGACCCTGCGGGTAACCGACATGATAGCCTTCGTCGCCGACGCGCAGCGTCGATCCCAAAGCGAGTTTCACAGAGGCCGGGCTGCGGCCCGTCGAGATGAGGGCAAGATCATGGTCGGGATCAACCGTCACGCGCGCGGCCGGGACATACTGGTCGGGCGCAACCAACAAGCCTACGCTGTTGCAGCCTTCAACGACATGACGTGCCGTAATCCAGTCACCGGAATTATTGACCGCAAAAGCCGTGCCGATACCATCCTTCGGGGAGTCGACCTGGACCAGTATCTGCTCGTCGAGGATGGAGGGCGGCGGCAATGTCGGGCCGTCCGATTCCAAGACTGTCGGAGGCGATTCAGGCGCATCGGCGTTGTGCGCATTGGCAAACAACGTCCAGACCACGGTGCTGAACACCAGAAGGTAAAGGACCCAATCAAACGACCTCATTTGTGCGTGCGTCTCCTCAACTCAAAACCTTTGCAGGGCCGGATCCCACAATCCGGCCGCCAAAATCAGCGCCGACGAAATCTTTGCGGCAATCAGCACAATCGCCGCGCCCGCCTGATCCTGCTCGATCCGCTGCGGAATGTCGCGCAGCAAAACGTCCACGAGCCGGTAAACAATCAACTGGAGCAACAGGGCGATCACGCCCCATATCAAGAGGTCGAACAAGGACACACTCGATGCCAAGGTCGATGCGATGGGTATTGCGAGACCTGTAATCGCGCCCGCCAGTGCCAGACCCGCCGAGGCGTTGCCGCCTTTTACCAGTGCAAGTTCCTTCCATGGCGTCAGCAACACGTAGATAGTGCTTGCGACAACCAGCATAGCACCTGCAGATGCAGTCCAGATCAGAAAGCGCGGAAACGCCTCTACAAAAGCACCAATTTCACCGTCCATTGAACCCGCCTATCTTGAACACATATTGTCCGAGGCCCTCCCGAGGCCGCCCTTATCCCTAAACACAGCGCGCCCGCGCCTCAAGGAGACATCACCATGCTGAGCGGAAAAACTGCACTCGTCACCGGCTCGACGAGCGGGATTGGAATGGCGATTGCGAACCGCCTTGCACGCGAAGGATGCAATATCGTGCTCAACGGGTTTGGGGACGAAGCCGCAATTGAAGCAGAAAGAGCCGGTCTGGCAAAAGAATTCGGGGTAAAGGTCGGGTATTCGGGCGCCGATCTCACCAACCCAGACGCGATTGTGGACATGATGGACTATGTCGCCCGCGATTTCGGCGGTGCAGACATTCTCGTCAACAATGCAGGCGTGCAATACGTTGCACCAATCGAGGACTTTCCGGTCGCAAAGTGGGACCTCATAATCGCGCTCAACCTGACCGCCGCGTTTCACACGACGCGCCTGGCCCTTCCGGGGATGAAGGAAAAGGGCTGGGGCCGTATCCTCAATACGGGCAGTGCCCATGCCAAGGTCGCCTCTCCGTTCAAGTCCGCCTATGTCACGGCCAAGCACGGCCTGGCCGGCCTGACCAAGGTGACAGCCCTCGAAGGGGCGAAGCATGGCGTGCGTTGTAACCTGATCTGCCCCGGCTATGTTCATACGCCGCTCGTGGACGGCCAGATCGCCGATACGGCCAAGGCACGCGGGATGACCCGGGAACAAGTGATCGAAGACGTGATCCTCGAGGCCCAACCCACCAAGGAATTCGTCACGGTGGAACAGATTGCGGGCTTTGCCGCCTTCCTTTGCTCGCCGGACGCAGACCAGATCAATGGCGCGGAACTGTCGATCGATGGCGGCTGGACGGCGGAATAGGTCAAGCCTTCGTGAATTGACCCGGCCGGGGACAGGCGCGATAGGGAAAGCCGAATGGCCTTCAGATTATCCATCCTTTGCCTGAGCCTCTGGTTGCTGGCGTCAGGCGTTGCCGCCGCAGCGCAGGACGAGTGCCGTTCCGCCGACATGCAAATATCCCATCATCGCGCGATGACCATGCAGGATGATTGCGACATGAGCGCAATGCATGACACTGACCCGGCGCCGGTCGACAGCACGGACATGCCCGGGATGACAGCCTGCTGCTGCCCCGCCATTGTTGCGTCCCTGCCCGGCGCACCTCATCCCGGCGGCCTCACCGCGCCTTTGCCGCCCTTGTTCGACAAGCCCCTTGGTGAGTCGGCCACCTCCTACCCGTCTGTTCCGGAACCGCCACCTCCGCGGGCCTGATCCTGTTCTTGTAGACTCAGGATCAATCCGAAACAGAGGAGAAGGCATTGACCTTCCTATCATACGCCGCGCCTGCCGCGGCCTGCTTGGCATGGGCCGTCCTTGCGCCGGTTGCCGAGGCCAGGCCCGTTTCCTATGCGGGCGGCTGGACAGCCATGCAGATGAACAATGGGGATTATTCCTCACTGCACATCCACTATTCACCCACAGCCTTCGATTCCGTTGGCCTTTATACCGAGCGGAACTGGGCTGACGATATCCAGTTCACCGGCATTCAGTATAATCGCCTTCTGAAGCGATGGAACGGCCCTTCCAGCCAAGGCAACCTCTACCTGAAACTGGCCGCAGGACAGGCAGATCCGTTCGGCAGCGCCGGACCGGAACTGGCCGGAATTGCCAGTTTCGCCGCTGACTGGGAAACCCGCCGATGGTTCACGTCCTTCGAGACGCGCGCCACGGACTTTCCCGGCAATCAGAGTGTCAGCCATAGCGGGCGCATCGGCGTCGCGCCGTATATCGGCGACTATGGCGATCTCCACACCTGGCTGATGCTGCAGGTGGATAACCAGCCGGACGCAGCCGAGCCCGTCACGACCACCCCCCTGATACGGTTCTTCAAGGGCGTCCAGATGGTCGAGCTCGGCTACACCGTTGAAACAGAAGAATTGCTTGCGAACTGGATCATCCGGTTCTGAACCTAAAAGGAATATACTCATGAAAACAGTCACGATTGCTCTCTCGTCCCTCGCCCTCTGCCTGCTCGCTGCGCCAGCATATGCGCAGGAGACGGCGGAACCGGCGCCTATGGACCATTCTGCGATGGACCATTCCACCATGGACCATTCCGCGCATGCCGACGCCGTTCGCCCGGCCCCGGCGGCGCAAGAAGAGGCCACGCCAGCCGCTTCGGGCGAAACCGTCACCGCCAGGGTCAACGGCCTGGTCTGCGATTTCTGCGCCCAGTCGATCCGGAAAGTGTTCGGCAAGCAGGCCGCCGTGGAGACCGTCAAGGTCGACCTCGACAATGGCGAAGTCGTGCTCGGTATGAAGAAGGGCCAGACGCTCGATGACGAAACCGTCGGCGAGCTGATCCGCAAGTCTGGCTACGCGCTCGTGGAAATCAAGCGCGCAGGTGGCGTATGAGCGAAGAAATCCGGTCGCCGAGCACGCTGCCGGCCTTTCTCTCCCTGTTCACCTCAACCGGGACACTGGTCTGCTGCGCCCTGCCCGCCTTGCTGGTGAGCCTGGGGGCGGGCGCCGTCATGGCCGGACTGATTGAAGCCGTGCCGCAGATCACCTGGCTCGGCAGGAACAAGACGCTCGTGTTCGGGATCGCGGGCGCCATGATCGCGCTCTCTGGGGCCTGGCAGTGGCATGCCCGCTCGCTGCCCTGCCCGATCGACCCGACCGCCGCGCGGGCCTGCACGCGGGCCCGGCGCGTCAGCTGGATTGTCTGGTGGATCAGCCTTGCAGCGTTCCTGATCGGCGGATTCTTTGCGTTCTTTGCGGCCAGCCTGATCGCATAGTCCTTGCGGGGCCCTGTCCGCCGGACGGGGTCCTGCCTACTCTTCCAGCACCTCGGCGAGGCACGCAGCGATGGTTTCGCTCGTGTCCTCGTGGGTGAAGAAGGTCTTCAGCTTCCAGTCCTCGTCCATCAGGTAGAGCAGGCTCGTATGGTCCATCGTGTAACCAGCTGAGCTGCTGTCATCATTGATGCGCGAATAGTCGGCGATGAAGGAATCGGCTGCGGCGCGAACCTGTTCCGGCGTACCGGTGAGGCCAATGAGATTCTTCGGAAACGCAGCGGTTGTCACGTATTGGCCGAGGGTTTCGGGCGTGTCGCGTTCAGGATCGACCGAGATCAGGAGCGTCTGGGGCGGCGCCATGCCTTCAGGGAGCATCTTGTAGGCGCGCGCGATGTTGACCAGCGTCATCGGGCAGACGTCCGGGCAATAGGTAAATCCGAAATAAATCAAGGTCGGATGACCTTTGAACGCGTCCTCGGTGACCGTTTCGCCGGTGTGCGAGACGAGCGAGATGGGCCCGCCAATCTCCGGATAGGCGCGGCTGAGGCACCCGGATTTGGTCCCGCCGGAGCGCGGTGTCGCGGGTGCGGCAGCGGTGTCGGACGGGGGTGCTGAGGGGGAGCAGGCGGTGGCGGCAAGGGCGCCGAACGCGACGAGGAGGGTGCGGAAAGGGAACATGGTATCGATATGCCGGGAATGCCCCGCTTGGCGCAAGCGTCACGCTGCCGCATAAGCAGGTTCATGGACGATATTTCCCGCGATTCCCGATATGGGCTGGACGACGCCGTGTTCACGCTGGCGCCCGAGGGGCTTGGCTCTGCCCAGTCGGCGCTGGGGCGGACTCGGCTGCGCACATTCATCACGCTGCGCTGGCTGGCCGTGGCCGGACAGACGGCGGCCGTCCTGTTCGTGGCCTTCGTGCTGGGCTTTGAAGTGCCGCTGGCGCTAAGCTTGGCGATCATTGCCGCGTCGGCCTGGCTCAATGTGTTTCTCGCCTTTGCCTTCCAGAGCCAGCGCCTGACGCGCGGCTGGGAGGCGAGCCTGCAACTGGCCTTTGACACGCTGCAACTGGCGGCGCTGATCACGGTGACCGGCGGCCTGTCGAACCCCTTCCTGCTGATGCTGCTGGCGCCGGTGACCGTTGCGGCCCTGTCCGTCTCGCAGGCGCGGGCGACGATGATCGCCGTCCTGGCGCTCGCGTCGGCAGCGATGATGCCGTTCTTCTCGCTGCCTTTGCCCTGGGTGGGCGGTGACGCCATCAGCCTGCCCCCGCTCTTCCAGTGGGGCCAGTTCACGGCCCTCGTCGTGGGCCTTGTGTTCTTTTCCCTGTCGGCGGTCCGCGTCAGCCAGGATGAGGCCCGGCTGGTACGCGCACTTGATGCGGCGAGTGTGGTGATGGCGCGCGAGCAGAAGCTCTCGGCCCTCGGCGCGATGTCGGCGATGACCACGCATGAACTCGGCACGCCACTGGCCACTATCCACCTCGTGTCCAAGGAACTGCTCGCCGAAATCGGAGCGGATGATCCCCATAGCGAGGACATTCGCCTGATTGCCGAGCAGGCAGATCGTTGCCGCGCGATCCTCGCCACCATCCGGGAAGCGCGCGAGGCGACGGATATCGTGCATGCGCTGATGCCGCTCGACGCGCTGGTCGAGGAGTCGGCCGCCCCGTTCAAGGGGCTGGGCGTCGAACTGGTGGTGCGCGCTGTGCCCGGCGAAGGCGGCGAAGCCAAGGCGCCGATCCTCAATCGCAGCCCGGAAATTCTGCACGCGCTGGGCGCCTTTATCGAGAACGCGGTCAGCTTTGCCGACACGCGCGTGACGGCGGTGGCGTCATGGACCGAAGAGCAGGTGATCATCACGATCACAGATGACGGTCCCGGATTTGCCGCTGACGTGATGCCGAAACTTGGCGAGCCTTACGTTTCCCAGCGCAGCGAAGCCCAATTGGGCGGGGGCGACATGGGACTGGGCTTTTTCATCGCGAAAACGCTGATCGAACGCACAGGCGGACGCATCGCGACGCGCAACCGGACACCGCCGAAACGCGGCGCGGTCGTACAGGCTCTATGGCCTAGAGCAGCGCTGGAGGCTTCTAAATTGGCCTAGGCCGTGCAATGGCCCTATATTGAAATGGAATCACAAGAAGGAATGGGGCCATGGACCGCCCGGTGACTGTAAACGTGCACGAGAGCCTCAAGGATGTGGAAGACCGTTCCTGCCTTGTGATGGATGATGACGGCCCGTTCGTTCAACGCATGGCGCGGGCCCTGGCCCAGCGCGGCTTCATTGTTTCCGCCGTTTCAACCGTCAGCGAAGGCAAGGATATTGCCCGCCTGAACCCGCCCGCCTTTGCCGTGCTGGACCTGCGCCTCGAAGACGGCAGCGGCCTCGACGTGGTCGACGTGCTGCAAAAGCATCGCCCGGATGCGCGCGCCGTGATCCTGACCGGTTATGGCGCAATCGCGACGGCCGTTGCCGCCGTGAAGGCTGGCGCCGTCGATTACCTGTCGAAACCTGCCGACGTGGATGACATCGTCCGGGCGTTGACCGCTACGAAAGATGAAAAGCCGGCTCCACCGGAAAACCCGATGTCGGCTGACCGGGTGCGATGGGAACATATCCAGCGCGTCTATGAGCTGTGCAATCACAATGTCTCGGAAACCGCACGGCGCCTGAACATGCATCGCCGGACCTTGCAGCGCATCCTGGCGAAACGCGCTCCGCGCTAAAGTCCGAGCCCGCGAATGGCATGAAAAGGTGACTGCAGCGTCACCTTTTCTGTAACAAATGCAACAGTTGCAATGCGTTTTCACCTCGCTTAAGCGCGGCGGATGAAATCGTCCCGTGTCCTCCCCGCCTCGCTCCTGATTGCCTCATTTGCCGCCCCCACGATGGCGGAAACAGCGGACGCGCCAAGGCGCCTGGACCCGGTCGTCACGACCGCCACGCCCAGCGCCGCGCCACTGACCGAGATTCCGATGTCCGTCAGCGTAATCAGCTCAGATGCGCTAAGGCTGGCGGATGCCTTCCTCGGGGCAGAAGACATTACGGACCTGCTGACGGGCGTCGATGCGGCGGTGGCCAATGGCACACAGGTCGCCTTCCAGATCCGCGGTATCGGCGCGGTGGACCACCAGGCGCTGACGCCGACGGCTGCGGCGGTCTATTCCGATGGTGTGTACCTCGCGACCAACGTGCAGACCGGCCTGATGCTGTATGACCTCGACCGGATCGAGGTGCTGAAAGGCCCGCAAGGCACGCTTTATGGTCGCAACGCATCTGGCGGAGCGATCAATTTCATTACCGCAAGACCGGGCGCGGACCAGGCACGCTATGTTCGCGCCGGCTATGGCAATTTCAACCGCGTGGACCTTGGCGGCGCCTACGGGACCGCGTTGGATAACGGCTTCAGCTATCGCCTCGCCGGGCGGTACCTGTCGCGTGATGCCGCCCTCGACAATACGGCTGGCCCAGCGGATGCGGGCGGCTTGCGCGACGAGTTCGGCCTGCGCCTTGGCCTGCTCTGGGAGAATGCTGGCGCCGGCGAACTGCTGGTGCGCACGCATTATGAGCAAGACAATGGCATCAACACCACGCCGCGCAATGACAGCCTGGACCTTGGCGACCACGAGATCGCGGTCGCCGGTGACGGCCTGCAGGATACGGATAATGCCTTCTATGGCGTGTCGGCCGAATACCGCCGCGCCTTAGGGCACTGGGACCTCACGTCGCTGACGGCCTTTGAAGGCTATGCGCAGCAGTACGGTTTTGACTTCGACGGCGCCGTGGCCCTGTTCGGCAACCCGAATTTCAATGCGAACCTCGCTTATGATCGCGCGTTCCGCCAGTATTCGCAGGAGTTCCGCCTGCAGACGGACTGGAGCGGCGGGCATACGCTGGTGGGCTTGAGCGGGGCGGTCGACGATTTCAGCCAGACCTACACGATCTGGTGCGGCGTGCTGGACCCTGCAACCCTGCTGGGCACATGCCCCTATGTCGGTGCGGGCAGCCGCGCAGGCCCGGCGCCCGTATCGCCCGGGACCGCGATGACCCTGGTCACCGACATCAACCAGTCCCGCACGGCGCTCGCCGCCTTCACGCATAATGAATTCGACCTGACGGAGCGCCTGGCGGCGACGCTGGGCCTGCGCGTGACCGATGAGCGGATCGAAGGGCATGGCAGCGGGCGGCATGTGTTTGATGATGGCACGGTCGGCTACAATAATGTCGGCGGGCTGGGCCTCGCTTTCGGATCGAATGAGATTGACGAGACACGCCTCAGCGGCAATGCGGCGCTTTCCTATGATATCGGGCCGGGGCTGGCCTATGCCTCCATATCAAACAGCTACAAGTCCGGCGGCTTCAATGGAGAGGTGCAAAACAATGCGACGCATTTCACCGACGACGGCCTGTTCGAAGCTGAATCGGTGACCGCGTATGAGCTCGGCTACAAGGCCCGGCCCACAGACACGCTGAGCTGGACCCTTGCCGCGTTCTGGCAGGATTATGATGCGCCGCAGGCGCGGATATTCGTGAACTTCCCGCTGCCGGACGGTTCGAGCATCACCTCGAATTCGCTGTCGAACCTGGATGCGGCCACCGTGTATGGCGCAGAGGCGGATATGATCTGGCGGCCAACCGACGGCCTGACACTGGACGCCGGGCTGACCGTGCTTGATACCGAGATTGAGCAGGCGACCAATATTGGCGGCAATGCCGCGACGTTCGACGGCAATCCCCTGCCCTTTGCGCCGGACGTGTCAGCCACACTGGGCGGGCGTTATGAATTCGCGCTGACACCGGGCGTGGATGCGAGCGTCGCGGCCCATGTGAAATATCGCGGCGATTATTATCTCGACCCAGAGGGCCTTGAGAATCGGATGCAGGCCGGCTTCACCACATTGCAGGCCGAAGCGGCGTTCCAGTTCGCAGGCACCGGCCTTGGGCTGACGGTCTGGGGCCGCAACCTGACCGATGAAGACTATGCCCTCTCGGGCTATGGCTTCATCGGCTACAACACGTTCCGCTCCGACCCGCGCACCTTTGGCCTGCGGCTGGATTACAGTTTCTAGGTTGTCGGCTTCATCAGCGCCATTGCGCCGACGACCATCGCTTCGGTGCCGAGCTTGATCGAAGGCTCAGGGTCGATCTTGAAGAAGGGCGAATGGTGTGACGGCGCGCTGGCCGCCTCGGCCTCAGGTGTGCCGCCGACACTGAAATAGACGCCTTTGACGCCGGTTTCCGGTGTGACGAAATAGGCGAAGTCTTCCGCCCCCATGCCGTCGCGCGGCTGTTCATACAGCGCACCTTCCGGCAGTGAGTCCGTGAACGCATCGCGCAGGCGCCGCGCCGTGTCTGCATCATTGATGGTGGGCGGTGTGGATTCGGTTTTCGAGCGGGTGACTTCCGGCATCAGGTCTTCCGGTATGCCCATTGAGATGGCAACGCCCCGTGCGACCCGGTCTATCCCGTCGAGCAATTGTGTCCGCACCTCAGGGTCATCGGACCGGACGGTCAGCTGCATCTCGACCTTGTCGCCGATGATATTGTGCTTGGCCCCGCCATGGAATGCGCCAACCGTAATGACGCCCGGATCCAGCGGCGCGATCGAGCGCGACACGACCGACTGTAGTGACACGACAATCTGGGACGCCACGAGCACCGGGTCGATGCCCATGTGCGGATACGCGCCATGCGTGCCGACGCCATGGACGAGAATGTCCACGCTGTCGGAGCTGGACGCCACGATATCGAGCGGCAGCAGGATACGTCCTGTCGGCACGTCGGCCGCAACGTGGAAGGCGATGGCGTAATCAGGCTTGGGGAAGCGGGTATAGAGGCCATCTTCCATCATGGCGTGGGCGCCGCCAATGCGCTCCTCCGCCGGTTGGCCCACGAGGACAAGTGTGCCGGACCATTCGTCCTTGCGGGCAGCGAGCTGTTTCGCAGCGCCGACAAGGGACGTGATGTGCACATCGTGCCCGCACGCATGCATGACCGGCTTTTCTATGCCGTCGATGTCTGTCTGCGTGACCGTGGACGCATAAGCGAGACCGCTGTCTTCAAGAAGCGGCAGGCCGTCCATGTCGGCGCGCATCAGGACGGTTGGCCCTTCCCCGTTTTTCATGACCGCGACAATGCCGGTGCCACCAACGCCTTCGGTCACATCAAACCCATAAGCCCTGATTTCCTTCGCGAGCGTCTTGGCCGTATTGGTTTCGCGGAAGGATAGTTCTGGATGCGTATGGAAATATGTGAACAGCGCGCCAAGATGCGTATCGTAATCGACCGCAATGTCAGAGCGGAGCGTCTCGTCCGCAAAGGCGCCCGGCGCGACGCCGAGGGCAAGGACGGATGCGGCCAAGGCCAAGGATTGCAATTTCATGTGCTGTCTCCCCAATTCCGGCGAGAGGCTAGGCGGCGCGGGCGCGCCTGTAAATCATTGATCCTTATTCCCCGGGACAACCGCCTGTATCGAAACGGATTGCCCGGAAATTGACCGGGTCTCCGTTGGAATAGTTCAGCGCATAATGCGGCTGGGACTCCGTGACGCAAAGATTCAGCTTTTCCGCTTCGGCGCGCAGCGTGGCCACCGTACCCGCGATTGCGGGATCGGCCTTCCTGTCCTCGAAATTGACGAGGTAGACGACCGGATAGGCGGAAGGGTCCGCCGGCAGGTCTAGCGGGGTCTCCGGCGGGTGCAGGTTCTGCGTGCCGAGCGTCAGGATATAGCTTGGTTCGGCATAGCCGAGCGCGAGAATGCGCTCGGGCGCGGTCGTATTGCAGTTGGCATCATCTCCCGGCACGCCGCAGACGTCTTCAAGCGCGGCGCGGGCGGTTTCGGTCGGCTGCAGCCAGACCTGGCTGGGCAGCATGAAGATGCGGATGTGCCAGCCGATGGCAATGCTGGCGGCGATGGCGAACAGGATGGCCAGTCCGTCCCGGTGCCGGGCGAACTCGATAATGGCCAGTCCAACAAGCACGAAGCCGAGCCACCAGAGCCAGAGCGGGAAGCTGCGATAGGAGGTCCATGCCTCAAGCACCTGGCTGGAAGCGGCTGTGGTGAAATCTGCCGCGGTTTCTTCCATGAAGTAGATCGCGACGCCGGGGAACGAGACTGCAAGCAACAGGATCGCGCCCACGGCAAACAGGGCGAGCGAAACCCAGCGGCTGACCGGCATGCGCTTGCCCTCCATCAGCTGCACCGCCGCATAGCCGCAGAGCAGGCCGATGGCCGGATAGGCGGGCAGGATATAATGGCTGAGCAGCGTGGGCATGAGTTCGAAGAAGGCGTAGGTGAGCGCCGCCCAGGCCACGAGGAAGCGGATGGCGCGGGTCTCATCCGTCAGGCCGTCAATGCCGATCGGCCAGCGATGCTTCCAGTCGTCGCGGCCCGAGATGTACCAGAAGACGCCGAGCAGCACCGCCGGGAAGGCGGGCAGCGTTTTCAGCGTGGAGAGCGTCGCCAGAGACTTTGCGACGAGGCCTGTGCCCTCGGGCCGAGGCAGGTGGGGCAGGGCGTAAAGGAGCACGACGAGGAAGGCGAAAACGACGGCGGTGATGGCCCCGGAATCGCGCAGCCATTTCCAGCCGAGATCGCCCCGCGGCTTCAGGCGCTGCCAGGCCGCGACGCAGCCGGGCACCAGCATCAGCGTGGCCGGGAAGAACCAGGCGGGCATGTGCGTCAGGTGGTAGAAGGGCCAGCCGCCATGGCCTTCGGAAGCGCCTGTGAACTTGTCCTTCAGGTCCTTGCCGACGGCACCCTTGATAAATTCTCCGCCGGTCGCCGCCTGGATCCACAGGAACCAGGGCAGGACGAGGGCGACGAAGATGGCCGGACCGGGCCACCAGAGGAGGACGCGCCACCAGTCGCCGCCCTTGCCGCCGGCCGCCTTGGTCCAGACCCAGGCGCCGATGCCGGCATAGGCCGCGACCATCGGGCCGACAGGTCCCTTGATAAGGAAGACAAGGCCCATGGCTGTCCAGAACAGGAGTGCCATGCGCTTGGACTGGTCATTGCGCATATAGAGGCGGGCCAGCGCGCCGATACTGAGCGTGGTCAGGAAGACGAGCATGCCATCGGTCTTGGAGATGTGCGCCTCGCTGGTGAGCAGCAGCGTCGTGCCGAACAGGGCCGCGCCGAGGAAACTCGCGCGCCGCCCGATCAGCGGCATGCCGCACCAGAAACAGGCGAGCGTGGCCAGCGCCGCACCGAGCCAGCTGGGCACGCGGTAGGTCCAGATCTGCTTTGCGTCAGCGCCGGTAAACAGGGCGGTCGAACCGGCCTGCAGCCAGTGGATGCCGGCTGGCTTCTTGTTGCGCAGTTCGTCCTGGTAGCGCAGGCGGATATAATCGCCCGATTCCAGCATCTGCTTGGAGGCTTGCGCGAAGCGGCTTTCGTCACGGTCGAGCGCGGGCAGGCTGAACACGCCGGGCGCGGCGGCCCCGAACGTGATCACGAAGAGCAGGACCCAGGCTTTCCAGCCGGACGAGATGCGGTCGAGAAATATCATGGCTTTGCCTTCTAGCGGGTCGCGTAGGGCGCGTCTTGTGGTTTTGGGCAGGAATCAGGGCCAGATGAGGTAAGGTCTCGCTTTTGCGGCCCTGTCTCGTTATGAGGCGTGGTTTGTTTTCCCCGCAAGCCCGAAGGCGCGTTGTTTTGGCCAGTTCCCTTGAATTCTCTGTCGTCGTGCCCGTGCACAATGAAGCCGGTAATGTCGAGTTGCTGATCGAAGAGATCGCGCGCGCGCTGGATGGCCGCGCCTTCGAGATGGTGTTTGTCGACGACGCCTCAACCGATGACACCCGGGCGGTGCTGTCCGAACTCAAGTCACGTTTTCCGATGCTCAGGGTTCTGGGACACCGCAAGAATGCCGGGCAAAGCCGCGCGATCAGGTCGGGTATCCTGGCTGCACGGGCGCCCGTGATCGGCACACTGGACGGCGATGGACAAAACGATCCGGCCGACCTGCCGGACCTTTACCGTGCCCTGACCCGCGCCGATTCGCCCAACGACCTGAAGATGGTCATGGGCCGCCGGGCCAGCCGCAAGGACACGCCGTGGAAGCGGTTCGGATCACGTTTCGCCAACAATATCCGCCAGCGCCTGCTCAAGGATGATTGCGACGATAGCGGATGCGGCACCAAGGTGTTGTATCGCGATGCCTATATCTCGCTTCCCTATTTCGACCATATGCACCGTTATGTGCCGGCCCTGATGCGGGCCGAGGGCTACAAGGTGGAATTCCGGGACGTAAACCACCGTCCGCGCGCCACCGGCACGTCGAACTATACCAATTTTGGCCGCCTGAACGATGCCCTGTCAGACCTGCGCGGCGTGATGTGGCTGATCCGCCGCCGGCGCAATCCCGGCGGCGCGGACGAGATCTAGGCGCCGATAGTGTCACGGATGAAGGCGGCGCGTGTCGCGGCATCCGTCAGTGGCATGTCGATGAGCCTGTAGCCCAATCCTTCATAGGCGCTGCGCGTGAGGGCGCCGAAGGCTTCCGCGCCCGTGAAATCGAGCGTGCGCTCATCATCTGATGCGTAGATCGCCTTCCAAGCCGGGAACCAGAAGACCTTTTCCGCCCTGCCCCGCGCCGCAATCGCCCGGTCGATGGGGGACGTGTCGAGCTGCCAATAGGCGGCATAGGCCAGCAGGTCCGCCAAGCCCCGGTCGAAGACGACAGGACCCGGCGCTGACAGCGCGGCGTCATGGTTGCAGACCGCCTGGTCCAGCATCAGTGCGACAAACAGGGCCGGATCCCGGTCGCCCGTGCCCTGCCCATCGATACGGCGCTGCTGCGCCAGCACCTGCCGGGCAGGTTCTGCGACCGTGTGGCATGTTCCGGCCAGATGGGGCAGCACCGTGGTTTTGCCGCTGCCGGGCGGACCGGCAAGAACGTGAAAGGATGGCATTCTGTTCTCCCCGGAAGATACGATATGGACCTGAAATCGCCGTGTTTGCCGCGATTAATGGCTGCCGGGCAGTGTTGTCCGACCGCACTGGGGAAATCCGCTCGCATCGCCGCGTATGATACGGTAAACCCTGTGTTAACTCGACCGGATGACGGATGGTCTGAATGAGCAAAAATACGAAGATCGCACTGGCGGGAGCGGCGATCGCAAAGCGAGAGCGTGACAAGCAGAAGAATAATGCTTCGAGCGACTCACATGAAAAGGGGAACCTGATGCGCGCAATTTTCGGAATCTTTCCGCTGCTGGTTATTCCAGTAGCTCTCTACAATCTCCTGGCCCTCGGCTTTGGCGGCGCGGTCGAGACCGTGAACGCGCAGGGCGAACTGGTGCGGGCGACAAGCGCCCCCATCCTCAACCTGCTGAACGGTCCGTTCATGCACCTGCCGATGATTTCCGGCGTCGAGTGGATGCTGACCAAGGGCGACGCGATCCTGCTGCTGGCAATCGTGTTCCTGTTCCTCGAAATCCTGAAATCGACCAGTACCGGCACCTCGACCATCATCAATCACGCGATCTCGATGATGCTGTTCATCGTCTGCCTGATCCAGTTCCTGCTCTTGCCGAACTTTGCCACCTCGACGTTCTTCATCCTGATGTCGATGGCCCTGCTCGACGTGCTGGCCGGTGTGGTAGTGACGATCGTGTCGGCTCGACGCGACTTTGGCGTGGCCGGCGACGTCTGACGCCCAACACCTTGAATTCGAGACAGAACGGCCTGCCCCACAAAAGTGCGGCGGGCCGTTTTCGTATTGGGGACATGTCCGACCGTCCTAAGAGGCCCGTCCTGCCGGGGCGCGCGCGTCGCGCTGATCGCGGAACGAACGCGGTGCCGCGTCGTTTATTGGCAGGAAAGGAGCCCCACAATGACAAGAAAAACGCTGCCTCGCGAGGCCCGTCCCCACACCTCGCCCGACGAGGCCGACCAGATCGAAACGGCAGCGCGCAGGCGACGCATGCAAATGCTGCCCGGAGAGGGACCGCACGCGCCTGACAAGGACATGCCGGTCGAACATTTCAAAGGTAACGACGAGACCATCATTCTCGTCCCCGAACCCGAAACCGCCAGCTATACCAAACCGGCAGAGCCCGATGAGCCAGCGGTCGCACCTGATAACGGCAAGCACAAGACGCCTGGCCACGCCCAAACGCCATCGCCTGACTAGAATCCGACAAGTCCGGGCGACACGTCGCGCCAGGTCCTGCATCCCGGTAACGGGAGCCTGGCTAGTCCTTCTTCGTGAGGTCAGCGAGCTGATCCTGGATGGCCTGCATCTGCGCCTGCATGGCCGCGAGGGCCTCGGCCTGGAAGTCGAGGATCGGATTGGCTGGCGTCGATTTCTCGGTTTGGGACGCTTTGTAGAGCGTCGGCATGAACATTTTCATGCCCTGTTCGAACATGGCCATGTTGCGTTTGGCCTGTTTTTCGAAAGCGGACATCGGATTGGCGGCCTTGCGCCATTCCTTTTGCGTGTCGGCAAAACTGTTCATCGACATGTCGAGAAAGGCTGGCAGGAAGGTCTGAGCGCCCCCGCCATAGAAGCCGATCAGCTGGCGCAGGAAGTTCAATGGTAGCGCGCCTTCGCCCTTTGTTTCCTGCTCGAATATGATCTGCGTGAGCACCTGACGGGTCAGGTCGTCGCCTGTCTTGGCGTCGCGAACCTCGAAATCCCGACCCTCGCGGACGAGTTCCGAGAGGTGGTCCAGCGTCACGTAAGACGAGGTGGATGTGTCGTAGAGACGCCGATTCGCGTACTTCTTGATGATGATCGTCGAAGACGATCCGTTTTGCTTGGCCATGTCCTGCCCTCTGTTCTCCAAAACGGAGAAGCAATTTTTGTGCTATGCAGCAATGTTTGCACAGAATTTGCGTGTGACCAATCTCCCAGTTGAAGTCAGACGCCCATGAAGGCTACGAGTGGGCGCAACTTAAAGCCGGAGGAAAACAGGCATGACGAAAACAGTATTGGTGACAGGGGGCACGCGAGGCATCGGACATGCCATTAGCGTGGCGATGAAAGCCAAGGGCTACAAGGTTGCGGCCAATTATGCCGGCAATGACGAGGCGGCGAAAAAGTTCGAAGCGGACACCGGCATCAAGACTTACAAGTTCGACGTCGCCGACTATGACGCTGTCGGCAAAGGCATTGCCGCCATCGAAGCCGATCTCGGCCCCATCGACGTCGTGGTCAACAATGCCGGCATCACGCGCGATGCGCCGTTCCACAAGATGTCGCTCGACCAGTGGCAGCAGGTGATCGATGTCGACCTGACCTCGGCCTTCAACGTGACGCGCCAGGTCTGGGACGGCATGCGCGAGCGCGGTTTTGGCCGGGTGATCAACATCTCGTCGATCAACGGACAGAAGGGCCAGTTTGGCCAGGCGAACTATTCCGCCGCCAAGGCCGGCCTGATCGGCTTCACCAAGGCCCTCGCCCAGGAAGGCGCCAAGAAGGGCGTCACCGTGAACGTGGTCTGCCCGGGCTATATCGACACGGAAATGCTGCAGGCGGTGCCGGAAAAAGTGCTTGAAGGCATTATCGCGTCCATCCCGGTCGGCCGTCTTGGCAAGGCGGAAGAGATCGCCTCGATGTGCGCCTACCTGTCGAGCGATGAAGCTGCCTTCATCACCGGTGCGACCATGACCGTGAACGGCGCGCAATATATCGCGGGCTAGACTGAACGCATCGCGCACAACAGGAAGAACCGGACCGGCCCCGCGCTGTCCGGTTTTTCTTTGCCTGCAAGCACCGTCAGGGCCGTGGCCGCCAGTCAGGCGGGGCGAGCTCAAATCCCTTGAATTCGAACCCCGGCGCGACCGTGCAACTGACAAGCGTCCATGCGCCAAGCGTTTCGGCGGTTTGCCAATAATGAGCGGGAACGAGCACTTGCGGGCGCTGGGCTGCGCGCAGGTTGGGGCCCAGCTGGAACGCCTCGGCGCCGTTCCCGTCCGGCGGCGACAGCGTCAGGGCAAGCGGACCACCGGCATGCCAGAACCAGGCTTCATCGGCGTCCACGCGGTGCCAGGCGGATACTTCGTCAGCCTGCAGCAGGAAGTAGATGGCGGTGGAAGCCGGCCGGTAGCCGGGCAGCGCAGGGGCGCGAAAGGTTTCGGCATAGTGGCCGCCTTCCGGGTGCGGCTTCAGGCCGAGCAGGCGGATGATCTCGTTGGCGCCCAGGTCCCCGGAGATGGCGTCCATCAGAACCGGTCCTTGCGGCCGCGGATCTCGGCGAAGGTCGCCACGGCGTCACCGGGATGGCCCATGGCGGCCTGAAGGGCAGGATCGTCCGCGCGCAGGAAGGGATTGGTCGCCAGCTCGCGCGAAAGCTGCGTCGGGACGGTCCACTCATTGCGGGCGCGCTTGTTGGTGATCTCTTTCACATACGCGGCGAGGGCTTTATTGCCGGGATCGACCGTGACGGCGAATTTGGCGTTCGAGGCGGTATACTCATGGGCGCAGTAAAGCGCGGTTTCGGGCGGCAGGCCTTTCAGCCGCGTCAGGCTTTGCCACATCATTTCCGGATTGCCTTCGAACACGCGTCCGCAGCCGAGGGCAAACACGGCATCGCCGACGAACGCTACAGATTCAGTTGGCAGATGATAGGCGATATGACCGAGCGTGTGGCCGGGCACATCGATGACTATCGCTTCGATATTGCCGAGTTTGACGAGGTCGCCGGTCTTCACCATACGATCGATGCCGGGAATTTTCTCCGCTTCGCCAGCCGGGCCGGTAATAGTGCAGGTGGTTGCGTCCCTGATCGCAAGGTTGCCGCCGGCATGGTCAGGATGCCAGTGCGTGTTCCACACTTGCGTGATCGTCCATCCCTTCGCGGCGGCCTCGGTCAGGTATTTTTGCGCGTCGGGCGTATCGATGGCGGCTGTTTCGCCCGACACGGAATCATGCGCGAGGAACCCGTAATTATCGTTCAGGCAGGTAAACTGGTGTATCTGGAACATGTTTCGGGGTCTCCATGCCGTTATGGGTAGTTACAAGACCTTGATCTAACACAGGGAAGTCGATGCGTCAGGATGCCGTCACGCTACAACGATTCTATGCCTCTCCGTTAGGGAGCGCGGCGTCACGCATCCTGTCAGCCAAACTGACCGACCTGTGGGGCGACGCAAATAACCTCTCGCTGCTGGGCCTCGGCTACGCTTTGCCGGTGCTAGATACGTTCGGCGACCATCCAAGCCGCAGCGTGGCAGCTGTGCCATTCGATCATGGACCGGTGCACTGGGATCCAACAGGGCGGGGCAATGCCGCCGTGTCCGTGGGCGACCTGCGCCTGCCCTTTCCGGACGGCATGTTCGACCGGGTGATCGTGCTTCACGGGCTTGAAGAAACGGGCGATCCGCGCGCCTACCTGCGCGAAGTCTGGCGCGTGATGTCGCCAGAAGGTCGCATCGTCCTTGCCGCCTCGAACCGCGCCGGGCTCTGGGCGCGGGCAACGCGCACGCCATTCGGCCAGGGCCGTCCCTGGAGCCGGGCCCAATTGATGAACCTGCTCTCGGTCGGCTTGTTCCAGGTCACGGCCAGTTCGAGCGCGCTCTACATGCCGCCTGTTTCAACGGGTATCGTGACGGCCGCCGCTGAAGGCTGGGACGCGATCGGCCGCCTGATCACGCCCGGTCTTGGCGGCGTCGTCCTGGTCGAGGCGGTCAAGAGACTGTATGCTTCGCCCGGCGGCGGCGCTGTCGCGCCGGTTGTGGAGCGAGCGCGCATAGCCAAGCCCGCGACAGGCTCCGGGCGCAAAAGGCATTGACGCGGGCGGTGCGGCGGCTACGTTCGCACGTGCACAAAACAGAAGGCCGGTCGACCATGAAACTCGTGACAGCAATCTTCAAGCCCAGCCGCCTCGACGCGGTGATCGACGCCCTGTCTGAAGCCGGGGCAACTGGACTGACTGTCTCGGAAGTGCGCGGCTATGGTCGCCAGCAGGGCAAGACAGAAGTCTACCGGGGCGCCGAGTATGAAGTCCGCCTGTTGCCGAAGGTACGGGTCGAGGTCGCCTGCGCGGACACGGACGTGGACCGGTTCTCGGATGCGATCATCTCGGCAGCCAATACGGGCACGATTGGTGACGGCAAGATATTCGTCCACACAGTGGACTCGGTGGTCCGGATCCGGACGGGCGAGCGCGATGAGCAGGCCCTGACCGGCTGATTGGCGCCGCAGCGCCAAAATTCATGACAAATCGCACGTTAACGCGGGCCGCCATATTTGGTCGCCCGCCGAAAGCGTTCGTGCACTGGCGGACGATAAGAATGGTGGCCTAACTTGAGGGTCAGGCTGTCTTCCATGGCACATTCATTCCACATCTCCACGCACCGGGCGCTCTCATGAGCGGGCTGTCGGCAATCCTTATTGCAAATATCGCACTGGCCCTGCTGGCAGCGCTGATCCTGTGGCAAGGCTCTCAGCATGCCGAACAGCTGAGTATCGTTCGCAGGCAGTTCAGCAAGCTGTCCTCGACAGATCCGGTCACTGACCTGCCCAACCGGGCAACCCTTCATGACCGGCTGACCGACGCACTCAACTCGGAAGGTCCGGACTCGGCACTCATGGTCATCGAACTCGACGGATTCAAAGTCGTCAATGATACGCTGGGACATGAGACCGGCGACGAATTGTTGCGAGCGGTGGCTATGCGGATGTCGAGCTGCCTGCATCAGAGCGACCTGCTCGCCCGCGTTGGCAACGGCGAATTCGCTGCGCTGATCATGCGCGAAGATGCCGAGAGCCGTGCGACGCAAACAGCCCAATCGATCGACAAGGCCATGGATGCCCCGTTCCGCATTCGAGACGATGTTATCAACATCAAGGCCAGCATCGGCATTGCACCGACCACGAAAGGTGACTCACCCGCCACGGAAATCCTGCGCCGCGCTGATGTCGCAATGTTCGCCGCCAAGAGCGAAAAGCAGGACAGTATTCGCGTCTACTCGCCAGCAATGGATGAAGTGCTCCAATTGCGCCGCACGATCAATTCGGAACTCGAGCTGGCATTGATGAACAACCAGCTCCAGCTCGTCTACCAGCCCCTTGTGTGCGCCCGCACCGGCAAGGTGATGAGCGCCGAAGCGCTGATGCGTTGGCCGGGCAAGCCGGGACAGGCAGGATCGCCCGGAGTCTTCATTCCGATTGCCGAGGAAAGCGGCCTGATCACGAAACTGGGCGCCTGGGCGCTCGATCAGGCCATGCTGGAGATCACGCGCCAGAAGACGATTCCGATCGCGGTCAATATTTCACCCATCCAGTTCCGCGTTGATGGATTTGCCAGCAGCGTCGAAGCAGCCCTTGAGCGTCACGGCATCGACCCGTCATTACTGCATATCGAGATCACCGAAGGCGTGCTGATTTCCCATACGGGTGAAGCACAACGGACGATGAAGCGCCTGCGCGAAATGGGTGTGCAGGTCCTACTCGACGATTTCGGCACTGGCTATTCATCGCTGAGCTACCTGCAGCAATTTGAATTCGACGGGCTGAAGATCGACCGGGCCTTCATCCAGCAGCTTGATATCGGCCCAACCGGCCGACAGTTGCTGAAGTCCATTATTGCACTTGGCCACAGCCTCAACATGAAGGTCGTCGCCGAGGGCGTCGAAACCGAAGACCAGGCGGCCATCCTGCAATTGCTGGCCTGTGACTTCCTGCAGGGCTATGCGCTGGGCCGTCCCGACGTCGCCGACAAGCTGCACGGCGTCACTCGCCCGGAGGAATTGCTCGGCAACCTGCATCGCAATGGCGGCTGGAGCGCAGCGAGCTAGCGATCCTTGATGTCTGACGCGGTGACCTGTTTGGCGCCGTGGTGGAGCTGGAGGTTGAGCAGGACTGCCTTGGCGACCGGCAAGAGGATCAGGCACAGCCCGATCAGGACGGCGCACAGCGTGGCAAACGCAAAGACCTTTGCCACCGCAGGAAGCGGGCTCATCGGTAGCAGGAACAGGAACGGGGCGAGCAGGATCAGCACGCCGAAGCCGACGAAGAAAGCAGGCCCGTCTGCCGTATCGGCTGCTGTCATATCGCGTCCGCAAACAGGGCAAGCGGAATTGAGCTTCAGGTAGCCCGAGAACAGCTTGCCTTTTCCGCAATTACCGCAGCGCAAGCGCAAGCCTGCCAGGATGGGCGTGGTGTTTGCCATATCAATCTCCGTCGAAGGTGCACATGTAATGCCTCGCCGGCACAAAACAGCCGCGCCAAACCGTCGCTGCGGCCGGTGCGCGCCATCGCACCGCCCGGATTAAGTTCGGACGACCCTTGACCTTGGCCTTCGCTTTGCACACCAGAGCAACGCAGATTGCCTGAACAAGAGTGCGTTGAATGTCCGACCCTGTATTTCCCTCGATTGCCATTGTCGGCGCCGGCCTGATCGGCGCTTCGATCGCCCGTGCCGCCACCGAATATGGTGCAGCAGGTTCTGTCATTCTGTACGATGCCAGCGATGACGTGCGCGACCGGGCAAACGGGCTGGGCCTTGGCGCAGTCGTGGACACACTGCCGGCCGCCGTCGCAAACGCTGATTGCGTATTCCTGTGCGTGCCAGTTGGCGCCCTGAGCGCTGTTGCGACGGACGCCGTTCCGCATATGAAGACGGGCGCCATCCTGACCGATGTCGGATCGGTGAAGGGCGAAGCAGCAGCGGCCCTGACGGCCGCCGGTGACGGCCGCATCCATATCATTCCCGGTCACCCGATTGCGGGCACCGAACAATCCGGTCCGGAAGCCGGGTTCGCGACCCTGTTCCGCGATGCCTGGCACATCCTAACTCCCGGCGACGACACATCGCCGGACTATCTCGCTGCCGTCGATGCGCTGACGCGCTTCTGGCATGGGCTGGGCGCGAAGGTCGAGACGATGGACGCGGCCCGCCATGACCGCGTGCTCGCAATCACCAGCCACCTGCCCCACCTCATCGCGTTCAACATTGTCGCAACCGCGTTCGACATGGAGACAGTGGAACAGGGCGAAGTGGTCAAGTATTCGGCCGGCGGGTTTCGCGACTTCACCCGCATCGCGGCCTCGGACCCGGTCATGTGGCGCGACGTGTTCCTGACCAATAAAGATGCCGTGCTCGAGTGCCTCGGCCGGTTCTCCGAAGATCTCGCTGCCCTGCAGCGGGCCATCCGATGGGGCGACGGCGATATGCTGATGCGGGAATTTTCCCGGGCCAGGACAATCCGCAAGGCGATCATTGATGCCGGACAGGATTCCGGCGAAGTTAACTTCGGTCGCAATCCGCATCCCGAGCCTGAGGCGGAAAAATGAAAGAGATCACGCTGAGCCCTGAACGCCGGGAAGCCCTTTGCCGCGATGTACAGAAAACATTTAGTACCAAATTCGACGAGACGCTGAGCGACTTCCGGGCTGGCGAAATCGTCGACCTGATGCTGAAGACGATGGGACCGCCTGTGTACAATCAGGCGGTGCAGGACGTGCGGGCGCATTTACAGGGCAAGCTGGATGATCTCGAAGGCGAGGTTTGGGTCGACGAAAGCGCCTGACGGGCTCACAGCCTTGTGTGTGTTGCGTGTCTGAACCTATTGCTAGACCCATGCGCATGAAACACGTCCTGTCCCGCCGCGCCCTTCTCCTGTCCGGTTCTGCTGCTGTTGCGGTGGCCGCCTGTTCCTCCGCCGGTGCCGACAAACCACAATCATCCGACGCCAACAGCGCTTCTGACCCGTTTGCAGGCAGCGAATGGCGGACGATGAGCCAGGTTGAGTGGCGTGCGCGCCTGTCGCCTGAGGCCTTTGCCGTGTTGCGCAAGGCGGATACCGAACGGGCATTCACCTCGCCCCTGAACAAAGAGAAACGCGACGGGACGTATCACTGCGCAGGCTGTGACCTGCCGCTGTTCGCATCGGACACGAAATTCGACAGCGGCACGGGCTGGCCGAGCTTTTTCGACGTCATGCCGGGTGCAATCACGACGAGCCTCGATCGCAAGCTGATCTATACGCGTACCGAATACCACTGTGCCCGCTGCCTTGGGCACCAGGGCCATGTGTTCGACGATGGCCCAGCCCCGACCGGCCAGCGCTGGTGCAATAATGGTGTGGCGCTGACCTTCAGGCCGGCCTGATCCTATTCGATGATTTCCATGCCTTCGGGTATGACGATAGGCGCGGAAGCGACGGCGACATTCTGCTCGACCTGCTCACCGGGACCATTTTCGCGGCGCTCATACGCTTTGACCAGTGACAGGTATGGCGGGACGTGCGCCCAGCCATGCTCGGCCGTGTTTTCGACGATCTCGAAGTGCAGGTGGAAGGTCGTCGCGGAGCCGCCGAAATCGTTCGAGACAAACCCGAGGGACTGGCCGGCAGTGACGGTGTCGCCGGTCTTCACCTTGAGCTTTGCCATGTTGAGGTGAAGGTATTTGTAGATGCGGCCACCGGCGCGCAGGCTGATCGAATAGGAGCCCACATTCGAGATGACGCCATCTTCGGCGGCGACGACCTCATGCAGCGTGCGATCGGCCTTGGCCGTGGACCGCATCGTGTTGCACTGGGCGGGCGTACCGACGCGGATATCCTGACCCTGGTGGATTTTTTCCACCGGGCAGAGGGGTGACCCGCGATTGGCGCTGCGGGTTTCGCAGAAATTGTCGCGCCATGGATAGGCGTAGTTGCGCGCATCGCACTGATCGCCGCCGCCGACGCCGCCACCAAAGGTGAAGACCTGTGATTGCAGGTAGGCCGGTGCCGCAGCGATCGGAAACACCATGTCAGGCGCATGGACGACCTGATCGCCGGAGCCTTGCCCGGTGCCAGGGATCAGCGCACCGGGGGCGAAGAAGCTGAACACCGGCTCGGGAGCCGGTTCCGGAACGGTGGGCGTGACCGGGTCGACGGGGGGCGTCACGGGTGTGTCTGCGGTGTCGCCCACAGGAGGTATGGGGTCGGTCTGGGTGTCGGACGTGTCAGGCGTATCGGTTGCATCCGGCGGGACATCGACCGGGTCGGCAACCGGGGGTATATCGGTGGGCGCATCCACATCGCTATCCGGCGGTGTCGCCGGATCGTCGGCCGAGACCGGATCGGTCGCGGGCGTATCGCCATCGACCGGCGTGTCGGGCGTGGTGTCTCCGGTGTCGCCATAGGGGTTGTCGACAGGCGCAACCGGCGGCGGTGGCCCGGGGGCGCCGGGGGGGATTGCGGGGCCCGGTTCGGGGGTGGACGGTGTCGGTCCGCCGTCCCCCGGAAAGCGGATGAAGTCACAGCCGGCAAGTCCCGACAGCGCGGCGGCCGCCAGGATGAACGAAACTTTTTTCAGCATCAGCGTGTCCCCGCGATGACCAGTTTACGGGCGATTTCGAGCGCCTCGTCCTCTCCGATACAGGTCGGGGCCTCGCCCGAACTGTTCTTGCATTCGAATTCGATCAGATAGTCGGCACCATAGCGCGAGAAGGCGACCTGCGCGCCGGAGGCGGTGGCCTCAAAGGCCGGTTCGGTGTCACCAGATGTGTCAGCGGTATCTCGGGCACCAACGATTTCGTTCGTACCGTTGACGACGATGTTATAGTCAATTCCGGGATAGGCCGCGAAATAGCCGTCGCTCATCGGCTGGAACTTTACGCCGCCTTCTGCCGACTGCGGCACGACGATGCCGGTGGGTAGCAGGACCGGCACCGGCGCGGCTTCGGCGCCGGACTGGACCTGGAAAGCGCCCGCGCCGCGATCATCACTTGGCACCGAAGCCATGTCACGCCGGGCTGCCTCCCAATCGATCGTGGCAGTGCTTGCAACAGCTTCGGGTCGCACCGGGGTTTCGCGATCAGCAGGTGGATTATCGGCCGTTGTCGCCGGTGCTGCCGCGACCGTTGTATCGGACGCCGGGTCTGGTCCCTTGAGACGGTCACAGCCCGTCAGGGCAAATGCCAAAACAGCCACGAGGGCGAGCGTGCTGGACGTGTTCATTGTCAGTCTTCCTTTCCAGGATGGGCGATATAGTCGGGATCCGCATAGGCGACCCCGTCCACGGCCATGATTTTCTCCTGCACCGAACGGATGGCCGCGCGGGTCGGTTCGACGCCCGGGGGCATTTGATAGGCAAGCCTGATTTCGCCTGAATAGCTGGCCCCGACCAGCATGAAATCTCTCAAGGCCGGCGTACGCCGGACATAGTCGGCAAAGGCCTGCTCGGCCGCTGCCGGGTCTTTCTTGTAAAGGCGCGCCACCGAATCAATTTCCGGCGCACCCTTGATCCGCACGATAAACGTGACCTCCACCCCGGTCGCCTGCGCCGTGATCACGCTTTGCGGGACCTGAGCCGGCTGAATCGCGGGGCCATCAGGCAGGGGTACGCCTTCGGTGTCCAATGGCGCTGGCGCATCCGGAAGCGTGCCAATCAGCGGACTGGCATCCCGGTCGACACGCGCATCAGGCAGTAAGGCAGGCACCGCCTCCGACACGCCGGACAAGGTCACACTCGGCTGGTCATCGCTATCGGGTGACCCCGCCAGGACAAACAGGCCCGTCGCTCCTGCAAGCAATGCCAGGCCTGCCAGACCGAGCGGGCCGCCAAAATGAAACGGGGAGCGAAGGCCTGCCATGGCTATTGCGTGCCTCCGCCCGTGCTGAGCGGCGGCACGTTGGCAAGGTTCAGCAAGCCACCGCACGGACGCGCGCACATGTCCGGACTGCCGGGGATCGGCGTCGTGCCGGGATAGGTTGCGCAGGCGCCTGCACACTGGAGCGGCTCGCGTTTATCGAGCGCCGCGATCAGCGTCGCCTTCAGCTCTGACGAGGTCGCGTCCGGTTGGCGGGCCTTGAGCAAGGCCAGCGCGGCCGAGACGTGCGGGGCGGCCATGCTGGTGCCCTGTTCGTATGCGTAGAAGCAGGTGTCCACGCCTTCTCCCGTGACAGGGTCATAGCAATTGGTTGCGGCCTTGGTGGACAGGACGCCATCGGGGCGACCGTCGCCATTGTCGTCGCGGGTCAGGTCGCCGCCCGGTGCGATGACCGTGACGTTCGGACCGAAGTTCGAATAGGGTGCGATCTGGCCACGGGCATCGCCAGCCGCCACCGAGATGACATTCTGGCAGCCGCCGGGAGCATAGAACTGCGTTGAGACACGGGCATTACCCGCTGCAGAGACGACGATTACGCCACGGTCCACAACCGAGTCGATCGCATCCTGCAGCGAGGCCGGGCAGAATTCGAACAGGCCGATGGACAGGTTGATGATGTCCGCCGGATTGTCGTTCCAGACCTCATTGCCAAGCGCATCTTCACCCGGAATCAGGCCGCCGGCCCAGCGGATGGCGTCATTGATATCCGACAGGCGTCCACCGCATTTGCCGAGCGCCCGAACCGGAACAATTTTAACGTTCCAGGCGCCGCCCGCAACACCGGTCGCATTGTTCGACGCAGCCGCACCGATCGTGCCGGCAACGTGCGTGCCGTGGAACGTATCCGCGGCGAAGGGCTGGGTCGGATCGCACATGTCGCCCGGGTCGTTGGCATCATTGTCGCGCCCATCGCCATCATTGCCCATGCGCGGATCGGAAACCATGTCCCAGCCTGCTGCCACATTCGGCGAATCCTTGATGTCGGGATGCTGCATCTGCAGGCCGGTATCGACCACGGCCACCACGACCTGATCCGAGCCTTCATTGGCCTGATGGGTCCAGAAATCCTGGAATCCCGCACCTCCGGCCGACTTGCCTTCACCAGTACCATTGTTCTGAAAATTCCATTGCAGGCTCCAGAGCGGGTCATTGGGCGTGATGTCGGTCAGCGTGACAGGCGTGGCTGGCGTGTCACCAGGGACCGTTCCCGTGGACGGCGTCGTGCCGGGAGTTGTTCCGGGATCGGTGGGGCGCGGACGCCGCACGAACTGGTTCTGGAAAATGAAATCCTTCTCGACATATTCGAACTGGCCGGATGCCCGCAGGTCTTCCACGATGCATTCAGTTGCCATGGCCGCATTCGACTGGATGGTGACGAGATCGACCGTGTCAGGGCAGCCTGCGCCGGAATCGACCGCGAGGAAGCTTGCCTGCAGTTTTGCGGCAGCATCTTCCGGGCTGAAACGCGTCGGGTCAGCGCCATCCGAACCGATCTGGATCACCATCTGGCCTTCGCGCGAGAGGGCGACCTGACCGTCCATGCCATATTTTGACAGGGTGTCGAGCATGACGGAATTGGCGTCCTGCTGCTTGCGGATGGCGTCGCCCGAGATCACCGACCGGCGGGCCAGTTTCCTGGCCGCAACGCGTCGTGTCTCCGGGACAGCCTCCATCGAGCGAGGGGCCAGGCTGCGGGTGCGCAGCTGAGGTGCAGGCTCTTCGGCTGCCGTGCGTTCCAGTTCCCTGGTCGCGTTGGCGATCTGGTTTTGCGATTCCTGGGGTGCCGCGGGGTCGAGCTTGACCGTCGGCATCACGCGCGCGGGCCGCACGAGCCCCCCGGATTCGGCCGGGGCAGGCGCGGCGGCCGGGGCTTCAGCTTCACCGGCTGCCGATGCAGGCGCTTCTTCGAGCATGGCCATCTCAGGTTCGACTTCCTCGAACAATTCGTCGTCTTCCATCATCAACGCGTCTTCTTCGTCGAACGCGACGGTCTGGATATCCTTTGGTTTGGCGATAATCGAGCCGATCGCGAACATGGCCCTTTCGCTTTCCGCCTGAAAAGCAATGTCATTGACCAGCGTGCCGGCGATGGCGCGGTCCATGACGGAGGCGGCCAGCAATGTTTGATCGGCGCCGGGTTCGACGACGGCACGGCCGCTGATCTGGTCGAGTGTTGCGTCGGCGAGTTCACGGGCCCGCTCGAGCCGTGTGCCCTGCTGGTCGCAGGCAGCAAGTACGAGTAGACCTGCCAAAGCGGCGCTGACGGCAAGTCGCGTGGTTTTCATGGTCAGGTTCGGCAGCATGTCAGAATGTCCCCTTACAATTGCCAACGTAGCCCCCGGTCCCTTAAATTAACCGTGTGTTTAGATTATGACGAGGCCTGCCACATGTCCAATGCTTACGCGCAGCCCGGTATCGTTGTGCTTACCGGTGCTGGTATATCTGCCGAAAGCGGCCTCGGCACGTTCCGCGATGTCGATGGCATCTGGACCAAATACCCGCTGGAAGACCTTGCCACACCGGAGGGGTTTGCCCGCAATCCCGCCTTCGTGCAGGAATTCTACAATGCACGACGGGCGCAGCTGAAGACGTCCGAGCCGAATGCAGCCCACCTGGCGCTGGCGCGACTGGAAGCGGCCATGCAGGCATCCGGGCGCCGGTTCACGCTGGTAACGCAGAATGTCGACCATCTGCATGAAAAGGCCGGCAGCCAGAATGTGCTGCACATGCATGGCGAGCTGCTCAAGGTTCGGTGCGAGGCCTGCGGGTCGGTCGTGAGATGGCCGGGCGATATCAGCGTGGCAACACCCTGCCCGGTCTGTGAGGCTGTCGGCCTCATGCGGCCCCATATTGTGTGGTTCGGCGAAATGCCACTCTACATGGACGAAATCGAAGCCGACCTCGCGCGGGCGGACCTGTTTGTGTCAATCGGGACCAGCGGCAATGTCTATCCCGCCGCAGGCTTTGTTCAGATGGCGCGGCGCGTGGGCGCACGGACGCTGGAGCTGAACCTTGAACCGTCTGACGGGGCGAGCTTTTTCAACGAGACGCGCTATGGCAAGGCGAGCGACGTGGTGCCGGACTGGACGAACGAGCTGATGGCCCTGCTGTGAGCACGCGTCACTGACAGCGCAGACGCTATTTCGTCATATTCTTCAGACGGTCCTCGGAATCGAATGCCCGTTTCAGGACGTCATGAGCGCTGCGAAGAACCGATTCCTTTTCGGTAACCGTGGCGCGTACCAATTCGATATCCTGGATCAGTTTGGAGACGCGTCCATTCTTCAGCGAAAGCAGAAACGTTTCGGCCTCACCATGCTGGCCATCCAATATTCGCAGCGACTCTTCGAGATGCGCTGCTTCAGCACCAGCCCGATCACGGTCCTGTTTCGCAAGGTGGAAATCCTGTTCCGCCTTTTGTCGCTTGAGCGATACGATTTTTTGCAAGTCAGGTTTGCGGCTGGCCATGATGATCTCACATATGCTTGCGCACACTTTCCACAAAGTTGATGGCAGCGGCGACGGCGGCGAAATGCTCGGGATGAATTTCCGAGTCGACGTCTACAAGCTTGAAGATTGAACGGGTCGATGGCGGGTCCCGATATATCGGAATATTGTTGGCGATGGCGATTTCCCGGATTTTCGCGGCAAGGTGATCCATGCCCTTGGCGACGCAAACCGGCGCCAGATTGTCGTCCGGATTCCACCTGAGCGCCACGGCATAGTGCTCAGGGTTGACCATCACGACGGTCGCTTCCTTGACATTCTGCAGCTGCTGGCCTTGCGTTATCCGCGAGCCAGCCTGACGCCGCTGTTGTTTCAGCTGTGGATCGCCTTCACTCTGCTTCATCTCCTTCTTCATCTCTTCGCGAGACATTTTCAGCTTGTTCTCGTGAATGCGCCGTTGCAGCGGCAGGTCAAGGACTGCCAGCACGAGCTGAAACAAAAGAAACCACATGATCAGCTTGAGCGCCTGGCTGAATGTGAACGACGCAAAATGACCAAGTTCGATGGCGCTGCTGGCATAATAGTCCGTCGCCAGCTGGACCAGGAAAACGACGGCAATAATGCCTGCGAATCCTAGTTTGACGGTGTCCTTGAGAAAGTCCGTCATACCGGTCATGCCATAGCGCTTCTTCAGATTCTCGACCGGCGACAGCTTCTTCATATCCATCTGGATTTTCTTGAAGGAGAACGAGATGGACCGCTGAATAATGAGCGCCGCCAAGACAACCGCCGCCAGGATCAAAAAGAGCAGGGCGAACTGCACGAGCAAGCTCTGGATCCAGCTCCTGGTCTGGCCTCCGTCTCCGCTAAACACATCATTTGCATAAGCGTCGATATGGTAGAGAAACCCCGAGAAATCGTCGAACAAAGTATTGCCGACAACGCCCTGCAACACTACGCCCGCACCAAGTATGCCCGCGATCAAGGCGAACGCGTTCGCCTCCTTTGACTGAGCAACATTACCCTCGTCACGCGCCTGCTGGCGTTTGGTGTCGGTGGCGTCGAATTCCTTTTCACCACTATCGGGTTCCTGATCGGCCATGCCCTACCCTACATCCATCCCACGATCTGGATGACGCGGTCTTTCCATACAACCAGCAGCCCGACAACTGACAGGGCCAGCAAGATCGTGCCGCCTCCGATCATAAGCGGCGCACCGACAAAGGCGACCATCAGCTGTGGCAGGGCCTTGTTGATGAAGCCAAGGCAGATATTGTAAAGTAAATTGACGGCAACGAATGGCCAGGCGAGCAGAACCGCGAAGCCAACAGCAGAGAAACTCCGCTCAATCAGCAGGTCCCAGTCGAGGGCCGACAGCGCGCCGACGGGAATGTCAGTATAGAGGCGCATCAGCGACGCGATGGCATTCAGGTGGAAGTCGGCTGTCAGCAGAATGGCGGTGCCTGCCATTGAAAGCATGCTTCCCGTGAGACTCTGGGCTTCACGTTCCAGGGCAACACCGAGAAGTTGTGACAGACCGATCGACTGCGAAATAATCGTACCGGCGATGCTGAGCATCCACACGGATACGCGCAGGATGGCCCCGAGGCAGAAACCTATCGTAAGTTCGCTCAACAGAAGCCCGCCGTATCCGGTTAAGGACTCCAGGGATGGGACGGCGACGACACCCGTACTGGCCATCGCCATGGCAATCGCCAGCAGAATCATGAGACGCAATTGCACCGGCACAACCTGTTCGCCGATTCCCGGCATGAAAAAGATCACGAAGGACAGCCGCGCCACGACCAAAAGGAACATCGCCAGAAGGGGCGCCAGCTGACCCGCCAGTGCCGCAAGGTCGGCCATCAGACAACGCCGATAATATACGGCTTGGTCTTTGCTGTGATTTCTTCGTAGGCCAGAACCGAATTGCGAATGCCTTTGCTCGCGAGGACGGTCTGCAGGAAGCGTCGGCGCCGCGACGACGTCGCTACGGAGGCGATCACGCCCTTCTTGGCCGCGTCATTCAATTTCGATTGCACTTCATTGGTCAACTCGCCAAACATTTCGGGCGGCAGCGCGATATCGCTGCTGCCATTCTCATTATTGACCTCATACTGGGTGAACTTCTGCTCCCAGTCTGTGGACAATTGAACCAACGGCAGGCGGCCCTGGTCGTCCTGAAGCCGGTCCACGATCTGGAAGGCGAGACGCTGGCGCACAAGCTCGACTATCCTTGGCAGACCCGGCGATGAGGCTTTGGCTTCAGCAATCGCCTCGATGATCAGGAACAGGTTGCGGATGGAAACGCGCTCCTCGAGCAGCAAGCGCGCGACCGACAAGAGCATTTCGGGCGTGACTTTCGCCGGGATATACTCGTCCAGGAAGCGGCGGTTGGCGGCGGCCCGGTCGCTATCGCTAACGGTCGTCAATGCATCGAGCGTATCGAGCATGACCATCCGGGTAAAGACCAATGCGAAGTTGGACTGGATCACTTCGAGCATGTGGGTCGCCAGGACCTCAATCGGCTCGACGACCGGAATGCCAGCTGCGGCCAGCTCCTGCTTCTTGCTGTTGGGCAACCACCGGGCTGCGGCCTTGTAGACGGGTTCCTTGACCTTCTCGCCTTGCATCTGCGGCGACTGGTCGTCTTCCATGAGTGCGAGGATGGAGCCGGGACGCAGCAAGCCGGAATCAAGGCGAACGCCCTGAATGCGGATCCTGTATTCATTCCGCTTCAGCGTGGGATTGTCCGTCATGCGGATCGCCGGCAGGACGAACCCGTATTCTTCCGCGATGTAGCGACGGATCTTGTGGATCCGGCTTTCGAATCCGTTCTCTCCGAGCAGAACGAGGTTGACCAGATCGGGGGCAACTTCGAGGTGGATCTCGTCGGAATGAATGGAATCGCCGAACTTCACAGGCTCGTCGACGGTCAGCTCCGGGACCTTTAGAGCTTCGGCATCCACCTCACGGCTTTTCCGGCGCACAAGGACCGAGGCCGTCGCAAAGCCTGCAGACGCAAGCATGAACGGCACGAACGGAAGACCGGGAAACAGCGCAAACACGAACAGGATTCCGGCCACGATCATCAAGGCGGCCACGTTGCTGCCGAACTGCGCCACAAGGGCGAGGTCGATGGCGCCCTCCTCGCGTCCCTTGGACAGGAGCAGCGCGGATGCCACAGATACGATGACGGCGGGCACCTGCGACACGAGTCCGTCGCCGACAGTGAGGATGGAGTAATTGCTCAGGGCCTCGGAGAAGCTGAGGTGATGCACGGACAGGCCGATCGCGATTCCCGCAACCAGGTTCAGAGCCGTGATCATCAGGCCGGCGATCGCGTCTCCCTTGACGAATTTCGATGCACCGTCGAGGGACCCGAGGAACGCCGCTTCTTCCTGTTCCTTCTGGCGACGTTTTTTCGCCTCCTCGTGTGTGATGGCACCCACGGCAAGGTCGGAGTCGATCGCCAGCTGCTTACCCGGCATGGCATCGAGCGCAAACCGTGCCCCCACTTCGGCCATACGTCCGGCGCCCTTGGTGATAACCATGAAGTTGACGATCACGAGAACGCTGAACACGACCAGGCCAACGAAAAGGTTGCCGCCCATGATGAACATGGCGAAGCCTTCGATGACGCCGCCAGCTGCCTGTGTTCCCGTATGGCCTTCACCGATGATCAGCTTTGTCGAGGAGACGTTCAGCGCCAGGCGCAGGATCAGGGAGGCGAGGAGCACGCTGGGAAAGGACGAGAAATCCAGCGGACGTTCGATGAAAACCGCGGTGGCAAAGATCAGGATTGCGAAGGCGAACGACATGGTCAGGCCGACATCCATCACCCATGCCGGGATCGGCAGGATCATCACGAGGATAACCATCATCAAGCCTATGGCCAGGAGCGACGTGGGCCGGGCCAGGCCAAAGTTCTTGGGTGTCTGCACGGGGAGGCCTATCGGGAAATGAGCGGCAGTACCGAATTATTGAACAGGTCTACGCAGATCCTGGTCATGTATCCGAGCGAAAGGAAAAATACGATTATGACCGCCAGGATCTTGGGGATGAAGGTCAGAGTAACTTCCTGGATAGATGTCAGGGCCTGTAAAAGGCCGATGGCAAAGCCGACGACGAGCGTACACGCAAGAATGGGCATCGCCATCATCGCCGCCGCCCAGATATGGGCACGTAATACCTCGAAGATTTCAGCTTCGGACATGACGACCCCCTGCTCTTAAACGGGCATTCTCAGCAGTTCCTGATAGGCTTCGACGACCTTGTCCCGGATGGTTACAGCGGCATCGAGCATCAGTTCCGCGTTTGCCAGCGCTGCCACCATGGCATGGGGGTCCGCTCCGGAAACGGCCGTTTGCATTGTGGTATTTTCCGCCTGCTGCAGAGCCGCCCGAAAATCCGCGACACCTTCGGCAACGACGTTCTTGTCAGCGTCTGCCTTTCCCACAGCCTTGGCAGTATCTGCTGGCCGCGTGGTATTCAGAGCCGTGTAGGCATTGAAACTTACTGTAGACATGACTTCACTTTGCCCCTCTAGCGACGCAGGATATCAAGCAGAGACGTGTACATCGAACGCGCCTGCTGGAACGCGTTGAGGTTGGCTTCATAGGTGCGATTGGCGCCCCGAAGGTCGGCCATTTCCATGATCAAAGACACATTCGACATCGTCACATAGCCGTCCTGGTCGGCCATCGGGTGCGACGGGTTATAGTCGCGCTGACCCGGAGTCTCGTCGAGTATCTGCTTCATCGCCGCGAATTGATCGGCCGAGGTGCCCTGCGGGTCGATGAGGAGCATTTTTTTCTTGTAGCCAGGCGTATCGACATTGGAGATATTCTCGGCGGCAACGGTAATCCGCTGCGACTCGAGCTGCATCCCGGAGACGGCTTGCTGCATAATTGCCTTGAGAGGATTCATCGTCGTCTTCCCTTAGCTTCTCTTGCCCATCGCAGTGCGCAACAGGTTGATTGATTTCGTATAGACAGTCAGTGCGAGCTGGTGCTGGCTCATGGCATCGGCCGAATTGAGCATTTCCGCTTCCAGACTGACGGTGTTGCCATTCGGCGAGCCAATCGTATCCGCCTCAACTGTTCGAAACGGCGTCGACATCGCGTCGAGGGAGGACCCTGACGTCGCGCGCGCCATGTAACTTTCAAAAGACTCAAGTTTGGCGGCCTTGTAGCCGGGCTCATCGGCATGTGCGATGTTGGTCGCACTTACCTTTTGGTTTTCTGCCGCGTGGCGCGCCATGGCGCCGAGAATCTGAAACATTGGTAGTTCGGATATCATGGCCGATTCACTTTGGTTAACCGCATCACAAGGTTTGGTAATATATGTTAAAGAAAGGGTTAATTAGGTGTGAAGGACTGTGTCCATGCAGATGAAGGCGGCCACCTCATCATTGAAGCTGTTCAGGCTCTGGGGCACCGTCATTGATGTGGCGCCAGGCGTAATCAAGATCGCCGGAATCAGCGAACTCGCTGGTGTTGGAAATGAAATTATCATCGAAAAGCAAGGCACTACTGTTCTGGGCGAGATCCTGACCGTGTCTGGCGACAGTGTGACGGCGCTGCTGTTTTCACCCTGCGACATGCTTCGGATCGGCGATCCCGTACAGATTGAACAGGAAGCCAGAATCGAGCCCGGCGACCATTGGCTGGGACAGATCGTTAACTACCGCGGCGATATCGCAAGCGGAGACAGCGCATCACCAATGAAGCGCGCGACACCACGCAGGCTACTGGCGGCACCCCTGCCCGCCCACGCCCGCCGGGGAATCGGACCACGCCTCGCGTCCGGATGGATGGTGACCGATACAGTACTGCCCATCTGTCGCGGACAGCGACTCGGATTGTTCGCAGGGTCGGGCGTGGGGAAATCCACATTTCTCGGATCACTGGCCGCCGGAATGGAGGCCGACCGGGTCGTCATCGCCCTGATCGGCGAACGTAGCCGAGAGGTGAACGAGTTTGTACGCAACGTTCTTCCCGAATCGATCATGTCGAAGACGGTCGTTGTCGCCGCAACCGCCAGCGAACCGCCCGGTGCCAAGAAACGCGCTGCCTATTGCGCAATGGCGGCCGCAGAGCATTTCCGGGATCAGGGCCTGAACGTGCTGTTCCTGTTCGATTCGATCACCCGGTTTGCCGAGGCGCATCGTGAAACTGCCCTTCTCGCGGGAGAAACGCCCGCCCTTAATGCCTTCCCGCCATCAACCGTCCGCGTCGTCTCCGAACTGGCAGAGCGGACCGGGCCCGGCACTGACGGCAAGGGCGACATCACGGCGATCTATTCCGTACTCGTGGCCGGATCCGATATGGAAGAGCCCGTCGCTGACATGATCCGCGGCATACTGGATGGCCACATCATCCTGGCCCGTGACATCGCGGAACGCGGCCGCTATCCGGCGATCGATATCCTGCGCAGCGTCTCGCGCAGCCTGCCGCATGCTGCGACCGACGACGAGAACGCGCTCATTCGGGAATGCCGCCGGATGTTTGCCCTGTACGAAGAGATTGCTCCCATGTTGCGGGCAAACCTCTACGAATTCGGCAAGGATGCCGAAGCCGACAGGGCGATCGCGCTGTATTCTCTGTTGGACCGCTATGCCGGCACCCCCAATGGCCTGGGCATCGAGGCTGCCTTTGATCGGCTTCGCGAAATACTTCGCACCGAAAGGAGCCTGGCTGCACAGGCATTGCCGGCGACGCCGATAGACCCATAATTACAGCAGGCTGAGGAACAGGTTCTGGCTGCCCTGGCTGCCAAGCCCATTGCTCAAGAGTGTGAGCGCTGCCGATGCAGGCGAATAGCTTGATGCATTTTGTGAGATGGCCGACATGGCGTGAAATCTCTGGATGACTTGTTCGACATTCTCGGGCGACGTCAGCTCTGACATCTCTCGGATTCCCAACGTGCTCTGAAGGCGCTCCTTAAGGATGACTGCCTGACGCTCAAGCGGCAGCTTGCGGATATCCGTCGGCAAGTTGGTCGCACCCTCAAGCAGGGTTCGCGTAGGCACATCGCCGAGGATCCGATAAAGTATCGTGGTTTCGCTGGCCCCGGTTCCAGCTATCGCGCCGATACCCGACTTGTAGTTGAGGCTGAGCCGCATGTTGTCGTCGACTTCGCCTACGGCCGCCTGAAAGGATTTGGCTTCAAAGTCTTCCGCCATACGCGACAGCGCCCCCGGGGACAGGGATATCTTCCCGTCCACGACATCCAGCGCCTTGGCGAATGCGGTGTATTTCGAATTGTTGAGGCGCGCGAGAAACGTGCTCTCAGGATCGGTCGATTCTTCGAGCACTTTGTCGATGAAACCGCGCTTCCACTCTTCACCGCCAAGATCGAAAGATGTGAGCACGACGCGAAGCAGGCGCCGGTCATCGAGAAAGCTTTCGACAGCAACAGGTTCGGAAAACTTGTCTACGAGATAGTCACGGTCGAGCCGGACCTGCGGCGACTTGGAATAGCTTTCCAACTGGCGGTCATAAGTCGCCTCGAGGAATTTCCACCCACCACTGCCGGACAGGGGTATGACGGGTTGAAACATCCGTCAGGCCACTTTCGTGTCAATCGCGGGCGCGACGGTTTTGCTGGCCCGGGCCAGCAGCTGGTCTTCGATCACCAGTATCTGCCTGAGATGGCAAAGTGCGGAGTAATAATTGTTCCGGCTGATCATCGAACGCAGCGTCGGAATGAGTTCCGGGTCGATCGACTTGAAGACGTCGAGCAGCTTGGCGCACTCTTCATCAATTGCCGGCAATGTCCCGAACTCTTCGAGATCGCCGGTAATCAGCAACTGGACAGCGTAGTAGATCTGCTTGCACGGCGTATTGACGTCTTCCGGCCGGAGCGCGTCGCGGCACCGCAGCACCCTGACATCACTGTCCGTGATACGGATCCGGGCGGGCTTGTCACCATTCTCGAGAACGGCGCCATTCACGATGAAGCGTTCCCCGGGAGCGATTTTCAGTACGAGTCCGGACATCAGGCAGCCTCACCTTGCAATTCGAGTTTAGCCGAGCCGGCCAGTCCCGCAATGATGGGTTTGTTGACCTCGATCAGGTCGGCGATATCGCCTTCGCCTGAGAGAATCTGCATGCTGGTTTTCTGCACGAATTTCGAAAGCTGAAGGAGGCGGGCCTTGAGATCATCCGGCAGTGCATTCGCCGGGCTCATCAGGTCGGTTGCGAGCAGCGTCCACAATTGCTGATTTCGGTAGATCGCATCAGCCTTGGCAGCGGGTGTAGGAGACTCAGACCGATCGACATCTTCAAGCGCATCAGTGATCTGAACAAAGAGTGCATGCTCGATACCCTTGTCGCTGCCTGTGCGCTGCTGGATCTGACCGTAAGCCTTGTATGCCAAATTATGCAAAACGCCCTCCTGGCGACAAAGAAAGAATGGCCCGGGCGCATCATGCGTCCGGGCCACCGATTAGTATTAGCGGAACAGTGACAGCAGTGCCTGCGGTCCCTGGTTAGCAATCGACAGCGCCTGGACGCCGAGCTGTTGTTGAACCTGCAAAGCCTGCAGTTTCGCCGAAGCAGCTTCCATGTCAGCGTCCGTCAGACCGCCGATGCCCGTGGTCATCGCATCGATCAGCGTATTGACAAACTCACCCTGGCTTTCGATCCGCTTTTGCGACGAACCGAGACCGGCAGCAGCATCAATCGACGTTTGCAGTAGGCCTTCGATCGCCGTCAGAGCAGCGGTTGCACCAGCATCCGTCGTCACGTCAACCGTAGCAAGATTGCCAAGGCCACCTGTGGTCGTACCGGCTGTACCACCTGTCGTCGCAGTCGCCGTCACCGCAAGAGCGGCAGCGGAGTCGTTAGTGATCGTGATGACACCATCGGCGCGGGAGACGGAATAGTTCGTTTCACCGGTGGCCGAAAGGAAGTTTGCCATTTGTGCTGTCAGGTTTGCTGCAACCGAAGCGGCGCTGTCGTCAGCACCAGCAACGTACTCGAATGTACGCTGGCCAAGTGTGTTGTTGGTTGCCGTATCGTCCAGAACGAGGCGATAGCTGTTGCCCGAGGCGACAGAAGCGATCGTGACGTCCAGAGTGCCTGCTGCACCAGCAGCTGTTGCCGTACCCGAGTTGACGCCCGAGGCGATAATCGTTTGATCCGCATTTGCGACCGCGCCGAAAGTGGCAGGCGTAGACGAGTTGCTGATCGAAAGGTCCCGACGCTCAACGGCGATGGATGATGCCGTAACCGTGCCACTGGACGAACGGTCCAGCGAGGAAAGGAAGTTAACGTCAGCCGACGAGCTGCCGTCGAGCAGGTTGAGTCCGTTGAACTGCGCTGCACCAACATAAGCCTGAATGCCCTTGGTCAGCTCATCGATGTCGGTCTGGATCTTCGTCCGGTCAACGTTGCCTTGCTGAGCCGACACAATCAGGCTTTTGATTTCCTGAAGGTTTTCGGTGACGGCCTCGGCAGCCGAACGGGCAACACCAACAGTGGACGAACCAAGGTTCAGTGAATCGGAAATCGTCTTGAAACTTTCAACGTCGGTCGACATGACCGTCGAGATAGCCCAGATCGAAGCGTTGTCCTTGGCGGACGATACTTTCTTGCCGGTCGAAATCTCGTTCTGGACAGTCGAGAGATCTCTGTTGATGCTGCGAAGAGTGTCGAGCGCGACCATGGCGCTGTTATTGGTAAGAATACTGGACACAGTTTGGTACCTCTGAATTTTTTCGCCACGACATGGTCGTGGAAATGATCAAACACGTGTCATCCTGACAGCGGAAAAACCGCCAACCCATCTTGGTTGTTAAGGTAACCCTTAGGTGTCCATTGTGTAGATTGCGTTAACCGGTCAGGCTTTTCTGCGGAACTGACCGGTAACCTCCGTGAAAGGAATTTTACTTCCGTTTTGGGCGTAGGACCCGACGTATGCACTGCCATGCATGGACTCGAGTCTGTCGATGGCATGACGCAGGCCATTTCGAATCGCCTCGAAATGCGCGGAGTTCTCTTTGGAGAGGCGCACAATCAGCTCCATGTCTGCGCGGTGTTCGACAGGAAGGAAATTGGGTTCCCGGTTCTCGAGGAAGGCCTCGATATCCTGCATCGCTTCCATCTTGACGGGCAGAAGGTCGGCAGCCTCCCGGGCTCGCCCGGTAAGCAGCAGGTCCTTTTCGCTGAGCAGGATATCTCTCAGCCGCGCTGTTTGGGCCCTAAGCTCTGGATTATTCATGATATTTTGTCCACTCGCGGTTGAGGCGCGCGGGCGGCATCGAATTTGACCGCATCGGCGAGACCAAGCGGATGAGACGCGGCAATATCTTTTGCGACCGCCTCGACCACATACCTGGAAAACGCAGAGGCCGCTTCTCCGCCACCTTGGGAGAAGGCTTTCTCCAAACCGGCATGGGTCAGCATTTCGGCCCAGAGCATCTGCTCGAACCTTTGGCCAATCTCGGCGGCCTCGGCGTTCGCGAGATTGGCAACCGGCCGGTTCTCGGGCGCCAAAGCCGGCGCGCTGATGGCGGGGAAAGACACTGGTCCTGTCATTTAACACTCCGCAGTCAAACAAAATTTAGGAAGTGAACGAAATCGCTTCGAATATTAACGTACTTTTTACGCGGCGTGGTTTTTATTCGGTTAACGCTTAACTTATCAGGCAAAAAATGGCATTCACTTTCGATACGATTTTGTCCGGTCGGCCGCCCCGCGAATCGTCGGAATCCGGCAACCGGCCACTGTCGCCAAGCGGTAAAGGCGCCGAATTTGCGAAAATCCATTCCAAGTTCGAGACCGATAAGCGTGACCGAGACGAGTCCGATTTGCTGGCCGGGGCCGATACCGGCCAGGTCGCTGCGTCTGCCATTCTGATCAATGGCCCGCTGGAAGATGACGGTCAGCTCGGCGAAATGCTCGCCATCGCGGAGAATACCGCACAGCTTGCCGGAAACCCCCAAGCCCTTCCGGCTGCCGAATCGCCTGAAACATCCGACGTGCCGCTGACAACAGCCGATGCCATCGAAATGCCCCATGGCACGATTGAGGAACTGGCGCCTGACAGGATGGAGGTGCCTGTTGACCAACTGGCGGCCGGGGGCGCCGGGGCGCCAGAGGGTCTCTCCAAGCAAAACGCAGCGGAGGTTGACGCCGTTAGTGCCAAACTGGCGCCTCCAGTGCGTGAGCCCGACCAGACCAATGTGTCAACACGCCCGACCGCGGATACAGACAGTCCTCCAGAGGCTGATATCGTCGCCCTGCCGGGACGCGCAGACCCTGCGCTTCAATCGACGCTCGCGAGCGCAATCAGTCCGGTCGCCGCAAACGCTACTCCAACGACCAAGGGCTCGGACAAAGTGGGCGCTGCTGCACCCGCCCCTGCCACGCTAAAGGCATCCGCGCTGACAGGTGATGACGTATCGACGACGAGCAACAGGTCAGCCAGGACAAGCGCGCCGGCTGACTTCTTCACAGGCAATGGCGAACAAATTGCATCCACCGCCCAGGGGCAAAATCGCGATACAGTCCCAGACATTGCGACAGGCACAAAAGCCGCAAATCCGCTGGATATGGCTATGTCGACTCAGTCGGGTCTGCCGCAACCGCCAGCAGCAGCGCTGGCACCCGCCGTTCCGATAACTGGCGCGATGACACCAGCACACAGCCTGATTTCCGCAACACCCGCACAAGTCGTCGAAATTATTTCCGATTCCATCGCCGCGCCGGAAGACCAGAAGAGTCGCATCCATATCCAGCTGGATCCGCCCGAACTCGGTCGCGTTTCGATCGATTTCAAGTTCGATGCAAACGGGCTCCAGCATGTGACGGTTACGGGCGAAACGCCCGAAGCGCTTCGCCATTTGCGCGCGATGCATTTTGAGCTGGTCAATGCGCTCGAGCGCCAAGGCCTGTCGAGCCAGAACATGTCGTTTCAGCAGAACCAGACGCAGCAGGACCCCGGTCAACAGGCGGCGCGTGCAGGCCGGACCGACAGTGATGTCGTCGCCGACGCCGACCTGGTCGCGGCGTCCATGGCCGCAGCACGCAGTTCTCAGCCCCATTCTGCAGCGGCTGGCAGCCTCAATATCAAACTATAAGGGTACCTCCCATGACCACCATAGCCCCGACAACAGGCACCACAACGTCCACCATTGCGACTGCACCAACCGAGCAGGCCGAGATCGGTGAGGAATATAACAGCTTCCTCAAACTGCTTACGGCCCAGCTGAGAAACCAGGATCCGCTGGCACCTCTCGATTCGACCCAGTTTGTCGAACAGTTGGCGACGTTCTCCTCTCTTGAGCAAGACGTCAAATCCAATAGCAGCCTCGATGTCATCGCTGCCAAGATGAGCGATCTCTATGCCATCGCCGCCAGCCAGTGGATAGGGCAGACCGTCTCAGTCGAGACATCATGGGTGCCCTTCTCGAGCCAAGCTCTCGACTTTGCCATCGCTATTCCTGATGAGGCTGATCGCGCCATTCTTTCCGTCAAAAATAGCGCGGGAGGCGTTGTGTGGACCGAAACGCTCGATCCTGAAGCCGCCAGCTTCAGCTGGGATGGTCGCAACCAGGCCACCGGCGAGATCTCACCGGCAGGACAGTATCAGTTCGGGGTCGAACTCTATCGCAGCGACGAATACTATGGGACGGTCGCACCTCAACTCGCGGCCAGCTAAAGCCTCTCGAACCTCTGAATACGTGTGCGGGTCTCGCGACGACCTGATGAGTTGACGTCTAGGCCAGCGGATCGGCCAGTCTAGAGATCCTGCTTGGCCATATCCACAATCAGTACGTTCCGGATGCCATCCGGCAAGATCGTTTGAAGGTTCAACAGCACCGTCGACCGGATCGATTCATAATTCTTGAGCGTCGCGATCGAATCAAGCGTCGCCCCGTCATTGCTGAGTTCGATCAGAGTAGTCATGATGTTGTCTCGGATCTTTGGCTCCATCGCAAAGAGCCTCTGGATCTCACTTGCATCAACTTCCAGATTGATATTCAGGATGACCAGGCTTTCAACCCGGCTCTCACGCATGATAGGGACAACGAATTCGCGGCTGAACTTGAAATACTCGACACCTGACGATGATGCCGCGTCGCCATGAGAACCCTTCTTGCCTTGGCTGCCTTTCTTACCGTGATCGTCCTTGGCTGGAGCCTCTGCTCCGTGCCCGCCCTTTTCCTCCTTGGCACCATGAGCATCTTTCGTCGCATGGTCGGCCTTGCCAGACGATGAGCCGGAGCTGCTTTTGAGGAAACTTCCACCGATACCGCCAATAACGATACAGACGACGACGACGACGGCAGCGATGATGTTCTTCATGTGGGAACCCTAGAAAGGCAAGACTTTGTCGAGGACCCTGGGAACCAATTTGCGTCCGCCTGATCCTGTCGTGTCGCCCTCGTTGACATAAGAAAGGCGCGCATCAGCGATCTTCTCATAGGAAACTGTGTTCGTTCTCGTGATGTCTTGTGCGCGGATGACGCCAGCAACACTCAAATAGCGAACCTCTTTGCCGACACGTGTTTGCTGGTAGCCCTGAATGACGAGGTTACCATTCGGCTCAAGGCCCACAACGCGCGCCGCAAGCGTAAACGCGATCTTCTCGGCGCGATTGACGGCACCGCTGCCATTGAGGCTGGAGTTTCGATTGAAGTCCACCGCAGGCGAAACGCTGGCTGAACCCGGCAGAGCCCGGTTGACCACGTCGGGCAATCCAAACAGCGCGTCGACGCTAAAGTCCTCACTGGAATCCCTGCTCCGGGAGAGAGAACTCTTCAGGCTGGCCTGGTCGTTCATTTCCACGACGACGGTCAGCAGGTCGCCTACTTCCTTGGCGCGCCGCATGCTGAGCAGCGCATTCGGCGAGGTCGCCCACAGGGATGGGTTGGGGTCTCGGGTTGAATCCAATTCGGCGACTGGTGTTGCCCACTCGGAATAGACCGCGTGCTCAAACTCGGGTCCAGATTGCGATCCGCTTGCACACGCCGTGAGGGCCGTCGCGAGAATTGTCGTCGAGAATAAAATCTTCATTGTGCCAGCACCCATCCGCCTTCCTGAACGATCCCTTGTACCAGTTGCCGCGAATCGGGATTGAGGACGCTCACGGTCTCACTGAGGCCCGCTTCGCCCAACGCCCGACCGGTCGTCGTGATTTCAAGCGCACCGTTGATATATTTGAGCGTCACAACCTGGTTGCGTTTCACAAGCATGGGCGGGCGCGTATTGTCAGCCGTGATAGACTGGCCGGCATAGATGGTGCGACGCACTTCGCGGCCAAGAAGCGACTCTTCGGCGTCCGCTGCCGATCCGGAATCTGTCACGGCATTGGCCGCCGAGACCCGATCACCGGCACGAATGACTTCGGCGGCAACTAGCGACGACGCGTCGGTGACTGCCGTGAGGGCACCAAATCCAAGTGCGACCAGAATGATCATCTCTGCTACCTCAAGCGTGTTGTGGCGGCGAGCATTTCATCGGAAGCGGTAATCACTTTCGAATTCAGCTCATAGCCGCGTTGCGCCTCGATAAGGTCTGAAATCTCCTTGACCACATCGACGCCGGATTCTTCGAGATAGCCCTGCCGAATAAAGCCAGAGCCTTCTGTGCCAGCGACCACTTGCGTGGGCGTACCTGACGCCGCAGTTTCGCGAAACAGGTTATCGCCCACGGCCTCCAGGCCCTTTTCGTTGACGAAGCGGACGAGTTGTATCGAGCCGATGGCCTGACCGGCTGGCTGGTCGTCGAAATATGCAACGACTTCGCCATCCCGGCTGATCGAAATACTTTTTGCATCGGCCGGTATCGTGATGCCGTCGGCCAGGGGATAGCCGTCCATCGTGACCATCTCTCCTTCCGCGCTACGATTGAGCTTGCCGTCGCGCGTATAGGCTGACTCGCCCGATGGCAAAGTGACTTCCAGGAACCCGGCGCCATCGATCCCAAGGTCGAGGTCCGATCCGGTCTCCTTCAGGGAGCCTTGGATAATTTGCATGGACACCGTTGACGGCCTGACCCCCGTACCGATCTGAATACCTGCCGGCACGACCGTTCCGACCTGGGACGTAATCGTGCCCGGGGTCAGGTATTGCTGGTACATCAGGTCAGAGAATTCAGCGACACGTGGTCGATATGCAGCGGTACTCATGTTGGCAATGTTGTTTGAGATGACGTCGACACGCAGTTGCTGCGCAGCCATTCCTGTCGCGGCGATCTGTAGTGATTTCATGTTCGTCTCCTTCGTTCAGTTTTCGCGACTATCGTTCGCGAACGGTCGATATGAGTTGCCCGATACGCTGGTCTTCGCGCTCGAGAAGGGTTTGTCCGGCTTCATAGGCCCGCTGGACTTCGATCATCCGTGCGACTTCAAGAACTGGCGACACATTTGACTGTTCCAGTGCTCCCTGAACTACGCTGAAGTCCGTCGCATTCCGGAAGCCTTCGGGCGCCGAAAAGTAAGTGTTTGAGTCACGCATGAGCGCACCATCAGCTGTCACGATACCGATCTGCTCAAGCTGCTCTCCATCGACCGAGATCGTACCGTCTCCGGAGATGGAGACCTGCCTAGCCTCAGGCGGAATGTTGATCGGACCACCGCCGGCACCGAGCACGTTATTTCCAATCGCGTCGATCAGCGTGCCTTCGGATGAAAGCTGGAAATGGCCAGCTCGTGTAAGACGCGTTCCTTGCGGTGTTTCGATTGAGAAGAAGCCGTCTCCCTGGACCGCTAGATCGAACTGGCCGCCAGTGACGTTCAGGCCGCCCTGTTCCATTTCGAAGGCATGTCCGGCCAGAGCTCCCATAGAAAGCGACATTTCTCCGGGTCCGGAATTAACGAGGTATTCCGCAAAAATTGCCTTGTCTGTCTTGTAGCCAGTGGTGCTCGAATTGGCGAGGTTGTTGGAAACAACCTGCATTTCCTGCATGAGACCCTGTTGCCGCGCGAGTGTAGCGTAAATCGCATTGGACATTAATTGCTCCCCCTTGAGGATGGCGCAGATGCAAGCGGCGTGGACTTGAGCAAGTCGGTCACACGAGCGATTGACATCGGACCCGCTGGCATAACGTCGCCTTGTGCAGCCCGCTTCAGGCTTGCCACACGCGCAACGCGCTGCTCATGATCGCCGCCCGTGAGTTGATCGGCAGCATCGTATATCCGGTCCGATACAAGCCAGTGACCCGACACTGCGTCTTGCTCGATCAGCGCCAGAATGGTGTCCGGCTGCAAAGGCAACCGGCTCTCGATCTTGCTGAGCAATGCCTGGTTTTGTTCTTTGATTGCACTCTTTGCGGCCAGCACGTTGATGCGGCTATCGCGAGGATGGCCGTCGGCGAGCATGTAGACTTCCCGATAGTCCTGACGCCGGAACGCGAGCGTTGCGATCTGCAGGCTCACCGCGTCATCTGTCACTGCCTTCGCGGACAGATTACTCGCCATCGCGCCGAACCCGAAATGGATGGCGCGTTCTGTCGCTGTCTTGAAGATCCGGTCTCGGCTCGGTTCATTGTCGAGCAGTCCGGACTCGCCGGCCAGGGCGCTGATCGCAGCAAGGTTGCGCAATGGATCATCGCCACCCAGATCGCGGTCGAGACTCGCCACGAGTTGACGCCTCACTTCTGCCTGGGCTTCCGGATTTTGCAGCGCCGGCATTTCTGCGAGCTTCATGATCGGTTGATAGCGGGACCGGGCACTCAACTCCTGAAGCGCGAACTGAAGGCTGGCCGCGAGGTGCTTGTCGCTGTTCTTGTCCTGGCCAAACTTCTGCATCAGGTCGCCGAGCAGAATCTCTTCGTAGGCGGGATCCATCGGTCGTTGTCGGCGCAGCATGGCTGCTAGCGCAGGCTCCTGAAACTGAGGGTGGTCGAGGAATTCGACAATCGTCCGTTCAGCGGCGGAATCCCCGCTATCCAGGTTGACCAGTGCACTCACGAACTGCAGTTCCGACGAGTTCGCCACCTGCTCCTCGTCAAAGTCCGCCATCAGCTTTTTCGCCAGCGCTTTCTCACCAATGCGTTCGAGTTCCGGGATGCTGAGAGCCGCATAATCAACCCGAAGCTGGAGAGGGAGTTTGCGGAAGCCGGAAAGAGATTCCTGCAGAGTCTGAGCTCCCTCGGCCTGTCCGCCAACAAGCAGCGCCAGGGCCAACCAGAGCCCCGAATCGTTCTGGCAGGACGCCATCTCCCGGAAGAAGCGCACATCGGGCTTGCTCCGGTCTTGCATGAGCGTTGCCAGATTTCGGTATGGCGCAAAGGCCGGGCCAGGTGTGCGTTTGAGCACCATTATGGCTTCAGGGTACAGTCCAAGGGCAATGTACGCCTTAGCCATTTCGCTGAGCGCAACAGGCAGGACCGTCTTGTCTGTTGTAGTGCCGACTGCTTCTCGAACGGAATATATTTCCTGGTAGCGCCCGATCTGCTGGACGTTGGTGAAGTCGAGTGCGTAGGGACTGTCGCAGGCGCTATAGCGCGCCTCAGCGACCGGGGCGTGAGGGGGAACCGAACCCGCCGCTGGAGTTGTCGCCTGATGATCGGGACCGGACGGTCCGGCAGGCTCCGCCTGCGCCTCGTCTACGGGCGTCAACAGGCCCTCACTGATCGCGCCGCGTACGAAAGAATCAAGATCGGACGAGAGGTCTGACTTGCGAGTCGACGTGTCCGCCGCCGCTGAATCCGGCCCAGCCGCCATCGCCTGGGCAACCAGGCAAAAGCTGAAGAGGATGATCCAGGGATAGCGTTTCATGCGGCCTTTTTCGCCTCTCGTAACGCCTGCTCCACTTCATCAAACGACGGCCGCACGCGTGACGGCGCATGACGCCGCGCGACTTCCACGCAAATGCTCACCGGATTGAGGTGCAGGTTCGAGACAAGAATCTCGCCGATCATTGTGTAGAAGGCATGTTCTTCTGTGCGTACCCCCTTAACCTTGGTGGCAAATGGCCCAACGACCCCGTACGCGAGAAACACGCCGAGGAAAGTACCCACGAGCGCGCCGCCAATCATGCCACCAAGAATTTCCGGCGGCTTGTCAATTGAGGCCATGGTTTTGATAACCCCCAGAACAGCAGCAACAATCCCCAACGCCGGCAGGGCATCTGCCATGTTTTGAAGGGCATGCGATCCGTGAAGATTGTTCTCAGCGAGCTGCTCGATCTGTTTCTGCAAGAGCTCCTCTACCTGGTGCACATTGTCAAAATTCATGATCATTGAACGGAGGGTATCGCAAATAAGCTCAATCGCGTAATGGTCCTTGAGAATTCTCGGATACTTGGAGAAGATGCTCGATTCCTCGGGCGCTTCGATATGCGCCTCCAGCTCGACCGGATTCTGCTTCATCAGATTGAGCAGTTCGTGCATCAGGCACAACAGGTCCTGATAATCCGTTTTCTTCCACTTGACGCCTTTGAAGACCGCCACCACGTCGCCGCCAGTGTGCTTGATCGTGTTCATGTCATTGCCAACCAGGAATGCGCCCACCGCGGCGCCACCGATCATCATCATTTCGAATGGCAAGGAATGGGTGATAATACCCATCTTACCCCCGGCAAGTATGTACCCGCCGAAGACCATGGCCACCGTGACGATCAGGCCCAGAATTGCGTTCACCAGAAAACTCCCTTAACCCCAACATACTGTTGGCGGCGATCTCAAAATCTATCTTATTGTCCGGGCGAAACTCGCGGATACCGGCGTGTGAAGCTTCACCGCACGCTGCCGCTTCCAAACCCCGAGTTCTCCGGTGCCAATATCCACGCTTCCGTGAATGGTCTCCGCGCAAAGCGATAAGCGACCGGCATCAGCGCTTGCCAGCGGCAGCACATCGCCGATTTCCAGCCGTGAACATTCGCCGATCGTAAGCGTCATTCTGTCCAGAACAGCATCCAGCGAAATGGCGGACGCCTTGACGCTGTCGCTCAAGGATTTCGGGCTCTGCGAGCATGCCTGGGCCTTGAGATCAGCAGTCCGGCGCACATCATTTCGCGCATAGGTCTGCAAATAGTCGACTTCAAACAGGCATGTGACCACAGATGGCTGGCCGTCGAGCGTGAGCGTGAACTCGACCTTCAGATACCGGCTTGCATCGGCGAACCCGCCAGCAGTCGCTGCGGCGTCGGATTGCGGGTCGTCGCGTGAGCGCACGTCATGTCCGGACAGCCCTTCTACCAATCGCTGCCAGAGCGCGATCGTTGGCTGCTCGCTAAGTAGCTTGAGAAACAGTGGGGAGGCGTCTTCGAGGCTTGACGGATCCTGACGCAGACGGATTGCTGCGCACCGGACCGCACAGGCGGCATCGAAGGCGACAGCGCATAGCCCTGGCGATACGTCTGAGGCAAAGAATAAGGTAAACGGATTTTCCGCGATGTCGGCCGCCACGCGTCCGCTCACAACCCGGCGACTGGATATAGTCGGCTCACTTTCGAGGTCAAACGCGTCCGTCGCCCAGTCTTCAGTCCTAGACATCAATTGCGTCCAAAACTCCTGCATCTGCAGAATCGATGGGGGCACACCCGCCCCGGAATCTATCTTTTTTCGCAGGACCGCAGACACGAATCACCTATCGTTGAAGTATTGTTAATCCCTTCCAAATGGTGTCCGATCCATTGAAAAAGCATTAACGCAACTCCCCAAACTTAAGGTTTGGATAAGCAATGATCCTTCATCGCTTTTTGGTAGGCATGTCCCATCGAATAACCTGGTGGGACTTATGGAAATCCAACAAGCTGCAATCGTTCAGCCGATCATCATCAAGCGACGCCGAGTTGTAAAAGCTGACGGGCATCATGGTGGTGCGTGGAAAGTGGCATACGCCGACTTCGTGACGGCCATGATGGCGTTCTTCCTGCTCATGTGGCTGCTGAACGCGACGACCGAAGAGCAGCGCAAAGGCCTTGCCGACTATTTCAGTCCCACGATTCCCATTTCCCGAATATCAGGCGGCGGCTCTGACGGACTGAACGGATCCTCCATCATGACCGAGGAAACCTATGCCAAGAACGGCACTGGCGCATCGGAGCGGCACCCCAGCTCCGCTTCATTCGAAGGGAAGAAAGAGACCGACGAAGCCAAGGAAGCGGCGATCTCCAAGGAACTTGAGACGTTGAAGCAATCGCTGACCGAGGAGGGCAGCCGCTTGTCGGAACACATGCTCATCAAGATGTCACCGGAAGGCATTGTCCTTGAGATAACCGATTCAGAGGATGCTCCGCTGTTTCCTGTCGGGCAAAGCGTGCCGTCAACCCTTCTGAGTGACATGCTCGACCTCGTCGCCAATTCGTTTGCAACATTCGAAAACAACATAAAGATCGTTGGGCATACCGACAGCCTGAGCTATCGTGACGGTGCGACGTACGACAATTGGAACCTGTCTGCCGACCGGGCAAATGCCGCGCGGAAATTGCTGCTGGAATCACACCTCGATCCGGACCGGATCCTTGAGGTTTCCGGGAAAGCCGATACCGACCCCCTGGTTGAAGACAGTCCGTCTGCGGCCCAAAATCGCCGGATATCAATTACGATACTAACCCGTTAACGGCGCGGGACCAAAGAGTTATCCGCTCATTAACTATCAGCGCCTAGATTCGGTTGCACTACTTGCAGGAGCAACCGAAAAATGAGTATCTCATCGTCCCTGAATGCAGGCGTCATGGGGTTGAATGTCAACGCCGCCCGCCTCTCGACCATTTCAGACAATATCGCAAACTCATCGACCGCAGGCTACAAGCGCAGCCAGGTAGATTTCTCGAGCATGGTGCTTCAGCAACGCTCGTCATCGTACTCTGCTGGCGGCGTGCGGGTTGATACATTCAAGGACATTGCGACATCCGGTTCCCTGATCTCCACAGGCAGCGCCACTGATATTGCCGTCGCGGGCCGCGGGCTGTTCCCGGTAACCAACGAATCTGGTTTGGATGCCTCACCGTCTTCCCGGGAACTGCAGCTATTGCCGACCGGCTCATTCTACGCCGACCAGAATGGCAACCTGCGCACGCAAAGTGGCCTGTTCCTGCTTGGCTGGCCGGCGGATTCCACGGGCGATATCGGCAATGTTAGCCGCAATAGCGGCATCAATCTCTCGCCAGTCAACATTGCTACATCGCAATTTACTGCCACCCCTACGAGCAAGATTGATCTTGGAATCAACCTGCCAGCCGATGCCACAATCGCAGGCGCGACAACGGGTGACTATAATCTTCCGGTCGAATATTTCGACAATCTCGGCCGCGCGAACTCCCTGACATTCCAGTTCACCCCGATCGTCCCGGCTACGGGTGCCAGCAACCAGTGGTCCGTGAATATTTTCGACAGCGCTGGTGATCCGGCCGTCTCGATTGGAACCCTGGACCTCGAATTCAGCGATACGGCTGCCTCCGGCGGGCGCATCCTGACAGCCGCGGCTGGCGGCGGCGCGACCTTTGACCCGGCGACCGGAAATCTCTCAATGACCCTTCCCCACGGCCCGGTCGAAGTTTATGTCGGTCGCATCAATGACAGCGCAGGCGTTACCCAGCTGGCGGCACCTTTCTCTCCAACTGCCGTGACGAAGGATGGCGGTCCGATTGGCGACCTAAGTTCGGTTGAGATTGACAATAACGGATACCTCCAGGCTGTCTACGATACGGGCCTGCGCCGTACATTGTACCAGATACCGGTTGGCGACGTGCCGAACATGAATGGCCTGAATGCCCTTGATGCCCAGGCCTTCGCGATCTCCGCCTCGAGCGGCAGCCTCTACTTGTGGAACGCAGGCGCCGGTCCGGTAGGCGGGATTTCTGGCTTCTCCCTGATGGAGTCGACAACCGATATCGCCGCTGAACTCACCGACCTGATCGAAACCCAGCGGGCATACTCTTCGAACGCCAAGATCGTTCAGACGGTGGACGAAATGTTGCAGGAAACCACAAATCTCAAGCGCTAATTTCCAGCGCCAGAAGGCGGTCGGCTAAGTGTCTCTATCCAGTGCAATAAACGCGGCCCGTTCCGGCCTTCAGATCACCAGTCTGAGGGCCGACATGGTGGCGACCAATGTCGCGAACGCCTCCACGCCCGGATATGTCCGGCGAACTGTTCAAGTATCGGAGAATGTCCTTGCCGGAAGCACGGCGGGCATCCGGTCCGACGGCGTAGCCCGCTCCCAGAACGAGGCACTCACAGCAGAGCGACGGAACCTGACCAGCGATCTGGCTCAGGCCGACGTCTTGTCGTCGACCTGGCGGACGATTTCATCCATGGTCGGCGACACCGCCGAAGGCACCGGCCTGTTCGAGGCATTCGGGAATTTCGAATCGGCCTTGTCGAACCTCGCCCTGTCGCCAGAGTCCGGTGCAGATGCGTCAGCGGTGCTGAACTCGGCCAATGCGATTATCAGGGAATTCCATAGCCTGTCCCAAATGACCGTCAGTCTCCGCACGGAAGCTGACCGGGAAATCGGCCAAGGTCGGGACATCGTCAATTCCGCGTTGAAAACGATCGAAACACTGAACGGCCAACTCTCCGGGATCGACCGCACAACAGGCGAAGCTGCTGCGCTGATCGACGAGCGCAACCGCGTCCTCGACACGATTTCCGAGTATCTTCCTGTCCAGGCTGTACCCCGGAATTACGGCATGATCGACGTGGTCACACCGGAAGGCGTGTTTCTGCTGGCTGGAACGGCCAGGCAAGTCGAGTTCAATACGTCATCGTCTTTCGGCCCGGCCCAGACAGTCGAAAACGGTGCACTTTCCGGATTGTCCGTTGACGGGATATCCCTCACGCCCGGTTCGTCATCCTATGGCGCCGTATCAAGTGGCTTGTTCGGTGCACTGTTCACGTTGCGAGATCAGGACCTGCCCACTTTCAGTGCACAATTGGACACGCTGGCAGGCGACTTTATCTCCCGACTGTCCGACGACACGATCGATCCGACCAAAACGCCCGGAGATCCGGGGATTTTCGTTGACTCCACGGGCACCGGCGACCCAGGCTTGGCTAGTCGTATCGCCATCAACGCCTCTGTCGATCCTTCTCAGGGCGGCGCCACCTGGCGCTTGCGAGACGGAATCGGGGCGGTTGCACAAGGTCCGACAGGCGATTCAACGATCCTCAACAGAATGCTGGGGGCGATTAAATTGGTATCGCCGATCAGTTCCAATGGTATTCAAGGTTCCTTTTCATCGACCGAGATGGCAGCCCAGTTCGCGTCCCTAGCGGGACAAAAGCGCGTACAGAACGAAGGCATCCTGTCATCAACCTCTGCGCAGCACACCATGCTCCAGGAGGCGGAACAGTCCGAAAACGGGGTCGATATCGATTCCCAGATGCAGGACCTAATTCTGATCGAGCAGGCATATGCCGCGAACGCCCGCGTCATCGAAATCGCCAGCCAGATGATCAACCGGCTGATGGAGATCTGACATGTTGCGCATTCCGTCCTTTACAAATCTCCCAAAGTCGGACCTGAGCGAGGCAATCGTCTCCCTGCGTGACCGATTGACCACGACCTCCAAGGAGGCCGTCACGGGGAGGTATTCCGACCTGACGGCTCACCTTTCCGGTCGCATCAGCCAAGCCATGCTGGGCAAGAAAGCGCTGGACGACATTTCCCTTGAGCGCTCGCAATTGACACTTCGCGGCGGTCGGCTTGACATAACACAAAGAAGCCTGGAAGTCGTTCAGGAACGGACAAATGGTCTGGCGGCGCGCATGCAAGCCGCACTGGGCTCTGACGATCAGGTTTCCAAGACAGCCGTGGCACGCGATTCAAAGGCGGCGTTGGAAGAGACTTTTTCGGTGCTCAATACGCGCTATGGCGAACGCTTCCTGTTTTCAGGCAATACAGCGTCCACACCGCCCCTGGCAGCTGTTGAAGACTTGCTCGCAGACATACGCCTGATCGCGTCTACCGCGGTCGATGCTGCCGATCTCGCAACTTCCCTGGACACATACTTCAACACGCCTGGCGGTGGTTGGCGGCAGAACATTTATAGCGGCACCGACACATCGTCCGATCCGGAAGCCGTAACGGCCACCGATCCCCACATCATTCAAATCGTGTCGGGACTGGCCGTCATGGCTTTGGCAGGGCCCGATGAAGCGCTGTCTCTTTTTGATGGGAACAGCCCATCCGTACACGCAGCAGCCGAATCCTTGGGATACGGACAAACCGCACTGACCACCGCGCGCGCTGAAGTGGGTATTTCCCAGGCCAAGGTTGCACGCCAGAAAGAATCTCTGGATGTCGAAGAAACAGTGCTGACAGCGGCTTTCAATGAAACGACTGCGCGCGATCAATACGAAGCTGCGTCAGAATTGCGTGAGCTGGAGGGAAATCTCGAGGCGTCCTACCTTCTCACGTCGCGATTAGCCAATCTCAGCCTGATGAATTATTTAAGGTAACGCCATGAAGTGGTCCACTCGGTTCATTGCCCTTCTTTCGGCAGTTCTGCTCACGCTCCCCGCACCAGGCTTGGCGCAGCCGCGTATTCGCGACATCGTCGATGTGGAAGGCGTACGCGAGAACGACCTCGTCGGTTACGGCATCGTCGTGGGCCTGAACGGCACGGGCGATTCGGTCAAGAATTCCCCTTTCACCGAAGACTCGCTGTCCTACATGCTCGAGAGACTTGGCGTTAACGTGCAGGGTGAAGACATCAAGCCGAAGAACGTCGCTGCCGTACTTGTGACAGCAACACTTCCGTCCTTTGCCCGCAACGGGTCGACCATTGATGTAACAGTGGCGTCAATCGGTGATTCCAAAAGCCTCAAAGGCGGCACGCTGATCCTTACCCCGATGAAGGGCGCAGACAACGAGGTCTACGCTGTCGCACAAGGCAGCATTGTTGTGAGCGGCATTGATGTACAGGCGGCCGGCGCGAGCGTTACGCGTGGGTCCCCCACGACAGGTGGCGTTCCGAACGGCGCGAGAATCGAGCGAGAAATCAACTACGTGTTCAACCAGCGCGAGTCGGTCACACTGGCCCTGCGCAGTCCGGACTTCACAACAGCAGCGCGCATCTCGGATACGATCAATAATGCTGTCGGTGCGAAGATTGCGTCCATGCGCGACTCCGGCACCGTCGATCTGGACCTGCAGACCATTTCCGATTCCCCTGCCCGCGTGCTGGCAAGCATCGAAAACCTGCTGGTCTCGGTGTCGAGTCCTGCACGTATCGTGATCGACGAAAAGTCTGGCACAATCGTGCTCGGCGAAGACGTCACAATTTCGCAGGTGGCGATCGCGCAAGGCAACATCTCGATCAAGATCGTCGAATCCCCGGTCGTGTCGCAGCCCAATGCATTTTCTGACGGCGAGACTGTCACCCTGCCCCGTTCACAGATAACCATCGGCCAGACCGGCAGCGGCAATATCGCACTGATGGAGCCAAATGTATCACTGTCGCAACTGATTGCCGGCCTGAACGCTCTGGGCGTGTCGCCGCAGGAAATGGCGGACATTATCCGCGCGATGAAAACGGCCGGCGCCATCCATGCTGAACTGGTCGTCCGCTGACCGATCCGGCGACGACGCAGAAATTTTCTGATCGGCGCTAGGCCGCCGCGGTTGCGTCCTCAGGCGCATTGTCCGGCTCGATCTTGACGAGTTCGATCTGCCCGCCGCGCTTCAACTTCATCAACAGAGACAGGAAATCGCGGTGGACGATATCGATCTGCGCCTGCGACAAGTCTTTGAACTCGGTCAGCTGATCACGAAGCTTTTCAGCCAGACGCGGCGAGATGCTCTTGAACAGGAATTCGGAAACCTCGTCATTGCCTCCCCTCAGGCTGCCCATCAACTTCAGCGTCGCTTCTTCATCGAGTTCGCGGAAGATGATCGGCACCGCCGTGGGCGGCAGCATGTCGGGAAGCCCCTCAATCGTGAACATTGACTGCTGAATCTGCTTATACTTGTCTTCATACTTGCCTTCCAGGAACTTGACGAGCTCATCGCGTTTCTGGGCAGGGATCAGGCTGAGCAGCTCTCCAATATCGGCAAGATGTTCGTCGTTTCCACCGAGTTCCTCTTGCGTCGCGTTCAGGAATTCCAGTTCGATCATCCGAGCAAGCACCTGATCGATACCGGGATCGTCGGCCTGGCTTTCGACCATGAAGCCCATTGCGGGCCCCAGCTTGTCGCCTTCCATGTAATTGAGCACGTCGGAAGCAATCGAAACGTCCAGTTTGCGCAGGATCAGCGCGATGATGTTCGGGGTCAGTCCCTCAAGGTAGCCGGCAATCCTCTTCGGATCGCTCTTTGCAAGCCGCGACCAGGGTGTCTCATTTGCCGCCTTTGTCGTGGGGGCCGCAATTTCTGTCGGCGCGTCTCCGAGGATCGAACTAAGGCGCTCAGCATCGAGAACACCGGTGAGCACCTCGCGGGCCTTTTCCCTGCCGCCCCGCAATGCACCATTCGAGTGGCGAAGATGCGAAAGAAAATCGATAGCGATCATGATCATCTCGTCGCGCGTGACAAAGGAAAGATCTTGCAGCGCTTCGGCGATCTTCACCATTGCGGTGTCATCCAGCTTTTCGACGATCGGCTTGGCCGCGCCGTCACCCAGCATCGTAATGATCACCGCAGCGCGCTGCGATGGCGTAATGTTTGACTTGCTGGCGGCCGAGCGCGCGGTATCGGCACCCCGCAGCGTCAGCCCTGTGCCCACGGTGGGTTTGGGTTGCGTACTCATCCCGAATATCCTCTTAACACCGCTTCGGTGACCTTGAGCCAACCATCTGCCAGAATGAAGAATCCAAGCTTAAAGGGCAAGGAAACAACTGTCGGGGGCACCATCATCATACCCACGGCCATCAGAACCGATGCCACGACCAGATCGATCACCATGAAGGGCAGGAAGATGACAAAGCCGATCTGGAAGGCATGCTTGACTTCAGACAACATGAATGCCGTTGCCAGCAGCGAAAAGGACGGCGCTTCTCCCGCCGGCACGGGGCGGTTCACGGCATCCCCCAGGACATCGATGGTTGTCGTTTCCACGCGCCGCATCATGAATTCACGGAACGGGTCCGTCGTCTGGACCCATGCCTGCTCTTCCGTCAGGACGCCATCCATGTAGGGGGAAATGCCCGAGTCCCACGCGGTCATGAAAACAGGCTCCATGATGAAGAATGTCAGGAACATGGCTAGTGCCATGATCATCATATTCGGCGGGGCCTGTGGCACACCAATCGCCTGACGCATGAACGAAAAGACGATGACCATGAATGGCAGGCAGGTCACCATCATGGCGATCGCCGGCACGAGGCTCAAGACCGACACCAGCAGGAACAGCTGGATGGTAGAACGGCTAAGCCCGCCACCCGCGCCGTTCAGCACGTCATTTAGTCCGGCAGCAATCGGTTCTGCCTGCACGCCTTGCGCATATGCGGCAGACACAAGGCACACCGACGCGGCAAGGAAAACTCCAAGAAAACGGGTTGCGCCGCCAATCCTAGCCAATGGCATCGCCGGCCTGCTCTTCCAACTCGGTAATCTTCACCCCGAGCGACCCATCCTCTGTTTCGACAAGCTCGCCGCGGGCGATGATCTTGTTGTCGATTGCCAGTTCCACCGGGTCGTCAATGCGCGAGGTCAGCGGCACGACCGATTCTGGTCGCAGCTCGAGGATATCCGAGACGCTAAGGCGCGCCTGTCCGATCGATACGGTCAGCGTGACCTGCACATCGAAAATCGAGCGGCGATACTTGTTCGCGTCAGAATCGTCCCGGCGGTCAAGATCGGCCTGTGCCTGAGGGGTCTGTTCGGGCTTGGACATGCTTCTACTCTTCAATCGTGGTTGAGGATGGTTCCAATCGGGCGAGGCATGCATTGAGCAGACCGTCAAAATCGAATGTCAGGCCCCCTGTTTCCCAGGAAACATGGACCTGTCCATCGTCCGATGTTTCCGCCGGAACGACGGAGCAGCGCTCGGACAGGGACGCCGTTTTGTCGACAAGGTCCCGAAGCTTCTCCAACAGAGCCGGCTGCGCGCGGATTTCGACGGCCGGCGCCGTGGACGGAATCATGCCGGGCAAGTGCCGCCCAATCTCTTCAGCCAGGAATAATCTGGACAGTTCAGGAAACAGTCTCGACGCGATTGACTGCGTTGTGCTGACGGCCCGTTCGCGTGATTCCTGCTCCAGCCGTTCGATCGTGTCGGACAGCGCCGTGAGCATTATCTCGATCTCGGCGAATTCCGGAACGCGCCCCGATGCTGTCTGGGCAGGCTCAGGTTCATCCCGCGCGGCAGAGGCCAATCCGTCTTGAGCCGAATCGATGCCCCCCTCTTCGACGGGCAACTGGCCCAGCAGCAACCGGCGAGAGCCGGACGCCGGCGGCGGAGGGGCGCTATCAAAGCGGGGCAAATTGGAGAGGAATGCCTCACTCATTGACGGCGGCCTTCCGGTCTTCGTTCAGCCATTCCTGAAGGATCGCAGCGGCGTCATCCTGGCGTCCCATCGTATAGTCTTTGAGGGACACGAAGGGATCTGGACCGCCGACGCCTCCGCCAGCGGCGAAGAAATCATCGCCCGCAGCTCCAGATTGTGCGTTTCCATTCTGGCTGAGCATGGGCCGGATCACACCGAAAGCCAGGACGATAACCACAAGTCCCAGAACGAGAATCTTCACGCCGGACCAGAGATAACGCTCCGTCAATTGCTGGACCAGGCTGGGCGCTTCCACCATTTCCACGACTTCAGGCGGCTGGAATGGCATAATTTCGACTGTCAGATCGTCTCCCCGGCTCGTATCCAGACCAGCTCCTGAAATGATCAGTTGCTTGAAATCCGAGATCATCTGGTCGGTCAGCTCTGCCGCATCGGCAGCCGCCGGATCGATGCCCAGGACCTGGTCATTGAGGAGAACGGCGATCGAAATTCGCTCAATAGCGCCGGGCATTGTCTCGGTTTCGGTCCGTGTCTCGTTGATCTCGTACGATACATTTTCCGACGAATTCCTGGCTGTGCTGTTGGATGATCCGCCCGACTGTCCACTCTCCTGTGGTAGATTGCTCGCTGCCGTAATGCCCGCAGACGTGCCGCCGCTGGATTCGCTGACATCACCGCTTGAGCGGTTGCGAACGACGCGCGAATCCGGATCGAACATGACGGCTGACGTCATCTGGCGTTCATGACTGACGTCGACGGACACCGAAACACGCGCGTTGTTCGGGCCGACGCGCGCCTCTAGCAGGCGCAGGATTTTCTGCTCGAGCATACCTTCTTGCGTTTCCGCCTTGAGGCCCGGCTTCTCAGCGGAATCGACGCCAGGGCCTGCGAGAATGCCTTTTTTCGAGTCGATCACGGCAACTTCGTCCGGGCTCAGTCCCGACACAGCCAGCGCGACAAGATACTGGATGGCCTGCGCCTGTGCGCCGGACAGGTCGCGGGCTGCGGCGATCGTCACAGACGCCGTCTGCTTCGGTTCCGATCGCGCAAATCCGGATCGAAGGCTTGCGCCGATATGAACGCGGACAGACTGGACGCCCGGAATCGCCAGGATGGTACGCGTTAGTTCACCCTCTTTGGCGCGCCAGTAGGCGGCATTGTACATTTCGGACGTCACGGAGAAGCCGTTAACCTCGTCTAGCAGTTCATAACCCTGAACGGATTGCTGCGGCAGGCCCGATCTCGCGAGCGAGAACCGGACGGAATCGCGGTCCTTCTGCCCGACGAAAATGGCGTCGCCCCGGATTTCGTACTGGGTGCCCCGCTTTTCGAGTTCGTCGATGATTTCGCCCGTACTGGCTGGCTCGAGCCCTGCGTAGAGCAGTGTCATCGGCTGTTGCATGGCGCCCCGTACGAGGAAGGTCATCGCAAGCGTGACCCCCAGTATGGCAAACGCCAACATCAGTTGCCGCTGCAAAGGCAGCGTTCTCAAAGTAGCGATGAAACTCATGACCCAGCAATTCTGTTTATGGCAGTATTTCTGCAATGGTTAAAATTAAGCGGGTAATTGTTAACGGTTCCTTTACCCCAAAATTTGATTAACAGCATTGTGGGGTTTTAAGTCTGAATCGGGTTCACATGGCGAAGGGCAAGGGCGCAAAAGCGGTCGATGACGCAGCACCAGAGTCGGCGCCTGTCGAAGCGAAAGCGGGTGGCGGGATACTCGGTATCGCGCTGCTGGCTATCGGCGCCATCGTCAGCTCTTTTGCGACGGTCTATTTTCTCTCGCCCGCTCCCGCTGCCGAAGTTGCAGTGTGCGAAACAGAAGAATCAGCTTCTCATGCTGAATCAGCTATTAAACCGAACCAGTCCTACGTCGAACTGCGAGATATCCTGATTACGATCGGAAGCGCCCCCGCGACGCGCTACCTCAAGATGAAAGTGGCCATCATCACTGACAGTGGAGACATCTCAACAGTGAACGAGGCGGAACCCGTGCTGATCGATGCATTCACAAATTACCTTCGCTCTGTTGAGCTCAGCGATTTCGAAAATCCGGGTTTCTATTCCCACATGCGGGATCAGTTGGACCGCCGTTCACAGCTCGTCCTGGGCGGCAGTGTATCCGACGGTGTCCTGATCACCGAATTCCTGTTGAGATGAGACGATGAATTTTGAACCCACCGATATAGCCATTGTCCTGGTATCGTTCGCGGCCTGCGTATATTGCTTCGTCCTCAATCGACGCCTGAAGGCGCTGCAGAACACGAAGGACGGACTTGGCGCCACGATCATGGCCATGTCGAAGTCCATCGCAGCGATGTCGAACTCGACACAGGAGACACGGTCGCATGTCGGGGAAATGGCCGTTCGGTTGTCGAGCCTGCTGCAGGACGCCAACCAGACCTGCGAGCGACTCGAAACCTTGCAGGCCTCGCTGGAGGCCACGCAGCAGAACGCCGTCGACCAGGTGACGGCAACGCAAACAGAGCTTGGCATCATGATGCGGATCATCCTCGATCAATCGAAGACCCGAATCATGGAAATGACGAAGCTGATGCAACGGCTTCGGGATCTGACAGAAGCTGCAGGCGAAGTGCCGAATGCTGCCGCTCCTGTTCGGACCAAGCAAAAAGCCGTTCCGCATCGGGTAGGCTAGCGCCATGAAAACGCTCGATAAACGCGGGTCCTACGTTCTCCTCTCTCTCGGATTCCTATTCGCGATCGGTGCCGCCGTGCGGTTCCTGCCCAGCAGCTTTGCGATCGCGAGCGAGACGCTTCCCGGCGAGCATTCCGAAGCGGAAGGCATGGATCCTGCCGATACATCCTCTGCGGCGGTGAAAGTGGAGCCGATCAACCAGGTCTGCTTCAGCGAAGAAACAGCGGCGACGCTGGCCGCCGACCAGAAGGCGATCGAAACCCAGTTCGAAGAACTGACCGAACAGGAATTATCGCTCCAGACGCGGCAACAGGAACTGGATCGCCGGGCGGCTGATCTGGACGCGTTGCAACAAACACTCGCGGCGCGCTGGAAGGAAATGCAGACCGCCTCGGATGAAGACCTCATACATCTCGCCCGGATGTACGGCACGATGAAGCCGGACCAGGCTGCCGCAATTTTCAACCAGATGGATCCTGATTTTGCCGGCAGCTTCCTGCGCCTCATGCGAAGCGAGCAGGCTGGCCTCATCCTGGCCAGCATGGAAACCCGCAAGGCCTATGAAGTAAGCCTGAAACTGGCGGAGATGAATGAAGACATCCGCCAGACCGACGCATCGAACTGAACTGCCGACGTCGCAGCGCGCCTACTCGCCCTCTTTCAGCTTTTCGTGTTCGTCCCGCATGCCGATATAAAGGCTGAGGCAGCAGACAAGCAGGATCACCGTAAACGGAAGCGCCGCCGTTATTGTCCCCGCCTGCAAGGACCTCAGCACGTCCGCGCCGCCGCCATAGAGCAGGGCGGACGCCGTGAGCCCCAGCATGCAAGCCCAGAACACACGCTGGATGACGGGCGAATCTGTTTTCCCCCCACTCGTGATCGTATCGACAACGAGAGCGCCCGAGTCTGCGGATGTCACGATGAACACGATCAAAAGCAGGATCGCCACGCCAGATGTTACCTCGGGAAACGGCATGTCGTGCAGCATTTTGAACAATGTGATCGATGCGTTCGTCATTTCGCCAGAAAGCTCGCCAACGCCCGATTTGTGTTGCGCAATCGCCGTTTCGCCGAAGGCGGAAAACCAGACCACGCAAATCGTGAAGGGTGCCAGGAGAACAACGGCGAAATATTCCCGGACAGTGCGGCCACGTGAAATGCGCGCGATGAACATGCCGACAAATGGCGACCATGATATCCACCAGGCCCAGTAGAAAATCGTCCAGTCGTGAAACCAGACAATGTCCTCGCGCCCGACCCAGTTGGTCAGGGCGGGCGCGTCCTTGAAATAATTGAGAAGGTTTTCGCCCATGCCTGTGAAGATCAAGATCGTCGGGCCCGCAATCACCACGAACATGAGCAGTGCAAAAGCAACGCCCATATTGATGTTGCTCAAGAGCTTCACGCCGCCGTCCAGACCACGAAGGACCGACAATACCGCAAGGCCTGTCATCGTCATGATGAGGAGAATCTGGATCAGGCGCGTTTGCTCGAATCCGAACAAGTAGGACAGGCCGCTCGTGGCCTGGGTCGCACCGATGCCAATCGTCGTCGCCAGGCCGAATATCGTCGATACAACGGCAAACAGGTCAATGATATGGCCCGGCCAGCCCCAGACCCGATCTCCCAATATGGGATAGAAGGCTGATCGGATGCTGAGCGGCAGCCCCTTGTTGTGCGCAAAGAAGCCCAGTGCCAGGCCGACAATCGCGTAGATCGCCCAAGGCGCCAGCCCCCAATGGAAGATGGTCGCGCTGAAGGCGAGCCGCTCGGCGGCGGGCGTGGCGGGAGCGACGGACAGAGGGGTTCCGAACCAGTCGGTATAATAGGCCAGCGGCTCGGCTGATCCGTAGAACATGAAACCTATGCCGACGCCGGCAGCAAACAGCATCGCAACCCAGGAATGAATCTTGAAATCGGGTGTCGCATCTGCCCCGCCAAGCCGGATCCGCCCCAATGGACTGACCGCCAGCGACAGGCAGAACAGGAGCACGATCACCGGCGTGATCGCGAACAGCCAGTCAGCGCTTTGAAGGGTCCATGTCTTCGCGTCAGCAAGGGCCAGATTGGTCGTCTCAGGGAAGACAAGCGACACAACGGAAAAGAAGATGACGAGGCCCGCACTCATGAAAAAGACGGGGTTGTGGATGTCCAGCCCGAGGACTTCGATATTGTCCTGCCCGATTTCATAATCGGTATCGTATTCGGCATTTGCGATTGGTTCTGCGGGAACGGGTGGCATCTCTGCGGTCGGCACATCACTGGTCATGCACGCCTATTGCAGGAATTATGTCGCTAATCAAAATTTTGATTCTCGCGAAACCGATCTTTTCGACGGAAATCGGCCAGAAATCGCAGCTATAGAGGCATCTGAGCAACACCTCAGGCATTCCGATGTGCGAATTTCAGCAAAAACCTTTCTATCATCGTAATAATTCGCTAGCCCGGCCCCTAACCAGCAACCGTAACTTGGAACGTCGCGCCACGAGTGCGCAAGTCGATTCGGTTGGAACGCGACCCAAAAGGGAATGTCTATGAAGAATTTGATGTATGGCGCCTCATTAATTGCGATCGCGAGCCTTGTCGCTCCAATGGCGCAGGCCCAAAATCAGGCACCGGACGGCACAGCTGCGCCGGAAGCCAAGACCCGGCGCCTGAAGGCCGTCACCGTAACCGCCACCAAGCGAACCGAAACCGCCCAGAGCATTCCCGTCGCCGTGGTTGCTCTCGGGGAGAGCGAGCTTGATGATCTCGGCGTCAAGAATTTCACAGACTACCTTGTCCAGCTGCCCGGCGTGACAGCCGGGGGATCTGGCCCCGGTCAGGGCACGATCTACATTCGCGGCCTCGCATCGACCACGCCGAACCTCACCACAGCCGGCGTGGCAGGCCTCGCACCGAACGTCGCCCTGTACCTTGACGAGCAGCCGGTTTCGCAGCCTGGCCGCAACCTTGATGTCTATGCGGCGGACCTTGAGCGTGTGGAGGTCCTGTCCGGCCCTCAGGGAACGCTTTTTGGCGCGAGTTCTCAGGCGGGTACAGTCCGCTTGATCACGAACAAGCCGCGACTCGGCGCATTTGAAGCCAAGGTGAAAGCATCGACCTCATTCACCGAAGGCGGTGAGATGAGCAACAGCGTCGAAGCGGTCATCAATCTGCCAATTACCGATAATTTCGCGCTGCGCGGCGTTGTCTATTCCGACAACCAGGGCGGCTATATCGACAATGTCGGCGGCACGCTCGACATTACGGAGTCGGGGCGCTTCCGTCCCGCAGGAACTGTCCGTGCAAATGGTACGGTGGTCCAGCCGAATCGCGCCGGCTTTCAAGCGGGCGCTGACCTGTCCGGCGTTAATATCATTGCGGCCAACAATGCCTCGATCGCCGAGAACGATATCAACGATACGAGCTATCAGGGCTTCCGTTTGAGCGGCCTCTATGAGTTCGATCAGGATTGGCGTCTCAGCGTATCGCACTCCCAGCAGAACCTGGATTCCGATGGCGTCTTCTTTGCTGACCCAGATCTTGCTGACTACGATATCGTCCGGTTCACCGACGACGAGATCGAGGACAGCTATCACAACACGGCCTGGACGCTGGAAGGCCGCATCGGCGCGCTCGAAGCCGTCTATACCGGCGCCTTTACGGAGCGCAGTACGGACCAGACAGTTGACTACTCGGACTATCTCTTTGTTGCCCAGTACCTTCCCTACTATATCTGCGACTATAATGTGAGCTATCCATCCGGCGGCGCCGCGCCGTCAGGCAATTGCTATGCGCCGGACCTTAACGTGACATCGAGCACGGAAACCAAAATCCAGACTCATGAGCTCCGGTTCAACACGCCTAACGAACATCGCATCCGCGCTACCTTTGGTGGCTTCTTCAGTGATCTTGAGCTGCGCGAACTGAATGATTTCAACTATCCCGGCTCGACCCAGGTGGCCTATTCCGACGGATCCATCGGTTTCGCGCCCAACTATCCGCTGACCAATACCGCCGTCACCGGCGAGATCGGCAACGCTTCGCCCGGCTATTTCAGCCAGCCGGGACCGTTCCCTGCGGGCGTCATTTTCCGCAATGATGTCAAGCGCACAGACAAGCAGCTGGGGATTTTTGGTGAAGCGACGTTCGACATCACCGATCAGTTTGCCCTGACGGTCGGCGCGCGTTGGTACGATATTGAAGTGGACCTTGAAGGCAGCGCCAACTCGTCCTTCTTCAACCTCTACCAGGACTCCGACCTGCAACTGGCCGGCACGAATATCTCGGCCCAGTTCGCCCCGAACAATTCACTTGGCGCACCCGACAAGGCCGCAACGGACGGGTTTATCTACAAGGTGACCGGCAACTGGACACCGACCGACGACCTCCTGTTCTTCGCGACCTACTCGGAAGGCTTCCGTCCCGGCCTCCTGAACCGTCCCGGCGGCGCAGCCGGACCCAACGGGTTCACCGTCCCTTATGCGCTTGATACGGACGATGTGGAAAACTACGAACTCGGCTGGAAAACGGAACTTTTCGACAATTCCCTGCGCCTGAACGGATCGGCCTTCTTTGTTAAGATCGACAACCTTCAGACGACGATCTTCGATCCATCCATCACGAACCTGTTCTTCTCGGACAATGCCGCCAATGCGGAAATCAAAGGCGTGGAAGGCGAATTCACGTGGGCTCCGGCGTCGGTCGACGGCCTGACCGTGGCCGGCGCGTTCTCCTTCCTCGATACGGAAGTGACAGAAGTTCTCACCCCGACCGATGACGTCCTGCTCGGCTCGGAACTGGCCTTTGCACCAGCCTACCAGGGCAATTTGCGGGCCCGCTATGAATGGGACCTTGAACGCCGCATCGCCGGTTCGTCCCTCACCGCCCATGTCATGCCGCAGATCGTCTTCTCCGACAGCTCGGTGAGCGACATCATCGAGATCAACAAGGCAGAGATTGATAGCTCGATGACATTGGGCGCCACGCTCGGTGTCACGGCCGACAAATGGACGGCTGAATTGTTCGGGAGCAACCTGACGAACGAATATGCGGAACTGGCGAATAATTTCGTCTTCGACCGTGAGCGGGTCACGCCTGTTCGTCCGCGCACAGTTGGCGTACGGGTCTCGTTCACGTACTAAGACAGACAGCGACTTACTGAGATTGCAGCGCCCTGATAGGATCAGGGCGCTGCATTTCGTTCAGACAGGGATATGATCGACAGGATGACAGAGTTGAACGAGCAAGACGCGGCCCTGAAGAACGCACAAGCCCACATTCAGGCTGGCAATTTCGCAGCGGCGAGTGAAATCGCACAGGCGATTCTGACGACCCAGCCCGCACACAAAAATGCCCTCTATATCGCCGCCGTTAGCGCCCGCTATGAAGGCCGCCATGCAGACGCGGCCGCGCGCCTTGCCGAACTGATGACGGTCGCCCCGGATTATGGCCGCGCCCATCAGGAGGAAGGCCACCTGAAGCGGGCGCTTGGCGACATGGCCGGCGCTCTGCGGTCCTATGAGCGTGCGACGCGGTTTAATCCCGCATTGATCGCCAGCTGGACCCGACAGGCAGAATTGCACGCAATCACTGGCAACCAGCAGGCCGCTGCAAATGCCCGCGCCCAAGCGGAACGGATGACGGCGCTTCCCCGCGAATTGCTCGCCGTTACAAACCACGTGCACGAAGGCCGAATTTTTCGCGGCGAAGAAATCGCGCGCGCGTTTCTCCGCCACCACCCGACGCATGTCGAAGCCATGCGCCTGCTCGCGGATATTGGCTCACGGCTCAGTGTGCATGAGGATGCCGACTTCCTGCTTGAAAGCGCCATCGAGCTAGAACCTGATAATATCCAGTTGCGCCTCGACTATATCCAGGTCCTGCGCAAACGGCAGAAATACACGCTAGCCCTTGAACAGGCCCGCGCCCTGATGGCGCGCGATCCGGACAATCCGGTATTCCAGTCCCATTTCGCGATCGAGAGCATGCAGGCGGGTGACTATGAAACCGCGCTCGACTATTTCGACAGGGTACTGGCAAAACTGCCCGACGACCCCGCGACACTGGTTTCCCACGGCCATGCCCTGAAAACCTACGGTCGCAGCGACGATGCGGTGGCCTCATACCAGGCCGCCGCGCGTGTGGCGCCGGGTCAGGGCGATGCCTGGTACGGGCTGGCCAATCTCAAGACCTATGGTTTCAGCGATGAAGAGCTCGCGCGCATGGAGGCACAGGCTGCGGCCCCGGAACTTGACCATCTGTCTCGCATCCACATCGCCTTCGCGCTCGGCAAGGCGTATGAGGATCGCGGCGATCATGACAGTGCCTTTCAGGCTTTTGCACGCGGGAATGAGCTGAAGCACCAGACGGTGCGGTACACGACCGCGCAAATGCATGCCGAGTTCGATGCGCAGAAAACGGCCGGCACGGCGGACCTGTTCTCGGAACAGGGGGGAAAGGGCAGCCCCGCACCTGATCCGATCTTCATTCTCGGCCTGCCGCGGGCGGGATCGACCCTGATCGAGCAGATCCTGGCCTCACACCCGGATGTCGATGGCACGCTGGAATTGCCGAACATCCTGTCACTCGCCCACCGGCTGCGCGGGCGCAAGCAGCTGACCGATCGTCAACGCTATCCGCGTATCCTGCACGAACTGGCCGCAGACGACCTCAAGGCGCTTGGCGAGGACTATATCGAAAACACGCGCATCCACCGGCAGGGCGCGCCCTTCTTCACCGACAAGATGCCGAACAATTTCAGGCATATCGGCCTGATCCACCTGATCCTCCCGAATGCAAAAATTATCGATGCGCGCCGCAATCCAATGGATTGCTGCTGGTCGGGCTTCAAGCAGCTCTTTGCCGAAGGCCAGGAATTCACTTACAGCCTCGACGATATCGGCAACTATTATCGCGGCTATGTCGACCTGATGGACCATTGGGATGCCGCCCTGCCCGAGGGGCGCATCCTTCGGGTCCAGCATGAGGACGTTCTGGACGATCTCGAAGGCCAGGTCCGGCGCCTGCTCGATTATTGCGGATTACCGTTTGATCCGGCCTGCATTGATTTTCACAAGACCGAACGGGCCGTGCGTACGGCAAGCTCCGAACAGGTCCGTCGGCCGCTCAACAAAAGCGGGCTTGAACAATGGCGCCCGTATGAGGCACACCTTAAACCTCTGAAAGCCGCGCTGGGTCCAGACCTCGCGCCCCAATAGGGTGTCGACACGTGAGCAAACGATCCGAGGACGCCCTGATTGCGCTGCGGCGCATTCAGCGCATGACCGAACTGGCGTCCAGGCGCCTGGCCCAGATGGCGGGACTGACGCCGTCGCAGTTGAGTGTCCTGCGCATCCTGGACGAGGGTGGCGAGATCTCTGCCGGCCAGGTCGCTGAGGCCACCCAGCTCAAGCACGCCACGATCACCAGCCTGGTCGACAAGCTTGAAGCCCGCGGCTTCATGGCCCGGCAGAGGTGCGGAACCGACAGGCGCCGTGTCTGGCTGCATTTGCTGCCTGCTGGAAAGATCGCGCTCGCCAAGGCGCCCGATCCATTGCACGAGACGTTCTCGAACGGCTTCGACACCCTGCCCGGCTGGCATCAATCCATGCTGGTATCCGCGCTGGAACGCGTCGTCACCCTTCTCGACGCCGACTTGCTCGACGCCGCCCCGGTCCTGGACGTTGGCGAACTGGACGAAAAACCGGTCTGAGCCGAAGCTGCGCTCAGCATGACATCCTGAAACAATTGGTGACCCCGGCGCGATTCGAACGCGCGACCTACAGATTAGGAAAATATACCAAGGGTTGTATTGGGTTGCTGGGTTTTGAGAATTATCAATAAAAACAATATCGCTTTTGACTTACTTTGATACACTTTGTTGGGTCAAGTTGGAAAAAGTTACCAAGGTTACCACGGCGGCCTAAAAACCCCTGATAATACAGAGCTGGTATCTGGAGGTCGAACTGTTGGAAATAGCTGCCCTAAAATCGACCCTTGAACTACCTGGTCCGGCGTCTCCTAACACAGCTTTTTCTCAACAACGTAGGCCCTTTCATCATGGCGACATCGGCACCCGAAATCCTCTCGTTATTACCACTTGGACAATCGAAAAACGATTACGCGTCTCGTATTTTGCTTCTTTTTGGAACGATTGTCGAAAAATGATTATTCGCCGCCAAGCTGGCACATGTGATGCTTCACACGTCTCTCGCGAGACGGAGTGCTAAACAATCAAAGGACCGCTGTATCCGCAGACGATGAAGACCGCTTCTTCTGCTTGGGTGAGGGAGAGGAGTTTGCCCGCAGCATCGGTGGCAACCATTTGAAATCCCTTGCGACAGTGTGCCCGCGCTTGGCCGCAGGGGCAATGGCTCAGGGCATCTGACGCTCAAATGGCAGCGCATCCGGTGTATTCAGCGCCACGTCCGGCAGCGCAATCTCGCTCACCTTGCCGCCCGCCCGGTCAATCGCAAAAATCACCCGCCCTTCGCTCGGTGCAAAGGAAAAGGCCTGCCCGCCGACACCCAGCGAGATCGTCGCCACATGGATCAGGGTTGGCCCCATGCTCGGGCGCGCCAGCACATACATTTCCGGCAGGTCATGGCCCAGCACGTAGAGCAAGCCGTCAGGTCCGATGGCCCCGCCCGAGGCCGCATGCGGCGTCATGCGCTGAATAATGCCATCGGGGAAGAGCCAGCCGCCCGTGCGACGCCAGTCCTTATCAAAGGTCACGACGCTGGAATAGGTGCTGTCCTTGAACGGCACGCCGCCATTGCCCGAGTAATGTGCAAAGCCCGCAATGCGCCCACCGTCGATATCATCGAACCAGGTCAGCGAGCCCTCATCCATCATGCCCAGCGAATGCGTGTCGGCATGCGTCATGCTGGCCGCATCGAACACTTCGATGGAGGATCCCATCGGCACGCGCGAGTAATTCGAGTTCGCACACCACAATTTCGCGTTCCGCGCATAGCAGGAATTCATGTGCCGGATCAGGCCCTTGTGCGGCGCGGTGAAGCGCGCCACCAGCCGGCCCGTGTCGCGCCGGTACTTGCCGATCACTGTATTGTCGAGTGCATAGAAAAAGTCGGCATCGACGGCCACGCCCTGATCCGCTTCCGGCGCGTCGTAGATACGCAGGGTCTTCGCCTCCAGCTGCGCCACCGGCGGGGCGATATAGTCCGGCACGAACTCAAGGTCGACGATCGGGGCGGCCACGGGCACAGCCGCGCCTTCGCCACTGACGCAGGCCGACAGGATCAGCCCGCCTGCCACAGAAAGGGCCATGGCCCGGAATCGAAGTCTCATGTCAAACCCCTTGAATGAGGACAGCCAGCCCCCGTAAAGGGGCTGGCGTCCGTTATGTGAAATAGGCCCAGCCTAGAAGCCGTAGCTGAATCCCAGGTAGACCGTGCTGCCGACATATTCGTATTCCGTTTTGCGCTGCTCGACGCGCCCCTGGAATTCCGTGGTCGGCTCATTATTGAGGTTCACGCCCTCGATGAACACTTTCATGTTCTCGCGCAGCTCATAGGACACTTTCGCATCCCACCGGCCGAACTCGCCCTGGTCGAGGTCATTGTCGCTATTGTTGAGGTCAACATCCGTCAGGAAGCTGCCATTATAGGCGTAGCTGACAGAGGCATCGATCCCGTGGTTCTGGTAGAAGGCCGTCAGGGCATAGGTCTGCTCGGCCTGGTTCACCAGCGGCAGGGTCTCGCCGTTCACCACGGTCTCGCCATCGAGGAACGTCGCGCTGGCCGCCATGCCGAAACCGGCCAGGTAGTCAGGCAGGAAATTGTCGAACTGCGTCTGCGCAATCAGTTCAAGCCCCTTCAGCGTGCTCGACCCGGCATTGACCGTCGTGGATGTATCGAGCTGCGTGAGCTCGGTCGGGTCAATCGCACCCGTCAGGCCGCGACGCGCCAGCTCGGCCACGATATCGGCCTGCGTGGTGAATTTTTCCGACAAGCCAACGAGATCGTCGGAAATATCCTTGTAGAATATGGCGGCCGACAGGAGCGTCAGCTCGTTCGGATACCATTCCACCGACGCATCATAGTTCCACGAAACCCGCGCCTCGAGATCGGGATTGCCGATCGAGAGGTTCGCGATGCCAAGCTCTTCGCTATAGGAAGAGCGGGGCGCAATCGCATCATATTCCGGCCGTCCGAGCGCCCGTGTCACAGAGCCGCGCACTTTCAGCGAGTCCATCACATCCCAGTTGACGAGGAGGTCCGGCAGGATGGTGAGATAGTCGCCGCCATCGGAGATTTTGGCCACCTCTTCCCCGTCCAGCAGGTAGCCGGACGAGTCCACATCCGTCGCCTCGACGCGCACACCGCCGATCACCTGTACCGGTCCCATCTGGCGCACACCCATGACATAGCCGGCCAGGACGGTCTCGGTGATGTCATAGTCGGAGGCATAATTGCTGACGAACGTGTCGCTCGTATTCACCTCGAAATAGTCCGTATTCGCCGGATCGGCCAGGAAGGCGTTCATCGCGTCGACATCCATGAACAGGTTCGGGGCGCACATGACGTCGTTGCAGTTTGTGAAGGCGCCCTTGGTGAATCCAGTCGACGTGCCAAGGTTCAGGTCGGACGATCCGCCATCGTAACGGCTCCTCGCATAGTCCCATGACCGGTCGACCTGGCGGAACTTGAGGCCGGTCTTGAACCATGTATCCGTATCCCGGTCCCAGCGCACGTCGAACTGGCCGGTCAGGCCGTCTTCGTCCATCTTGCTGGTCTGGAAACGCGCGCGGCGGAAGTCGAGCAGCGACGGGTCCTGGCGGTCAGGCGTGCCCGCATCCGGCGTGATCGTCACCACACCATCGCCCGACAGGGTCCAGTGATTAGGCCCGAAATCCTTGCCTGAGCGCCATTCCCAGTATGCGTAAGGCTCGTCCAGCTTGTTCTTGTTGAGATTGACCTCATAATTTAAGGTCAGGGCATCAACGATATTCTCGCCGCCTGCGGCCAGCGAGAAAATGTCCTTGCTTGGCTCTTCGAGACGAATGTTCATCGCGATCCGATTCTCACCGGACGTGCCGGATGTCGGCGTGTCGAACACCACGTCGGTGTCGAAATTCTGCTCATAGCGGTTGCGGTGCTGGTATTCGTCCCATGTCGCATAGAAGGCGCGCGCGAAATATTTCGAATTGTCGGTCGGGCGCAATTCCACAGTGCCGCTGAGGTTCAGCCGTTCACGGCCGATCACGTAATAATTGTTCTTCACGTTGACCGGCGCATTGCCACCGACCGAGCCCGTGGCGGTGTCGGCCTCATAGCTCGCCCAGTCATCTGCATAATAGCCCGGCGCGATATATTCGCGGTCAGACCATGAACCGGCCAGCAGCCAGCCAAAGGTTCCCGCCTTGTTCTGCCCGGCAATCGTGCCATCCAGCGAATAGGGGTTCGATCCGCCATAGGCGCGGTCGTCCGGCGTGATATCTTCAAAGCCATAGCGCCCGGTTGCATAGCCCCACAGCGTTTCATCACGGTCGAACGGAGATTTCGTCTCCACGTTCACGGTGCCGCCAATGCCTTGGCCATCCAGGTCCGGCGTCAGCGCCTTGATCACCTGCACGGCGCCCAGGACACCGCCGGAAATGATGTCGAGCGGCGCGTTGCGTCCGCCACCTTCGGTCTCCGGCGAGCCCATATTGGCGCCGTTGATCGTGACATTGTTCAGTGACGGATTGATGCCGCGGATCTGGACGTAACGCCCCTCGCCCTTCTCCACTAGCATCGACACGCCGGCAATCCGGTTGAGGCTCTCGCCGACATTATTGTCCGGCAGCTGACCGAGTTCGTCAACGCCAAGCGCATCGATGACCGAAAGCGCCTCGCGCTTCTCGGCGATGCCCTTCTGGCGCGATAGCTGGCTGCCCTGCACGATAACGGCATCGAGAACGCGCTCGTCTTCGGCCGGCTGCTCCTGGGCGATGGCGTGCCCGGAAAGGATGGCTAAGCTCGTCGAGAGCAGGATGATTGAACGGAATGACATGGATAAACCCCTTGAGAAAAGAACCCGTGGGGCGAGCAGGTAACGATGCTCAATGACACCTACGTCATGGAAGTGTGAACTGTTTTAGACAGATCGTGCGCGCGTCGCGCGAGAGTTGTCGGCGTTCCGTCAAACCGCATCGGCCGGATAGAAATAACCTCAGCCCAGCGTGCGGTGGACACTAGGTGCAAAGGCCGGATCGTGGCCGACACCGCGCGGAGCTGCCGTTACACCACAAGAACAACTCCCGTAGTGCAACGACTGTGCGCCAATTCGCCGATCCCGACGAAGTGGCGAAATTGCAATCTTGGGGTGATCGTTTTCCCTTTAAAGGGAAGTTTGGCACGCGTCCTGCTTGGGCCCAGTCGATAGACAGGAGTCAGGTATGACCCAATTCATTTCGCCGCTGGACGATACGCTGATCCGTTTCGACGCGGCAGCCGCGCTTCTGGCGGGCCGGGAGCCCAACGCGACCCCGGATGCCATGCTGGAAATGCTGGTACGGGCAGCCTGGCACGGCGATTTTAACCCGCCCTGCCAGGATGAAGATAATGACTATGATCACTCACAACGCGATGATCCGGAAAACTGGCTGCGAGTCCCCATCGAAGCACCGTCTGCAAAACTCACCGAAGGGCAACTCCGTCTCAAACCGCGACCCTTCGAATACTACGAAGGGAGCTGCGAGACCCTGCTGAGCGTCATGTACTGTATGAGACTCCTGCCAGGTGATCAGTCCGCCTGGGACGATCTGCTCAATAATAGAAATGGCAGAATGTATCTGCATGGTGCGCAAGATGCCCTGACAGCACTGGTCCGCATGCCCCTCAACACGTATTCAGAAGCCGGTCGCGCCTATTTCGCCGGGCTTTATATTCCGCGCCGCATGCTACAGACCTGGCTCGATCAGCGGTCATCCCGTTTCATCCGCCTGTTTACCCATACCGACGCGACTAACAGCAACCCGGTCGCTGAACCTGCCAATGATCGACATGGTCACTCGGTCCCGACCAAACGCGGCCGTCCGGCCCTCGGCGCATGGCCCGCGATCGCCTCCTGGGCATTGGAGTTCAACGAGAGCGATCCGGACACGCCCCGCAAGGAACTCGCGGGCAGGCTATACGAACGCGCACTTCAGGAATTTGACGCTGTCGATGTGCCGAATGAGACCACGATCCTCAGGCGCCTTGCCGGCATGCTCGACGAGCGCGAACCTCCCCTGCGGGGCGATGCCTGAGGCAGCGCCTGCGTTGAACGGATCACGCCTGACAGCGCTCCATTGCTGCAAATTCCACCGCAATGATGCGCATGCACAAATCGGGATGGAATAAGACGAAATCATTCCTCTTTTTCGCCTGCGCGCCGCGTGCTGGACTTTAACTCACTCATCACGAGAGGAGTAGAGTGCCATGTCCAGACCCGATCACAACTTTCCGGAAATCGAGGATATCCTTCAGGACAATCCCGGTTGGCTCGATGAAGCCATAGACACACCTTCCGTTGCCAGACTGACGGGCGTTCCCGTATGCACTCTGGCCACGTGGCGTTGCCGTGGCGGCGGACCACCGTTCATGAAGCTCGGTGCAGCGGTACGTTACCGGCGCCGGACCGTGCTCAATTGGCTGGCGGAATGCGAAAAGTCCCAAGCCGACAGCACGCACAAGCGCCATGTCTGAGCCGACGCGGCCTCTGTCCATTCGCCTTGCAGTCAAGGACATCGACCATCTTACTGAGCGCGCCCGGCGCATTTCCGGCACACCGACCGGGGTGGCCCGTGAACTCATCCGGTCCGGCCTGACCGATGGCGATCCGTTCACCCAAGCTGAACGACTCCTGAAAATCGAGCGCAGGCTCGCTGCGCTGTCCCAGGACCTGCAGGCTGTCGCCAGCTCAGCCACTCAGAACGGCGGGTCTCTCGGCCGTGTGGAGTCGATGTTCGATGAACTGCTCCACGCTCTCAGCGGCCAACCGACAAGCCAGGAGGTTTGAATGCTCTCTCTCAGGAAAACGCTTCTCGTCGCCGGACTCGTTTCCGGCCTTGCCGCGTGCGGTGCCTACAAGCTCGGCTTCGACTGGATACGTCCGGGCGCGATCGCCGAAGACGGCCTGTTCGCGCGCCATGACGCGGCCTTCATGGATCGCTGCGGCAAGGCACGGATCACATCCATCATCCATGATCCCGCCGGATCATACCACTGGCCGCGCTGCCGGGCTGTCATGCAGCACTACGGCACGTACGAAGCGTTCAATCTTCGCCACAATGGCGTTGCGGGCCTCGGCGTCCTGTCAGCCCTCAGCCTCCTCGGCTTTGCGCACCTTGCCATGGCGGAAAAGTCGGCACTCAAAGTCGTCCGCGGTCCCGTGCGCCTGACCGGAAGAAAAGCGTACGCTGCGATAGGACGGATAAGCAAAAAAGAGATCAGGCAGACAGGTGCGGGGATCGACTTTCCACCCGGCCTCCCCATGAGCCGGGACCGGGAATCGCGCCACTGCCTGATTTCCGGATCTGTGGGATCCGGCAAGACCCAGACGATCCAGCACATGATCCTGGAAGCCATGCGCTGGGGCGACAAAATGCTCATCCTCGACACCAAGGGCGACATGACCGAACGCCTGCCGGGCGAGATCACGCTGATTGCTCCGCAGGACAAGCGATCAGCAGTCTGGGATATCTCGGCCGATTGCGTCACCAAACAGGACGCGCGGGAGCTGGCCGCCCGGTTCATCCCGAAAAGCAGCGATCCTATGTGGGCAGAGGCCGCCCGCGAGCTGCTCGTTGCCTGTATCGTCAGCCTCCAGCAAGAAATGCACGCCAACTGGTCGTGGGGTGATCTGCATGCTCGCGCTCTGCTGGGTGCCGACGCGTTGAAAGACATGGCGCTCGCCCATCATCCAGCCGCCGCGCAGATGATCGGCGATCCCGCCAGCAAGACGGCCATGTCGATCCTGACCACATTCAAGGCACATATTCATGTGCTCGAAGCGATGGCAGAAGCCTGGTGCGCAGGGGATCAGGACAAATTCAGTGTCGCGAACTGGCTGACCGACCCACACGCCACCCAGCCTGTCATCTTGCAACGTGACGGCCGTTACCCCCAGCTGACCAATGCCTGGATTGGCGGACTGGTCAGCCTGTTGTCATCGCATGTCTGCAGCCCTGCATTCGGCGAAAGCGCCGAGCGCCGAATCTGGCTCTTCCTTGACGAGTTTCCGCAACTCGAAGCGATGGATGACCTAGCCTCCCTGCTGGACCTTGGACGATCGAAGGGCGTGTGCGTGGTACTGGCCGCGCAGGATACGTCCCAGATCCGCATCAGGTATGGCCGCGACCGGACCAATGCCTGGCTGTCGATGATAGGCACTCACGTCATCGGTCGCATGAACCCCGGCGAAGGGGCCGAGGACATCAGCCGGGCCATCGGCATGCAGGAGATAGAAAGGGAAGAACGCAGCAAAAGCCATTCCGGCGGAAGCAGTTCGGTCAACATAGCGACCCAGCGCTCGCTGCGGCCGGTGATAACGCCGAGCGAGCTATCGTCTCGTCTTGGCCGCAAGGGTCGCAAGGTCCGGATGCTGGTGCTGGGCTTCGGAGAAAACGTTCACGAAGTCGATCTGCAGATCACGATCCTTCCCCCTCAACGTCCGGCCAATGTGCCAGCTGACTGGACCCTGCCGAATCACGCACCTCAGGGCACAAATCCCGCGCCTGCGCGCCCGGCCTCCCCGCCCCAGCGCCCCCAAAAGGCGGGCCGGCTTTCAGCCGACGACATCGCACGCATTCGGAAGACGAAACCAGGAAATGTGACCTGATGGTCGCCTCCATCTCGGCCCGGAAATCGGTGAGCGCCGCCGTCAGTTATTTCAAGCACATGGCCCATGACGAATACTATACCGGCAAGGGCGAGGCCGACGCGGAAGCAGACGGCGAATGGGACGGACGAGGCGCGGAACGCCTCGCGCTTGAAGGCCCCGTCTCGAAGGCAGACTTCGAGGCGGCCCTGAACGGCATCGACCCGAAGACCGGCGAGCGCCTCACCCAGATTGGAAAGTCGCATGCACCTGGCTGGGACATGACATTCTCGGCTCCAAAATCGGTCTCCGTCATGTGGGCGCTTTCACCCGCAGCTGAGCGCACCAAAATGGAGGCCGCACACCGCCAGGCCGTTCATGCCGCCACCGCGCATCTTGAAGACCATCACGCGTTCACGCGGCGCGGCAAAGGCGGCGCCATCCGCGAACCGGTCGCCGGGCTGACCATCGCCCGCTTCCATCATCACACGAGCCGCGATCTCGATCCCCAGCTTCATACGCACGCCTTCATCTTCAACACCGCGCCGCGCCGGGACGGCACCTGGGGCAGCCTTGTCAGCCGCGATCTCTACAAGGCGCAGAAGGAAGCCGGCGCAGTCTACCGCGAGCACCTTGCCAACCGGCTCGAACGCGACGGCCATGCCGTCGAGCGCTATGGAACGAACTTTCGTCTGAAAGCCATCCCCCGCGACATTGAGCGCGCCTTTTCCAAACGCAGGCAAGCTATCGAACAGGCCGCCGACACATACGGATACCGCACGCCGAAGGGCATGCAACTCGCAGCGCTGCGCACAAGGCAAGCCAAGCGCCCACGGGAGCGTGCGGCGCTGTTCCAGGCCTGGCAGGTAGAGGCCAAAACGCTCGGCTTCGATGTCGCCAGGGCGCGCCAGCAGCAAGCGCAGATCGGCGCCCAATCCCAGCAAGGTCTAACGCCGGGTCATCAGATTCGCGCAAGATCCCCAGCCCGCATCCTGCCTTCTGCGCAGCAATTGATCAGCGCCATCGCGATGGCCTCGCGGGCCTCATCCAGTATGCATGGCGTGCAGTTCAACCTGCGTCAGAGAGGCGACGGGCGCGACCAGGACCGTGAACGCTGATGTGTACGCGTCTTTCGCGCGCATCCTCCCGTGGTTATTGGTGAGCAAGCCCAGCTGCCACGAAACCGTAATCGCAAAACACAGTCTCTGTACACGCTTTTAGGACACGCATTTCCCTTTGACTGTGGGTGTTTGAGACAGGATCGCGGTGTGATCTGTCAGCATCGAAGGTGCATGGGGTGTGAAACGAAACATCCCCTTTTGTTCCGCTCATCAGCGGCAGCATCGGGGCAAGTTGGAACAGGTCGAGCGTTCGATGCGGATTGGTTTTTGTATTTGCTTTCAGGGATTTGTCCCCGGGGTGATCTGAAAGCTGATCCGCCCTGACAGGCTTCAGGGACGGCATCGGACCGGCATGCAGGCTTTCGGATTTTCTCTTCCCCGTGTGTCCTGGCGCTTCCCCGGGATGTGCAAACCTTTTGTCCTGATGGGGAAGCTTCGGGAGAGACCCAATGCCTGCCAAGCTCAAGACATCCGCCAGAAATGAGACACCCCTTTCAGCCGACCGCTTCGACTGGGACAGTGAAGTCCCCGGCCTCGCTCTACGAAACCGACAAGACCGAAAGCCCGCATGGACTGTTCAGGTCTGGACCGAGGGGCGAAACGTGCGCCGCGCAATTGGCCCCGAGGCGTCACTGACCGTGGACCAAGCCCGCGACCTCGCCCGCACTCTGATCGCCGAACTGACCGGACAGGACGTGCCGATGCCGCTGGTGCCCCAGACGCCGACCTCGACGGTCGCCGACTTTGCAGCCCGGTTCCTCGAACATGGGGCACCCAGCTGGAAGCCTGCTACCCTCAAGGCGCATCGTAGCCTGCTTGCCTGTTCCATCCTGCCGCAGTTCGGGTTCCGGATGATCGCGTCGATCACGCCGCAGGAGGTCGCCGCATGGTTCACGCGGGCTCCGGGGTCGCAAGGCACCCGAAACCGCGCCCTCGCCGTCCTCTCCGGCATGATGCGGCATGCCGAAATCCTTGGGCACCGTCCGCCGGGGTCCAACCCCTGTCAGGGCCTGCGCAGGCGAAAGAACCGGTTCCAAGTCCACCAACTGAGCCGCGAAGACTATGGACGGCTTGGCGAGGCCCTGAACCGCATTCAAGATGCCGAACCGTCCATCGCCGCCCTCATTCGGTTCCTGGCCCTGACCGGGTGCCGCAAATCGGAAGCGCTGCTGCTGCGCTGGGACATGCTGGATGCGAGCCGCGCGGCACTCCCCGACAGCAAGACCGGGCCGCGCGCGATCTGGCTCGGCAAGGCCGCGCTAGAAATCCTTTCCGCGCAGCCGCTGACCTGTGCTTTCGTGTGGGCAATCAGGGACAAGCCGGTGTCACAGGCGCGTCTTGCCAAAGTCTGGGCTTTGATCCGCGAGGATATCGGCTTGCCGACGCTTCGAGTTCACGACCTGCGCCACGGATTCGCGTCCGTGGCGATCTCGTCAGGCGAAACGCTGCGCACGGTGTCGGGGCTACTCGGACACTCGGAGCTGCAGACCACGGCGGGGTATGCCAAGTTTGCCGAAGCCCCGGTCCGCGAGGCCGCCGAGCGGGTCGCCTTGCATCTGGAGCGCACGCTTGCAGGTCCTGTTGCCGAAACACTTTCGGAACCGTCGCCGATGGTGGCCACGTTTCTGGCGCAACGACTATCGGTCGCCGAGTTTGCCGCCGAACACGGGCTGAGCGGCTCGACGCTTCGCCAGAAGGTCGGCGCCTATGGCCGCGCACGCCGCGCGGCGCGCTCCGGACCGGAGGCAGGCTGATGCGAAAGGAACCGATCTATCTGAGCGATCTGTCCGCGCGCGCCGCTCGCCTTGCTTCGAAAGAATACGTAATCGCCGACAACCGGCTGAGCGGGTTCGCGTTGCGGGTCCAACCGTCCGGCGCCAAGTCCTGGGTTCTGCGTCTCAAGGTCGATAGCAAGGCAAAGCGGGTCACGCTCGGCAACACGCAAACCATGAGTGCCGAGGAGGCGCGGGCGCGAGCCCACCACAAGCTCTCAGCGTCCGCGCCTCCGGATGTCGCTTCACTCGCTGCGAATGATAAACCGGCCATCAAACTGCGCGTGCTGGCGCAGCGATTCCGACAAGCAAAACAGCCGACATGGAAGCCAACAACGGTGAGGGCGTTCAACATCTATCTGAACAGCGCGATCCTTCCGGCGCTGGGCGAGCACGCCATCAACCGGCTGTCGACTGCCGACATCGCGGATTGGTTCCACACCTACAGCACCACAAGTCCGGGCGGCGCCAATCAGGCACTCTCGCATCTGCGCAACATGCTGAAGTACGCGCGCGAAACGGGCATTCTGCCACCTGACGCGGCGGACCCGTCCAAGCCGATCCGGCGCAACACGAGGCGCGCGCGGGGCCGCCTACTGAACAGCCAGCAATTGGCCTTGCTCGGCACCTGGCTGAAAGCCCCGCCAATCCACTGGCGCAATGTGGCCGACGCAATCCATTTGATCCTGCTGACGGGATGCCGCTCCGGCGAAATTGCCAGACTGCGTTGGACCGAAGTGCAGAAAGACCGACTGACGTTGACAACTACAAAGACAGGAGCGCGGGATGTGGTGCTTTCTGAGCCTGCCCGCCTACTCCTGGACCTGAGACGACAGAACGCCCACTCTGTGTTCGTGTTCCCCAAAACCCCGCACTCGAACCTGCCGATTGCTTCAATTGATTCATCCTGGCGCGCAATCCGAACCCAGATCAATCTACCGGGCGACATCCGCCTTCACGATCTTCGACACACCTACGCGAGCCACGCGATCATGACGGGCGAAACGCTCAGCATGGCCGGACAGCTGCTTGGCCACAAACGGCCGCAAACGACTGAAATCTATGCTCATCTGGACGCACAGCACCTTGAACAGGCGGCCGAGAGGATTTCTGCGATGGTGTCGAATTGGATGTCGCGTGAGTAGTCTGTCGATCGAAATTGCTCGCGCTTTAGAGGCTTCGACAGTGTCGCGGGCTTCGACTGCAAGATCCCAATCGCAGTTATTGGCGACCGGCGCTCAGCAAGAGCCCCGCAATGCCCACATCTCGTCTCTGAGCCCCAGAAGTTCGACACGCTCTGGCCAGATCAGTTCGGAGGTCCGGATGATGAAGACGCCGGCCTGGGCGCTCGACTTCAGGGCGGCATCCAGAGCGGCGCCTCGCCCGTGCAGGCCGATCTGCATCATCTCGAAATTATCGCCGGCATGCCTTACCTCAGCGCCCGTCCAAACGCCAAGTGCATTGGGATGCGCGCCGAAATCAATCGCGCGGTCATAGAGCTTTGCGTAAATCTCGGCGAGTTTGGTGTCGGACTTTGCGACCGCTTCTTTAGCCCGTTTGTGCGTGAAGAAAGACCGCGCGGCTTTCTTCGTCGCGTCGGAATCATCGCGATCCATCCAGGCCTTCAGGGCCTCGGCGTCCTTCGCGCACCAGAGTGCATAGACGGCCGCTTCCAGACAGGCGCGCTGCACGGGCATAGAGGCGTAGTGGTTTCCGGAAAGGGCGAGCTCGCAGGCGGTGCGATATAGTAGCTGCGCACGCAGGCACAGTAATGCCGAGATATTATGCTTTGGATTGATCAGTCCGTTACGCAGGGCTTCCAGCCAGGCGTCGATTTTGAGCAGCAAGCCGACCGCTTCGCGCTCATGGACAAAGCTCGCCCAGCGATTCCTGTGAGCAATTTCAATATAGTCTGTTAGGGGGTCGTCTCCCCATTTCGGCGGCGGCTTGTATTCGGGTTCTGGCATCAAATTTATCGTTCTCAGGCGGGGGTTTGATAGGGCAGTGGCTCTTCCTTTATTGCGCCACCGCCCTAAAGTGCTAACGCTAAACACCCTATGCGCAACGACCCAATAAAACTACGAGAGCTTGGACGGCTCGAATATCGCGATCCCATCGCCTTCCTGAAATCCATCAGAGCGTTTGAGATTGAAGTGAGCACGTCGCGGATTCCGGACCGCGTGAAGCGTCTCAGATCCGGGCCGCTGAAAGCGGAGCGGGAACGTCGCGACGCCGCCCTGTTCTGCGTGGGCATGACCGAACTCACGGGACAAAAGATCTGGATGGCGGATGCCGAAGACCAGGACTTCGACTTCGTGACATGCTGGGCTGTTGACGGCGTTCAGCACATATGTCCGGTGCAATTGAAGGAAGTTGCGCCAGTCGATCTTGATCCGCATGGCAGCTTCGAGAAGGTCTTCAACAGTCTAGGCCGCTACGCAGACTCCAAGGATCTGGTTGTCGCCGTCAAGCTCGGACGCCAAATGAGCTTTGACCCCGCGGCTTTGAAGATTCTGGACAACCTGACCCTTTCGGAGTTGTGGGTGTTTGGCGTCATCACACCCGATCAGTCCAAATGGGCGATATGGGGCGACTTCATGCAAGGCCCGGTCAGCGAAGGCCGAATGTTCGATTATCCGGTTTAACTGCGGCCTCATTAAAACCGCCCGGGCCGGAATGTGCGAATCACGTGATCTGTTCAGTAACTGATCACGCTGGCCCAAAATTATGTTCGACCTTTTGAGTACACGCGAATGGGCGCTTCTAATGTGGAGCCTGATTGCGCTTGCCGTTATTTTGCGCAATCCAGGGGTTCGAAAGGCCGCCAACAGCGTCGTTCGCGCTTTGCTCAATCCAAGACTTGTCTCGGTTTTCTGTCTCTCAGCGATCTACATCGCCGTCGGACTTGGGGTCTGGTCCTTGCTGGGACTGTTTCACTTCGACCAAATCAAGCCGGCTGTCTTGTGGGCGCTGATCGGCGTGCCCGTTGCGCTCTTCCGCGTAGGCACCTTGGATGCCCAGCTCGGCCTGGTGAGACGCTGGATATCCGACACGCTGAAGATCACGGTGGTGGTCGAGTTCATCGCGCATTTTCAGACATTTCCGCTTATCGTGGAATTTCTGCTGATTCCTCTGTCGACGCTGATGGTGATGATGGTCGCCTACGCTGGAACAAATCCCAAATACGCTCAAGTCAGGCGTGTGCTCAACGCTTGTCTCGCCCTTTTTGGTGCCGCACTTGTCGGCTATGGCCTATGGTCTGTCCTGCGAGACTTCTCCGGCTTTGCATCGGCATCAACGATGAGGGATTTCTACACAACGCCATTGCTCGCCTTGTGGATGACACCGTTTCTCTACATCGTCTTTCTCTATGCGCGTTATGGCGTGGCGCATACCGCCGCCCGTGTACACATCCAGGATCGGGAGTTGCGTGACTTCGCATTCGCCTACGCCATCATCGCTTTCCATATCCACACCCATCTGCTGAAGCGCTGGACGCAAAAGATCGCCGAGATGTCGCCATCATCGCGCGAGGAAGTGAAGACGTCGATCAACCGCGTGCTGCGGGCGCATCGCGTCAATCGCAACCGAGCGCCTGTTGATCCCGAGGCAGGATGGCAACCTGTCGAAGCGGGAGGTTTTCTGGTCGGGTTTGGTCTGCAAACGAACGATTATCATGAGTCCTACGGCGACTGGTTTTCCGAGAGCTCCATGGTCGCCGTGACCGGAGCGTGGCCAAACAACTATTTGAAATACAGCGTCAACGGCGACTTCGAAGCGGCGAATCGGCTTCACTTGAAACTCTATCTCAACAATCGTGCAGAAGAAGCGAGCGCGCTCGATCAGTTGACAGCTGCCTTCGCTCGCCTCCTCGACCAGTCGCTGACGCCCGAGGATCGCATGTGTGCTCCAGAGACGCTCGATCCGACTCAGGCATGTTCGATCATGCTCAACGTCAGTCGCCTCTATGTGACGCGCAACGTCCATGCTGGCCCGCAGGAAGACGGTTACGATCTATCAATTGAGTTGGAGCGCGGTGCGGCCGGCCCCACGGGGCAAAGCTAGTTTGCGAGATGCCGACAGGGCCTATTGGTGCCGTGGCGTCGTCGCTTCCTTACGTCTCGTTTTGCGCCCATTGCTGCCGCTCTCAGCCGAGCAGCATCAGGCAATTCATCGCCGAACGTGGTCATTCTGAAGGGCAGCTCGGTAGTTCTGCCAGATTGTCCGCGACGCTGTCATTTGTCTCGGCGCGAAGGTAGGCACCGCCCGCTCGAGGGAAAACAGGAACGAGCTTTGGTCGTATTCGCTTGTCCGGGCCGAGATCGACTCGATACTCTGCTTTGTTCGATTGGATATCTTGGATCAAACACGCAGTCGGGCGCGGCGACCAACTTTTCGCGAAATCTCCAACGCCTGCAATCGCGCCATCTTCACGAACAACACATGTAATCCAGCGGCTTTCACGTTGCGCAGGAGCGTTGTCTTTGCAGGCCTGTCCCGGAAAAGCGTTGGCGGGGTCCGTCGAAAATCCAAAGGCCATGGCCAGACAAGTTCCAGCTATGAATTTCATCTTCGTGCCCCCCTTTGTGCTCGCTGATCACTGAACGTCCAGGGCCCACAAGACTGCTCAGTTAACAACATGCGGGCCAACCTTGGAAGGCCCGCATTTGGCGAACACATCCCAGCCTACCGATTTCTTGCCGACGGCAGAGCCGCTCTTCAGTGGCCGTTCGTCACTTCCCTTCAGATCAGGCAATTCATCGCCGGAAGTTGCCCGTAGCCTAGGATGTGCTTAAGCTTTGCCTCTGCGGTCATTCTGCAGATGGGAGTCAACCGGTGACTAGCTTGGTCAGGCCAGAAGAACCGCGTGATCGTCAGGCGATTTACGATCTTACCAGGCGCGCCTTTGCGCCGATGCCCTTCGCCGCCGGTGATGAGCAGGACCTGATCAATGTTTTGCGCGATGCGGGCGCTCTCAGCCTTTCGCTCGTTGCTGAACAGGACGGAGAGATAATTGGTCATATCGCGCTGTCGCCGGGCGCGCACGAGAACGGAGACGGGGATTGGTTTGTTCTCGGGCCCATCTCGGTCGAACCAGCGCTTCAGAAGAAAGGGGTCGGCGGCACACTGATCGCGCACGCCGAAGCATGGATGAAAACAAAGAAGGCGCGGGGCTGCATCCTTGTGGGCGATCCCAACTACTATCCGCGCCACGGGTTTCATCCCGCCCCCGGGCACTCACCAGAAAACGAGCCACCCGAATATTTCATGGTGCTTGTACTTGATGGGACTATTCCCTCAGGAAGGTTCAGCTTTCATCCGGCATTTCACGCATGATACCCGTCGAGAACACGAGCAACCGGCAGCAAAGCTGATCGTCTTGAACGGGCCAACGACTGTCGGCCATAGGGGTGACGTCGTATGACTGTTCATGCTCCAACAGACGTCGTCCGAATATCCAACTTCTTGTGCTAGATTTCGGCTACGTTGGAGACAAAGAGCAGCAGCATCAATTGTTGGAGACCGCAGGCTGGCGATTTCTCAACACAAAGAATTCGCGCTGAGCGTGTGAAATATCAGACTTCGATTGATCGGCAAAAATTTTCAGATTAAAGTCCCTTCTGGGTCGAAAGATCCGAAAGCGCACATTGCGCTCGACAGGCAATATCGCAGATCAAAACTCCCGCGATCATTGCCAAGTTTGGACTTGATGCTTCGTCCTTACACGCATCGTTTTGATGCCTGGGGTGTGACACCCACTCTCTAAACTTTTCTGACGTCAGTGTTTGCTTGCTGACATGCTCGAACATGAATCGGAGCGAGAACTGTCAATCCCAGGGCAAAGCGCGATAGAATGCTGACACGCGCTCATAGCAGTCTTCGAAATCCGGGAGTGCGCCAATCTCAAGTTCCATCGTGTCCCAATCCGTTTCGGAACGCTTCCTGATTTCCGGGTCGTCAAGGGAGTGGGCATCTGGCTCAATCTCTCGCGTGCGGCACTTTTCCATAAATGCTTCCATTATTGCTGCGCGAGCACGATCGGAAAATTCATTCCCCTCTATCAGTCTGTTGAGGTCGTAGACGTCCTGGCGGCGGTTTCGATTTCGCACTTTCTGCTGAAGCATTGCTCTGAACTTTTCCGCCATTAGTTCAGAAAGACTATAGGCCAACAATTCTGCGCCGCCTGTCAGTTCCATGACCTGCATCTGGCTCAGCGGTTCATTGAAGGAAATATCGATATCGATCTTGGCAGGCACCTTTCCCTCTTCGAGTGTCTTTTCTTGTGCTGTGCCTCTCTTTGCAAAGGCAACCTTCATTTTAAGCGCTGGAAAGCTCGCGGTTTCGAAGATGTTTTTCGGCTGACGCGCAACGGAATGAACCTTCAGGATCAGATCGACATAACCCAGTTTCGCCGCTGCGCGAGGTAAGGCGGCATTCATCAGCGCCTCAATTTTTGTGTCGATGTCGGGGCCAACTTCAAACGCCGTTGTCAGATCAATGTCGCCGGTTTGCCTTGGACTGTCATATGCCAATCCCATAAGGATGCCGCCCTTCAGGAACAGCTTCTGCTTGAGGTCGGCCGTCATTGCGATCGCGTTCAGCGTCACCTCAATGGCCTGGCGCTGCGCATGTGCGACCGGGTCTGCCTTTACGCGCTCAACCCAGCCCGCGACATCAAGTTCCAGAGCAGGATCAGACATTGAGCGAAATCATCCAGGTTTCGGAAAAACGCGAGGCGAACTCTTTTGAAGGATCCAGTTTTCGGGAACTCCCCCGCTGGCCGAATGCCTTCCAACGCTCGATCCCTTCGTGTCTCAATGCCAGGCGCTCGTCCAGAATGTATCCGGCCCGGCTTTTTACGAGATTGCTCGTGGCTGTGTCCACAGCATCAATAATGTCTTCAAGGTGGATTGCCGCATGCTCTTCCCAAACGTCCAGAACGTGGGACATGCCGCCACAAAGATCCGGCTTTTGCAGCATGTCGAGGAATGTCTGACCGATTGTCGAAATCCGAACCTCGTCGCTTCGATTTTCGACATAAGCGCCAGCAGTTGTTGACTCATACACGTGAACTTTCCGGCGCCGAACGCGAGCGGGGTGTTTGATTATCCTGAGCGGGAATGGATTGTCTTCGGTCTCGAGCAAGACCCTGTCCATATACATACGCAGACAGGCTTGCGCCGCCTTGCGATCTGGCCTTGTCAGTATCAGCGCATCCGGACTTCTATCTGTAAGTCCCCATCGCTGCATCGCCGAAAGATGCGAGACGTAGCAGGTCGGATCGACCAGACAGACGATATTCTCTGCGGACATATCCGAGACTGTCAGAACTCGAATTATGCGCGCACCATAGTCTCTGTCTGCTCCGATCACGCCAGCGTGCTTCAACCCAAGCCTTAGCCGCGCATAGTCTTCCTGGCTTGGCGTTTCATGCCGAAGATAAAGTTTCTCGTCTGCAGAATCCCTGTACATGCGCCAGATCAGACGAAAGAAGGCAAACGGGGTCAGAACAGGTTTACCTGTGTCTTCAATCAGTCTCGAAAGATAGGCCCCTGCGCGGGTCATCCTGTCCGGATAGGTACCAGGAATTTGCTCATTCATTATACCCTGACCACCCCTTATAAGCGTCCTTAGGACGCTTATAAGGGGTGGTCATCGTAAAGTCAAGTAACGCTCCCTGTGATTGGGGTAAGTTCTGCTGTTGTTTTTTGGGTACATTAGGTTATGTATACGTCCTAAGGACGTATACATAACCTAATGTCCAAAGTCAAGCATAGTATCTCAGTGTTCGATAACGTCTAAGAGAATTACACAGTGCGACGTTTCCCAATCCGCTGAAAGGCAATTGGACATACAGGACTCGAAACTGACGCGCGGATTCTGACGATCACGCTTGGCGAGCTGATTTTTGGAAAGCTTCTCCTACATTGGCTCATAGCCAACAAATCGCGGAAAATCTAAAATGCGCTGTCCGACAGCGCGTCCTGGACGGGGTGTCGGACAGAGTGCTCCTTGCGACTGAATAGAAAACGCAAGAAATCCCTTAGACGCAAATGAGCGTGACGGCTCCATCTGGAGCCGTCACCTGGCAAGTCAGTCCTTCGGGTTCCAGAGGATCACGTGCCGGCCTTTCTTGCCTTTTACGGGGGCAAGGTTCGCGTAGATCTTGCGAGGGCCAATCTGCGGGTCTGCAAGGGTGATCGAGACATAATCGCGTCCCGATGCTTTCGCCTTGCGCATCCAGCCGCCGCCGATTTCGGTCGCGGTGTCTCCGGCGAAAATGCGGTAGTCGGGCTGGCCCTCGGCCGCTTTCTCACCGTTCTTCTCGATGCGGATGGGGCTTGTGAGGTTCATCATTGCGAGAGCGCCTTCGAAGCCGGTTTTGGTTTCAGAGACATATCCAAGTGCGTTTGCCATTGTGTAATTCCTTTCGTTTTTTCTCTTGTCTCGGGGACCCCTTGTCCCCGTCGACGCCGGACCGAAAGGACGGCGCAGGGCGGGCTTGAACCGCTCGCGGGCGAAACGCAGTGGAGCACCGGCCCGGCGATGAATTTTGTTTCGCGAGGAGCCGCAAAGCGGCGGGGAAAATTCTTGCGCCCGGGCCGGTTTCACAGCCCGGCAGGCGTCGTCCAGGTCACACGGCAACAGACGGGAACAAGGGGTCCGACACGCGAGGCCACAAAACGGATGGAACCCGACTGGCAGACAGTTCCGGACGCAAGTCGATACCCAAAGACGGGCTTTTTTTGCGCCCTCCTCCATGAAGCACCCCTGCCAACAGCACCTCAGCATGGGAGACTAATACAGAAAGCCGCCCGATGCGTGGCACCGGACGGCTCCCGATCCGCCTGAACAGGAGACTGAATCCTCAGGCGGCGTCTGGTTCTGCGAAAGTCCCTGCAACTGGCTGATGCATAGTCCCGGCCGTCCTCGAGCGGGTTCGTAGTCCGGGCCCGGGCTTCAGCAGTTGCGCGCCTCGAGTTTGGAGAGGGTCGCACAAAGACGCTGCGCGGCCCGGCGACCGATTGTGACGGCCTCGGGAAGAAGGTCATCCGCAACGTCCGTCAGATGTGCGTTATCCGAACCCGGATAATTGGCTTCCACGCCCCACAGGCTGATGGCGTGTTCATCCAGTATGACACCGTCCAACGATACGGAGAGGACGATGCCGCAATAGAACCAGTCACCGCACCGCCATGCCTCCATGACCGCCTCGGCTTCTGCCTGCGCCTGCGCAAACCGCTCTCTATGGTTTGTGCCCGGCCCGATGAACCCCGGCGCATCCTCGTAGAGGGATGGCCAGAACCCGTCCTGGCGCTGGTCTGGCGCGTCCGGGCTATCGTCGCGTGCAATGCGCGCGACGATCCGGAACCCACCCTGTTCGCAAGCGATGCAATCGCCCTCGCATACGAACGTGTCAAAGCGTTCCGTGAATGCCATCTCTAACGGCTCCAGAACACGTGAACTTCATCGAAGCCCGTCTGGAACACCATGATCTCACCATTGAGGGCCATGTCGCGGGCGAGCGCTGTCCAGTCGATATAATAGTCGAGCGAAGCCGGGATTTCAGTGCCGGTCTCCCGCATGAATTCCTCGGCGAAGTCTGCGGCGCTACGATATTCTCCGGCATAATCTTCGAACGCCGCACGGGCCTGTTCAAGGTCATCACCGAAATGCCGGTATAACTTCGCGGCAATCTCGCCATGCTCGCCAAGAAAGTCTGCAAGATCGCAGACCGTTTCGAACGCGGCATATTCAGACAGGCTTGCGCCTAAAAAGCTCTCATAGTCGTGGATCGCCCATTCCTCGGCATCGGGCTCGGGGCTCACCGCCAGCATCGCGCGGACCCCTGCCCTGATCTCGTCAGGTGTGGTCGCCTCAATCCATGCGCCATGCAGGCGCCCATTATTGTAGGCCGCAAGGCAGGCCACGTAGATGCGGGGACGGTCTGGAACCGTGAGAGCAGTAGCTGTTCCAAGGGGAGCAGCGAGTGTAATTTGGTCAGTCATGTCAGTCTCCTTTGCGCCGCCCCGCGTTCTGTCCCGCATCAGGCGGGGGTGGGCGACGAGAAGGTGCACCGCCGGAGCGAACAAGGGCCTCGCGCAAGGGGAAGCCGTAGGTAGAAGACCTAAAGACGTTCCATCACGACAAAGTCCCGCCCCCTTGTGCGGGGACCGCGCTCTGGCAGACGCACCGTCCGCCCATATCCGGCTGTTGGGGAGAGATAGTGAGGCCGAGTGTAACGGTCGCGACTAAGGTCGGCGTGGCACCAGCGATGCTGAGCCCGGATCATAGACGAGCGTATCAATCGTCCCGTCCTGGATTGCTTTAACAACCCTATCAATGGCGCTTAGAGGAATGAGATACCATTCACGCGGCCTGACGGTTTTTCCAAAGCGGTCCGGAATTTCGAAGTCGAGACGTGCAGGCGCCAGGAAGCGGTGCAGCAAGGCTTCGAGTTTCGCACGATTGATGTTGTAGAGTTCGTAGGTCGCAACGATTTCCACATCAGCTAATAGATAAGTTGCGTCATTCTTCGCACCAGCAACGCGCGTTTCCACCTTGCCACCGGTGACGCCGATTTTGTGGATCAGATCGCGATTTTGCTCGACATAATGCAGCGTCGATGCGCTCCGCAGTACGTAGATCGTACCGCTTTCAATATCGTCAGCATCGGTTTTGTCAGCAAATAGTGGCCCGGCACCTGGTTCGGTAATTCGCCGGCCGGCTTCGTCCTTGTGCAAGGCGCGCTGGAGCGAGCGCATCAGAACATTGCTCTCCGTCCCATTGTCATAGATGACCCGCAACCGGGCATCGCGGTCTCCGTACTCCTGAGTGAACTCGTCGCCCTTATCAGCGACGTAGGCAATTTGCCCACCCACGATAAAGAAACGGCCGACACCAATCTCGGCCTTAACTTCGAAAGGACGCGTCTGCCGGACCCCTTGATCAAGCTCTCTGCGTACGTTTTCGAAGAGCGGCTTGAAAAGGTCAAAATCTGCACACCGGGTCCGGTTAGCAATCTCTTCGGCGGCTTTTCGTTCTGCTGTGGGCCTGACGTGCTTGAGATCCGTGAGATCATTCGGGGATTCGGGATCAATCCCCAATTCCGCCAGCAAGGATTCTGCATCCTTTTCCGAATCTGAGGCGACCTGCGTGTTTCCTGCCAGAAGCCCCTGACGATCGAGCGGTTTCAAAAGCTCAACCGCATCCGGCAAGGTTCGCAGACGATCAAGTCGAACAGCATACATGCGTTCAAATATATCCCTGTCTTCGCCATGCTGTGGCGATCGTCCCCACTCGTCCACGAACCTCTGGATATCCTCAAAGCCGGCAATTATACGTTCCTCACGCGGACTCGATGCCGACGCTTTAGATTCATCGAGCGCAATGCCAAGTTCAGCAAGCAGGTCTTCAGCGGTCTTAGCCATTCTGTTTGGCCCGGACTTTCTGCTTTAGATACTCGATACCTTCGGCCATTCGGCGCTCCCAGGGATCGTTCGAAGTCAGCGACGGCAATCTGCCGCGCTCCTTAAGAAAGTCCTTGGCGCGTTCAGCAAGCATCATCGCTGTTGATTGCCGTTTAGAATTGACCCTTGGAGGGCAGTAATTTCCACTGAGAAGTGACCCATGTTTGAACCGGTCCTGAGCTTTTGCGAGCGGGGGACCAAGGAGTGTTGGACATGGCATTATTGAGCGTTATCCGTCGGTGGTATCACCGCGACCAGTTATCGATCCGGGAGATTTCCCGTCGGACGGGTCTTTCCCGAAACACACTTCGCAAATATTTGCGGGCAGAGGTGGTCGAGCCGCGTTTCAAGACCCCGGACCGGCCGAGCAAGCTGGATCCTTATTCGGACCGGCTGTCGGCATGGCTGAGGCGGGAGATGACGCGGCCGCGCAAGCAGAAGCGCACGATCAAACAGTTGCATGCCGATCTGGTGAGCCTCGGTTATGACGGTTCGTATGGCCGTGTTGCTGCGTTTGCGCGGGCTTGGCGAGACCAGCAACGTGTCCAGCAACAGACGAGCGGCCGGGGCACCTTTGTGCCGCTCTCGTTTGCGCCGGGCGAGGCGTTCCAGTTTGACTGGAGCGAGGACTGGGCGGTCATTGCGGGTGTTCGCACCAAGCTTCAGGTCGCACACTTCAAGCTCAGTTACAGCCGCGCCTTCTTCCTGCGCGCGTACATCCTTCAAACGCATGAGATGCTGTTCGACGCACACAACCATGCGTTCCGTGTTTTGGGCGGCGTGCCGCGCCGCGGGATCTACGACAACATGCGCACGGCAGTCGACAAGGTCGGACGCGGCAAGTCCCGGACCGTCAACGCGCGGTTTGCCGCGATGGTCAGCCATTACATGTTCGAGGCCGAGTTCTGCAATCCTGCGGCCGGATGGGAAAAGGGTCAGATCGAGAAGAATGTTCAGGATGCGCGCCATCGCCTTTGGCAACCGATACCTCACGCGGAAAGCCTGGACGCTTTGAACGTCTGGCTTGAACAACGTTGCCGTGCACTGTGGCAGGACATCCCGCATCGCAACGAGCCTGGCTCTGTCGCTGACGCATGGGCTGTTGAAATGGAAAGCCTGATGCCGGCTGGGCGGGCGTTCGATGGCTTCGTGGAATACGGCAAGCGGGTCTCTCCGACCTGCCTCATCCACCTGGAACGCAACCGCTACAGTGTGCCTGCGTCGTTTGCCAATCGTCCCGTCAGCCTTCGGGTCTATCCCGATCACTTCCTCGTCGTCGCCGAGGGCCAGGTCGTATGCGAGCACCGGCGCGTCATTGAGCGATCTCATGATGGCCCGGGGCGAACGATCTATGACTGGCGCCATTATCTCGCGGTGGTCCAGCGCAAGCCGGGGGCGCTGCGCAATGGTGCGCCGTTCCTGGAACTGCCGGAAGACTTCCGGCGGCTTCAGCAGCATCTGCTGCGCACACCGGGCGGCGACCGGGAAATGGTCGAGATCCTGGCGCTGGTGCTGCAGCACGATGAGGAAGCCGTTCTGACGGCAGTGGCAATGGCGCTGGAGGCGGGCGTTGCAACCAAGACCCATGTGTTGAACCTGTTGCACAGGCTGGTCGATGGAAAACCCATTAGCACACCGCCGGTGACGGCGCCGCAGGCGTTGCGACTGGCCAGTGAGCCACAGGCCAATGTTGATCGCTACGACGCACTGCGTTCTGCCGGGGAGACCCGTCATGCGTCATGATCCTGCCAGCGGCGCGATCGTCGTTATGCTTCGCGGCCTGAAGATGCACGGCATGGCGCAGGCCGTCACTGAGCTCATGGCTCAAGGCTCGCCCGCGTTCGAGACCGCAATCCCGATGCTCTCTCAACTCCTGAAGGCCGAAACAGCGGAACGGGAGGTTCGGTCCGTTGCCTACCAGCTCAAGGCGGCGCGGTTCCCGGCCTATCGCGATCTGGCGGGCTTCGACTTTGCCAGCAGCGAGACCAATGAAGCGCTCGTCCGCCAGCTTCATCGGTGTGACTTTATCGACGTGGCCGACAATATCGTCCTGGTCGGCGGGCCGGGCACGGGCAAGACGCATATCGCGACAGCGCTCGGCGTGCATGCAATCGAGCACTATCGACGCCGGGTCCGGTTCTTCTCAACCGTCGAACTGGTCAATGCGCTGGAGCAGGAAAAGGCTCATGGAAGAACCGGTCAGATCGCAAACCGTCTGATCCACTCCGACCTCGTAATCCTGGACGAGCTTGGCTACCTGCCGTTCAGCGCATCGGGCGGCGCGCTCCTGTTCCACCTGCTGAGCAAACTCTACGAGCGCACCAGCGTCGTCATCACCACCAATCTCAGCTTCAGCGAGTGGGCCAGCGTGTTCGGTGACGCTAAGATGACGACCGCGCTGCTCGATCGTCTCACCCATCACTGCCACATCCTTGAAACCGGAAATGACAGCTTCCGGTTCAAGAACAGCTCGGCGCAACAACCCAAATCGAAAAAGGAGAAAACATCATCTTGACCCGGAAATAGAACTCGAACGATAGTCAAAAAGCGGGTCACTTCTCGATGAAAACTCCGGGTCAGTTCTCAGCAGAAATCAACAGTCGGACCAATCTATGTCTCCACCCCATCCGGTGTGGATAAGCTCGTTTTCGAGCCCAAACAGTATCTTGTCCTCTTCCGAAGTACGTCGGCCAAGAGCGACTTTGAATATCGGTCTTGAACGATTGAGCCGGCCCTCGGGCTCAGAGCCTCCCGTGTCCTGTCCCGCCCGGTCACTGATGAGTTTGAAAACGCCATCGTGAACCTTGAGGCTAAAACCGCCAGACAGTTCTGATTGCTCATCACCAACGCCCTGGACACCTGTCCCTGTCGTGGGTCGGAGCCCTTCGACGAATTCTTCGTACGAGAACGATTGGTGAAAGGTAACAAACTCGATCCGTTCATTTGAGAGGAGATCGCGATAGGCCTTCATCAGCTCAGACCTGTTATCCTTCAGTCTCTCGCCTTCATCTTCTCCGAGGCACAGCCGGACAGCTTCGAAAGCCGTTGCGTAGGTTTTGCCTGTACCCGGCGGTCCGTAGAGAATCAGATTGGTCGTGTCGCGTGGCATGTTAGTTGCTCCGGTCTCCTGAGTGAGGCGGCTTTCCTCTTGAGACAAATCGAAAGTAAAGGTGGTGGTTGTACTGGCGTTCGGGCCGTCCTGAACAGGCGGCGGGACATTTGCGTATTCCTGAAATTTCGACCCTTGAGCGCCTGGCAGACGTTCGGCCAAGCCTCATTCAGATTTAGCTCATTGTTCAACTTACCGGCTCGAATCGACACCCTCAGCTCGCCACGCTCCCTCGCCGGTTCTATGTAGTAGTTGCGAGCGCAGGCCCGGATCCGGTCGGCGTCGATGATTAAGAAACGTTTGTTGGGAACCGCAACGGGTTGGTTGTCGCGATCGACAATTATGTAGCCTGAATTGTGCAGAAGAGCTGCGGCGCAATCTTTCCGTGACCAGCCTCCGCTGAGTTGGTCCGGTTGAGTTGCTAAAGCTACTATTGGCTTGGACGAAAAAACCATCATCGACCTTTGACGTGTCGATCGGACCCAATAGTCATTCGCGGTCGAAAACTGCGGATAAGCTTCCTTAAAGCCTTCAATTCCAAGGCGTTCATACTCGTCCATCGCCGCCTCAATAGCTTCGCGGCTTACCGGTGGCGTAGTGACCGACTTGTATTCGGAGCTCTCGTAACTGTGCACCACCCAGAGCGCACTCTGGATGTCGATCATGTCGCGCGGGGCGAGGCCACGTTCTTCGAACGCCTTTCTGACCGCCTGCATGAATCGTAGCTCGTCAGCGTAAATATCAGCCATGGATTCGTGATTAGGAAACGTGCTGCCGACGGCCTCACGCCATAGCTCATCTCGTAAACTGCTTCGAATATAGATGCCGTGTTCAGGATTAAGGTGCATCAGCAGAAACTCAGCTATTTGGCGCGCCGCGTCCCTTTGTGGTTCTCCGATCGCCCCGCACCATGCGGTCACGAAAGTTTCTACCGCATAAGGATGCATGTCCGGCTGACCAGGGATCGCCTGCAGAAGCGCGTTCAGTGCCGGCCATAGTCGATCGCGATTGGCATCGCCCTTCGGTGACATGGGCCAGTAAGTCCGCCACTGAAGTAAATTGCTTTCAGCCAAGGCGCGATGAACCGCATCTTCCATCTCCTTATCGGAGCTTGTGTGCTCGAGATCTGCGGCAAGTTTCTGAGCAGTCTCGAGTTTGTAGTCGCGTTCGCTCTCGTCGAACTCGTAGAGCGGCTGGTCAAAGCGATCAAAGTCCGGAAAAAACTGGCGAAGTCGCTTGATCCAGCGTGTTATGGCATCGGGAGAAAGCCGTAAGCCATCATGCTTCGCACCACTCTGCTCTAAGTACATAGTCACAACTCGCTGAAGCTCATCCTCACTCCTGAGCGAGACAACTTGTTGGTTTCCTGGATCAAGCTGTGCGCCCTGGACTGTCAGTCCGGTGGTCTTCAGTTGATCTGGCTCCAAAGTGACGCCAATCAAAGCTTCTATTTTTCGCCAATCTATCTCTTGCCCCGCAGGGCTCCGCTGAAACACCAAGCGAGCGGTATCGCTTTCCGGAATGACCGCGAAATGGCGCCCACCCTGCGCTTGATAGATGACGGCCTTTGTTCTGCCCGGCTTGCTGATCCGCTGGATAAGTCCGTCGTTGGCGAGCTTGTCTAAGAAAGCTTCGGCACTCTTTCCATTCACGCTGCTATTTTTCCCTCGAAATTCGATCCAGCGCTCACCTTGTGTCCACCAGATTCATCTGTTCAGCCGTCGTGCAAAGGCGACGGCTTGAAAGCGCAGGCGCTAGCGCCTGGGCACTCGTCAGGACGACGTTTATGCGATTCAGCGAGAAAGGAAACTCTGTTCTGCCTGGTATCTCTTCAGGAGACGAGGTCGTTGTCGACACCGGGCAGGTCGGAAATTCTATTCGGTGTCGCGCGTCAACTCTTACTGGAGTCGAGAACTGCCATTAAGGAGGGCTCCGGGATAAACCTCGGCTCGGACCCACGCGGAATTTGGGACATTCAACCGCCACACCAATACACGTTGCCGCTACGCCGTATGGCCTGCCAACAACACCGGCCCCAACCACCCATCAATCGCCTCCGCAACATCCCGCTTCAAATCCGCATACTCTGCCCGGATGTAGTGCTTTCGTGCCACGCTCGCGGTCTGGCCATGATTATGCCAGATGTCGAGCCAACGTTCGTCCACCCCGGCATCGATAAGGTGGGTCTTCATGGTACGGCGCAGGTCGCGGGGGTTCCAGTCCAGAAAACCGAGCTGCTTATTCAGTCGCTTCGCCCCTCGTGAAATGGCGGCGATCGTGAGCGGCTCTGCTGGGTCGCGGGGATTGGACAGGAGGTAGGGTGAGCGCGGGTGCGCCAGCTCAAGACACCGCGCGACGAGCGGGGCAGCGGTCCTGGTAATCGGTAGCTGATGCGACTTGCCGTTCTTGGTCTCCGGCAAGACCAGCCACCCATCGCGCCAGTTGGCGGCGAGGCTCATGCTCACTTCCGTCACGCGCAGGCCACCCATGGCGATCATCAGTTTCAAAACGCGGTGCGTAGGATGGTTCTCGTCCAGCGCGTGCCAGAGCGTCTTCAGTTCGTCGTTCGACAGGAACCGGTCGCCCGGCCTGCCCTTGGGCACCGTCGGCAGCTGTTCGGCGATGTTGTAGGTAATCCCATAGTCCCGCGCGCCACCGCGATAATCGTAGCGGTTCTTCACCGCCCATTTCCAGGCCGTCACGATGTAGGAACGAAGATGCGGCGCATAGTTCGGACTTCGGGCATAGCTTTGTGCCATCCAGGCCTGCAGGTCATGGATCGTCACATCGCCGGCGCCCGGCATGCCGCCATGCCGCTCCACCAGGAAGGGCAGCAGGGCATACTTCCCGTCGATGAGTGTGCCCTTGATGCGCCCATACGATTTGACACCCCGGGCTTTCATGTCGGCCACGTAGTCGGCAAAGAAATTGGCGGCAGATGCAGACACGGCATCGGCCACGGCCTCTGTCCGCGCGGCCGCAGTCGGCGCCAGTGTACGTAATTCCCGGAACTCTCCGGCACGCATCCGCGCTTCTCGGAGGCCGATCTCGGGATAGGCGCCAATGCGGACCCGTACCGTCTTGCCGCTCAGCTTTCGCACAGCCGAAAATGTCTTTGCGCCGGTCTTCGCCACACGTACTTTCAGGCAGGATTCGATCGTGTCGGAATAGTCTCCGGCGTCGGTCACAGCCGAAAGCCAGGTGTCCGTAAGGCGCAGTTTTGCCATGAGTTTTTGGTCTCCGGTTACCGTATGGTTACCACGAAGCCATTTGTGAACAAAGTCTAACTTTTGCACATTTATAATACATTGTTTTAATTGTATTATTGGTGACCCCGGCGCGATTCGAACGCGCGACCTACAGATTAGGAATCTGTTGCTCTATCCTGCTGAGCTACGGGATCACTGGGGCAGGCTATACGCCATGACGGGGCGGGATTGAAGCCTTTGTGGTGGTTTTCGGGGCGGGGCGGCGTGCTATGAAAGGGCGGGGCAGCGAACCTCGGCCTGTGGGCAACCAAAGCCTACCGGATTCCGGTGGCGGCGCGGCTGAGCACCGAGGAGCAGGGCGCGTCGTGCGAACTGGGCCTCACCGGATCGGCGCTAACACTGGAGATCAAGCGCAGCGCGGCGGCGCTGTGCCAGGTGCAGGCGGGCACGCCGGTGCGGGCGCGGGGCTATGTCTATGGCGGCAAGCTGGAAATCGGCCACACGCTGAACCGGGAGGCGCTGGCAGGCAATTAGGCCGCGGGCATTCACAAGCGACGTGGTTTGCCTGATACAGGGTGAACGCATCCAGCCGGGAGACATGCAATGGTGGGCACTTATATCCTGATCGGCCTTGGGGTCCTGACCCTCGGCGCGGTGGTTCTGATCTACAACCGCCTCGTCGCGAAGCGCCAGATGGTCAAGAATGGCTGGGCGGATATTGACGTCCAGCTGAAACGCCGGACCGACCTGATCCCGCGCCTGGTCGATACGGTGAAGGCCTATGCGGCGCATGAGAACACATTGTTCGAGGATGTGGTGGCCAAGCGCGGCGAAGCGCTGGCGGCGGGCGACGACCCGCAGGCGCGCGGGGCGGCGGAGTCGGCGCTGTCACGACCTGTGGCGCGGCTGGTGGCGGTGGCCGAGGCCTATCCTGATCTCAAGGCGAACCAGAACTTTCTCGACCTGCAGAACGAGCTGTCCGACACCGAGAATAAGATCGAGATGGCGCGGCGCTTCTTCAATGGCGCGGTGCGCGAACTGAACACGGTCGTTGAGAGCTTCCCGGCCAACCTGATGGCTGGCCTATTCGGTTTCCAGACAAGCACCTTCTTCGAAATCGAGACAGCCGACCGCGCCCTGCCCTCGGTCGATTTCAAGGGGGAATAGCCTGTGCTGATGCGCCCCCTGATCGCCCTTTTCCTCGCGCTCACCCTGGCGATCGGCGCCATGGCCGAGGAGCGGATCAACCGGTTCGATGTTGACATCAACGTCCAGACAAACGGCGATATCGTGGTCAGCGAAACGCTGGCCGTCACATCGGAAGGTTACCAGATACGGCGAGGGATCCTGCGCAACCTGCCCCGCTATTATGACGATGACGGCGCCAAGCTACATTATGATTACACGATCATGCAGGTGACGCGGGACGGGGCTCGCGAGCCCTATTCGACAGAAACCGATGGCAATGCGCTGATCGTCCGGATCGGGTCTGCAGACGTGTTCCTCGAGAACGGCCCGCACACTTACGAGATCACGTACCGGGTGAAAAACCAGGTGCGCTATTTTGCCGACCATGACGAGATCTACTGGAACGCGACGGGCAATTACTGGGACTTCCCGATTGATGCCGCGACGGCCACGATCACCCTGCCGCAAGGCGCGCGGGTGACGGCGTTTGACGCCTATACGGGCGGACAGGGCACGGCCGGAAAAGATTTCGCGCACCAGTCTGGCGGTGACAGCCATATCTTCACGACGACCCGGGTTCTGCAATCGGGCGAAGGCCTGACTGTCGCCGTAGGGGTGGAGAAAGGCCTGATCGATCCGCCATCGAGCGCAGACGAGACGCGCCGCTGGTGGCAGCGCAATGGGTCGCTGGCGATCCTGCTCGCGTCATTGCTGGGCGTGTTCGGCTTCTCAATGCGTAATTTCAACAAGGTCGGGCGCGACCCGGTGAAAGGGCCGGTGTTTCCGCGCTACGCTCCGCCGGAAGGCTATTCGCCTGCGGGCGTCCACTATATCTATTACCGCTCACTGACAGGCCACAAGGCGCTGATTGCCACCCTGATGAACCTCGCCGTGAAGGGGCATTTGACGATCGACGCGGGCAAGAAAAAGCAAACCACGCTGACGCGCACGCCGGAGACGGAAAAGCCCGCCACGCTGACACCCGAAGACCTGAAACTGGAATCCGGACTTTTCAGCCACGAAAATGAGCTGACGCTGGGCAAGGCATACGATGCGAAATTCACGGCGGCCTATGCGACATTCCAGAAATCGCTGAGGCGCGCCTATGGCAGCCGATACTTCAAATGGAATATCGGCTATTCGATCCTTGCGCTCCTCCTATCGGGCGGCGCTGTCGCGCTGGCGATCACGCAGGCCACGACCTGGTCGTGGTGGCATACAGCCACGATCCTGACGCTGGCGGCGCTGAATGGCTGGTTCATGTACCTGATGCCGGCGCCGACCCGGAAGGGCCAGGCCGTGCGCACAGAGATTGAAGGCTTCAAACTGTACATGGAGACCGCCGAGAAGCTGCAGCTGAACGCCGTGGAAGTCGGCAGCGAAGCGCCGCCGCCGATGACGACCGAACGGTATGAAACCTTCCTGCCTTATGCCGTGGCGCTGGGAGTGGAAAAGCCGTGGACGATGCATTTCGAACGGCTGATCCCGGAAGAGGCCGCCGCCTACAATCCCGGCTGGACCAATATGTCATCGGGCGGTTTCCGCAATATCGGCGAGATGACCAACGGCATTGTCGGCACGATGAGTTCGGGCGTCGCGACATCGTTGCCGCAAAGTTCCAGCTCGTCAGGATCAGGCGGGGGCGGATCCTCGGGCGGTGGCGGCGGCGGTGGAGGCGGTGGCGGCTGGTAGGCCTAGGCGTTCGGGATGAGACCCGAGGTTTCAGGATCACCAACAATCCGCACCAGCGCCTTGCGCAACTTGCCAAGCGCCTGATGCTCGATCTGGCGCACGCGTTCCTTCGAGATGCCGAGTTCCTGGCCGATCGATTCCAGCGTTACGGACTCCTCGCACAGGCGCCGCTGGCGGATGATATGCGTCTCGCGTTCATTCAGGGCCTTCAGCGCATCCGCGATCCATTCCTTGCGGCGATCACCATCGCGCCGGGCCATGACCTGGTCTTCCGGGATCGCGGACTCATCGGCAATGAGATCCTGCCACTGGCCGTCGCCATCGGCCGCGAGCGGCGCGTTGAGCGACCGGTCGGACGCCGACAGCCGCGAGGCCATCGCTTCGACATCGCGCATGGGCACGCCGAGATGGCCTGACACCCAGGTCATGTTCTTCTGGGTCATCACTCCATCATCCGTATCATCGATCTGGGCGCGCAGGCGGCGGAGATTGAAGAACAGGGATTTCTGGGCCGCTGTCGTGCCGGTGCGGACAATCGACCAGTTGCGCAGGACATAGTCCTGGATGGCGGCGCGTATCCACCATGTGGCATAGGTGGAGAAGCGCACTTCACGCGACGGCTCGAACCGGCCCGCTGCCTGCATCAGGCCGACATTGCCTTCCGAGATGAGGTCGGCCATTGGCAGGCCGTAATTGCGGAAGCGGGTCGCGATCGACACGACGAGACGCATATAGGCGGTGGTCAGTTCGTGGAGGGCCGCCTCGTCTTCCTGTTCGCGCCAGCGGCGGGCAAGGTCGAGTTCATGCGCCTGTTCAAGCATGGGTGCTTTCATCGCCGTCTTGACGAAGCGACGGTCGGCGGGGCCGTTCGAATCATAGGCGCTGGCCATATCGGACTCTCCTGCTGGATATCCTGTCTACGCGGCGCGGCGCCGGATGGATCAGGCGCGGAGACGGTTTTTCGGCGATGGCGCCCAATCAGGCCGCGCAGACCTTGACCCTGACGGCGTCGCGGGCTTAGAATTTTCTGGAACAATTCCAGAACGGAAAGCCCCTGACCCATGCCTGACAGCGCCCTGACCGAGCTGACAGATGCCGGCCTGCCGCAGACGCGGGCGGGCGAGATTGCGCGGGGCACACTGCGCCTGCTGGCAGGGCACGGCTATTTCGGGGTGACCGAAATGACCCTGGCAAACAATCGCCGGGCGGATATTGCCGCCGTGGGCCCGACCGGCGAGATCGCCATGGTGGAGATCAAGTCGTCGGTGGCCGATTTCCGGTCCGATTCCAAATGGCCGGACTACATGCCTTTTTGCGACCGGTTCTATTTTGCCGTGATGGCGGATTTCCCGCAGGACCTGATCCCCGAGGCGGCGGGCCTGATCGTGGCCGATGCCTTTGGCGGGGCGGTGATCCGCGAGGCCATTCCCGACAAGCTGGCGGGCGCGCGCCGCAAGGCCGTGATGCTGCGCTTCGCCCGGCTGGCGGCGGGCCGCCTGCAGGCCTGGCAGGATGCGGGCTGGACGGCGGCACAAGTCTCGCATACCTGACCCCACAGATGAGCCACGCCTATCCCCTTGCCCGCAATATCACTGAAGCGCTGGATCCCGGCGCCAAGGCGGCGCGCACGCGCGCCGACGCCGAGGCCATCGCGGGCAGCCTGAAAGTGGAATCACTGCATACCGAATGGCTGAACCTGAGCGAGGCCGACGCCGACGTACAGATGGTGGCCAATGCGGGCGGCATCGCGCACGGCTTCCTGCAACGCTATGAAGACGACAAGGGCGCGCCTGTGGTGGCGGTGACCTATTGGCGGCTGATGGACACGGCGAAGGCCAAAAAAGCTGCGAATGCGCCCAGGCCCGAACCGGTGCCGGAACCGACAGAGGCCGACCACACTGACGACCTTTATTTCCGCTCCGGCCGGACCAAGCCGTCGCGGCGCAAGCGCTGGGTCGACCCGCGCCAGATGGACCTGTTTGCCGAGGCGGACGAGGCTTAGGCCTCGACGAGGCTCCAGCCGCCCTTGCCGGTGAGCTTGCGGACGACCAGGTAAAGCAAGAGACCAACCGGGCCGAGCATCAACGTGAAAAACAGGCATGGCACGAGCGCCAGGTGCGGCACGCCGCGACGCTGGGCGTCGCGCGCCTGCCACGCACCGACGAAGAGATCGAACACGAGATAGTGCGACCAGCCGACCAGGATGCCGAGCGGATGGGAGAAGAGCTGGGACACGCCCGCCGCGCTGCTGAAGCCGCCGCCCTCGGCGCCCATGCCAAAGAACAGGGTCATCACCATCACCACGATGTAGAACACGCCAAGGACAAGCGGATAGAGGCCGGAATGGACGAGCGCCTGCGTGATGGGCGCGCGCGGCAGAATGGCCAGCAGGAGCCAGGCCGGCATGACGCTGAGATTGATGATCGTGTACAGGGTTTCGTAGTTCATGCTTGTCCCCTCCCTTTTGGGCCATCCTGACGCGGTGGGGACGCCGGCGCAAGACATTCGCGCCTGCCCGTGCGGCGCCTCTGGCGGGCGCTTTCGGGGGGGCGTACGGATTTTCAGGGCCGGGGGACGGGTCAGCTGTGCGGCAGGGGGAGCCATTCAACGACTCCGCAGTCCCGGCGCTGCCAAGGATCTCTTGCGGCGGGCCCGGACCGAACGGAGAGAGGCCCCGGCGTGCGCCGGGGACACGCAGATGCTGCGTCATCGCCGCCGAGGGCGCGCGCCAGCCGATCAGACACCGGTGCACGGACATTTCCCGCACCGGGCGCATCCTCGACCCTGCGGACATGGACATTGCCACATTGGTCTGCCGCGATCAGCAGGCCCCGGCCTGTGGCCTGGCGCTAGCGCTCGATGGCGCGCAGCTGCCACCAGAGCCACGGCCAGAACAGGACCATGACATAGGCATAGAGGCGCGCGTGGAGCGGGTTCATGCCGCCTAGTATATTCCGGCGGCGGAGGTGTGGGACAAGATTTCCGGAAGCCGCGTGACGGCGGTTGTTTTCGGGCCGCCAGGGCGCGGAGAGGCGAGCGAGACTAGATGGCCCCCGGCGTGAACTGGGCAAACACGTAGGCACCATAGGCCAGGAGCATGGCCGTCGCAGGTATCCGGCCGATTTTCCGGGCAAACACCAGCGCGGCCCCGAACAGGATTGCGATGGCCAGCATCACGGGAATGTCGAAGCGCAGGAACTGGTCGGCGACCGGAATCGGCGCAATCAGGCTGGCGACCCCCAGAATGCCCAGAATGTTGAATATGTTGGACCCGACAATGTTTCCGAGCGCGACATCGGTCTTGCCGCGAAAGGCTGCCAGGACGGATGTTGCGAGTTCCGGCAGGCTGGTTCCAACGGCAACAATCGTCAGGCCGATTACGGCCTCGGATATTCCGGACTGGCGGGCAATGGCGGTGGCACCGTCGACTAGCCATCCGGCACCCAGGAACAGGACCACGAAACCGCCGAGCAGGCTTGCGATCGCGACCGGAAAGCTTGCCGGTGGCCGGGCCGTCCCTGCCTCCGCCTCCACGCTGGCGCCTGGCGTGGCACGTTCCTGGCGAAGGGCGAACACGAGATATGCGGCGAGGGCAGCGACAAGCGCGCCGCCTGCCAGACGGGATACAAGGCCAAACGCGGCCAACGCGAGCAGCGCCACGGACGCCGCGATCATGACAAGTGCGTCCCGCCTGACCGAGCGGCTCCAGCTTTCGGGCGGTCGCACGAAAGCCGCCAGGGCCACGATCAGGATGACATTGGCGATGTTCGACCCGACGACATTGCCTATGGCAATCCCGGGCTGCCCGCCCATGGCCGCTTTCACGGAGACGAGCAGCTCGGGCATGGAGGTGCCGAAACCGACAATGGTCAGGCCGATCAGCAATTCCGAGATACCGATATTCCGGGAGATCGTTACGGCACCGCGCAACAGAAGCTCGCCACCGAAAAACAGCCCGCACAGGCCTGCCGCGATCAGTAGTATCTCAAAACCCATGTTCGACCCCAATCTGGACGGCCTTCATGTCGTTCCAGATCGTGTCCGAATTGTGATGCTGGACTCCGCACACTGAGAGAATATCTTTGCCGATCGGCCTTGTAATCGCCGATCAGGATACATGCCCGCGCCCGGGCGCATGGCTTGCACCGGGGCGCATGAAGACCCAGCCTGCGGCGGCTTGCCTCGCGGTGATGGCTTGCGCCGGACGGGCAATCGGGCTGGAGTAAGGGATGGATCAACCGCCCGAACCCGCTCCGATAGCTGAGCCCACTCCGCCGAAACACTTGTCCACTCCAGACCTTTACGTCCTGTCGGCCGCAACCGCCGTGGTGACGGCGAATGCCTATTATATCCACCCGATCATCGCGGTCGTGGCCGACGATTTCGGCATCAGCCATGCGATGATCGGCATGGTACCGGCGTTCAACCAGATCGCGCTGGCGCTGGGCATATTGCTGCTGCTGCCGCTGGGCGACTGGGTGAGCAACCGGCGGCTGACATCAATCTTTGTCGCGGCGCAGTTCGTGTCGGTGGCGGTGATGGCGTTCGCGCGGGAATACTGGCTGTTCGTGGCGGGCTCGACCGTGCTCGGCTTCTTCACCATCGCGCCCTATCTGTTGCCGACCTATGTGTCGAAACGCGTGGCGCCGGGCGACCTAGGCAAGGCGACGGCGATCATCACGACGGGCATCATTGCCGGCATATTGCTGGCGCGGGCGGGCGCGGGCGTGATGGGGCAGTATCTGGGCTGGCGCAGCGTGTATTTCGTGGCCGCGGCGCTGATGCTGGCGGTGAGCGTGGCGCTGCCCCTGATCATGGAGAAGCGCGATTCCCGCACCGTCGCCGCACCGGACCAGAGCTATGCCGGGCTGCTCCTGTCGATCGGGCCGATCATTCGCCAGAATCCCGAAATCCTGCTGTCAGGCACGATCCAGGCGCTGGGCTTCGGCATTTTCCTCTCGATCTGGATGGGCCTCGGCCTGCACCTGACCAGCCCGGAGATGGGCTATGGCGTCGACGTGGTCGGCTACCTGGCCCTGTTTGCGATCTTCAACCTGTTCACCACGCCGCGTCTTGGTGCATGGGCCGACAGGGTGGGCCCGCGCCGGGCGCGGCTGGTCGTGGCCTCGACGCAATTGTTCGGCGTGTCGCTATTGTTCTTCTTCGGGGGCAGCCTGTGGCTCTTGATGATCCCGATCGTGATCATGAATGTCGGCGGGCCGCTGATCGATATCTGCAACCGCATGACCTTCCTGAACAAGGCGCCGGAGATCCGCACGCGCCTGATGACGGTCTACATCGTGATGATGTTCATCGGCGGCGGCGCGGCGAGCTGGGCCGGGACGGCGGCCTATGACCGGGCCGGATGGCACGGCAATGCGATCCTGGCGCTTTGCATGTCCGTCTGCCTGTGGGTGCTGAGCTTCCTGAGCGTGCGGGGGACGAAGAAGGACGCAAGGGCATGACGCCGCTGGCAGACCGGTTGCTGGGACTTGCCTCCCGGACGGTCGACGCGGGCGCGCAGATCATCTTCATTGCCGGGCCGCAGGGCGTCGGCAAGTCGACCGCCATGGCCACGCTGACAGAGGCGATTGCGGGATCGGTCGCGCTGGCGCTGGATGACTTCTACCTGACCAGGGCCGAACGGGACGCGCTTGCCCGCGACGTGCATCCCCTGTTCGCCACACGCGGGCCGCCGGGCACGCATGATGTGGCGCTGTTGATGGAGACGCTGACGCGCCTGATGGCGGCCGGGCCGGACGAGCCCATGCGTGTGCCGGTATTTGACAAGGGGGCTGACGACAGGCGCCCACCGGTCGAGTGGACCGTGGTGCGGGGCGCGCCGCGCGTGATCTTCCTCGAAGGCTGGTTATTGGGCGTGGCGGCAGACCCGACAACGACGGCGGCCCCGCCGCTCAATGCGGTGGAGGCGAGTGATGCCGACGGCACGTGGCGGACCTACCAGGAGGCGCAACTGGCCGGGCCGTATGCGCGCCTGTGGGACATGGCCGACGCGTTTATCTATCTCGATGCGCCGGGCTTTGCGGCGGTGCATGACTGGCGGATCGAACAGGAAGAAACGACTCTGGACCTCGCGCCCGGCACGCTGGACGCGGCGCGGCGCGACTGGGTCGCCGGTTTCATCCTGTACTACCAGCGCCTGACCGAGCGCCTGCTGGCCGGGCACAGGCAACCGGGCGAGGCGATTGCGGTGGATCGTTTCCGGCAACCGGTGTGAGCGCGGGTGCCTAGACCCGCGCCTTGACGGCTTCTGCAACCGCTTCGGCGGTGATGCCGAAATGCTTGTAGAGTTCCTTGTACGGCGCGCTGGCGCCGAAGCTGTCCATGCCGACAAAGCCGCCATCATGGCCGATCCAGCGGTCCCAGCCGAAGCGGACGCCAGCTTCGACCGCGACGCGCGGCACGTCGCCGCCGAGGGTGGCCTGCTGGTATTTCGCGTCCTGCGCTTCGAACAGTTCCATGCAGGGCATCGAGACGACACGGACCTTCACGCCGTCTTTCGCCAGCTGGTCCTGCGCGGCAAGCGCGATTTCGACTTCCGAACCGGTGGCGATGATGACCGCCTGCGCCTTGCCCTTGCAGTCCGACAGGACATAGCCGCCCCTGGCCGAGAGGTTTTCGTCCGTATGCACGGTGCGGGCGGGCTTAAGGCCCTGGCGGGTGAGGGCCATCGTGGCGGGGCCTGTCGCATTCTCGAGCGCGAGTTCCCAGCACTCAGCCGTCTCGACGCCGTCAGCCGGGCGGAAGACATGCATGTTCGGCATCGCGCGAAGGCTGGCGACCTGTTCGACCGGCTGGTGCGTGGGGCCGTCTTCGCCGAGGCCGATGGAATCATGGGTCATGACATGGATGACGCGCGTGCCCATCAGGGCGCCGAGGCGGATCGCAGCGCGGCTGTAATCGGCGAACACGAGGAAGGTGCCGGAATAGGGAATGATGCCGCCATGCAGCGACATGCCGTTCATCGCTGCGGCCATGGCATGCTCGCGCACGCCGTAATGGATGTAGCGCCCGCCCCATGTGTCAGGCGTGAGCGCGGTGGTGTGCGAGGTCTGGGTATTGTTCGAGCCGGTGAGATCAGCCGAGCCGCCGATCATTTCAGGCACGAGGCCGGTGATGACTTCCAGCGCAGCGCCGCTCCACTGGCGGGTCGCCTTGGTCTCGCCGCCTTCGGCAACGGCCTTCTTGTGCTTGATCAGCGCCTTACCGAGATTTTTCGGCAGGCGGCCGGCGATGGCGACATTGAACTCAGCCTTTTTCGGAGAGGCGGTGAGCCGTTTCTTCCAGGCGTCGCGTTCCGGCTTGCCGCGCGCGCCGGCTTTTGCCCAGGCGGTTTCAATGGCGGCGGGCACCTCAAACGGGGCGTGGGGCCAGTCGATATTCTTGCGGATGCCGGCAATCTCGTCGGGGCCATAGGGGCCGCCATGCGCCTTGCCGGTGCCGGCAAGCTTGGGCGCGCCGAAGCCGATAATGGTTTTGACGGCGAGGAAGACCGGCTTTTTCTGGGTCTGGGCCCATTTCAGCGCGGCGGTGACGTCTTTCTCGTCATGGCCGTCAACCTTGCGGGTGACCCAGCCAGAGGCCTCGAAACGGGCGCACTGGTCGGTATTATCCGACAGGCCGATGCTGCCATCGATGGTAACGTGGTTGTCGTCGAACAGGACGATCAGGCGGTTCAGCTTGAGGTGGCCGGCGAGCGTGATGGCTTCCTGGCTGATGCCTTCCATGAGGCAGCCGTCGCCTGCGATGACATAGGTCTTGTGGTCGACAAGGTCGTCGCCGAAGCGGGCATTGAGGTGGCGTTCGGCAATGGCCATGCCAACAGCGGTGGCGATGCCCTGGCCGAGCGGGCCGGTCGTGGTTTCGACGCCGACTGTGTGGAAATTCTCCGGGTGGCCCGGCGTGGAGGCGCCCATCTGGCGGAAATTGCGGATGTCGTCGCGGCTGACGGATTTGTAACCGGTGAGATGGAGCAGCGAATAGACCAGCATCGAGCCGTGCCCGGCTGACAGGACGAAACGGTCGCGGTCTGCCCATGTCGGATCAGTGGGGTCATATTTCAGGAATTTGCGGAACAGGACCGTGGCCGCATCGGCCATGCCAAGCGGCAATCCGACATGGCCAGACTTGGCCGCCTCCACTGCATCCATCGACAGGGCGCGGATGGCATTCGCCATATCCCGGTTTGTCACAGCCATTCTGCTATCTCCAAAAAACTTCAATCGTCGTAGGCCAGACTCCCGCGACAACGTCAAGCCGCTTGGCGGACGGCTGCAATACCGTTAGTTCATTGATGATATGACCGACCTTGATCCATCTGCCCGCCGTCTTGATGCGGCCCTGACGCGCCTCGAGGGCGCGCTCGACTCGCTCATGTCGCGAACTGGCGACCCGGCGGTGATGCGCGCGGAACTGGCTGCACTGGCTGAAGACCGCGCCCGCATGGCCGAAGAGCTGGATGGCTCACTCGCCCGCGAGGAGGAATTGCAGGCGCTGGCCGACGAGGCGAGCGAGGCCCTTGGCGCCGCCATCGAAGAGGTCCGCGCGGCCCTCGGCAAGGATGGCGGATACGTACAGGAAGAGCCGGAATAGATGGCGAAAGCGGACATTACCTTGCGCGGCCGGGCCTATTCCGTCGCCTGCGCGCCCGGGCAGGAGACCCGGATCCAGAAACTGTCGGAGCAGCTGAACGCACGGGTGGACCAGATTGCCGGCGCGGTCGGCGATATTGGCGAGGAACGCCTGCTGCTGATCGCAGCGCTGGCCCTGCTAGACGAGCTGGATGCGGCGCGAAAGGCCGTTCCCGGCGTCGCCGAGACGGAGAAAAAAGTGGCCGACGTGTTGTCGAAAGCCGCCGCGCGCATCGAAGCCCTCGCGGCGCGGATTGAGGACGGACACTGATACGGGGCAGTGCGGCGCGACCCTTTGCGCATGGCCGTTCGGGGCTTCCGGGTCCATATAGACCGCTGACACAGCCGGAAAGGCGCCACATATGCAACTCTTCCTGTCCATCGCCTTCTATATCGGTATCGCGGCCCTCGTGATCGTGCTCGGCCTCGGCATCGCCAACCTTGCCCGGACGGACGAGAACCAGGCGAGCCGCTCGAACAAGCTGATGCGGTTGCGCATTTTCGTGCAGGCCATCGTGATCGCGATCCTCGTGGCGCTCGGCGCGCTGGCCGGGGCGTTCAAGATCGGATTCTAGGAGGCCTGTCATGGTCAAGCTCGACAAGATCTACACAAAGACCGGCGACAAGGGCAAAACCCGCCTGTCGACCGGCGAACCGCTGGACAAGTGGCATCCGCGCGTCGCCGCCTATGGCACGGTGGACGAGGTGAACGCGGCGCTGGGCGTGGCCGCACTGCATGCCGAGGGCGACATGCTGGCCGCGCTGCGCCGGGTGCAGAACGACCTGTTCGACCTTGGCGCGGATCTCGCGACGCCGGACCGGGGCGACAAGCTGGAATGGACGCCGCTGCGCATTGTCGAGGCGCAGGTCAAACGCCTCGAGACCGAGATCGACGCGATGAATGTGAACATCGCGCCTCTGGACAGTTTCATCCTGCCGGGCGGCAGCCCGCTCGCCGCGCAGCTGCATGTTGCCCGCACCCTCTGCCGCCGGGCCGAGCGCCAGATTGCCGAACTGTCTGGCATGCAAGACGAGGTAGTCAGCCCCGAGGCGCTGGCCTATGCTAACCGCCTGTCGGACTGGCTGTTCGTGATCGGCCGCGTGGCGAACAGTAATGGCGTGGATGACATCAAATGGGTGCCGGGGGCGAACCGGTAGCGGAGCGCAAGTCCTGAACTGAGGGCCTCATCCTTCGACGTCGCCCACGATGAGCGCTGCAACGGAGCATCGTGCCCTACACCGCCCTACTTCCGCATCGCGTCGCGTGTATCCGCCATCAGGGCGAAGAGGCCAAGGACGGGGGTGACGACTCCGTCGCCGCGATACTCCCGGTAGAGAGAATCGACATTGACGACGATGCGTTCGGCGTCGCCCCAATTGGCATAGTCGCCGAGCGCGATATCGAGGGCGGCTTCGCGCACTTCCATCCCGGCATCGAACCGCTTGCGGGCCTCGGCATCGATATAGTTCAAATAGTCGGCAACGCGGCGCACGCCCGCCTTGTCCGTGATCGGACCATGACCCGGCACGATAACGTCGATATCCATGTCGCAGATCCTGTCACAGGCCCGGATCCAGTTGGCGACGGGGCCGGCCCACATCAGCGGCGTGCCGTCAATGAACAGGATGTCGCCTGTGAACACGGCGCGGTCTGACGGGACATGCACGAGCACGTCGCCTGCCGTGTGCGCCGGGCCGACCTCGATCAGCTCCACCGCCTTGTCGCCGACCTTGAGGTCGAGCTGGCCGGAGAAGGTGCGCGTGGGGGCGCGTTCCGTGACGCCGGCAAAATCGAACATGCCGAAAATCTCGGAAAAATAGGCCCCGGCTGAACCCATCTCCGGCGCCATTTTCAGCAATTGGGCGAGCAAAGCCGGACTGACCTCTTCCATTTCGCGCGCGCTGGCTTCGGACGCAATAATCTCGGCATGCTGGCAGCAGCCATTGCCGTGCGTATGGTCGCCATTGGCATGCGTGTTGACGATGATGCCGATATCGTCCGGCGCAAGGCCGGTGGCGTCGCCCATCGCCTTCAGCATGTCAGCGGTGAGCTTCATGTCGAACAATGTGTCGACCAGCAAAGACTGGTCGCCATCCACGATCAGGCCGGCATTGGACCAGCCCCAGCCGCCATCCGGCTGGAGCCAGGCATAGAGGCCATTGCCGATGTCCTTCAGGCCGTGTGAATAGTTCCAACGCTGTGCCATCACGGATCCTCCTGATTTTTCCCGTATCAAGGCAGGCTTGACGCCTGCGCGCAAGATCAGAAGCGTTCGAGCAGGCGGCGCAAGTATTCGCGCTCTTCCTCGTCTTCAGCGTCATTGTAGCGGCGGCGCAGCTCGTCGAGAATGTCCTTGGCGCGCTGGCGTTCACCGGCGTCGGGGATGTTGACGTTCTCGCCATTGCTACCGCCGCCCGAGGCATTGCGGCCGAACGGATCGGTTGCATTGCCGGGGTCGCCTTCGCCTGTGCGGGCGGCGCGGACGTCATCGAGCGCCTTGGCAAGACTGCCGGACTGTTCCGACAGGAGCTGGGTGGCGAGTTCCTGGTTGCGGGCGGCGCGGCGTTCATTGCCCTGTGCCAGCGCATCCTCGGCGCGGCGCTGGGCCCGGCGGATGTCTTCCAGCGCATCCGGATCGATCCGGCCTTCGAGCGCGTTCTCGCCGGCCTCGCCACCCTGGCCGAGGCCCTTCTCGCGGGCCAGTTTCTCGACCAGTTCGCCGAGGCGGGCCTGGCGTTCGGCAAGCGTCTGTTCGGAGGGGCGCTGGCCGGGGCCTGAGCCCGTTTTGCCATTTTCAGCGGAATCGGTTTCGCCCGAACCCGTGCCCGGTGTCTCGCCTGCCTGCGAACCATTGCCGGCCTGCTGGTTGCCGGTCGGGTCTTCGCCGCCGGGCTGCTGGCCCGGCTGTGTGCCTGCCTGCTCTCCGGGCTCGGTGTCCTCACCCGGTTGCTCGCCGGGGCGTTCGCCGCGTTCCTGGGCCAGCGTATCGTCGTTCAGCTGACGCTGTTCGCGCAGGATATCCGACAGGCGCTTCATCGCATCGGTGAGTTCCTGCTCTTCCGGCGGCACGTCGTCCTCGTTCTCAGCTTTCTCTCCCGGCATGCCAGGCATGCCCTTGCCGGCCCCGCCGCCCTTCTGGAATTCGAGGTTCTGCAGCATGTTAGTAATGTCGGAGAGCAGCTGGCGGGCCTGGTCGCTGGCACCGGTTTCGGTCAGGTCCTGCAAGGCCTGCAACATGTCCTCGAAATCCTGCCCGCCGAGATTCGGGCCGCCCGCGGCGGCCTGCCCGTCTTCATTCGATGGCGGCGCCTCGCCGCCATTGGCCATGGCCTCCGCCATCTTGGCGGCGAGGTAGTTATTCGCCGCATCGCGGAAGGCTGCCATGCGGCGCTTGATCTCGTCTTCCGACGCGCCGTCGCGCAGGGCCTGTTCGAGCGCGCGGCGGGCGGCTTCGAGGCGACGCAGGGCGTCGGCGGAACTGCCATATTCCGATTTCAGCGCGAGCGCCCAGAGCAGCGGGTCGATGGCATCGGCCTCCGCCTTGGTGCTGGCGGCCGACAGGACACCCTGCGCCGTACGGAAGGTCAGGAAGGCGGCGATATTGGGCAGGTATTGCTCGCCCTTCAGGGTGACCGCATCCAGCATCAGGGCTGCCTTCTGGACACCTGGCGGGGCGGCAGCGAGGCGGTTGGCGGCATTGGTATTGAGGGCGTCCTGCTGCAGGGCCTGTTCGTTCTTTGCCAGCGCGGCATAGGCACGGGGCTCGCGCAGGACGGTGACACGCACTTCCTGCGCCACGCGGGCGATGGGTTCGAGGAAGAGCTTTTCCGGCAGGATGAAGGGGACGGTCTCGCTCGTGCTCTCCTGCCCGGCCCCATCTGTGGCGATCAGGCGGACATTGACCGGCAGGCCCGCCCAGCGGTGGCGGGTCAGGTCGAGCTGGACCGTATCGGCACCTTCGGTCGGCGCGACACCGGGCAGCGGCACGGGAACGCGATCCTCGGCGTCAGGCGCGGCGGGGTCAGGCTCGCGCAAGGTGATGGCGAGTTCGAGTTTCGTGACGCCATAATCGTCGGTGGCGCCCCAGGTGAACTCGATCCGGTCCTGTGTCCCTATCGACGGGATCGCGACGAATTTGACGGTCGGCGGATCATCCGGCGAGGCGAGCAGTTTCCAGGCGGCGCGTTCGCCCCACCAGCGCACGGACAAACGCGTGTCTTCCATCACTTTCGCCTTGGCCTCGTAAGCGCCGTCCGGCGTGGCGAGAAAGGCCTGCTGGCGGGTCTTGTGGCCCTTCATGACGAGGCGCGGGGCAGAATGGGCCTGCGTGCGCAGGGTGACTTCGGACCCCTGGGGCACGCGCACGCTGTCGAGGCCAGGCTTCAGGAAGATAGGCGCGCGGCCGGTATGCTCGGGCGGCGTGATCCATGCCTCGACCACCATGTCGTCAGCGCCCATCAACGCGCCATAGTCCGGCGAGATGGCCCGCGACACGCGGCCGGACGCATCGCTCCAGGCGATGATAGCGATGGCGGCGAGCGCGGCGGGCAGGATGACGCGGAGGAGATAAGGGTCGAGCGCCTTCCAGGCCGCCCGCAGCGAGGGCGGACGCAGGTTGGACAACTCGGCCAGGAGCCGGGCGCGATGGTGACGCCAGAGGCTCTGGGCGCCGCGCGACGGGTCGGCCGGACGGTCGGTGAGCGAGGTCAGCGGGCGCAGGTCCGACTGGCGGTCAAGCGCGTCGCGCGCAACGATGTGGGAAACCGGCTGGAAGCGCCGGAGCCCCCGGATGAGCAGGAGCGCGCCGCCGAGGAAGAAGACCAGCGTCATGACGGCGCCGATGGCCGGCTGGAGCCGGTCGAACACACCCGCCAGCGCCATGGCGAAGAACAGGCTGACAAAGACGAATAGCGGCCAGAACGCGCGGCCAAGCGCAAACAGCGTCAGTTTCCGCCATGTCGCGGAAACCTTGGCGTTGATCGCCTTCATGCCGTCCGGGTCAGCCAATCGGGTACCTGCTCCAACTCTACCATTTCATCGAAGGTCGGACGCCTCCGCACGATGTCGAACTTGTCGCCGTGCACCAGAACTTCCGGCACAAGCGGCCTTGCATTGTAAGCCGAAGACAGCACCGCGCCATAGGCCCCGGCTGACATGAAGGCGAGCCGGTCACCCGGGGCGACCGTCGGCAATCGCCGCCCGACAGCGAACTTGTCGGTCGACTCGCAGATCGGGCCGACCACGTCATAGGTGGCCTGAGCGGCGCCCGGGGCCGGTTCGGCCAGCGGCAGGATGTCATGGTGGGCGTCATAGAGCGCCGGGCGCATCAGGTCGTTCATGCCGGCATCGAGGATCAGGAAGGTCCGGTCGGGCGCCGGCTTTTCGTACAGCGCCGTGGTCAGCATGACACCGGCATTGCCGGCGATGACGCGGCCGGGCTCGAGGATGACCTGCACGCCGAGGCCGTCCATGACTTCGGCGATCATGCGGGCATAGGCCGAGGGCGGCGCAGGCGCGTCTCCGTCCTTGTAAGGGATGCCGAGGCCACCGCCTACATCGATGCGGCTGATCGTGTGGCCGGAGGCGCGCAGGCGCTGGGCGAGGCCGACAATCTTCTCGAAGGCGGCGCGCATCGGTACGAGGTCACCGATCTGGCTGCCAATGTGCACGTCGACGCCGACAACCGCGATGCCCGGCAGGGTCGCGGCCTCGGCATAAAGGGTTTCGGCCTCGCTCCACGGAATGCCGAACTTGTCGCCCTTCTTGCCGGTGGAGATGTTGGGGTGACCGCCGGCGGCGACGTCCGGATTCACGCGCAGGGCGATCGGGGCGGTCTTGCCCAGCGCGCTGGCAACAGCGGAGAGGAGGCGAAGTTCGCCGGCGCTTTCGACATTGAATTGGTGGATGCCGTGGGCAAGCGCGAGGTCCATTTCGGGCGCCGTCTTGCCGACACCGGAAAACACGATCCGGCTGGCGGGAATGCCCGCCTTCAGGGCGCGCTGCATTTCGCCGCCGCTGACCACGTCGGCGCCGCAGCCTTGTTGCGCCAGCGTCGACAGGACAGCGAGGTTGCCATTGGCCTTGACTGAATAGGCGATCAGGCAGTCCTGGCCCTCGAATGCCTTGGCGATGACCTGGGCATGGTGGGTGAACGTGGCCGAGGAATAGACGTAGCAGGGCGTGCCGACGGCATCAGCCACGGCGTTCAGGTCAACGCCTTCACAATGGAGGCTTCCGCCCTGATAGGTAAAATGATGCATGAAGGTTCGTACTATTCCACTTCGCCGAGTCCGCCGTCATCGACGGGAACGGTGGGCAGGGTATCCGGCACGATGCCGCCCCATTGATTGATACGCTCGCCATCCGGGTTCTCCGGCACGACCGGAACCGCAAGCGGCATGAGCGGCGAGGCGGGCGCGGTAACCCTGTACGGAGCCGACTGGCAGGCGGCAAGCAGGAGCGCGCCTGCAAGGCAACCTGCCGCGATCCGGCAAGAACGCGAGAACGGCCCCTGCATGATCAGTTTCCGTCGGTGCCGCCGAGCAATTCGTCATCGGCGTCCTGGGTTCCAGTCGATTCGCGCTCAGGCAGCGGCGGCAGGTCGGATTCGGCTTCGCCCGGCAACTCAACCGGATCCAAAGCCTCGTCCGGATGGCCCCACAGGGGCGCTGGACGCTTCAGGTCGCCGGTCAGGCCACAGGCCGAAAGGGTGCCCGCGGCAAGCAGTGCCGCAACGAGCAAAAGGGGACGTTTCATCGTGTTACTCCAGTTGCAGTCTCTGTTTCCACTGTGCCACCTGTTCGGCGACGCGAACAGGGCTTGTGGCCCCATAAGATGTTCGGGATGAGGCAGACGCCTCAACCGTCAGCACATCAAACACCGCCTGGGTGATATCCTTGTGGACACCCTGCATGTCGGCCAGTGACAATTCGGCAAGGTCACAGGCCTTCTCTTCGGCCCTGGCGACGAGCGTGCCGGTAATATGGTGTGCCTCGCGGAACGGCAGGCCAAGTTCGCGCACAAGCCAGTCGGCGAGGTCCGTGGCCGTGGAAAAGCCCTTGGCGGCGGCTGCCCGCATGGCATCCGGCTTGAACCGGATCGTCTCGATCATGCCGGTCATGGCGCGGACACAGAGATTGAACGTGTCGAAGGCCTCGAAGGTGAGGCGCTTGTCGTCCTGCAGGTCCTTGGCATAGGCGAGCGGCAGCGCCTTGATGGCACCTTGCAGGGCGCTGAAATTTGCCGTGATCAGCGCGGCCTTGGCGCGCACCAGCTCGGCGGCATCCGGATTGCGCTTCTGTGGCATGATCGAGCTGCCGGTTGACCAGGCGTCGGTGAGACTGGCGAAACCGAACTGGGGGCTGGTCCAGAGCACGATTTCCTCGGCGAGGCGCGACAGGTGCGTCGCCGCAATCGAGAGATCGGCGAGCGCCTCCAGCGCGAAATCGCGGGAAGCGACGGCGTCGAGCGAATTGGCCATGGGCCGGGCGAAACCGAGAGCTTCGGCCGTCATGTCGCGGTCGATCGGAAAGCCGGTGCCCGCAAGCGCGGCGGCGCCGAGCGGACTTTCATTCAAGCGCACGGCGCAATCGGCGAGGCGCGAGCGATCGCGCGACGTCATTTCGACATAGGCGAGCAGGTGATGGCCGAGGGTAACCGGCTGGGCGGTCTGGAGGTGGGTGAAGCCCGGCATGATGGTGGCGGCATGCTCGTCGGCGCGCGCGACGAGCGCGGCCTGCAGGCCGGCGACCAGCGCCCCTGCCCCGTCGAGCGCGCTGCGGGTCCAGAGCCGGAAGTCGGTGACGACCTGGTCATTGCGCGAGCGGGCCGTGTGCAGGCGCCCGGCGGGCGCCCCGATCAGTTCCTTCAGGCGGGCCTCGACATTCATGTGAATGTCTTCCAGCTCGCGGCGGTAGGGGAAACTGCCATCGCGCAGTTCGCCCAGAACGCCGTCGAGTCCGGACTGGATCGCCTCATTATCGTCCTGGGAAATGATGTTCATTTCGGCCAGCATGTCAGCATGGGCGCGGCTTCCGGCGATATCTTCCTCGGCCATGCGCCGATCGATATCGAGCGAGCAATTGATCTCGTCCATGATCTCGGACGGGGTCGCGGCAAAGCGTCCCCCCCACATCGTCTGGCCTTTGCCCTGATTCATTGCCATATCCTTGATCCGACGCAGGAGACCCTATCTGATGACCCGCCTAGCTTTTATCGGCCTCTTCTTGGTCGCCCTTGTCGCAATTGTCTATGTGCTGATCAGCGCAGCGGGCGGAAAGGTCCCCTCCAATCCCCTCGAACGCTACGCCACGGGCGATATGGCAAAGCTGAGTTTCGTGACCGCTGGCGAAGCGCAACCTACCGACAACCTGTTCGCCGCCGACGGCACGCCCGTGACGCTGGCGGCCTGGAAGGGCAAGACCGTGCTGGTGAATTTCTGGGCGACATGGTGTGCGCCGTGCGAGCGCGAAATGCCGTCGCTGGGCGCCCTGCAGAAAGCGCGCGGCGGCGACCGGTTCGAAGTGGTGGCCATCAGCGTCGATGGCAGCGAGGACAAGGACTATGCCGCCAAACGGCTCGGCGAGCTTGGCGCAGCCAATATTTCCTTCCATATCGCGCCGCCGGAAAACTACGAGATCGTCTATGGTGCGGGGGTCACGGGCTTTCCGACCAGCATTCTTTACGGGCCGGACGGCAAGGAAATCGCCCGGCTGGCCGGTGACGCCGACTGGTCATCCCTCGAAGCTGTGGGCTTTATCGATGCAATCCTAGCGAAGGTCGGATAGTTCCAGTTTCACACGGGAGACCTGCGCGGCAATCTCGCTGACCGGCGCGGGAATGCTGTCGGCAAGCGGGCCATTGGCCGGCCACATACGCACCAGCAGTTCGAGCTCCATGACCAGAGGCTCTGATTCCGGCGTGCCGAGACGTTTGGCAATATCGCGTGCCACGACAGAGAAGCCATAGGCGTCCTGATATTCCCCGGCATTGTCGACGACGCCGTTGACGACACCGACCCTGTATTCCGCGATGCAGGTGTCCATCAGGAAATCGATCTGGCCGACCGGATCGCCATTGGCGTTTTCCTGCAGCAGCTTGATGTTGGCGTCTGCGGCATCAAGCTGGGGCGCGATCTCTTCAGCGGACTTGCCGGCAGCGAGATCTTCGGAAAGCTTGACGAATAGCGGACCATCGAAACCGAGCGCGTCAATGCCGGCGCGTTCGGCCGCGTGGGTTTCTGACACCGGGTGGAGCAGGTGACGCGCGGCCTGATCAGGCGCGCCCGCACGGTAGAGTGCGAGGCCCGCGGCAACATGGCCGGACATAAAGGCGATACGCTTGTCGACGGGAAGGGTCTGCATGTCGGCGTGACCCGCCATGGCACCGCTTTCACCGCCGCCTTCTCCCGCCTCGCCCGCCATCGAGGCCGGCGCGTCAGCGAGCTTGTGCTCCGGCGGGTCGGCCTTGACCGGCGCATCGTTCAGGCCTCCGCAGCCCACCAGGGCCGTCGAGCCGAGCAGGGCGGCGCCAAGGCCAAGGCCGATCCAGCGTTTTGGGGTGTATGTCATCGTCGCAGCTCCGGAGTTTCGATTGCGCCCCGAACCTACGCCCGATACGCTAGCACCTGCAAGTCATTCTCAATAAGATTTCGGGGTTTTTTACAGTTCATGTTCCTGACGATCGCCAATGTACTGAATGCGCGTGACCTGGCCCGCGTGCAGAAAAAGGCCGAAACCCTGAACTGGGTCGACGGGACACGGACGGCCGGAGGCCGGGCCAAGGCGGTGAAACGCAACCTGCAGGCCGACCTGAGATCGGTGCAGGGCGAGGCGCTGCACGCATTCCTGATGCAGGCGGTCACGTCCCATTCGGTACTGACCGGCGCGGCCCAGCCGCGCCTGTTCTCGCGCCTGATGCTGAGCCGGACCGCAGATAGCGGATTCTATGGACGCCACGTCGACAATGCACGGGTCGGTGCAGGCGAGGAACGCGTGCGCACGGACATGTCCTTCACCCTCTTCCTCAGCGATCCGGACAGCTATGATGGCGGCGAACTGGTGGTCGAGACGCAGGGCGGCCTGCATGCGGCCAAACCTGCGGCCGGCGACCTGGTGCTCTACCCGTCAGGTGACATTCACGAAGTCAGACCCGTGACGCGCGGCGAACGGCTGGCCTGTATCGGCTGGATCGAAAGCGCCGTGCGTGATCCGCAGGCGCGCGAGGCGCTGTTCGAACTCGAAAACCTGCGCGCATCGCTGGTCGCGAAGCTGCCAGCGGACGACCCGGAACATCTCGCGTTGGACAAGGTGATCTCGAATCTCCTGCGGCGCTGGTCTGCCGGCTGACGCTCAGAACGCGACAGGCGCCCTGGCCTGCCAGGCACACCAGTCAGGCTTGCGGTCGCCGCCATCATAGTCCCAGGCCTTGTGCGTGCCTGCGGCGATGAGCGTGAGGGCCACGTCCGTGCCATCGACTTCGAGGTCGACAACCTGACGGCCATACCGGTCCGGCCCGTAGGACTGCGCGACCTTGACCGCCTTGCCGCGCGTCAGTTCGACGGCAGCTTCCTTGGCTTCATAGCCCTGGATGCGTTCGGATTCACACTTGGCGCCGCCGCGTTGCTTCATGCTGCCGGTTTCCGGGGAATCGACATCGTGGAGGCGGAACTTGGTGCCGTCCGGCAAGCGGCCGCTGTCGCCGTCAGACCAGTAGACGGCCGCCGGTGCATCGGTCGCAGCCTGCGCGGCAAGGGCCACGATGCCGCCACCGGACGCCAGGATGAGCGCCACTGCGAGCCAGGGCGGAGAAGTAAACTTGAACGCCATGAGAGCCGCCTCTGATGAAGCGGAGAAACTGGGCCGGGCGGGTTAAGCGAAGGTTAAAGCCATCCGCGGCAACGGCTCAGGTGCGCCGCAGGGCTAGAAGCCCGCCGCCTTGACCTTGTCCCGGCCGGCATTCTTGGCCTCATAGAGGAATTTGTCGGCCTGATTGATCAGATCATTTGCGTTCATTCCCGGTTCAAGGCAGGCCACACCGAACGATGCCGTGACGCCCGAAATGCATGTTCCGTCATCAAGCACCAGTTCGGACGCCTTCAGGACTGACTTGATCCTGACGAAGAGATTGTAGGCCGCGATGATTTCGGTCTGCGGAAGAATGATTGCGAACTCCTCGCCGCCGATCCGCGCGACCATGTCCTGACCCTTGATGTTACGTGTGATGAGGGTCGAGAACATCTTCAGGAACGCGTCGCCGGCCGGGTGCCCGTAAACATCGTTCACCTTCTTGAAATGGTCGATATCGGCCATCGCGACACACAATGTCTTTCCCGTCCTTGCCGCATCGGCGATGTTCTCGTCGAGGCGCTTGGCAAAGGCCCGGCGATTCGGAATCGCCGTCAGGGGATCTTTCAGGCTTTGGCTCTGGGCCTCGGCCAACTCCTGGTTCAGCGCCTCGAGCTGCGTCTGGGATTCGCTCAGGCCCTGGCTCAGCTCCTGCGTGGTTTCCGCCATGCGCCGATTGTCCTCGACGAGTCTGGAGATGAGGCCCGCCAGGTCTTCGACCGACGGGGAATCGGGTAGTCGGCTGCCGACAGCGCTGAGGGATGCGTGATAGACGTCATTGCTCGCGGCGCCCTGGCGTATGATCCCGAGCACGCTCTCAATCTCGCGTTCGATGGCATCGCCGATTTGCATGGTGGCGGCATCGCCTGCGCCGGTTGCCACGAGTTCCCAATGTATCGACTCGATATCGTAGAGGCTCAATTCGCCCTTGGCGGCGATCACCTCATCGACGCGCGCCACAAGCAGCGGGTCGTTCCCGGACACATAGGCATACCAGAGCGCATAAGCTTGCGGGCTGGGCGGTGTGCGGTGCCGGTCGATCAGGTCGAAAGCCTTGCCAGCCGTCTGGTAGACGCCCGCAGCATCGGGAGTCACGCCGGAAGGTACTGGTGTGTCCTCCTCACTCAAATGTGTGGTTTGCATCATATCTGTCGTCCCCAAGTCCAGCCACCGGCCTATTTCACATTTACCTTCGTATATTTTATACAGGGTTAATGGCGGGGAACTCTGCCGATCCTGCAATGCGCGCAGCGTCATCTGCCGGAAGGCTGGATGCCGCAATCGCGTCGTGTTGAATGGACTTGCACAAAAAGCCCCGGTCCGGACCGCCTAGCGGGTCGGGACGGGGAATTCGCCGGAATAGTCGTAGAAGCCCTTGCCGACCTTCTTGCCGACCCAGCCCGCCTCGACATATTTCACCAGCAGCGGGCACGGCCGGTACTTGGTATCGGCGAGGCCGTCATGCAGGACCTGCATGATCGAGAGGCAGGTGTCCAAACCGATGAAGTCGGCCAGTGTCAGCGGGCCCATCGGATGGTTGGCGCCTAGACGCATGGCGGTGTCGATGGATTCCACCGTGCCGACGCCTTCGTACAGCGTGTAGACGGCCTCATTGATCATCGGTACGAGGATGCGGTTGACGATGAAGGCCGGGTAATCCTCGGCATTGGTCGTGGTCTTGTCGAGGCGCCCGGCAAAGGTGATGGCGGTTTCGTACGTGTCCTGGCTGGTGGCCAGGCCCCGGATGACTTCCATCAGCTTCATCAGCGGCACCGGATTCATGAAGTGCATGCCGATGAACTTGTCGGGCCGGTCGGTGACCGAAGCGAGGCGCGTGACCGAGATGGAGGACGTGTTGGTGGCGAGATAGGTGTGAGCCGGGACGATCTCGCAGAGCGCGCGGAAAATGTGTTCCTTGATCTCGCGCTTTTCCGTGGCCGCTTCGATGACGATGTCGGCAGCTTCGTGCGCCTTGATGGAGGCTGACGCCTTGATCCGCTTGAGGCCGGACTTCATGGCCTCGTCGGTGATCATGTGGCGCTGGACCTGGCGGCGCATATTGCCTTCGATCGCGGTCATGCCCTTGGCGAGCGCCTCGTCGGAAATGTCGGTCATGATCACGTCATAGCCGGCCAGCGCCGCGACATGCGCGATGCCATTGCCCATCTGGCCTGCGCCAATGATGCCTACCGTTTTCAGCTCTGCCATCTGTGTTTCGTCCTGAACGTGCAAGTTTTGTTACACCACGCTCATATCCTTTTTGTGCAGTGCGTCAAAGTGCAAGCTTCAGTGTGCAGGCCGGACGCCTATGAACGCCGCGTGTGGCAGGCGGGGCACAGATGCAAAAAGCCCGGCACGAGGGCCGGGCTTTTCAAAATGCAGTATGGATCAGGCGCCTAGAGGGCGTCTGTCAGTTCCGGGACCGCGACGAAGAGATCTGCGACGAGACCGTAATCGGACACCTGGAAGATCGGGGCTTCCTCATCCTTGTTGATGGCAACAATGATCTTGGAATCCTTCATGCCGGCAAGGTGCTGGATCGCGCCCGAAATACCGATGGCGATATACAGTTCCGGCGCAACGATCTTGCCGGTCTGGCCGACCTGGTAGTCATTGGGCGCGTAACCGGCATCGACGGCGGCGCGCGAGGCGCCGACAGCCGCGCCGAGCTTGTCAGCCAGCGGCACGATCAGGCGGTTGAACTCTTCGGACGAACCGAGGGCCCGACCACCGGAGACGACGCGTTTGGCACCGGTGAGTTCGGGACGATCCGATTTCACCATTTCTTCCGAGACGAATTCCGACTTGAACGGGCCGGATGGCGCAGCGGCGTCTTCAATCGTCGCCGAACCGTCATTGCCGGCCGCCGGGAAAGCCGTGCCGCGCACGGTGATGACTTTCTTGGCGTCGGAGGATTTGACCGCCATGATCGCGTTGCCGGCATAGATCGGGCGCACGAACGTATCCTGATCGACGACTTCGATGATTTCCGACAGCTGCATCACGTCGAGCTTGGCAGCGATACGCGGCGCGATGTTCTTGCCGGTGGTCGAGGCAGCGATGAAGACGGCGTCATAGTTGGCCATCAGCGGCACGACGAGAGCTTCCATGGCTTCGGCGGTCTGCTTGCGCAGGGTCTCGCCTTCGGCCTTCAGCACCTTGCGCACGCCGGACACCTTGGCGGCTTCAGGGGCCACGGCGCCAGCGTTTTCACCGGCGACGAGGATATCGACGTCGCCGCCGAATTTCGATGCCGCCGTGACGACCTTGTGGGTCGCGTCCGACAGGCCGCCATGGTGATGTTCAGCAATTACGAGAACGGCCATTACACAGCTCCTGCGGTTTTGAGTTTGGAAACCAGCGTCGCAACGTCTTCGACCTTCTCACCGGCCTGGCGCACGGCCGGTTCGGTGACGGAGACGACGGTGAGGCGCGGCGAGATGTCGACGCCATAGTCTTCGGGCGACTTCTCGGCGATCTCTTTTTTCTTCGCCTTCATGATGTTCGGCAGCGACGCATAACGCGGCTCGTTGAGGCGAAGGTCGACGGTGACGACGGCTGGCAGCGTCAGCGAGACGGTCTGCAGGCCGCCATCGACTTCGCGGGTGACTTTCAGCTTGTCGCCGTCTTTTTCCAGCTTGTAGGCGAACGTGCCTTGCGGCCAGTCGAGCAAGGCTGCAAGCATCTGGCCGGTCTGGTTCGAGTCGTCATCAATCGCCTGCTTGCCGAGGATGACCAGGTCAGGTTTTTCTTCAGCGACGACCTTGGCGAGCAGCTTGGCGACAGCCAGCGGTTCGACGGTAGCGTCCGTCTTGATCAGGATGCCGCGATCCGCGCCCATGGCGAGCGAGGTGCGCAGGGTTTCCTGGGCCTGCTGCGGCCCCACGGAAACCACCACGATCTCGGTGACCGTCCCGGCCTCTTTCATCCGGACCGCCTCTTCGACGGAAATCTCGTCGAACGGGTTCATGGACATCTTGACGTTGGCGAGGTCGACACCGCTTTTGTCCGGTTTGACGCGGACCTTCACGTTATAATCGATCACGCGTTTGACGGGCACGAGGACCTTCATGCGGTGCTCCCTTATGGTTTCGGAGGTTTGACGTATTTGCGGCGTTGCTAGCCGTCCGCCGCAAAAGACGCAAGGTTTACGTTGACGTTCAGGTCAATTTGGCGCGGTTTTCCGGTTGGCGGCGGGGACGCGCGCAGGGGCGCGTAATATCCGGAACGGCGGCCCCCAGAGGGGCTCGTCCTTCGACTTCGCTCAGGAGGAGCGCTGTTTCCGTTTAGGCATCCGCACCCCTGGCCATCAATTCCGCCAACGCCTTGCCGGTGGCGGCGGCTTTGAGGAAGCCCAGCGTGCCTGTGGCCATGAGTTCCTCGCCGGCCTGCACCAGCGCGCCATAGGCAGTGTTGGCGAGGGCCGAGCCCATGCTGACGCGCTTGACGCCGAGCGCCTCTAGCTCTGCCATCGGCACGAAGCCGTTGCGCGGGCCCATCAGCACATTGACGGGGCGGTCGACCGAGCCAAGCACAGTCCTGATATCGTCCAAGGACTTCAGGCCCGGCGCATAGAGCACATGAGCCCCCGCGTCCTGATATGCCTGCAGGCGGGCGATGACGTCTGACAGGTCGGGCACGCCGGTGAAGAAATTCTCGGCCCGTGCCGTGACGAGGAAGGGAAAGGGCAGCGCATTGGCGGCCTCCGCGGCGGCGCGGACGCGGTCAGCAGCAGCCGCAATCTCGTATTGCGGTTTGGCGGCATCGCCGGTGAAATCCTCGATCGAGCCGCCGACGAGGCCGGCCTCCGCGCCAAGGCGGATCGTTTCGGCGCAGGTTTCGGGGCTGTGGCCGAAGCCGTTCTGAAGATCGGCGGTCAACGGCAGCGGCGTCGCGGACGCGAGCGCGCGGACATGGGCCAGCTTGAGATCGCGCGTGATATTGTAATCGGCAACGCCCGTGCTGGCGGCAAAGCCCGCGCTGGTCGAGGCCAGCGCCTGGAAGCCGAGCCCGGCGAGGATGCGGGCCGAACCGACATCCCACGGATTGGGCAGCACGAACATGCCGGGCCGGTCATGCAGCGCCTTGAAAGCGAAAGCCTTGTCTTTTTGCGGCGTCATGGGTGTCCCTCCCTTTGCGAACCATTTTGTTCACACGGACGCCTCGGCGCAAGCCACCCGATTCCTGCGATTCCGGGAGCCTGCTATTCCGGCGGCTCCAGATTCTTCGCAAGCACGTCGCCGGAGAGATAAAGCGAGCCGCAGATCAGGATGCGTTCCGCGCCGGTGGCCGCCGCTGCGGTGACGGCCGCAGCAAGGCTGTCGCAAACGGTGACGTCGAGCCCGGCCGTTCGGGCTGCCTCGGCCAGGTCATGCGGCTCGGCGCCGCGATGGCCAGGCGCATTCGGCAGGGTGAACACATCCGGCTTCAGGTGGCGGAAGGGCAGGAAGAAACCCGTCGCATCCTTCGAGGCCAGCATGGCGGTGACCAGGACGGTTTTGCCGGGCAGGCGCTTGAGGTGATACGCGATCGCACGGGCGGCGTGCGGATTGTGACCGCCATCGAGCCAGACTTCCGCATCGGGCGCGAGCGCCGTGACCGGGCCAGGGCGGAGGCGTTGCATGCGCGCGGGCCATGTGGCGGTGCGCGCGCCTTCGAAAATCGCGGCCTGGGATATCCGGGTCGATTCACCGAACAGCTGCATCGCCATGGCCGCGAGAGCGGCATTGCCGCGCTGGTGTTCGCCGATCAGGGAAATGTCCTGCGGCATCGCGTCAATGAAATGCGCCTTCAGGCGGTAGAGCGGTGCGTCGAGCCGGGCGGCCTCGCGGGCGATCACCTCGTCGCAGACCTTGCGCTGGATTGCGGTGAGGACCGGGCGGCGCGGGCGGATGATGCCCGCCTTCTCGCCCGCGATCTTGCGGATATCCGAGCCGAGAAAGGCCTTGTGGTCAAAATCCACCGGCGTGATGACACAGAGCGCCGGTTCCTCGATCACATTGGTCGCATCAAAGCGCCCGCCGAGGCCGACCTCGAGGATGAGCAGGTCTGCCGGGACTTCACTGAAAGCGAGGAGGGCGGCCGCCGTCGTCGCTTCGAAATGCGTGATCTGGAGGCCGGTCAGGGCCTCGAACGTGCGGTCGAGCCACGCGATCAGGCGGGCGTCATCGACGATCTCGCCGGCGAGCCGGATACGCTCGTTGAAGCGCACGAGATGCGGTGAGGTGAAGACATGGACCCTGAGGCCCGCCGCTTCGGCCATGGCGCGCATGAAGGCCGACGTCGAGCCCTTGCCATTGGTGCCCGCCACATGGATCACCGGTGGCAGGCGGTCCTGCGGTCGGCCAAGCGCCGCGAGCGCGGCCTCGACCCGCCCGAGCGAAAGCTCGATGGTTTCTGGATAGAGCCCTTCGAAACGCTTCAGCGCTGCGGCAAGGGCCGCACTGTCTCCGATCAAGCAGATTTGCCCTTGGACACGGGCGGCTTGGGCGCGTGGGTTTTCGGCTGGCTGAGCGGTGTGATGGGGAAGTCCTCCCGCCGGCGGGAATTGGGCATGAGATGGGTCAGGATGCGCGAGAGCGTCGCCTTCAACTTGCGCCGGTCGACAACAATATCGACCTGTCCCTTTTCGCGCAGGAATTCCGATCGCTGGAAGCCCTTGGGCAGGCTTTCACGGATGGTCTGCTCAATCACGCGCGGACCGGAAAAGGCGATCATGGCGCCCGGCTCGGCGACGTGAATATCACCCAGCATGGCGTAGGAGGCCGAGACGCCGCCGGATGTCGGATCTGTCAGCACGACGATATAGGGCAGTTTGGCATCGGCCAGTTCATTTACAGCCAGCGTGGTGCGCGGCATCTGCATCAGGCTGAGCGTGCCTTCCTGCATGCGGGCGCCGCCCGACGCGGTGCAGACGACAAAAGCCGCCTTGCGGGCGAGCGCCATCTGGGCCGCCGTGACGAAGCCTTCGCCGGCGGCCATGCCGAGCGAGCCGCCCATGAAATCGAAATCCTGGACCAGGAGCACAGTCGGCACGCCGCCGATCTTGCCATAGGCGGCGACCATGCAATCGTCCTGGATCAGCGGGGCGCCGCCATTCTCGGTCTCGCGCTTTTCGCGTGCAGCGATCTTGGCCTTGGCGGCCTTGATGCGGGCCGGATAGGGCTTGTCATCCTTGAACTTCAGCGGGTCGGCCGGGACAGCCGGCAAGGCCAATGGCTCCCAGCGCTCGTCATCGAACAGGAGGCGGCAACGGGTTCGCGGGCTGATGCGCATGTGTGCGCCGGCGGGCGTGACCCACCAGCTTTCTTCCAGGTCGGCCCTGTAGACGAGTTCACCGGACGCAGGACACTTGACCCAAAGGTCGTCAGGCGTGTCTTTTTTGGCGAGCATGGTTTTCAGGCCCGGCGGGGTGACCTTGGTAATCCAGTTCATGCCTCAACTCCTTAAGACTGTAACAGTCCCTACGCTTTGGCGACTGCAGCCATCGCTGCACTCAATTCCCCTGCAAGTGCGCCCATTCCCCGCGGCGCTTCAGAATAATCGCCCGATTCGTGGGCTGACTGGGCATGCTCCACGAAAGCAGAGCCAACGACAACCCCATCGGCGATTTTAGCCATTTCTACAGCCTGTGCACCATTTTTCACCCCGAATCCAACACATACAGGCAATCCTGATACACGCCGCACCATTTCGACATTCCCGGCAATCGCCTGCGGGTCGGCCGAGCCGGCACCGGTAACCCCCGTTACCGCAACGAAATAGATGAAACCCGAGGCGCCGTCGGCGACCTTGGCCATGCGGGCCTCGTGGGTGGTCGGTGTGGCGAGGCGGATGACGGAAATGTCATGCTTGGCGTATTCGTCGCGCAGCACCTGGTCTTCTTCCGGCGGCAGGTCGACGAGGATGGTGCCGTCGATTCCGGCGGCATGGGCGGCCTCGGCAAAGGCGGCATAGCCGAGCGAATGGACCGGGTTGGCATAGCCCATCAGGATCAGCGGCGTATCCTGGTCGGTCTCTCGGAAGCGGGCGGCCAACGCCAGGACATCGATCAGCTTGGTATGATTGGCGAGCGAGCGGAGGCCGGCCCGCTGGATCGCGGGACCATCGGCCATCGGGTCGGTAAAGGGTGCGCCGAGCTCGATAATGTCAGCGCCATTGTCACGCAGGGCGCACATGCACTGGAAACTCGTTTCCAGGTCCGGATCACCGCCCATCAGGTAGGCGACAAGCGCCGCGCGGTGTTCGGCCTTAACCTTGTCAAAGCGCGCCGTTATTCGGGAAGTGGGCATTTACGTATCCGTATTGTCGTTGACCCAGGCCGCATAAGGCTTTGAGGCATGGGCACAGGGCAGGGCGACGATTGCCGGCACGTCATAGGGATGGATCTCGTTCACCAGTTTTTCGATATCGTTCCAGCGCGATTCCGGCGCCTTCATCCAGAGAACGAACTCGAAGGCGTGTTCGACGACGCCTTTCCAACGATAGGTCGAGGTCACCGGCCCCTCGAGATTGGCGCAGGCCGCAAGGCGGCGCTCGACGGCGGCATCGGCAATCTCCTCGGCGACGCGGCGCGACGGGCAGGTGATGCGGATGAGCAGCAGATTTGTCATGCTCACATCTCCACTCCCAACGCTTTCGCCACGCTGAACACGTCCTTGTCGCCGCGGCCGCAGAGATTCATGATCAGGAGGCCGTCCTTGTGCATGCCGTCGATGACGTCGCCGAGGCGGGCGATGGCATGGGCAGGTTCGAGCGCCGGGATGATACCCTCAAGCTGGGTGCACAACTGGAACGCAGCCAACGCCTCATCATCAGTGCAGGAAAGATACTCAGCCCGGCCCGTATCGCGCAGGAAGGCGTGTTCCGGCCCGATGCCCGGATAGTCGAGCCCGGCGCTGATCGAGTGCGCATCGAGGATCTGGCCGTCATCGGTCTGCAACAGGTAGGTGCGGTTGCCATGCAGGATGCCTGGGCGCCCGCCATTGAGGGCCGCCGCGTGCTCGCCGGTCTCGATGCCGTGGCCGGCCGCCTCGACGCCGATCAGGCGTACGCCCTCGTCATTGATGAATGGATGGAACAGGCCGATCGCGTTCGACCCGCCGCCAATACAGGCCATGACGGCGTCCGGCAGGCGGCCTTCGCGCTCAAGGACCTGCTGGCGGGCCTCAATGCCGATAATGCTCTGGAAGTCGCGCACCATCTCCGGATAGGGGTGCGGGCCCGCCGCTGTGCCGATGCAGTAGAACGTGTCGTCGACATTCGTCACCCAGTCGCGCAGGGCCTCGTTCATCGCATCCTTCAGCGTACCCGTACCGGAGGAGACCGGGACAATCTCGGCGCCGAGCAGGCGCATGCGGAACACGTTCGGCTTCTGGCGCTCGACATCGGTCTCGCCCATGAAGACGACGCATTTCAGGCCGAACCGGGCGCAGATCGTTGCCGTGGCGACTCCATGCTGGCCAGCACCGGTCTCGGCGATGATGCGGGTCTTGCCCATGCGCATGGCGAGCAGGACCTGCCCAAGGCAGTTATTGATCTTGTGTGCGCCGGTATGGTTCAGCTCGTCGCGCTTGAAATAGATTTTCGCGCCGCCAAAATGCTCCGTCAGGCGCTCGGCGAAATAGAGCGGCGACGGGCGGCCGACATAATGGGCCCACATATCATCCATCTGCGCCTTGAAGGCCGGGTCCAGCTTGGCGGCCCGGTATTCCTTCTCGAGGTCCAGGATCAGCGGCATCAGCGTCTCGGCGACATAGCGCCCGCCGAATTCACCGAAGCGGCCGTTTGCGTCCGGCCATTTGTCCCAGGTATTGCGAAGATCCATAGCGGTACTCATGCCTCTTTGGCGGCGCGGATGAAGGCCCGCACCAGCTCCCTGTCCTTTAGCCCCCGCACCCGCTCGACGCCAGAGGCGACATCGACGGCAGGCGCACCTGTTGCGGCAATAGCTGTGCCGACATTGTCCGGCGTCAAGCCGCCGGCCAGCATCCATGCCTTCGGCGCTTCCCAGCCATCGAGGATCGCCCAGTCGAACGTCTGGCCATGCCCGCCGGTGCGCGTGGCGCCTTCCGGCGGCCGGGCGTCGATCAGCAAACGGTCGGCGGCCATGTAGGCACGGGCATTATCAAGGTGAACGCGGGTCGATACGCCGAGCGCCTTCCAGACTTCCAGCCCCGTGCGGGCCTTGATCTCGGCCAGCCGTTCGGGCGTCTCAGCGCCGTGCAATTGCAGGATGGGAAAGCCCACGGCCGTCACCGCGTCGATCTCGGCATCGCTGGCATCGACCAGCAGCGCCACAGGCGCGGCCTTGCCCACCTGCATCAGCAGGCTGGCCGCCGCTTCCGGCGTCACGCGTCGGGGACTGCCCGACGCGAAGTTAAAGCCAATCCAGTCCGCACCTTCGCGGGCCGCAAAGCCGACAAGGTCCGGATCGGTCAAACCGCAAATCTTCACATCCACCATGGATGGCAGGTGATCGAAGGCAGGCGCGGCGTCAAGCCAAGGTTAAGGCGCGGTAACAAAGTGTGCTGCTTTTGCCACAACAGGTTTCAGCGCACAGGAGGGCCGGAACAAGGCCATGAGGGACCCGTTATCGCGGCATGTCCCGAATATGTCGGGATGAGTAACACCAAGGATCCTCCCATGAAAAAGCTTATGATCGTTTCCTCCTCCGCGATCGCCATTGCGCTTGGCCTGGCCGCGCCTGCCACGGCCCAGGCCTATGACGATCAAGACACCGGCTTCTATGCCGAGGGCGGCTACACCTACCTCGATATTGCGCCAGAAGGTGCCGATTCCGGCGTCGATTCCAATGCCATCACGGGCCGCCTCGGTTACCGGTTCACACCGATGTTCTCGATGGAAGCCGACATCACGACCGGCATCGATGACGGCGAGTTCGACTACAATGTCGACGAAGACGAGTTCAATCTCGACGACAATAACGACACTGACCTGAATGACGTGATCGCCGGCTCCGGCGATCTCGGCCTGAACTACCTGGTCGGCCTGTACGGCCGCGCCTCCGTGCCACTCACCGAGCGCCTCGATATCTCGGCGCGTGCCGGTTACGCCTTCATCGACGTTGACGCCACGGTTCTCACGCCGGGCGGCACCGCTCTGGGTGTGGTCGAGGATTCGGCTGATGGCCCGGCCATCGGTGCCGGCCTCAGCTATGACCTCAGCGACAACTGGAATCTTCGCGGCGACTATACCTATTACAACTTCGAAGACACCGACACGGGCGCGGCCACCATCGCGGTCGGCTACAAGTTCTAAGCCGAACCAGACATCCGAATGATCGCGCCGGTCTCCGAAAGGAGGCCGGCGTTTTCTTTGGGATCCCGTTGAGCCGCGCTTAGTGCGGCTTGGCCGCATCGGCGATGCGGCGCCGGCCCATCAGGCGCAGCGTCAGGTTGCGGCCTGTGCGCAGGAAGGGATAGAGGGCGCGCGAGACACGCGGCGATGCGAACACCCGCGCCATCACGGCATTGAACGGGCCCGCCCCGGTGCTCATCAGCGCAAGCCGGTTCATGCAATCGGCGCCGGAATGGATCTCGCCCTTCATGATCAACGCCATTTCCTGGTCGAAATCGACGCCCTTCGACACGGCGTAATGCACGGCCGGGTGGTCCTCGCGCGCATTGACCAGGCTGACCGGTCCAATCGCATCGCGCAGACGGAGGAGCTTCACGTATTCGGAACAGAACGGGCAGTCGCCATCATAGACGATAAAGGTGCCGGGATCAGAGAACACTTCCATACTCCGTATCTCGCGCGATCACTTTCTTCTCGACATGCCCGCCATCCATCGAATGACAGACCGACTCGATCACCTGTTGGTAGCCGACAACGTCTTCGAGCGATAACGCATTGAATTCCTTATACAGGAAGGGATTGCTCGGATGGTGATGGAAGCGGAAATAATAGCTCTGCCGCGCCTGTGTAGGGTCCCGCGCCAGCATTTTCTTGTGGTGGGCGATCAGGAACCGGCTGAGCTGCGCCTCACGCACCTCACGCGCTTCGGCGGTTTCTGGTTCTGCGCGCGTGAGCGTCGACGGCGCAACGCACTGACCATCCTTTTGCTGTCGTTCCAGTGACATGCTCGAGGCCAGCGTCGTGTGGTCGTAATGGCCCATGATCGCCTGGGCGCCGAGATAGGCGTGCGACATGGAATAGGAGTGGCTGCTGAAGAAAGCGGACGGCACTTTCACATGCCGACCGTCCTTGGTCACGGCCTCGATATAGACCTGCCGGGAGTCTGCGAGATCGAACCATGCCAGCGGCGGCGCGGGATTGATGTGCAGCGCCGGCGCGCCAAGCAGGATGGTGGCGATACAGGCCAGCTTGGTATTCCAGCTGAAGCCGTCCTTGGCGGTGCGCGCCGCCCACCACACCGTGAGATTGCTCCATATCCAGGGCCAGAAGAACAGGCCGCCAAGGATGTAGATGCCGATATGCAGTGCTTCGTACATCAGGGACGCGATCTTCAGCCAGCCCACCCGCAACACGCAGACAAGGGCAAAGAGCTGGGCAAGGACGATCGCCGCATTCATCGGAATATAAGACAGATGGAACCCCTGATAGGCCAGGTCCGTGAGCCAGGGCAGGTGACCGATCGGCAGGATCCCGCTCTCGAGCGTGTAGGGGATCTGATTGATGGTGGGATTCTCGACCATCCAGTACCAGGGCGTCGGGCCAAGCGTCAGCTTCGCGGCACCTGACCAGAAATAGTTTGCCAGGTGCAGGCCGAAGACAACGCCGACAATCTCGGTCTGGCGTTCGGGTGCGGCCAGCCAGGGATGAATCTCGGACCCGCCTTGACCGCGACAAGCCCGAAGGCAATCAGGTAGAACGCCATGTCCATCATGTAGCGGGTGTCGAGGTACGACATCCACACGCCCGAAATCTGGGCCACCAGCAGGCGCGTCGACATCAGGTAGATCACGACGGGCAGGATAAAGGCCGGCCGGAACCAGCTGAGCACAGAGAGGCCGACTGCCAGGTAGAAACCGAGCGCGACATATTGGGCCGCGCGCGTCGCCGTCTCCGGGTCGGCCAGCGTATAGTCTGGGCGCTCGATCAGCAGCAATACGGTCAGTCCCGCCGCCGAGGCGCGCAGGATCGCGCTGAGCAGCGGCACGAACGCGGTGTATTTCGTCCGGTAGAAGGCGATCGCGATGACCAGCATGCCCAGCAGGGGCAGGTAGATTTTCGCGCTGTTGGGCACCCAATGCGGATAGAATCGTGGCATCTGGCCCCGGAACACCGAGAGCGCGACAAGGGTCACCAATACGAACAGCAGGGTTGGCCCAAACCGGCGCACAGGCCCTTCGACGCGCGCGAGGCGCGGCTGCGCAAAATCCCAAAATGACAAGATCACGTCCCCCGTATTCCGTTTGGTCCCGCAGAGTGCAAATATCGTGCGGGATTGTCACCCGGATTCGCCTTGCACGACCCCGGCGCACGCGTTCTCTCGTAGCAGCATGTGCGCATCCCGCCACTGGCAAGCGGGGACGGCACCATTGGACATAGCGGCTTCAGCCCCCATGTTTCTGTCCAGACAAGAAATTCAGAGAGGTCAGCGACATGGCCAGTGGCTGGGCGCGGGACGGCGCCATTCAGGATCAGATCGACGACAGCATCAGTGATGCCGTGCATAATGCGCGGGCGCGCATGCCTGTGGGCGAAAGCGCAACCCATTGCGACGCATGTGAGGAACCCATTCCCGCCCGGCGCAGGGAGGCGCTCCCAGGCGTGCGCACATGCGTGACGTGTCAGTCCGAGCGCGACAAACGTACGGTCCATTCCGGCATCAATCGCCGCGGCAGCAAGGACAGCCAGCTGCGCTAGGCGACATTCTGGCTTTCGTGCGGACGGGCTGGCGGTGAGACAGGGATTCGAACCCTGGAGACTATTGCTAGCCTACACACTTTCCAGGCGTGCGCCTTCGACCACTCGGCCACCTCACCATCGCTCGCGCGAAGCGAGGCACTTAGCGGATCGCTACCCCGCTCGCAAGACTGTGATTGCCGTTAAGGGGAGGTCGCCCCATATTCGGTCCAGATAAAGGAGACTGCCAGATGTTGTTCTCGAAAAAGCCCGCCACGATCCCCGATGCCGCCAATGCCCTGCCGGGCCGCGCGAACGCCATTCCGACAGCGCACGAGCATTTCGTGTTCCACCGCGAGATTCAGGGCCCGGTACCGGACGGTTTCGAGACGGCTATATTCGGCCTCGGCTGCTTCTGGGGCGCCGAACGCAAGTTCTGGCAACAGGACGGCGTCTGGATGACGGCGGTCGGATATGTCGGCGGCCCGACCCCGAACCCGACCTATGAAGAAGTCTGCAGCGGCGGGACCGGCCATACAGAGGTCGTGCGCGTCGTCTTCGATCCGGCGAAAATCCGCTATGGCGACCTCGTGAAGCTGTTCCTCGAGAGCCACGACCCGACACAGGGCATGCGCCAGGGCAATGATGTCGGCACGCAATACCGTTCAGCGATCTACACGACGTCCGACGCACAGGCCGAAATCGCCCGCGAAATGGCCGCAGCCTACCAGGGCGCGCTGGCCAAGGCCGGGCACAGCGCCGCCATCACCACCGAAATCGCGCCCCTCGGGCCGTTCTATTATGCCGAGGACTATCACCAGCAATACCTCGCCAAGAACCCGGCAGGCTATTGCAGCATTGGCGGCACGGGCGTGTCCTGCCCGGTCGGATTGAACGTCTAGGCCAGCAGAACGTCAATTCCGAAGCGCTTATCCTGAGCGAAGTCGCAGGAGAGCCCCTCTGGGTGCCGGTGTTGTATCGCCAGGGACTAAGAGCCGAAATTCATCGAGAACCGCTTGCGGGTCTCGATCATGGTCTGGGCCTTGAACATGGCGTCGGACGCTGTCTGCGCCTTCTGGATCGACGGGTCGCCGCGCAGCGCCTCGACGACCTGAGACAGGTGGGAGATGGCTTCCTGGACGATCTTCTGGTCGAACTGCTTTTCGGCGCGCGCCAGAAGGGCCCGGCCAAGGTCCATGCGCGCCTGCGAGACAAGCATCGGATCAGACGTATTGGTCACCGCGCCGAGATGGGTGCGGCGCAGCGAGATCACGCGGTCCAGCGTGCCAAGGTCGCCGGTTGATTCAGCGACATGTACGCCCGAGGCGCAGAAATCCGCTTCGAGTTCGCTGCGCACGACCTGGGAGACGGTCTCGCTGTCGGCCAGCATCCGGTCGAGCGCCTCGGAGAGCAGTTTCATCTTTTCCGGCCGGAAGGCCTGCGGATTGGCCAGCGCAGGCTGCAGCTTCTTCGCCAGGAGATAGGCCGCGACCTGTGGCACCTGGCCCCCCAGCGCAGACGACCGTCCGGGCAGGCCGATGCTGAAGGCGCGCGCTTCGTCGGGCCTGAGGCCGCCGCCGCGCGACAGGCCCTGCACGACCAAGCCATTGTCGCCCTTGTCGATGCGGCTGGCCCAGACCAGCATGTCGGCGTCGGCGGCTGCGAGGCGGCGACGCGCCTGCGCCAGGATTTTCTGGTCCGTATTGCCCACGATCTGGCCGGTCGCCGCGATGCGGAAAGGCGCGCCGAAATTGAACTCGGCCAGATGGTCGCCCAGCGCCGACGTCAACCATTTGCCAGTGCGTCCGGCGCCAGTGCCGGTCGGACGGGCGAGCAGGATGCGGTAACCGGGCTCCTTGCTGCGACGGAAGGCGCGCGTACCGGTTGCATTGCGCAAGCGCGTCATCAGTGCGCGGACGCCCGACAGGAGAAGGAACAGGAGGCCGAGGCAAAGCAGCCCCGCCATCACGAACCCGAAAGTCGCGAATTCATGGGCGCTGAACACGTTCGTTTCGACCCAGTCTTCTGCCGTCGTGAACCAGCCTGCTTCCAGCATGGCAATTGACCTCTCTTAAGTCTTGGCGATACGAGCCTTGAAGATCGCTGGCAACAGGCAATGACTGTTATTACGGGTGATCCCGCGCTAACATCGATCATTCGGCTGGCATGGGAGGGCGGGCAACATGACAGGTCTTGTCACCCGGTTTGCGCCGTCACCGACCGGCCACCTGCATCTCGGGCACGCCGCATCAGCCTTTCAAGTCTGGGATGGCGCACGTGCGGCAGGCGGCAAGGTCCTTTTGCGTATCGAGGATATCGACCAGACGCGCTGCCGCCCGGAATACGAAGCCTCGATCCTGTCAGACCTCGAATGGCTGGGCCTCGACTGGTCCGGCCCGGTGCGGCGGCAGTCGGAGCATTTCGACGCCTATGCCCACATCCTTGAGGCCCTGCGGGCGCGCGGCCTGATCTATCGCTGCTTCAAGACACGGCGAGAAATTGCCGCTGCCCTGCCGGCGGGCGCCGATCCGGATGATGCGCCCTATATCGGCAAGCCGGTGCCGCCTACCGAGGAAAGTGCGCGCCTTGACCGGGGCCATCCATTCGCCTGGCGCCTGTCCTTGTGCGCGGCCCGCAGCGCGCTCGGTCCCCGCTACAAGGCTTTGGCGTTCAACGAGGAGACCCCGAAAGGCGTCCGGACCGTGCCCGCGAACCCGGGCGCCTTCGGCGACGTCGTCCTCGCCCGCAAGGACACGCCGGCAAGCTATCACCTCGCCTGCTGCCATGACGATGCCCTGCAAGGCATTACCCATGTCATTCGCGGCGAGGACATTCGCGAGATGACCAGTGTGCACGTATTGCTCCAGGCCCTGATGGACTGGCCGACCCCGCTCCACCGGTTCCACCCGCTCCTGCTCGGACCGGACGGGAAAAAGCTGTCAAAACGGGCCGGCGACAAGGGGCTGCGCGCCTACAGAGAAGAAGGGATGACACCGGGCGATATTCGCGCCATGACGACCGCCGCATGACGTCCTTTCTGGAATCCCCCGCCCCCCTTATCGTCCCCCCGGTCGCGCACGACTGGACCGGGCCGCTCATGGTATTTGGCGGCGGCGTGTGTATCGGCTTTGCGCCGATCGGGTTGCGGCTGGGCCTGGATGATCTCGGGCCACAGGCGATTGCCTTCTGGCGCTACCTGTTCGCCGCGCCCGTCCTGCTGGCGCTGGTGTTCCTGATCGAACGCCGGGCGCCGCGCCTGCCGAACCGGTTCGTCGTGATGGCCGGCACGTTCTTCGCGCTCGACATGGCGCTCTGGCACTGGGGCCTGACCCTGACCACCGTGTCGAATGCCACGTTCATCGTGAACCTCGGCAATGTCTCGGTCGGTTTCATGGCCTGGCTGTTCCTGAAAGAGCGCCCGACAAATGCATGGTTTGCCGCAATCCTTCTGGCGGTCGCAGGGGCAGCGGCCCTCTCGCTCGGCGGCGAAGTCGGCGGCAAGGGCGACATACGCGGCGACTTGCTGGCATTGGGTGCGGCGCTGCTGGTGTCGGGTTACATGCTCTGTTCGAAACTCGCCCGCCGCACGCTTGGCGGCCTCGAGACCATCTTCTGGCTGACCCTGATCGAGATATGTATCGCGGGTCTCATTGTCGCCGTTTCCGGCGAAGCCTTCCTGCCTGCAGACCTCGGCGGATTCCGGGCACCGCTCTTTCTCGCATTGTTCGTGCAAGTGATGGGACAGGGCCTCATCATTACAGGTCTCGGTCGCACGCCCGCCGCGATTGCCGGCGTGGTGGTGATCGTGCAGCCGGTAGTTGCCGCAGCCATTTCCTGGAGCCTGTTCGACGAGCCCCTCACCGCGCTCCAGGCAGGCGGCGCGGGCGCCATTCTTGCCGGCGTGTGGCTCGCCCAACGCGGAAAACCGGTGCCTATCGACTGAATTCTCGCCGACTGCATCGAAACTGCCACAAAACTCGTCTATCAACGTGGCAAATGAATCGTTCGGGAATCCACGACATGCGCACATCCATCGCCGCCCTGCTAACGGGCCTTGCCCTCGTTTCCACAGCCTGCACCACGACCGACGCGGTCTCGCCCGCCGCGCCGGAATCGCTCACCGTGGAGACGCCGCCCGCGCCCCTGCGGCCGGGCCTGCTGCCGCAACAGGCAGGCGATGCGTCCTATGCGTCAGCCGCCGCAGCGGTTCAGGCGCGCATCGACCAGCGCGGCGTGAAGCCGGCGAAGAACGTCATCCTGTTCATCGGCGACGGCATGAGCATCCCGACCGTGACCGCCGCCCGCATCTATGCCGGCCAGAAACGCGGTGTGGACGGAGAATCCTACACGCTGACAATGGAAACGCTGCCGCACATGGCCCTGTCGAAAACCTACAGCCATGACGCGCAGGTGTCGGATTCCGCATCGACCGCCACGGCCATGGTCACCGGCGCCAAGGTCAATTCGCGCACGCTGGGCGTGCTGAAGGAAGCCAGCTTCGGCAATTGCGCCAGCACGCAGGGCACCGAAGCCGATTCGCTTTTCGTCCTGGCCGAGCGGGAAGGCCTCGCTACGGGGCTCGTCTCGACGGCCCGCCTCACGCATGCAACGCCCGCAGCGGCCTATGCGCATACGCCCAGCCGCGACTGGGAAGACGATGCCGACATGAAGGGCGGCGAGGCCGGCGACTGCAAGGACATCGCCCGGCAGCTGATCGAATGGCCCGAGAGCGACGGATTTGAAGTGGCAATGGCCGGTGGCCGGGCGCAGTTCCTGACCGTCGACGAGGCCGACCCGGAAGATGAAGGCCGCACAGGCGGTCGCAAGGATGGTCGTGACCTCGCGGCCGAATGGGTCGCGAAATCGCCGGCCCACACCTATGTCACCGACAGGGCCGGATTCGACGCGATCGACTTTGCTTCTGATGCCAGGGTGCTGGGCCTGTTCGAGGCCTCGCACATGGAATACGAGCTCGACCGCGCCGCGGACACGGCAGGCGAGCCCTCGCTGGTCGAGTTGACGGAAGCGGCGATCACTCGCCTGTCGCAGGACCCGGACGGCTTTGTCCTGATGGTTGAAGCGGGCCGGATCGACCACGCGCATCACGGCGTCAATGCCGCGCGCGCGCTTGAGGAAACCGACATGCTGGACCGGGCCGTCGCAGCCGCGCTCGCCATGACCGATGCCGACGACACGCTGATTATCGTCACGGCTGACCATTCCCATACGATGACGATTTCCGGCTACCCGATGCGCGGCAATCCAATCCTCGGCAAGGTCAATGCCGGACTAGAAGGCGGCGAGCTGAAAGGCCTGGACGGCAAGCCTTACACGACCCTGTCCTATGCCAGCGGCCAGACGGGCTGCCGTCTGGAAGACGGCGAGCCGGACTGTACCCGCGAGGACCTGTCTGACGTCGACACCACCGACAAGGATTTCCTCCAGCCCTCGCTGGTGCCCATGTATTCGGAAACCCATGGCGGCGATGATGTCGCCATCTTCGCCACCGGCCCGGGCTCGGAACTCGTCTCCGGCGTGATGGAGCAGAACGAGATCTTCCATGTCATGGGCCGCGCCAGCGGTCTGGTCGCCACGGAGTAGACACGCGTGCCGAAAATCGATCTCGCCAAAGTGCCGGTCCGGACGGGCACCAACTATCCCGATCCCCATGCCGCTGCCGTCAGGGACCGCCAGTGGCAGGGCATCGGTGATGCCGGCTTCCTGACCGCGCTTGGCGTCAATCTCTGCACGATCCCGCCGGGCGCCTGGTCGAGCCAGATGCATGTCCACACGCATGAGGACGAGTTCGTCATCGTTCTCTCGGGCACGGCGCGGGTCGTAACCGATTGCGGCGAGTACACGCTGGGGCCGGGCGAGATGGCGGCTTTCCCGGCCGACGGCGAAGCGCACCACCTGCGCAATGAGGGCGCCCAGCCGCTCGTCTTCCTCGTCGCCAGCAGCCGCGATTCCCAGGATGGCTGTGCCTATCCCGGCATCGACTTGAAAGTCGGGCCGGACAATATCTATCTCCACGAAGACGGTACGCCCTACTGACCTGGCTTACGTTGGGGCCGGGCTGTTCAAGACCGGGCCTCTGGGCAATGATGCGCACTGAGACCGCGGCGTCAGCGAACGAGCGCGCGGCCAACCCGGAGGAAGTCCCATGAAAGCTGCTGTCATGCGCGCGCCTAATGCGCCGCTCTCGATCGAAGACGTCACGATATCGAAGCCCGGCCCGCGCGAAGTCCTCGTGCGCCTCAAGGCAGTGGGTGTCTGTCATTCCGACGTGCACTTCTGGGACGGGGCCTTCCCGACCGAGATGCCGGTCATTCTCGGGCATGAAAGCGCCGGCATCGTCGAACAGGTCGGCTCCATGGTCAGCGCCGTGAAGCCCGGCGACCACGTCGTCTCGATCCTGTCACCCTTCTGCGGCACCTGCGAATTCTGCCTGACCGGCCACATGTCGGTTTGCCACACCGTGAATGGCGAACAGTTCAAGCGTGCGCCGACGGAGGCCCCGCGCCTGTCGATCGGCAAGGAAAAGGTCTCGCAATTTCTCAACCTGTCCTCCTTTGCCGAACAGATCCTGGTGCACGAGAACACGCTTTGCGTGATCGACAAGGAGATGCCGATGGACCGCGCCTGCCTGATCGGCTGCGGCGTGATTACCGGCGTCGGATCGGTCTTCCATGCCGCAAAGGTCGAGCCGGGCTCGACCGTGGCCATTCTCGGCTGCGGCGGAGTCGGCCTGTCGGCCATCAATGGCGCGGCGATAGCCGGCGCCTCGCGTATCATCGCGGTCGACCTTTCGGACGAGAAACTGGCCATGGCGAAGAAATTCGGCGCCACCGATTTCGTCAATCCGAAGAACGGCGACCCGGTCGCCCAGGTCAAGGACCTGACCAATGGCGGCGTGCACTATGCGTTCGAATGCGTCGGCCTGAAACTGACCGCTGAACAGGGCTACATGATGATGCGCCCGCGCGGCGTGATGACGGTGATCGGCATGATCCCACCCGGCGTGAATATCGAGATTCCCGGCATAGAGCTGCTGGTGACGGAAAAGCGCCTGCAGGGCGCGGTCATGGGCTCAAACCGGTTCCGGATCGATTTCCCGCGCCTGGTCACGCTCTACCAGCAGGGCCGCCTGCATCTCGACGATCTCGTCTCCGACCGTATCGGTCTCGACGGCCTCACCGGCGCGCTGCAGAACCTGAAGGACAACAAGGGATCGGTCGCCCGGCAGGTTGTCGTATTTGACTGATCGTCCGACAACAGGCAGTCACACGGATGTTGCCGCCACCTCGCATGGCGATAACATTGTGTGACTGCTTGAATATTGGAACGAAATACGTGCCAGACCATTTGCTAGACATGAAATACGCGCCACAAATCCTGATCGTCGAAGATGAAATCCTGATCGCAATGGATCTCGAAGACATGGTCGCCGAAATGGGGGACACCGCGATCGCGTCGGCGCATACTATTCAAACCGCGATGAAGCTGGCCGAATCCATTGAAGCGGATGCCGCCATCCTGGACGTCGATGTCGCCGGACAGCTTGTCTTTCCGGTCGCGGATATCCTAGCAGCCCGGGGCATCCCGTTCCTCTTCAATACCGGTCATTCGGCGGAAGATGCGCTGCGGGCCCGCTATGCCTCAGCCCCGATCTGCCGCAAGCCGACACTGCCGCGCCAGCTGAAAAAGGCCCTGCAGACTTTGCTGACGCCGCCCGAAAAGCGTGGACAGGTCGCACCAGCCTAATCGCGCAGCAGCTCGTTGACGCCGGTCTTCGACCGCGTCTGGGCATCCACGGTTTTCACGATCACCGCGCAGGCAAGGCTCGGGCCGCCATTCTTGTCCGGCAGCGTGCCCGGAACGACGACCGAATAGGGCGGCACATGGCCATAGGTGATGGCGCCGGTCTTGCGATCGACAATCTTGGTCGACTGGGTGATGAACACACCCATGGCGATCACCGAACCTTCGCCCACAACAACGCCCTCGACCACTTCAGACCGCGCACCGATGAAGCAATTGTCCTCAATGATGGTCGGGTTCGCCTGCAGCGGCTCCAGTACGCCGCCAATGCCGGTACCGGCCGAGATGTGGCAATTGGCGCCGACCTGCGCACACGAGCCGACGGAGGCCCAGGTGTCGATCATTGTGCCTTCGCCGACATAGGCGCCGATATTGACGTAAGACGGCATCAGAACGGCGTTCTTCGCAATGAAGGCACCCCGGCGCACGGCAGCGGGCGGCACGGCGCGGAAACCGGCCTCGCGAAACTCCGTCTCGCCCCAGCCCTCGAACTTCGACGGCACCTTGTCCCACCAGTTGCCGCCGCCCGGCACGCCGGCAATCATGCCATTGGCGTTGAGGCGGAACGACAGGAGTACGGCCTTTTTCAGCCACTGGTGCACGGTCCAGCTGCCATCGGCTTCCTTGCTGGCAACGCGCGCCTCGCCCCGGTCGAGCAGGTCGAGCGCGGCGTCGACGACTTCGCGCACTTCGCCCTTCGTTTCGGTCGAAAGAGCGTCGCGGCCTTCCCAGGCGCGGTCGATTACGTCGGCAAGGGCATGGGTCATGTCTGGGTCTCCGGAGGACAGGCAGGCTTGAGGGTTTCCAGCGCCGCTTCAAGGAAAGCGGCAAGGTCGCCCGTCACATAGTCGATGTGGCCAAGCCCGTCATCCCCCAGAACGTCCGCAAGGCTTGCAGGACGCGCCTCAATCGGTTCGTGGCTCCAGTCTTTTTCCGAATGCACCAGGACCGTCGTGAATCCGGCCTGCTTGGCGGGCGCGAGATTACGGGCGAGGTCCTCGAAGAATATGGATTCATTTGGATCGACATCGTGCAGCGCGCTGAATGCGGTATAGGAGGCCGGCCGGGGCTTCGGCGCATAGGCCGCGTCCTCGATACCGAAGCTGCCGTTGAAGATATGGGCCAGGCCCATTTTCTCGGTGACGCGCTCGGCATGGCGCCGCGAGCCGTTGGTGTAGACGAACTTGCGGCCCGGCAGCGATTCCAGCGCCGTACGCAGCAGCGGCAGGTCCGGCAAGGGCGTCAGGTCGATTTCATGAACGTAGCTGAGGAAATCTGATGGGTCTATCTTGTGGACCTCCATCAGGCCGGAAAGCGTCGTGCCGTGCTCGGCATAGTACTTTTTCTGGACGATGCGAGCATCCGCCCGGGGCAGGCTCAGCAACCGCGATACAAAGTCCGTCATCCGCGTGTCGATCTCGGCGAAGAGGTCGCATTCGGCCGGGTAAAGCGTGTTGTCGAGATCGAATACCCAGTTGCGGACGTGCCCGAAACTGCCGAAGGGCGTCAGGTGGACGCCTGCATGCCTATCGGTCATTCGCGCTGGCCTTTGCGAAATCGCGCTCGAAGAATTCGAACACCAGCTTGCGGTCGACCGGCGCCGGCGTTGCAGCGAACAGGGCGGTGCGATAGGCGGATGCCTCGCAATCGTCGCGGCCGACAATCGCGAATTTCGAGCGCCCGACACAGAACGCGTCCGACGCCTTGGCCAGCGTGCGCAGCGCTTCGCCGTCCTCCATCTCGCCATAGACGAAATGGTCCGCCCCGCTCAACGGCCTGTCGATCACGCGCGAACAGCCCCCCGCCTCGAGCAACCACCAGCCCCGGCTTTCCCAGCCTTCGGAGCCGCGCCGCGCAATCGCGCTCCAGATCCTGTTCTTGGTACGATTGCACACGGTAAACCCGACCGCACGGCCGCGTTCCTTGGCGACCTGTTCGAGGAAGTCGATCAGGTCAGATTCGGACGTCGTCGCGGGCAGGCCGTTCTTTTTCAGGAATTCACCAATTGCGGTGCGGGTCTTGTGGCCGATGTTGCCGTCGATCACGCCGGACACGACCCCGGCTTCCTCCAGCAGGCGCTGGATACCGGCGGCCCTTGCCTTGGTGGAGTCGTAATTGTCGATCTCGGTAAAGGGCGTGACCCAGCGGGTCCGCCGCGTGACCTCCACTGCCCGGAAGCCCCGCGCCTCAAGCCCCATGGCCGAACATTCCGGCGGGCTTTCCAACGAAAAACTGCCCGTCGGGTCGACGCAAAGATCGGTATTGCCGCCCCATTCGCGCACGCCGCCACGGTGGGCCGAAGACGTACGTGCATAGACGAAATGGAATTTCGGCTCCAGCGGGCCGGGCAGGGCGAGCTTGCAGCTGCCCGGCTGCAGCTTGATCCAGCCTTCCACCGTGATGCCGGCGCCCTCGGGCCGGCCTATCGCCGCCTCGATGATAAAGCTGGTCCGGTTGCACAGCGACCAGCCGTCGGCGCTGTCCTGCGCCTGGGCACCGCTGCCAAATGCCAAGAACGCGCCAAGCGCGCCGAGAAGTCTAAGAAACGAGCGTACCTGCGCCATGTTCTGTGAATAGCTCCATGAGGAGAGCGTGCGGCGCACGCCCATCAAGTATCACAGCCGCCCCGACACCATGATTTACGGAATGCGCGGCAGTTTCAAGCTTGGGAATCATGCCACCTGCAGCTGTGCCGTCTGCGATCAGCCCCGGAATGTCCGCCACCGGGATTTCGCGGATCAGGTTTTTCTGCTTGTCGAGCACACCAGCCACGTCCGTCAGCAGCAACAGGCGGCTCGCGCCCAGCGCCGCCGCCAGCGCCCCGGCCGCCGTGTCGGCATTGATATTGTAGCGCGCGCCATCATGGCCGACGCCGACCGGCGCGACGACCGGGATCAGCTGCGAATCATTGCGCAGCATCACGTCCAGCACGGTCGTGTCGATCGTGCTCGGCTCGCCGACAAAGCCGAGATCGAGCACCTGTTCGATATGGCTGTCAGGGTCCTTGGTCGTCTTGGTCGCCTTTTCGGCGCGGATCAGGTTGCCGTCAGAGCCCGACAGGCCGACGGCCTTGCCGCCCGCCTGGTTGATCGCCCGCACGATGGATTTGTTGATCGGCCCGGACAGGACCATTTCGACAACTTCCATCGTTTCCTCGTCGGTGACCCGCAGGCCGCCCTTGAATTCCGACACGATGCCCAGCTTTTCCAGCAGCTTGCCGATCTGCGGGCCGCCGCCATGCACGATCACCGGGTGGATGCCGAGCGCCTTCAGCAGCACGACATCGCGCGCAAAGCCCGCCGACAAGGCCGGGTCCACCATGGCATGGCCGCCATATTTGACGACAATTGTCTGGCCCGCATAGCGCTGGATATAGGGCAGGGCCTCGGACAGGGTTTTGGCCGTGAACCGGGCGTGTGCAACAGGGTCTGTCATGGGGCGATGCGCCATCCTTCGCGATCAATGCGTGTGGGCCAGCCTCATAAGGCGCTTTTCAGCCCAGCGAAACCCTTCCAATCGGCACGCGACAGATCGGCGGCGCGGCGTTAGGCTGTCAAAAAGACCGACTGGCGGGGAAGATACCATGAAACGCATACTGACGGGCGCTGGCGCCCTCTTGCTCATCGTCCTGATCGGCGCAGGCATCTATCTCTGGGACCCGCTGCCCGCCAACCCGCCCGCCAGCGTGCTGGCCGCTGGCGCCGCCAGTTATGACGCTGAAGTGATCCGCGACGAATTCGGCGTGCCGCATATCCATGGGGCCCTCGACACCGACGCCGCCTTCGGCCTCGCCTATGCCCATGCCGAGGATGATTTCGAGACGATCCAGGAAACCGTCGCCGCAGGCCGGGGCGTGATGGCCCATTATCGCGGCAAGGACGCCGCCCCGCTCGACTATATCGTCGCCCTGCTCGGCGTCTGGGACACGATGAACGCGCGCTACGCCGCCGACGTGCCCGACGATGTCAAAGCCATGGCCGAAGCCTATGCGACCGGCCTCAATCTCTATGCGTCCGAACACCCCAGGGCGACATGGCGCGGCCTTGCCCCTTTCACGGCCGAAGATGTCGTCGCCGGCTTCGTGTTCAAGACGCCCTTCTTCTACGGCCTCGACGAGACGCTGCTGCACCTGTTCGGCGAAGACTATACGCAGGCCATCGCGCTCGACCCGGCAGCGGGGCGCAAGGCCTTCATGATCGGCCCGAAGACAATGGCCGAACGCGGCTCGAACGGCATCGCCGTTTCCGCCAGCCGGGCCGGCGACCATGTCACCCGCCTCGTGATCAATTCCCACCAGCCGCTGACCGGCCCCGTCGCCTGGTACGAGGCGCAGATATCGTCCGATGAAGGCCTCGACATTACCGGCGGCATCTTCCCCGGCACGCCGGTCATCCTGCACGGCTTCAATGCCAATCTCGGCTGGGCCAATACGGTCAGCGCGCAGGACCTGGTCGATACCTATGTCCTGACCGTGAACCCGGACGATGCGAACCAGTACAAGCTGGATGGCGAATGGGTCAATTTCGCCGAATCCACCGTCACGCTGCACGTCAAACTGGTCGGCCCCTTTGCCCTGAAGGTGAACCGCAAGGTGCTCCGCTCCGCTCATGGCCCGGTTATCGAATCGAAACACGGCACCTATGCGGTCCGCTTTTCCGGCATGGGCGAAATCCGCCAGCTCGAACAATATTACCGCCTGAACAAGGCCAATGACATGGACGGTTTCATGTCCGCCATGTCGCTGAACGCCCTGCCCAGCATCAACTATATCTATGCCGACAAGGACGCCAATGTCGCCTTCATCCACAATGCGCAGTACCCGGCCCGCAACGATGCATGGGACTGGTCGGGCGACATGCCGGGCGACCGGTCAGACCTGATCTGGCAGGGCTATCGTCCGTGGAGTGACGTGCCGAAACTGATCAATCCCGTGTCCGGCCTCGTCTTCAATTCCAATAATACGCCCTACAGCGCCACGGACGGCCCGGACAATCTCCGCCCCGAGGACTTCCCCCAGTCCATGGGCCTGCAGACCAACCAGTCGAACCGCTCACTGCGCATGATCGAACTGACCGACGGCAAGACCCCGATCAATGAGCCGGACCTGCTCGCCCTCAAGTTTGACACCGCCTATGCCAAGGGCTCCGAAGCGGCAGAGCTGATTGCCCGGGTGCTCGCGGTCGACTGGAGCCAGGAACCGGAAATGGCCGAGGCCGCCAAACGCCTCGCCGCATGGGACAGGAAGATGAATGCCGACAGCCGCTATGCAGCCCTCGGCGGCCTGACCGTGCTGCGCGAAGTCACCGCGAAATACACCCACCTGCCCGCCCCGGATCCGGAAACCGCTTTCCGCGAGGCGGTCGAATGGCTGACCGTCCACCATGGCCGGATCGACCCGGAATGGGGCGAGGTCAACCGGCTCGTGCGCGGCAAGGCCAGCCTGCCGATCAGCGGCGCCGCCGACACGCTGCGCGCCGTCTATCCCGAAGCCATGGGCGATGATGGCGAACTGCACATGACCGCCGGCGACACATGGATCGCGCTGGTCGAATGGGACGCCGCCGGCCACCAGCAAGCGCGCGTCATCAGCCCCTATGGCAGCGCCACGCTCGACAAGGCCTCACCCCACTATGCCGACCAGGCCCCCCTCTTCGCCGCCGAAGAATGGCGCGAGGCGCACCTGACGCGTGAGGACTTGCTGGCAAGCGCGACCCGAACCTATCGTCCGGGGAAGCACTGAGCCGACACCGGTATCCGGCGATTTCTGGCCGCATTCAGCCCAGAATAGCGCGCCTGCCTGCTCAAAAACTCGTTTTGACCGAAAACCGTGCATTGAGCGGCGCACCAGGGGAAATGTTGTTGTTATTGTGCGCGGCCGGGAAATAGTCCTCGTCCAGCAGGTTCTCGATATTCAGCTGCAACACCGTACCGTTGCGCATCGTGTAGAAAACACCCGCATCCACCCGGGTGAAATCCGGCACCGTTACAGCGTTGCTGGCCGACGCGAACTGTTCGTCCTGGTAGGTGACCCCGAGGCCGAAACCGAGTTGCGACGACACATCGTAGCGGTTCCAGACCGAGAACATGTGCGCCGGGACCTGGCTGCCCGTCGATCCGTCTGCAAGCTCCGCATCGAGATAGCTATACCCGATATCCACCCGCCAGCGATCGGTTGCCTGGCCGCCAAGCTGGACTTCAAACCCCTGTGTTTCCGACGTCGTGACAAAGCTGTCTTCACCGTCCGCCGTACGCTCGGTCGTATCCCGGTCAAGCCTGAACAGGGCCGCCGTCAGGCTGAGACCGGATTGCATGTCCCACTTGATGCCAATCTCCTGGTTGTTGAATTCCTCGGGCTCGAGCTGCGCGCTTGCGTCGCTCAATTCGAGGAACTGGTCGCCCGATCGCGGCAGGAAGGATTTGCTGTAGCTCGCATAGGCGGACACGTTTTCCATCGGCTTGTAGATAATGCCGATACGCGGCGAGATTTCTTCATCGGCACGGCTGAATCGCGCTGCGTTTTGCAGGTCATTCACGTCGATTTCGAACCGGTCGAACCGGAGCCCGGCGATCAGCTTGAAATTCTGGCCAAGGTCGACCTGGTCCTGGGCATACACCGACAGGACCTGGACATCGGACCGGCGGTTGCGAACCGGGTTTGAAAACGCAAAGGCCGGCAAGGCCAGCGGGCGGGTCACGGCTATCGTGGTCTGGTCGTCATTGGTGTTGGAAAACACGTTGTCATGACGCGCATTGGCGGACTGCTGGTCGGCATATTCGGCGCCGATCAGCAGCGTGTGGGCAAGGCCGCCCAATGCAAATTCCGAGACCAGGTTCGTCTGCAGGATCAGGTTGTCACGCGCCGTTTCATCCTGGTACCCGTCAAGGGTGACTGTATCGGCAACGGCGTCGAAGCTCGCCGCATAGATGTTCTGGTACATCTTGTCATAGTCGGCATATTGCAGCGTCGTATTGATCGACAGCGATTCCGAAAACCGGTGGTCCAGGCGCGCCTTGGCGATATTGGCCTGCAGGGTCGTCCGGTTCCGGTCCGGGCTGCCGAAGAAAAATGTATCATAGCCCGCAAGCGGTGCGCCGGATCCGTCCGACGGCACGCCCCGGTCGACGACCCGGTCGTCGTCCACGAACTCATAGGACAAGAGCAGGCTGGTATCCGGGCCCAACCGGGTGGCAAATGTCGGATTAACGGCAAACCGGTCGCCACCGAACTGGTCGCGGTGATTGTTCAGCGATTCGGCGAACGCATTGATCCGAACGGCCGAGTCCGCACTTGTCGCCGTATTGTAATCGATGGCGCCCGATATCTCTCCAAACGTATCGGCACTGACCGACAGGCTGGCAATATCGGCACTGGAATCGGGCCGCTTGGTCGCGCGATTCACCACGCCGCCGCCGCCGCCACGGCCGAAGATCATGGCATTTGATCCGCGCAGGATTTCGATCTGCTCGATATTATACAATGGCCGGAAGTACTGCACATCGTCACGCAAGCCATCGATGAAGAAGTCTGCCGTCGAATTCTGGCCACGTATCGTGATCTGGTCGCGGTGGCCTTCGCCCTGGCCGATCGACGCGCCGGGCGTGTAACGCAAGACATCGCCCATATCGGTGAAGGCCTGCTCGGCAATTTGGGCGCTCGTCACCACGGACAGGCTTTGTGGCACGTCGACAATCGGCGTTTGCGTCTTGGTGCCGCTGAATTTCTCATTGGAAAGATAGGTGCCAAGGACAGCAATCGTGTCCATCACCCGAGTCTCGTCCACCTCCTTGCCACCGTCGTCTGCCAGGGCAGGAGAGGCTGTGAGGGCAGACAAGGCCAGGGCACCGGCAGTGAGGAAACGCATGAGACAACGAGCCTTGTAATTGAGAATGAGTTACATGCGCGCACATGTCATGATTGAGAATTGTTTGCAAGTTTTGTGAGAATCATTTGCAACAATGTCGCAGGGCACGCCCCGGGCACCCGTTTCCCCATCTTCCTCCATGCGTACCTTTCCTTACTTTCGCGCTGCGTTCACCCTGCTAAGCTCAACCAAAATGTTCTGGGAGGGACGCATGGAGCAGGCACCGACACAATTGCCGGCCGTCAACACGATTGGCCTGACGGCGCCCTTCGGCTGGCTCGCTGGCGGCTGGGCCGACTTTCGCAAGGCGCTCTGGCCGTGCGTGGCCTACGGCGCGATCCTTGTCGCGCTCAGCGTCGGCCTGGCGGCTGCGCTCTATTCGGTGGGCGCGCTGAAGTGGCTGTTCGTGCTGGCCGCCGGTTTCATGCTCGTGGCACCCATGTTCGCCATGGGCCTCTACAATACCGGCCGCATGCTGGAACAGGGCGAGAAACCGCGGATCGGCGACATCCTGTTCGTGCGCTCTGCGTTCCGGCAGGACCTGATGTATCTCGGGCTCGCGCTGTTCCTCGTCTACTCGTTCTGGGTCGAGGCGTCGCAAATCGTCTATGGCCTGTCGACCTACCGGATCCACAAGACGCTGCCCGAGTTCGTGAACTTCATGCTGACCGACCCGGAGGGCCACACCATGGTCATGGCCGGCACAGCCATCGGCGGCGTGATCGCCTTCATGGCCTATTCCCTTGTGGTCGTGTCTGCGCCGATGCTGCTGAACGAGAAGACCAACGTCTTCATCGCGACGATCACCAGCGTGCGCACGATCGCGCAGAACTTCCTGCCGATGCTGGTCTGGGCCGTGCTGATCGTTGCCCTCACCGCGCTTGGCATCGCCACCGGCTTTCTCGGCCTGGTCGTCACCTTCCCTGTCATCGGCCTCGCCAGCTGGCGCGCCTATCGCGAGCTCGTGCCATCGTCACACGGCGACATGGCGCAGTCTGCGTAGGCGCATCGGCTTGCGAGGTCGGAGCGGACAAAGCGGCGGATTCTCGCCGGAAACTGACTTAGCGCTCGTCGAGGGCGATGACTCGAATGAAACAGGACGCGGACATCAGACGTTCGCAAATGGAATGGCTTGCCTGGCACGGCAGATCAGACCTGTATTGCCCGTATAACCGGCAATCTGGCAGCACACTCTGCGTCACATGGGTCAAGCCGCAATCGCCGACCAATCGATACCCTCATCGGCCAACACTGCATCCACCCCGAACCTACGCGCAGCATCAACATTCTGGACGTTGTCATCGACAAATGTGACGCGATTACTTCGCATGATCTCTATGACAGGCCCGAACGATTCTAAAGATGGCTTGGCTGCTTGCAATTCGTCCGACACCAGCACTTTCTCAAACCTTGAGGCTAGACCAAACCGCTCCAATCGCGGAGTGAGCCATTGCTTCCGGTGGTTCGATAGAAGCCAGCAAGGATGATGCGTGGCCATCAGGTGATGATAATATGGTCCTGGCGCATAGCGCGCTTCCAACTCTTCACGTAGCCGAAGACTGTCTGCGCCGGGCGCGAGCAGTGACCACATCTGCTGGTCACTCATCTTTCCTTCCCAGAACGGCTGCCGGATCATTGCCCAGCGAGATTTTGCAGAACTATTTCCGCGACTGAATGTATCCAGGTACGATAGGAAGCCTGGCAGCGGATTATTAAGCACGACGCCATGCACATCGAGGACCAGCAATCTACGGGTTATGGCGAAACTCCTTCGCTCTCGACGAGGCTTGCAATTTCATCTACGATTCTATGAGTCGCCATCGCGAGATTTTCTGTTCCGATTGTCGGCGTTCCACTCGCATCTGCTTTGGTCTGCAGGTGAGACTGGATCGCCCGGATCCTGCCAATGTCTGCAACATGACGATCGCCGCGCCGCAGGGGTTGGGAAATCGCCCGGCGCTCCAGCTTTGCCTTGTGCGCGTCGTCGCTGCATTCGACGATCAGCCGTTCAATCACAATTGGGCGCGCCAGATGCGGCGCCAGCGCACTGCCAATCAGTCCTGGTAGCAGGTGGACCCCTTCAAGGATTGCAAATCTCCGTTCGGCCGCAAGACGTTGAGCAACGGCGACGGTCGCATTTGCCACAGCGTTGGCCTGCCTATCGAAATTGGAAAACTGTGCAGGACCTTCGGAGTCCACCAACTCGAACGTTGATCGGTGCAACTCCGGCAAGACGCTAACCGGTATCACGGTGCGAAGAACATCCCGTATAGAATCGCTTGTAATTATGCTCGATATCCCGAAGCGAACCGCCATCCGTGCCGCCACGGTGCTCTTGCCGACGCCGGGCGCGCCGGAAAACACGACCACAACCGGTCTTCCCGACCGCTTGGCCGTACGCCAGGCGAGCCAGCGCTCTGCTGTCCCATCCGGCTCTTCGTCAACCAGAATCTGGCGGATCATTCCGACCAGCTGTTCGGCATTGACGGTTTTGGTTCCAAATTTGAGCAATCGCGATTGAACAACGCTCGCAAGCCGGTAGGCCTCTTCAGTGGCGATCCCTGTCGAGAGAAGGCTGCTTGCCAGGATGCCCCGAGAGAAAGGCAACACGTCCCCGGACCTGTTTGCAATCGTGATGCGAGTGTCTGCGTCTATCAGGTCCATCGGGGTCAAGTTCGATCCACTTCAAAGTCGGGTTAGGAAACTACGACCGCGATGTGAGCTTTCGCGCGTCGACACTTTTTTGATGAGCAAATTTTTGTCTGGAGCCGCCGGCCGACGCTGTGCGGTCCGCCATCAACAGACACCTTGGCATGATCTTGGCGCCCAGCAGAGACGCCAGAGATCAAAAGCTGCGCCCTTACAGCGTCAGCGTTCGCGGGCTGGACGCTTCTCCCCTCTGGCCGAGGTCAAGGTGGTCATTGGTCTCAGCAAGATCCACCCCCCATCATCGGCCCATCTATGAAGCTGTAAATCCTCTATTTTTCTTGCTGCATACGAACGTTTTACTTCGACATGTTGTGTCTCGACGGTTTCGAGAAGGTTATCCAGATCGCAGGCTGATACCATTTCAGTCTCCCTCCTCAGAATTTCGTCAAGCATTATAGCGGACGCGCATAACGGCGCGCACGGCGCTTGCGCCTTCCGCGCCGATCGTCCAGCTTTTGCTGGGGCTTTGTGCCCTCATAGGCAGGAGTTAGCGCTCCGGCTCGGGGAGTTGCAGTTAGCGCCTGCCAATCATCAGTTCGATACATACCACTTTCCATTTCATCTTCGGACCTACTGTCCACAACGGAAATGGGTGTTGAATAAACATAATCAAAATCGTCCTTTTGTTTTATATCGATAGATAAAACCTATTTGAGGTTGGGTCGTCGGTGGGGCTTTCGCAAGTTGCCAAGCGCATACACGCCAATCCATGACGCAATTCGTATTGTCCCCTTCCCTCGGAGCGCGACCTGCCCGGGTCGAAACCGTAGCATTTGACGTTGCGGACCCGGAGTTTTCTCGAGAACCGGCGAGGTTCCGACTGCAGTTTGCGCGCCGTGTCCGTTTCACCCTCTATTCAGATACCTGAGATGAAATGCTGCGTTCGGATTTGCTGCAACCGATCGTCCAACCTCATCCTTTGGGGGCAGCAAACGGGCCACGAACTCCCACCCCTCAGGATTTTCCAACCGGCAGCCGCCGCTGGTTCTCGCCGTTTGTTTGCATGCCTCTCCTCTTGCCATCTGCACTGTGCAGCGGCTTGAAAAGGAGCAGCATCCTGGAAGACCAGTCGAAAGGCCCTGCGGAAAACTCAGGGCCAGCCGGGCATCGCTGATTGAGCGCAGGCAAGCTGCCCGGTCGGAAGCCAGCCCTAAAAATAAAGGAGGTCTGGTCGATCCGGACCCGGATTGAGCTTGAAGGCGATAAGCGAAACCTCGTTCTCTTCAACCTCGCGATCGACAGCAAGCTCAAGGGCTGTGGCCTGGTCAAGCTAAAGGTTGGCGACATAGCGGCAGGTTCCATCCGACGGCAGATTGTCGCCGAAAGTAGTCATCGACCGAACATGGGAAAATGACTGCTTACGCAGCAAATTCGAGACGTTGCAGAGCGAAAAGGTTCGAGAATGCAAGTTGTACAATTTTCGGAGTGACTACCCAGGACCCTGCGCTTCGCGAGTCGCGCGATCTTGCCGTCGCCTAGCAGCTGCGCGTCCGCGATTAATGAAGACCGGTTCGCATTCATCTGACATCACTCGAATATCTTTTGCGACGCTTTACTTATTAACAACCAAGAGCCTTGGCGCCAGCCCGTTAGACGCCAGTAGATTCGCAACAAGCACAACGTCCGACGAAGATCCCCTTCGGCTAGCTGGCATCGGAGAAGATAGGGCAGCGGTGTAGCGATACAGGCTATGGCCTCGCGTCGCGCACCTAGCCCAGCCAAAGCCGAGCTTAGCTCATTCAGAATCCCCGGTTCTGCAATCAGCTCATCAAGTCCATAGCGGCAGCCAAGCATGCGACCGAGAATGAGCTTATCCATTGCGCCGAGCGGGGCGTCGGGGGCCAGGCGCACTCCATCCCGCACCGCACGGAGCGCGTCCGGCCAGAGCTTCTTGCGCGCTGCGATTGTTGCTTTCTGAAAGTATGCTTGCCGTCGTCCCAGAGCGTCTCCCGGCTCCGAGGATGCCGGTCTGCTAACCAGCTCGCCCATCGTGACATTAGGCAAAAGTTCGCGCAGCAGTTCCGTATCGGCAGCGCTCCAGCGCGCATTGCGAGTATCGGCGGCATAGCGGATATTTGCAGGTCCGCGTGGACCATCATGCTGGCGCTGAAAAAGAGTTACCCCCTCGACGCGCTTCGCGGGCCACCTGCGTGCCAAAAGGAGTAGAACGGCATAGTCCTCGGAGATGACTTTATCTTCCGGCAGAGGGAAGATGGCGTCATAGCATGAGCGGCGCACTAGCACGCAAGGCTGGCCCGTAATGAAACAGTCTTCCATGACATGAACAAAAAAGGACCGTTCATCCTCGAAAGGATAGGGATGCGTCCGCTCAAAACGCATCGCGCCAGTCTCCGGGTCTTCCCGGAACTTCTGCAGCGCCCCGTAGCTAATCGCCGTAGACGGATCATCAACGAATGGTGACACGAGCCTTTCCAGTGCATCTGCCGGGGCAAGGTCATCATCGTCCATGATCCAGATAAGTTCACCAGTCACATGGCGAAGACCTGTATTGATCGCAGCATTCTTGCCGCCGTTCTCACGACGAATATAGCGGACTTTGTCGCCGAATGCGGCAACAACCGCTTCGGTATCATCAGTGGATCCATCATCGACGACCAGGATCTCGGCAATTGGATAGGACTGGTTGAGCAATGAGTCGAGACTGGACGCGATCAATCCGCACCGATTGAAGGTTGGCAAGATTACCGAGACATTCGGCATGGAATTGTTGGCCGACTGTGTCAACGATTGCCCCTTCCAGCGGACGCATATTTGTATCTGAGCAAGAACGATGCCGCGCGAGACACATTTGGCACGGCACGAATTTCGCAAGGCATAGCAAACGCAGACCAGACGAGAAAAGGACGCGTTCCGAATGAAGCCCAACTTCATCAACGGTGACCAGCCTGACGTCACCATCATCGTCTCCCCACGCGAGCGGTTCGAGCAGGCCGGCATGTCGCTGCAAGCCTGTTTTGACACGGCCGACCTGCCTTTCCGCATGATCTATGTTGATGGCGGCTCGCCCAAAGCGATCGCTGACGCGTTGAAAGCTGAAGTGGAGAGCCGTGGCCACGTCTATATCCGCCGCCCGGGTTTCATCACGCCAAACGATGCCCGTAATACGGCCCTTCCACTCGTGGATACCAAATATGTTGTCTTTATCGACAACGATGTCGCCTTCGCACCGGGCTGGCTGTCCACCATGGTCGAATGTGCGGAAGAAACTGGCGCCGGACTGGTCACTCCGACAATTCTTGTTGGGCCGGAAGCGCGCATGCCCGATCTGAAAATCCATCATGCGGGCAGCATCATCAAACTGACCGATACCGGCCACGGCCGGGATATGTACCGTCACCACTGCTTTGAACACGAACAGTATCTGGGGCGCAAGAACGCGCTCGTCCGAGAGGAAACAGATGCCACCGAATTCCATGTCGTGCTTGCCCGTCGCGACATGCTGGAACAGATCGGCCCGCTCGACCCTAAACTGGTTGGCTTTACAGACGAAATCGACATGGCCTTCAAAGCCCGCGAGCGGGGGTGGACGATATGGTTCGAACCGGCCGCAGTCGTTGTCTATGCGGTGGGCAGGAAGATGACCTGGCGTGAAATTCCCTATTTCTGCCTGCGCTGGAATTCCTCTCGCTGCATGAAGGCCGAGCGATACTTCTACGAGAAATGGAACCTCGTTCCGGAATTCAAACGTCAAAGGGATTTTCTGCGCGACCATCGCCGCCACGCCTTCCCTTTCAAGGGAATGCAGAAAGTGCTGGGCTGGCGGGCCACCGTCACGCTGACGACTTTAGTCTGTGAAATGATCGCCTTTGCAGCTTCAATCCACTTCCTTAAGCCCGACAATTCGCCGCTTCCCATATCATCCGCCGTCGCAAAGCAGATATAGGGACATTGTCAGGAAACCCGGGCTGAGGCGGCCGTTTCTGCTGTCGAGCCTCAAAAAGGGCTGAGATGGCTCGGTCGGAACGAAGACATTCTGACGCTGCCAATGTACGCATTTCTGCAAACCCGCCGTTCGCCCGTTTGACTTCGACCGGCGACGAAGGGCCAGTGCACTAACGCGCTCGCGCGCGAGTTGAGCGTTGCTGCATTGGGGATGAACATAACCGTCTGATGTTTCCGGGTCGCCCCGGATGGTCTGGGAGCGCCCTTACGGAGGCTC